>RCNC010003149.1_pt1 | contig 10825 bp, 13 predicted proteins | sample 2041301 | NCBI WGS metagenome assembly RCNC01 (sample SAMN09708231, study PRJNA481090) | Marine sediment metagenome, whole genome shotgun sequencing project. | biome: marine sediment; feature: ocean; material: sediment; isolation source: Sewage treatment plant 13A marine sediment (STP13A) ... | reverse complement strand
TTAGCGTTTGTGCAAGGTTTGTTAGGTTTCTTTGCGCGAAAGTAGAGGTACGTTTGGCGGAGTATAGATGATGGATGCGCAAAGCCCTCTTGATCAAGAGCTAATCCACAACGCGCTCCCGTCGCTTTGGTCCGCAACCATAACCGTATCTCGCCGATATGGCATGGTGTGCGTAGGTGCATCGTGAACTCGGTTTCTCCACCGCACCGTGCAGATTAGCCGCTCTGCATACCGCGCCGAAGTTTGATCTAGCACAAAGTCGGGCGCGGGGCGCGGGGATAGGGTATGGGTAACAAAATATGCAATCAACAGGAGAAACTTTACCATGACCAAATTCATCAATCCAGGCCTTACAAAAACCAGCCGACGTAATGTGTTGCGCGGCTCTGTGTTGGCGGGTGCTGCGGCGCTGACAGGGTCGGCGGCCCTCTCACGTCCGCGCGCACCAAAGTTGGATATCGCTAACGCAACTTCCAAAAATCTCTACAAAGCTGCGGCAAAGCAAACTGCAGAAAGCACTGCAAAAGCGGCGGACCTGAGTGGCTATACCCGCGTCAAGCAAGAGCTGGTCGCACCGCCCTATGCACCCGTGCATGAGCAAGTCGCGACAGGAGGCCCCAAGATCGTCGAGATCGAGATGGAAACCACCGAGCGCTTGATGGTGGTGGACGAGGACACTGGCGCTTCCGTTTGGGCGCTCACCTACAACGGTTCCGTGCCCGGCCCGCTGATAATCGTGCACGAGGGTGACATGGTCGAGCTGACCCTGCGCAACCCTTCCGACAGCATGATGGAGCACAACATTGACTTTCACGCCTCTACAGGTGCGTTGGGCGGTGGTGGTCTGACACACGTCTTTCCTGGTGAGGAAACCGTGCTGCGCTGGAAAGCGACCAAGCCGGGTTGCTTTACCTATCACTGTGCCCCGGGCGGTGCGATGATCCCGTATCACGTGACCCACGGAATGAACGGTGCTGTGATGGTGTTGCCGCGGGACGGGCTTAAGGACCGTGACGGTAATCAGCTGACCTATGACAAGATCGCCTACATCGGCGAGCAGGACTATTATCTGCCGATGGATGAGGATGGCGAGTACATCCAGTACGATGCCGCAGGTGACGATTATTCAGACAGTCTGGATGCGATGCGGACGCTGACGCCGACACACTGTGTGTTTAACGGGGCGGTGGGCGCGATCACTGGCGAGAATGCGATGAAATTCGCCGTCGGCGAAACGGTCTTGATGATCCATAATCAGGCCAACCGCGACAGCCGCCCACACTTGATCGGGGGGCACGGCAACTTTGTCTGGGAGACATCGTTCAGCGAGGCACCGTTGACCGGACTTGAGACATGGTTCGTGCGCGGAGGCACCGCAATGGCGGCGATGTATACCTTTGAGCAGCCGGGCGTTTACGCCTACGTTAACCACAACCTGATCGAAGCAGCACTGCTGGGTGCAACAGCGCATTTCGTGGTAGAGGGTGAGTGGAACAACACTCTGATGGAGCAAGTGGTCGCCCCGCGCGAATTTGAGGCCTGATTGGCTAGAGGAGAGTAAGATGATGACCATAACGTCGCGCTTGAAGAGTTTGTTGATCTTGCTCGCTGGTGTCGGTTTGGTTGTGTCTGTTATCGGGGCTGCGCAGATGATGCGCGGCCCCGCATTTGTGTCAGCATCTGAGCCGGACACTGCGATTGTGACCCTGCGCGATGGCACGGCCTTGCGCGTGCAAAAGCGTGAAGTGACAATTGCGCAATGGCAGACCTGTCATTTGGCGGGCCATTGCACATTGGCCATGTCGCCGCGCGCGGACACCGAGGATTATCCCGCAACGGGGCTTAGTTATCCCGATGCGATGGAATACCTGCGCTGGTTAAACACGCAAAGCGCGCGGATCTGGCGTCTGCCCACTGCGGCGGAATGGGCCGAGTTGGCGCAAGATGTCATGCCGCAAGTTGCCGATCCTATCTTCACGGACCCCTCCCTCACATGGGCCTCTACCTATCTGACGGAAGAGAACAAAACTGGACGCGCGTTGCGCCCAAGTGGTGCGTTTAGCGTCACGAATGAAGGGATTGAAGATATGGACGGAAACGTCTGGGAATGGACCAACGACTGCTATGCTGGTGCCAGCGGGCAAGGCGGGCGTGACCGCGACCGCTGCCCCGCGTATGTGATGGGCGGGGAGCATGAGGCGGTCATGTCATACCTCGTTCGAGACCCCGCCAGAGGTGGATGCGCAGTTGGCGCACCGCCAGCGCATCTGGGCGTTCGGTTTGTCTCAGCGGACAGCTGATCCCTCAAGCAATGCAGCGAGAGCCGCCTTTGGTCGGGTCACATCGGCGAGTGTATAAGCATCGAGTGTCGCAAAAAACGCGTCTTGCGCCTGTGCCAAAGGTCCGCGCAGGCCACAGGCGGGCAAAATCAGGCACGAGGTATCCGTGCCAAAACACTCTACCACAGGCGCATCCCGCCTCATTGCACGTACAACATCACCGACGCAGATTTCGGGCGCTGGGCGGGCAAGTGTCAAACCGCCGCCGCGGCCACGCGCAGACGTAGCAAAGCCGTTGGTCACCAATTGTGTCGCGACTTTTGACAGGTGGTTATCTGACAGGCCAAAAGTGCCGGCAATCTCAGAAGCTGAGACACGATCGGGCGCCCGCACCGCCAAGGTCATCAATATACGCAGCGCGTAGTCTGTGAATTTATCAAGTTGCATGGGAGTTTAATTAGCATTTGTAATGCGTATTTAAAAGCGATACATAATACGTATCTGAAATACTGATTAAAGGCGAAACCAATGACACTCGCGCAAGCATTCCTGTGGCCCGGCACAAAAGTCTGTGAACGTCTGGGCGTGGACCCCGAAGGCGAGGCCGGTCTCATCCGCTGGATGGTTAACACCCTCGTCTACCTCATCGTGAGCCTTGTGGTTGTCTGGTTCCTTATGTCGTGACGATTCCGCCACGTATCGCCGTGACAGAGGCACAGATTGATCGTGTTGTGGGGAAGTTTTACGCGCTCGTGCGGGTGGATCCGGTCCTTGGACCTGTCTTTGACGTGCACGTCACGGATTGGCCAACGCATGAGGAAAAAATTGGCCGTTTCTGGCGCAATGCGTTGCTTTTGCAGCGCAGTTATGACGGCAATCCGATGAAGAAACACAATGATGCAGGCAACGTAAACGCCGCACATTTCCCGCTTTGGCTTGGGCTGTTTGACACGGTTCTTGCGCAAGAACTGCCTGAGGCGCTGGCACAGGGATGGTCCCTTTTGGCCCACCGAATCGGGCGCGGCTTAAGTTATGGATTGCCGCACAGCTGCGGTGCCATGGGCGTGCCGGATCTTCGGTTCTGAGCTGGCCAATACGCTCTGACCAAGCTCTTATCACCTCTCACGGCGCGTGCAGTTCTGTGGCTCTCAAGACTTGATCCAAAACTGCAGGGGTGTGTTTGAAGCCATTCGGAGCTCGGAGCAGTTCAAGCATTGCACCGATAACACCATCACCTGAGTGCTGCTGATTGCTGATATTCCCGAAATTTGCATCCCAAGCGTGACAAGATATCCATTCTCTTTCAAAGAACCAGTTGGTATTCGTCCCAAAACGACATAACAGAGCCGCCTCAGATATGAGACGCAATGATCAACAGAGTGAGAATGGGCTGAAAATGTCTGAGATGAGACAAAGTGCAGGGTCTGGCGTGACCGGTCAGAAACTAGGGCGCTCGCATGTGTCGAAGGCCGCACGCCTCTCCGTCGCACCCATGATGGATTGGACGGATACCCATTGCCGCACGCTCCACCGGCTGATGAGTGCCCATACACTGCTTTATACAGAGATGGTTACATCGCCTGCACTGGTGCGCGGGCATGCGCTGCATTTGTTAGATCATAACCCCTCTGAGCATCCTGTTGCCTTGCAGCTTGGCGGGTCCGATCCCTCCGAGTTGGCCGAGGCGGCGCGCCTCGGGGCACAGGCAGGCTATGATGAGATCAACCTCAACGTGGGCTGCCCGTCGGACCGTGTGCAATCAGGCGCGTTTGGTGCAGTGTTGATGAAGGATGCCGCATTGGTCGCCAAATGTGTGAGTGCGATGCAGCGCGCCGTAGATGTTGAAGTGACGGTGAAGTGCCGCATCGGGGTTGATGACCAAAACGCCGAAGAGGTCTTGCCGGAGTTTCTGAGCCGCATGGTCGGTTCAGGGATCGAGCGGATGACGATCCACGCGCGCAAAGCGTGGTTGAACGGGCTTAGCCCAAAGGAAAACCGCGATATTCCACCGCTGGATTATCCGTTGGTCCACAGCATGAAAGAGTTGTTTCCCAATTTGCATATCTCGCTCAACGGCGGGATCACCACGCTGGATGCAGCGGAGGCAGCGTTGGACGCGGGCCTGGACGGGGTGATGATCGGGCGTGCGGCCTATCACCAGCCCGCCGAGATATTATGTCAGGCGGATCGCCGCATTTTTGGCAGCGGCACGGATACCACAGCCGAAGGGGTGGTCCACGCCGTGCTCCCCTACATCGAGGCCCATTTGGACAAAGGCGGCAAACTGCAACAGATCACGCGGCACATGATGGGCCTGTTTGCGGGGCGTCCCGGTGCGCGCATCTGGCGGCGTGTTTTGTCGGAGGGTGCGCACCGCGAGGGGACTGGGACTGCCCTCGTCCTTGAGGCGCTGGAACAGATCGAGCTTCAAAGCGCACTGGCAAGCCAAGCGCACGCAGTGTAGCAAAAGCAAAACAAAGCAAGGAACGCACCGATGCCAGATACAATGTTGTTGATCCAGATGGCGGTGCTGCTGCTGGTGATCGGGGCCTTCGCGGGTGTTCTTGCAGGACTACTCGGCGTTGGTGGTGGCATCGTTCTGGTCCCTGCATTTTTCTATGCCTTTCAGACGCTTGGCTATGGCGGGGACCAGCTGATGCAGATGTGTCTGGCCACATCACTGGCCACCATCATTGTCACGTCTGTCCGCTCCGTCATGTCGCATAACAAAAAGGGTGCTGTAGATTGGGACATCCTGCGCGCTTGGGCGCCAGGCATTGTGATCGGCGCTGTGGTGGGGATGTTTGTGGTCTCCGGTCTGCGCTCGTCAACGTTGCAGGCGATTTTTGGTGTGCTGGCGCTGGCAGTGGGTCTTTACATGGGATTTGGCCGCGCGGAATGGCGGCTGGGGCAGACGATGCCAAATGGGCCTGTGCGTGCCGCGCTTTCGCCCGCCGTTGGGTTTTTGTCCGTCCTGATGGGGATTGGCGGGGGCAGCTTTGGTGTGCCACTGATGAGCCTTTATAACACGCCCATTCACCGCGCTGTGGCAACGGCGGCTGGGTTTGGTGTGGTGATTGCAGTCCCCTCGGTCATTGGTTTTTTGTTTGTCACGCTTGATCCTGCGACGCGCCCGCCCTTCACCATTGGCGCGGTCAATCTGGTGGCATTTGTGCTGGTGATTGCGATGACGCTGATCACGGCGCCCATCGGGGCAAAGCTGGCACATGCCATGGATCCCAAGCCGTTGAAGCGCGTGTTTGCCGTCTTTTTAGTGCTGGTGGCGCTAAACATGCTGCGTAAGGCGCTGATGGGGTGACGGTTGCGGATGGATTTGAGGTCTTTGACCATGATCCGCGAACGGCTGCCTGGGCGCAGGCGGCCTTGGATGAGGCACGCAAAGTTGCCGCTGATCCCCAGATGCAAGGCCCTGACAACCTGCGCCACGGGCGGACGTGGTTTGTGGGCGTTGATGCGCTGCCCAATGCCGGGGACGGGAGTATCGGTGGCGTCCCGCTCGCCGGACCATGGGAACGGCTTGTGCCAGAGCTTCCACAACACGCAGCACAATTGTCGATCATCTATGCAGGCTACCCCAAACAGGACGTAGGCGAGAGTGATGCAAACCACCGCTACCGCCGCACCCGTTCTGCGGCGCATGTGGACGGATTGCTCCCCGTCGGTCCCGCGCGCCGACGGTTTGCGCAGGAGCATCATGCCTACATCCTGTCGCTGCCGCTGAATGATGTGGCGCAAGCGCCAACAGTCGTCTGGCGGGGCAGTCAGGGGATCATGCAAAATGCCCTGCGCCGTGCGATCGGGGAGGCTGATCCCGCGCAGATCGACATCACAGACGCCTACCAAGCAGCGCGCAGAGAGGTGTTCGAGACTTGTGAGGAAGTGCCGCTCCTCCTTGCCCCCGGTCAAAGCGCACTGCTACATCCGTTTGTGTTGCACGGCACGCAAGCATGGGGCGAAGCACCGGACCCAAGCGGCGAGGGGCGCATGATCGCGTTTTTCCGGCCCGAATGTGCGGGTGGCGCTGCAGAATGGCTGGCCACATGACCACCACTGTTTTCTTTGCTGTCCTCACAGCGGCCTTCTTGCACGCTGCGTGGAATGCCATGGTCAAAGGTGGCGCTGACAAGCGCGTGACGATGGCCGCTGTGATGCTGGGCCATGTCCCGCCCGCAGCGCTTGCACTTTTGTTCGTGCCAACACCCTCAATCGAGAGCTTGCCATGGATGATCGCCGGGATTATCGCGCATCTGGGATATCAGGTATTTTTGCTCGGGGCCTATACCAAGGGCGACCTGAGCCAAGTTTATCCCATTGCGCGTGGCTTGGCCCCGCTTTTGGTCACAGCCGTGTCTGTAGTGTTGCTGGGAGAGCGACTGACCCTGCTCGAGACCACCGCGGTTGGCATGATCGCGATGGGCTTGATGAGCATGGCCTTGTTGCGCGGAACGGACGGGGCGCGCAATTCCGAGGCTGTGAAACTTGCGTTGATCACAGGCTGCTTCATCGCGTCCTATTCCTTGATTGATGGATACGGCGCGCGGGTGTCGGGCAGCCCGGTCGGCTTTTACGCCTACCTCGGCACCGGCAATGCCGTGCTGTTTGCGATTTATATTCGCCTGCGCCACCCAGGTGTTTTGCGTAGGATGTTCACCAGCGCGCGCCGCGTATTCTTCATTGGCGGTACTGCGTCCTTTACTGCGTATGCCATTGTAATCTGGGCCTTTACCCAAGCACCTATCGCCCTTGTGACCGCGCTGCGTGAGACGAGTATTGTTTTTGCAGTGTTGATCGGCGTGGTGATGTTCAAGGAGCGGTTGGACCGCAGCAAGGTCATCGCAGTGGCCGCCACCCTTCTGGGGGCTGGTCTTTTGCGTGTGGCACAACTGTAACCGTTTCGCCTCTGCACACAATAATCTTACCTTTGCCACATTGTTGCCAGATCAAATTGAGAGGTACGCTTAGGACACGCACCCGCAAGAGGGGCACTTTTGAGCATGAGGCAGGAATATGAAGCAGATTATCACAGGACCGTTTGGCCGCTTGGCCTATCATGATGCTGAGGCATTTGAGGTGGGGCTGTATCCCTCTTTGAACCAACCATGCTGTGCCTTTGCGCGTGGCGAACGACTGATTGCTGCAAATGATGCTGGTGGGCCGACGGTTATGCAGATGCCGCGCAAGATGCGCCGCCATGCTGCGGTTGTAATGTTCGGCAACCCTGCAAAACGCGAAATCTAATCTTCAGGACTTACGGGCAAGCCGCGCTGCTCGGCCGCCACGGCGCTTCGAGAACGCACCCGCACGCGATGGCAGCTCATCCATCACGGCGCGCCGCACCTCGGGGCTCATCTTTGACCACGCGCCAATCTCGTCGATGGAGCGTAGGCACCCGGTACACAGACGGCTCTCTGGATGGATCACACACAGCTTGATGCACGGGCTCTCGACTTCGGCACGTTTCCAGACTTCATCACTCATCGCTCAAACCTCCTGCACGCTGCGCAACACGCGCAACCTGTCCAGTACCCCTTGCAGGATAAACCCAGCCGCCACATGGTCGATCACTTCCGCACGACGTTTGCGCGACGTATCCGCCTCAAGCAGCGCACGCTCAGCCGCCACAGTCGACAGCCGCTCATCCCAATAGCTGATGGGAAGGGCAGGGTGCAAACGGTCAAAATTCCGCGCGAATGCACGGGTCGACTGACAGCGCGGCCCCTCGGAGCCGTCCATGTTGAAGGGCAGCCCGAGAATCAGCCCACCGATATTGCGCGCCGCGATAATCTCGCTCAGCCGTGCTGCATCCAGCCCAAATTTCTTGCGCCGTACCGTCTCAAGCGGGGTCGCTACGGATAACATGCTGTCGGTCACAGCCACGCCAATGGTCTTTTCGCCCAGATCAAGGCCGATAAGCGCGCGCATGGAGGGCAGGGCGGCGGAAAACTCGATGATATCCTCGTGTATCAATCGACCACTCCGGCATCACGGCCCGCAGCATTGATCATATCCAACGCGCTTGGATCGTCGGCAAAGACTTCAACCGCGTTTGTGTGGATTGCCAAAGCGCGTTCCCATTCGCCCAACACACCCAGCGAGGAGATCAGACGCGCCCAATCGCGCGCAGGGCCGCCTTCTTCGGCAAGACGCTGGGACAGGCCGCTGACCATGCTGCCGATCATGTCCATCCGCTCCGCTGGCGTCATGTCGCGGGCGCTGTCGATATCCTCGGCGCTGGGGCCACGCGCGGCGCTGCTGCCAATCTCGGGCAGGGCATAGCGCACACCGGCAAGCTCGGCCAACTCTTCAATTTGAGCGACAATCGGCGGTATCCATGGCGCATCCTCGGGCCCTGCACGCAGCAGCCCGTCCCAGATTCGAAATGCCTGATCGGGACGGCCCGTCTGGACCAGCATCAAACCAAGGTAATAGCGCGCCGTGCCGTTTGCAGGGTCTTGCGCCAATGCGGCGCGCAGGCTCATCTCAGCCTCTGGTGACACATAACCGCCAGCCGACAGCACCTGAAGCTCCCCGAGCTCGGCGAGGTCCTGCGTGTTGACGTCGTCTCCTTTTAGGGTGGCAAGCCTGACTTGCGCTTCCTTCGCGGCAGAAAAATTGCCAATGCGGCGCTCTTGCTGCACAAGCAACTGATGCCCCTGAATGTCATCGGGACGCTGTGACACAGTGCTGCGCAGCTGTTCCATCAAGGATCGGTACCGCGCGTCCATCTCGGGCGGGTCCACAAAAGGCGGGAGCGAGCGTTCGGCCACATCTTGTGCAGGACGCGACGTGCGAACTTCTTCGGCAAATTCAATGCGGTCTTTAAGGCTCATGTCGCCGTATCCCGGTGCACCCAACCACCAATAGCTTGTCACGCTTGCGACCAAGCCAACGGCGATCAGGCCAAGTGCTACACCAGTGGGCGCTTTGGAGACGCTGGCAGTTTCGTCTGTCCGAGCCTTATCCGCCGCAATCAGACGGCGTGCAATTTCGGCATGCACCCGTTCTGCGTCTGCTTTGCCAATTACGCCGCGCGCTACGTCGCGGTCCACTTCGGCCAATTGCCCGCGATACACCTCTACATCCGATTCAGCACGCGATCCGACCGCGCGGCGGCCCCCACGCACAACCGCATTTGCCAGCACAGCAGCGACCATCACTGTGATCGCTCCGGCGACAATCCAGAAACTCAGCATACGTTTGGCTCTCCCTTGGTTCTCCCCCATGTAATACGCCACGCCCCTAACCAAAAGAGGGCAAAGCAGGTCCCGCGACGAATAGACCAATTCATATGCGCCTGCTTGCGGCCTATGTCGCAAAACTGGTATGGAGTGCCGCGCGGAGTATCCTCTTTTCCGGCCACTCCCCCATGAAGAGCACTAGGGACGTAACCCGTCCCGAATCCATTCCTTATCTGCCTCAGGGACACCAGCGATGAAAAAATACTCCGTATTTGCCGTGGCACGCGAAGCGATGCGCCACCACACTGGCTGGACACGCGCATGGCGCGATGCGGCCCCGAAGAAACGCTATGACGCGATTATCATCGGTGCAGGCGGGCATGGCCTCGCTACGGCGTATTATCTGGGCAAGAACTTTGGCATCACCAATGTCGCGATCCTTGAAAAGGGTTGGCTTGGCGGCGGCAACACGGGACGCAACACAACCATCATCAGGTCCAACTATTTGCAGGATCCGTCGGCTGCAATCTACGAAAAGTCGCGCTCGTTGTACGAAACGATGTCGCAGGATCTCAACTATAATGTGATGTTTTCCCCACGTGGGGTCATCATGCTTGCACAAACCGAACATGAGGTGCGTGGATACAAGCGCACGGCGCATGCCAATTTGCTTCAAGGTGTCACAACCGAATTCATCTCGCCTGCGAAGGTGAAACAGCTGGTTCCGATCATCAATCTCGACGGTCCGCGCTATCCTGTACTGGGCGGTCTGTGGCAGGCACGCGGTGGCACGGCGCGCCATGATGCGGTGGCTTGGGGCTATGCCCGCGCATGCTCCGATATGGGCATGGACGTTATCCAGCAGTGCGAAGTGACAGGTATTCAGTCTGTAGACGGCAAGGTCACGGGCGTCACCACCACACGCGGCGACATCGGCTGTGACAAGCTGGGCATGGTGGTCGCGGGCCACTCCGGTCATCTGGCCGAGATGGCGGGCTTTCGCATGCCTATCGAATCTGTTGCGTTGCAAGCACTGGTGTCAGAGCCGATCAAACCCTGTATGGACGTGGTCGTCATGGCAAACACGGTCCACGGCTACATGAGCCAGTCTGACAAGGGCGAAATGGTCATCGGCGGCGGCACCGACGGGTATAACAACTATACCCAGCGCGGCTCCTTCCATCACATCGAGGAAACGGTGCGCGCGCTTATCGAGACCTTCCCGATGGTAAGCCGTCTCAAAATGCTGCGCCAATGGGGCGGCATCGTTGACGTTACCGGCGACCGCTCGCCAATCCTGAGCAAAGCGCCCGTGGACGGCATTTTTATCAACTGCGGTTGGGGCAC
>RCNC010003148.1_pt1 | contig 10827 bp, 7 predicted proteins | sample 2041301 | NCBI WGS metagenome assembly RCNC01 (sample SAMN09708231, study PRJNA481090) | Marine sediment metagenome, whole genome shotgun sequencing project. | biome: marine sediment; feature: ocean; material: sediment; isolation source: Sewage treatment plant 13A marine sediment (STP13A) ... | reverse complement strand
GTGATTGTGGACAACGCCTCGTCCGATGCCGGCCTCAAGGATGTGCACGCCCGTTATCCCGACAACCTCTGGATCTTCAACAATGACAATGTGGGCTATGCCAAGGGCGGCAATCAGGGCATGGCCGCCGTCGAAGCCGACTATTACCTGATCCTCAATCCGGATATCGTGATTCAGCCCGGTGGGTTGGACCACCTGTTGGCTTTTGCCGACCACAACCCGCGCGCCGGTATGGTGGCGCCGCAGTTGCTGAATGAGGATGGCTCGGTCCAGGAATCCTGCCGCCGCTTCTACACATTCAAGACGCTGCTGCTGCGGCGCACGTTTTTCGGCCGCATTTTTCCCAACAGCGAAACGGTGCGCCTGCACCTGATGCAGGACTTTGATCACCGCGCGGCGCGCCCGGTGGACTGGGCCCTCGGTGGTTGCCTGCTGGTGCGCACGGCGGCCATGGACCGCACCGGTCCCATGGACGAACGTTTCTTTCTCTACTTCGAGGATGTCGACTGGTGCTACCGCATGTGGCAGGCCGGCTTCGAAGTGCAGTACACGCCCGAGGCCCGCTTCATCCACAAGCACCGCCGTGACAGTGCCAAAGGCAAATTCAACAAGACCTTCTGGCTGCATCTGGGCAGCCTGCTGTCCTTTTACGAAAAGTGGGGCATGCTGATTTGGCTGCTCAAGAAGTGGCGCGATCCCCTGCTGACCTTCCTGTGGTGGGTGATGGATCTGGCGGGCTTGACGGTGGCCTTCTGGTCGGCCTACGGCTTGCGCGGGTTGATGGGAGGGCTTTTCGCAGAGCCACTCTATGCACCTTCGGAATACGTGCCGCTGCTGGTTTTTTCGTTGTTGCTGGCGTCGGCGACTTTCCTGCTGACGGGAAGATATCGGCCGGGCGAACTGCGGGCTGACCGACCGCTCAGCGAACACCTGCGGCAGATCGGTATCGTCGGAGTACTGTTGCTGGCCAGCACCTATCTGGGCCACCAGGACTTCATCAGCCGGGCTGTATTGCTGATGTTCATCCCGTTGCTTGCATTGGCGACCGCCCTGGGCGATGGCGTTTTCAGGCGTCTGTTGCGCAAGCTGGAGCGGGGGAATTTCAGTCTCGAACGCACTTTGCTGGTGGGCTCGCCGGGACGCATCCAAAGTTGGCTGGACAGCGCTCGTGACCTGGCTGGACAGGGTGTTGACGTGGCCGGTTTTGTGGCCGATCCGGGTGAAAGTGGCGGCATGCCGCCCCTGGCCGGTGGCGAGGTGCCCTGGCTGGGCCGACGCTCGGAGATCATCGAAGTGGTGCGGCGTTACCGCATTTCGCAGGTCGTATTCTGGGATAATCCGGAAGTCGGCGGCATCGAGGCGGGTCAGGATTGGCAGTTGATGGCCGCGCTGCGCCGCTTGCGAGTGCGCTTGCGTTGGCAGGTGGGCGGAGCGTGGTTGCTGGCCGCCGGCGCCCGTCCGGAATTGTTTGGCAACGAATTGAGTGCGGTGCAGAGTGCGGGCAGCGGTATGGCCGTGCGCGCTCTTGTTGACCGCGTCTTGGCTGTGGGCATGGGACTGGTGTTGGGCGTTTTGGGTCTTTTGCCCTGGCTGTGGTTGCGCCTGGTGCGGGTCCCGGCCGGGCGCGCGCGCTGGCTGAGCCTGACGGCGTCCGATTTGTGGGGGCATGATCCGCGGTTGACCCTGGCGTTGTCTGCCACCGGCCAGGTTCTGCCGTTGCCCTGGCAGTGGCGCCTGGCGGGGCCATTGCTGCGCGGTAAGATAGCGGTGCTCGGGCCGCGCCCCTGGACCATGGGCCGGATCGATGCGCCCCGCGAACCGGGCGATGTGCTGGGTTTCTGGCGTTCGGAGCCTCGGGCCCCGGGCCTGGCGGGCGACTGGAGTCATGAGCGAGGCCAAAAGGGCTTGGCCGCCTGGCTGAGCACCTGGCGTCAACTTTGGCAGGACCCGGGGGGCTTCGGCGTCCTCGGTACCAGCTTGGACGACAGCGGTACGAACACGACTGACCGGGCAGATACCGAATCCCGGCCCAAACAATCACCGACAAGTACCGACCCGGATGCGGTTGGCAATATTTCCCCGTCCGGATGACAGTATCCGAAGGAAGGCTTGGATGATGAAGGCCACAATCACATATCGCAAAAGTCACTGGCGGATCACGCTGGCGGCAGCCCTGTTGATGCTGGGGCTGATGGGCACAGGCGTTCTGGCCCAGTCCACGAGTTTTGAGCAGTTGGTGTACGCGCGCCACACCAGCGCCTTGCTGGAGCACGATGGTCTGGTGATCAGTGGCGTGCAGGGCGGTGGGCTGGTCTTCTGGCAGGCTGCCGACCCGACAGTGTATGAGCGATTGACCGCTGGTGCCGAACTGTCGGGCAACGATGTGACGGATCTGGCCTGGACCGGACAGCACCTCTGGGTGGCGACCCTCGGTGGCGGGCTGACCCGCATCACCGACGTGGCGGGGCAACGCGCCTTCCGGCAGTACGCGAGCAACCTCGGCAGCCTCAATGTGAACGCTGTGACGGGTGTGCTGGTGGGCCAGAGCGAACGGGTCTACTACGGCATGGATGGCGGCGGCGTGGGCCTGATCACTGACGGCTTGTCGGGCGCGGTCTTCACCGCCGAACAGGACAACCTGAGTTCCAATACGGTCAACTCGCTGCAGGTATTTGGCGGAGATCTGTTCGTGGCCACTTCGGTGGGCATTTCCCGCTTCGCCAACAACCTGTTCAGTGACCAGAACACGGGTCTCAGCAGTCTCGAAGTGCATGACCTGACCCTCGATTCGGCCGGCAATCTGCTGGCCGGTACCGAAACCGGGTTGTACCGCTGGGATCCGGTCGGCGAGGCCTGGGCCCAGGTCGGCGACAGCACTTTTCAGGTGCTGGAAGTCAGCGCCGCCAACGATTTGATCTACACCCGGGGCGGCGTGGTGCGGGTCTACAACGGGGTGTCCTGGCAGACGCTTTCCCAGCCGACCGGTGTTTCGGGCGCGATCTACGCCGGCACCGATTTCTGGCTGGGTGGACAGGCCGGCGCCGGTTCCGGTACCGAGTTTCCCATACGCAACGCCTACGTGGCGCGTCTCAGTGGCACGACCACCTTTGATGTTTTTGAAGTGCCGGCTTCGCAGGTTCTGGGGGCCAACGGCGTCACCTTCAGTGGCAGCTCACCTTATATCGGCGCCCAGGCCTGGGTGTCGATTATCAGCTCGCAGCACGGGGACACCTGGCAGCACACGCCCTTTGTCGAGGGCGTCAGCAATGGTCTGTCCCTGGCGATGGCCACCGGTCCGGACGGCATGGTCTGGTCGGCGCTTTACGCCGGCACGGGGCTGGCCAAGATCGACCCCGTCAGTGGCGCGGCCGAGTTGATCAATCCCGGCAACAGCGGTTTGCAGGGCAAAAGTGTTGTCAATGTCGTGGTCCATCCCGATGGTCCGGTGTTGACCCTGCACGATTTGTTCGATGACGAAAAAGTCGAGATCCTGGTGGATCCGGACAACCCGGCGGCGGCAGGCAGTTGGATGGTGTTGCCCCTGACCAATGGTCTGGGTGATGGCCCGTCAGTCTGGAGTGCGGTCGTGCAACGGGCCGATGTGATCTGGTTTGCGGTCGAGGCCGTGGGCCTGGTGCGCTGGGATATCAATGGTCCCCTGGCGGGCCCGGATGATCCGCTGACCTGGCTGGACCAGAGCGATGACCGTTGGGACGAACCCTTGACCGGCATTCCGGGCAGCGTCCTGGACCTGACGGTGGTTTTTGGCCTGGAAGTGGGTACTGACGGCAGCATCTGGGCCGGCGGCAACGGCCTGGTGCAATTCAGCTATGACGAGGATTCCCGCAGCGGCACTTTGCTGACCAATGTCGGTGAAAAAACCAGCGCGCTGATCAGCGGACTGGTCAATGGCAACGTCAGCGACGTTGTCCGCGATGCCAACGGTCACATCTGGGTGGCGACCGCCAGTGGTGTCAATCGCGTGCGCGGTTCGGGTCAGAATTTCGAAGTCGATACCTACATCGACCTGGCGAATTATTTCGCCAACTCCAACTACGGCGTGCTGTATTCGCCCAACGTGATTTCGGCGCTGCCGGGCATCACGTACAAAAAGATTGCCGCCAGTGCGGACCGGCGCCAAATCCTGGTCAGTGCCGACCAGGGTGCCAGCCTGATCACCGTTGGCAGCGGCGGCGGCGTGGCCACCCCGACTCTCGAAAGTGCCTACCTGTATCCCAATCCCTTCCGTGGCCAGGGCGGGGCCGGTTTGGCTGTTGGTGGTTTGCCCACCGAGGCGACCGCCGCCGTGGAGATCTACAACCTGGACGGCCAGCTGGTCTACAGCGACAAGAATGTGACGGCGGAGACGGGCTTCTGGACCGGCACCAACCGGGTGGGCGAAGAAGTGTCGACGGGCATGTATGTGGTGCGGGTGACGTCCGGGGGAGTTTCCCGGGCGATGACTCTCGCTGTGGTGCGATGACCGCAGGTCTTCAGCTGGCCGGATCGGATTTTGAGGTGAGTGTGGCGGAGGCTGCACCCACCGATTGGCATTTGTTGTTGGCGGCGGACCCTGCGGCCGACTATCCCCACACCTCCCACTGGAACGAATCTGTTTGCGCCAACCGGTCGGACGCCCGCCAACTCTGGTGGACGGTGCGCCGGAATGGGCAGTTGGTCGGCGGGCAGATCGCGGTGCTGACCCCGTCGTTTCGCCGCCTGGGGGGCGTATTGCCCCTGCACCGACTCGACAGCAGTGTCGAAGGCACCAGTGGCGGACCGTTGCTGCATCCGGACTTGGCAGCGACCACCCAGGACGATCTCTTCACCCACCTGACCGGTGACTTGCTGGCGCGCCGACCGTCAGGACTGGCCACCGCCGCGATCGCCTTGAATCCTCTTCGTGAAGCCCGTTTCGGACATCTGTTGGCCCCGGCGGCCGGCTGGATCCGGCACGAATCGCCCACGGCCATGGTTCCGCTCAGAGGTGGGCTCGAAGTGGTCGAAAAGCAGCGGATGGTGGTGAACAAGCGCAACGAGCGCAATCGTGGCTTGCGGCGGGGAGCCGAAGTCTTTGCCACCCGGGAGGCCGACCTGTTGGCGGCCTACTACCCGATCTATGAGCAGGCGAGTTCGCACTGGGGCGTGGTGCCGGCGCCGTTGGGTTTGTTGCAGGATTTGCTGGCCGACCCGCAGGACCAGGTGTTCTTCACCTGTGTGCGCCACGACGGACAGGTCATCGGTGGCCATTTGTGTCTGCATCTGGGCGACCGGGTTTTTGCCTGGAATGGCGTGACGGATCCGGCGTTTGCGCGCACCCATTTCCCGGCCACCCTCTGCTTCTGGGGCGACCTGGTCGAGGCCTGCCGACGCGGCGCCAAGTGGTTGGATTTTGGCGCCAGCGGCGGCGTGAATTCCCTGGCCGGATTCAAAAAACACTTCGGGGCCGAGTTGATGGAGTGCGGCTTTTACGTCAACGATTCGGCCGGTCTGAAAACCCTGCGCCGCTGGAGCGACCTGGTCGGCCGGGCTCAGCAGGGCGCCAACGAGCGCTGGCACGACGGCGCCACCGGCAAGCCTCGCGTTGGAGGCCCGGCGTGAAGCTGATCGAAGCCGGCAGCAAGATTCTCTTCAGCCGCGTGGGGCAGGTGCTGGCCAACGCGGCCCTGGTCATGATCGTGGCCAATATTCTGGGGCCCGAAGGACAGGGGCACTACAGCCTGACGGTGGCCCTGGCCATGTTGCTGGCATCGTTGCTCGGCGGTGGCATGGGCCTGGCGGCGGTGCCGCCCTTGCGTCAGGGCAAGATCCGGCCCGCGCGGATGTTTGCCGCCCAGATGATCTGGGTCGGGAGCATGGTGGGGGTGCTGTTCCTGCTGGGGTGGGCTTCGACCTTCGGCTACCTGCGTGAAGTGTTGGCTGACCATTTGGGTTGGTCGCGGCAGTTGGGTTATGTGGCGGCCGTGGCCGCGGTGGGCATCCTGGGTTTTGAGACGTTTTCATACGACCTGCTGGCCCGCGGACGCCTGGTGGTGGGTGCGGCGGTCAATGGGTTTCGGGCCACGGGCCATCTGGCCCTGATTGCGGTGCTGGCGGTGACGGGCACCCTGACTTTCGACCGCTCGGTGGGCGCTTTGGCGGTGGCCCAGGCCTGCGGCATGCTGATGATGCTGGTGATCCTGGTGCGGGAGATCCGGCGCGGCATTGCGGTTTCGGTTCCGGTTCGGCCCGTTGACAGCGCCTCGCCGGTGCGCTCCGGGGTGGAAGAGGTGCCGGACGATCTCGACCAGCGCAGCCTGCTGGCGATCATCGGCTACAACCTGCGTCGGGGGTGGCTCGGCCAGATCTCGGCTGTGGCCTACTTCCTGTTGTTGCGCCTGGACCAGGGCCTGCTCGAACACTATCGCGGCGCAGCCGAGGTGGGCATCTATTCGATCGCGGTCTACCTGGGCGAGATGTTGTGGTTGTTGCCCGGAGCCCTGACCCCGCTGTTGGTGCACAGCTCGGCGGCCCATGCTTCTGATCCGGAGCGCGACCGGACGGCGGCCAAGGCGGTGCGGCTGGGTATTCTGGTGACCCTGGCGGCGGGCGTGCCGCTGCTTTTCCTGGTTGATCCGATGTTGAAGGTTTTTGCCGGGGGAGAATACGCCTCAGCCGGTGGGGCCTTCAAGGCGCTGCTGCCGGGCATTGTCATCTTTGCCCCGGGTGCGGTGCTGGCCGGCGATTTCATTGGCCGCGGCAAACCCCACTGGAATACCCAGGCCAGTGCCCTGACCGTGCTGGTGAATATCGTGGTGGGGGTGCAGCTGATTCCGGTCCATGGGGCCATGGGAGCGGCCTGGTCCAGCACCATCGCTTACGCCTGCGGCTCTATTGTGATGCTGGCCCGCTTTCGCCATGCCACGGGCATGTCCCTGCGCGGGATGATTCTGGGCCAACACCGGCGCATGATCGTGACCGATTCGGACACCTCCGCCGACGACTGATTTGACCGGCGACCCGCGCTGTCGGGTGGGGATTGGGGGTCGATGGGATTCCGGCCCTTTAAGCCCGTTTTTTCAGTCAGAACTTTCTCAAAAAAATGCCTGTTCATAACGCAAAAAGAAGGCGAAAACGCCTTCTTTTTGCTGTTTGTCGCCTGTTTGCGGCAGTTGACCATACCTAAAAAACTTGCACAAGGGAGTTGACATGGTGGTGGTGACGAGCTATTCTCCGGTGGTGATGAGAGGTGACGAAAGGTGATGGGTGGGGAAATACGAGGGACCCCAGTTTGATGACGGGTGGCCGACGGATCGGCCAAAATTCGCAAGGATGCGACAAACACCCGGCATTAACCCCTTTCCCTGCCCACACCGGTCACCTCGGCAGAACCAGAACGACTCACGACGACGGCTAGTGAGGATCATGAACGAGAACCCGCACAGCATCACCCCTCTTCCGGAATCGGCTTTCGCCTTCCACGGGTCCCATTCCCGTGCGGTGGATGCCAAAGGGCGTTTCAATCTGCCCTTCAAGTTCCTGCGTGGGGGCAGCGGGCCCGAAGAAGAGAAGTTTGTCGTCAGCAAGGGTGCCGACGGATCCTTGAGTTTGCTGCCCCACAGCGTGTGGCTGGCGAATTTCAACCGGCTGCGCCAGGGCGAGCCCAGTCCCAAGCTGCGCGCCTACCTGCGCCGGATGAGCACCAACAGCAAGACTGTGGAGCCCGATAGCCAGGGCCGGGTCGCGGTCAGTCGCGAAATCCTGGCCGAAATCGGCATTGATAAAAAGATCATGATCGTGGGCATGGGGAACTACATGGAGTTGTGGGACCCGGCGACCCTCGCGGCGATGAACGCCGAAGACGAAGGCGATGATGCCTTCAATGACGAATTCTTCCGTTGATCGGCAGATCGGCGGAATGATAGCCGGTGGCAAGGATGCCTGCCGGATTCAGCCGGGCAAGCGCGGCGCCGACGGATCGGCGCACGCCCGGCCGACCAACCGCAGTCCAGAGCACGGAAATTCAGAGCCAAGGCGCAAGATGCCCCGCGTGTTCGCACCGGGGGCCCAAGGATGGGCAACATCAGGGAGGGAGCCCGCATGTCGAGAGAGTTGACCCGACAGTTTGACCGCACCGATTCCGCACCGGTTCGTCTGGATCACCTGCAGATCCAGGTCAGCCATTATGAAAAAACTGTTCGGGTCTCTCTCTCCGGCACGCTTGATTGCACGGGCGTGGACAAATTGATCAGTCGGGTCGCACCGCAGTTGGTGAGTCGGGGCTGCCGGATCATTCTGGATGGGAGTCGGCTGACCCATCTGGATTTTCGGGCGACTCACAGCCTCATTCGTTGGAATCGCCAATTGCGCGATTTCAACCACCAACTGTTTCTCAGCCAGTGGAGCGATTATCTGAAGGCGATCCTGGTCATGGAGGACTGGGATCGGGAGCTGGGCGCCGCTGGTAGCGAGCCCGCCACCTGGCGTCTCTTGGGCGCCGCCAGTACCGCTAGTCGGCCATGACAGACGCGCTCCACGTTCCCGTGCTCAAAACAGAGACCCTGGGTCTTCTGGAGCCGGGGCCGGGGCGCAGGATTGTCGATGGCACCTTTGGTTTTGGCGGACACAGCCAGGCCATGCTTGAGGCCGGGGCAGAGGTTTTGGGGCTGGATCTGGACGCGGTGGCCTACACTGCCTGCCAGGAAATGGCTGCCGAACACTCCGGACTGCACTGCCAGAATATCTCCTTTCGGAACATTGATCAGGCCCTCACTGCCGCCCATTGGGAACCGGTGGACGGGGTCTTGTTGGATTTGGGCGTCAGTTCGTTCCAGTTGGACGACGCCGACAAGGGGTTCAGCTATCGCATGGATGCGCCGCTGGACCTGCGTTTTGACCAGGCCTCCGGTGGCCAGACCGCGGCTGACCTGTTGCGCGAGATGTCCGAAGAGGACCTGGCTGACCTGATCTGGAAATGGGGCGAAGAACGGGGCAGTCGGCGCATTGCCAAGGCCATCGTGCGCGCCCGGGTCGAAGAACCGGTCCTGACAACCTGGCAACTGCGGGCCGTGGTCAAAAGCACCATGCCCAACCACATCAAGGTGCAGCCGATCCTCAGTCGGGTTTTTCAGGCCCTGCGGATCGCCGTCAATGACGAATTGGGCGCCTTGAGCGACGTTTTGGCGAAGTTGACTGCGGTGCTGCGTCCCGGTGGCGTCGTGGTCATCATCAGTTACCACTCCCTGGAAGATCGCCTCGTCAAACAGTTCATCGATCGGGAAAAGCGCGACTGCCTTTGCCCGCCCAACTTGCCCATGTGTGTGTGCGGCCATCAGGCCAGCCTCAAGGCCCTGACCCGCAAGGCTGTGGTGGCCGGCAAGGAAGAAGAAGCCACCAATTCCCGTGCCCGCAGCGCGCGTTTGCGTGCCGCCAAAAAGATTTGACAAGAAGATCAGACAAGAAGCTCTGACCATCGCCAAAAGAAAACGGGATCTGATATGTGGAAGCCAAAACTGGAAACAACGCCCGTCGGAACACCGGGCAGCCGGGCCAACCATGGCGCCATGGCTCACCGCCGGGGCATGGGTGGCCGCAAGGTCTTGACCGGTACGGGACTGCTGTTGTTGGCAGCCGTGTTGTTTGCCGGTTCGGTGTTTGTCTCAAACCGCGTGACCAGCCTGCGCTCGGAAATCGCGCGCCTGGAAAATCGGCGCGAAGTGCTGGAAGCCAGCAGTGCCCGGTTGCTATCGGTGTGGAACCAGGCGGCCGCGCCGTCGGTGATCATCCCGCGGGCCGAATCCGAATTGGGCCTGATTGTGCCCGAGGATCCGGGCCTGGTGCTGGTGCAGACGTTTGATGATGGCGAGCGCATCAATCCCTTGCGCCGCTGGTTGGCCAGCGTGGGTGGCGGGCAGGATGCCGAAGCGGGCGAACTGAATCCCGGCCTGGTCATGGGATCGATGGTTTCGTTGACGCCCCGTGGGGCCCAGGCCCGGGGAGAGAACTGATGCAGGAGAAACAGGAACGTCAGAAGGTCAACGGCCGCTTCATGATACTGCGTTACTTGATGATCGTCGCCGGCCTGATTCTGGCTGGTCGAGTGGTGCACATCCAGATTTTTGAACACGACAAATACCACACCATTGCCGATGGCCAGTGGGGCAAGGAAATTGCCATCAACGCGGAGCGTGGCAATCTCTACGACCGCCAAGGTCGTCCCCTGGCCCTCTCGGTCACCACCTGGCAAATCGGCGTGGCCAAGGGCAACGTCGTGGACCGGGACGCGCTGTGCACGATGTTGTCCGAAGTGTTGGACATGCCGGTGCGGGACATCCGGCGCAAGATCAACCGCAAGGGCAGCCACCATGCGGTGCTGGGGCGGGACATCGTCTTGTCGGCCGAGCAAAAAAAGCGCCTGAGGTGCGAAGGCCAGCAGGCCGTGACCACTGAGGCGATCCACTCGCGCATCTATCCGGCCGACGGTGTGGGTGCGGCGTTGATCGGGTTTTATCGCAAGGACCCGGCTGAAAATATCACGACCGGTTTCGAAAATAGCCTGGATGGGTACCTGGCGGGGCAGCCGGGGCGAGCGCGCGAAATCCGCACCGGGGTGTCGAACAAGAAGTTGGGCAAGGTCGTTTTGGAAGAAGCGGTGCACGGGCAGAGCCTGGTGCTGACTGTTGATGCCGACCTGCAAACCATCTGTGAAGACCGCCTGGCCGAGTCGATGCGTCGGGTGGGGGCCGAGAACGGTTCGGTCCTGATCATGGATCCGAGCAACGGGGACCTTCTGGCGGCGGCCAGTTGGCCGTTGATGGAGACCAGGCAAGAGAGCCACGAGGATGCGCG
>RCNC010003147.1_pt1 | contig 10828 bp, 8 predicted proteins | sample 2041301 | NCBI WGS metagenome assembly RCNC01 (sample SAMN09708231, study PRJNA481090) | Marine sediment metagenome, whole genome shotgun sequencing project. | biome: marine sediment; feature: ocean; material: sediment; isolation source: Sewage treatment plant 13A marine sediment (STP13A) ... | reverse complement strand
CCGAGAGCGGCCAGGATGATCGCACTCAGCGAGAGGATTGCAGTCCGAATGGCGGCAGCCCAGGCTGGGCCGACGGCGGAACCGTGGCCCAAGACGTCGAATGTCCATCCGAGGCTCAGGGAGGCCAGGCTGACGAGTGCGACTACCGCAAGAGCGAATGCCGGTATTCGTGTTGGCCACCGAATGGAATCGATCTCCCGCATCGGCGCGATGACGACAAAACACATCACCGCAGCAACCGCGATCGCGATATTCGAAACGGTGGCTGAGCTTCCCAACCCGGTTATTGGAAGCAATAGGGTCTCGGCGGCCCGTACACCCAGACCGCCGATGGCGGCAGCTGCCGCCACATAGGCGGCGCTGTGGGCGCGGAGGGTATGGCGATCGTATGTCCGTCCGGCAAGGGCCGCCGCAATGCCGAGCGCACTGAGGACGACGGTGACCGTCGTGTTGTCGGCCACCATTCCCAAACCCCAGATGACGAGGATGAGACCGAACGAGGTGTAGCAGTAGAATCTCCGACCCTTGCCCAGTCGGCGATCGATAAACCCGAAGCTGATGCCGTAGCTGGCCGCACCCGCAATCAGCATGCCCCAACCGAGGATTTCTGTGGCGCCATCCATCCCCCGAGTGACTGCGGCCAAGCTCGTGAGGCCGATGACCAGACAGACTGCGGACTGGGTGAATTCGAAACCGCCCGGTCGCTGTCCCAGTTTCAGCATGAGCAGCGAAAAGCTCCCGAGATAGACAGCCAGATAGCCCACCAACACGGCGATAGCCAGGGGAAGAGACGGTCCCTCGGGAATGCCGGGCGCCATCGGACGAAGCGACGCAGAGACGATCATCAAGGGAACGAGGTTGACGATCAACGCGACCGGCCAACGAAGGGCAGTCCACCCTCGGCTGTAGGCGAACCATAGGCTGACACCGCCAACCAAAAATGAAAGGGCAGCGCCAGATCCCCAGTTACGATAGGTCAACAGGATCGCGATATCAGCGACGAGAACGGCGGCGCTGACGCACCAGGCGAAGAGCTCCAGGTGGCGCCGCCAGGCGACCGTGAACATGGAGATCGAAAAGACAGCCAGAAGAGCGGTTGCCGCGTCAGCATCCATTTGGTCGAATCTGACGGTCGCCTCCCAAATCAAGGGATACGCAATCACCGCCGAAACCACACCGAAAAAGACTGCACTCAGGGGGCGGCCCCCGCGCGCGGCGCGGTCTGCTGCAAATAGCCAGACCGCGGCGTACGTGAGACCCAGCGCGATCCCCAGGGCGAGCGGTATGGTTCCGGTGTCGGTCAGGCTTCGTAACAGAAAGGCGCCGCAGAGGATCAGAAAGGTACGGCCGATGAGTCCGAGCACGTGAGCGACAGTGTGGGACTCTGATGCGGTGGTTGGGGGGACGGCGGCCATTGAGGTGTCGATGGTGGCCGCCTCAGTCGACTCAACGGTACGTGATTCGGGGGCGATGTGATCCCGGTCCTCGAGCTGCGAAACGCGGGACTCGAGCTGTTGCAGTTGTTTCGAGAGGAGCTCGAGTGCTGTTTCAATTGGAGCCAGCTTATCCTGCATCGAATCTCCAGAAGCGAGGATTTTCGAAACAACAGAATATCCTACAATTGTTCCAATGTTCAAGAATGTGGGCGTTTATCTGCGTTATGTGCGGTTTCTCCATTGGGTTGGTGGCGCCCTCAAGCCCCAGGCCCCAAGCCCCAAGCCAAAAAAATCGCCCCGCGGAAACCGCGGGGCAAAGACCGAAACAGAGAAGATAACGATGAAGCTTAGCTATTCTGACTCTGATAGAAGCCCATGAGGATTTTGGCGACCTCGGGGCGTGCGAACTCGACCGGCAGATCTTCGCCGGCCGCGAGCATTTCGCGCACCTTGGTGCCCGACAGGAACACGAAGTCTTCCTTTTGATGACCTTCGGGGGCCTCGCGCATCATGATGACCTTGCCGAGCTTGGTCGAGTAGGCGGTGTGATCGGCCTCGAAGATCTTGAGCTCGAGGGCGCCATCCGGGACCTCGTCGTGGAAGACGGCCTGGGCGTCGAAGGGACCGTAGTAATCGCCGACACCGGCGTGGTCGCGGCCGACGATCAGGTGAGTGCAGCCCATGTTTTGGCGGAAGACGGCGTGGAGAACGGCTTCACGGGGTCCGGCATAGAGCATGTCGAAGCCGTAGCCGGTGATCTCGACGGTGTCGGCCGGGAAGTAGAGCTCGACCATCTTGCGGATGGCGGCGTCGCGGACGTCGGCCGGGATGTCACCGGGCTTGAGCTTGCCGAGCAGCATGTGGATGACGGCGCCGTCGGCATTCTCACGTTCCATGGCCATGCGCACGAGCTCCTCGTGGGCGCGGTGCATCGGGTTGCGGGTCTGAAAGGCGACAATCTTGTTCCAGCCGTGCTTTTCGATCGCCTCGCGAATCTGGGTGGCGGTGCGGAACGTCTCGGGGAAGTCGGTCTGGAAGTATGAGTAGTTGAGGACCTCGATGGGACCCGAGATCAGGGTGTTGCCGACACTGTTGAATGCTTTGACGCCGGGGTGTTCCGGGTCGTCGGTGGCAAAGACCTTCTGGGTCATGAACGCCATTTGCTCGGGGGTTGCGGTTTCGACCGCCTCGACGGTCTGGAGGGCGAGAACCGGATTGCCATCGACGTTGGGATCCTTGAGGGCGATCCGCATGCCGGGCACGATGCCGGTGGCGTCCTCGACCACGTTGAGGATCGGAACCGGGAAGAAGATTCCGCCGGTGGTCACCATCTTCTCGGAAACGGCCAGCGAGTCCTCGAGATTCATGTAGCCGGTCAGCGGGTTGAAGTAACCGGATCCCATCATCACCGCGTTGGCCGCGCCGGCTGACGAGATCACGATCGACGGCAGACCCGCCGCTTCTTGCAGCAGAGCTGCGCGCTTGGCGTCATCCGCCACGTACAGGGGGTTCAGGGTTTCGGAGCCGTGTGGTTTGATCATGCTGTTTTCTCCCTCGTTGTTGTTGGCGCCTCTGTCGAGGCGGATGCTAAAAACCTATTCGTTCTCGGTGGTCAGCCTCTCGTGGGCCATCGCCAGGGTTCGGTAGAGAATATGTGCGAACTTGGAGTAGGGGAGGGTCAGGAACAGGGTGAGCACGATCGCGAGGTGGATGACGTAGACCGCGCAGGCGAGGATCGGCGGCACCGCGACGAAGCGCAGAACCTCGGTGAGGACGCCGGTGCCGATCACCGTGAGAATGACCCACAGGAAGAAGCGGTCGAACGGCGTCGTGATTCCCACCAGCTTGTCCCCCGTAGCGCGGCGGTTGAACCACAGCAGGAGGCCTCCGACCACCAGCAAAAGAGCCGAGGTGTTCCCGAGCCACTTCACCCAGTGGGTGAGAGGGACAGGGTAGGAGAAGCCGAGATGCATCCACGACAGAAAGACCGTGTCCTTGTACAAATAGAGCACCGCAAATCCGGAGGTGATCGCGGCGCCGACGAATCCCCACATCACAAAGAAGTGCCCCCATCTCCTCTTCACCACCCCGCGATCGCATGATGCGAACTTCTTGTGGAGCCCTATGTCGATGAAGGCGGGGATCAGCGCTGCGAAAAATGAGCCCCTGCGTTCCTGCGTGGTGCCGAGCAACCGCCAGTACTTTCGGCCCGAGGTCCACATGGCAAAGAGAACCCAGGCCGTGGCGGAGAAGTAGGTGATGTAGATCAGGGTGTGCGATACGAAGTGCTCGTAATAGAAATTGCCGTCGAGGGCGCCGAGCGCTGGGTCGATATCGGGAATGTGGGCCCCGGTGGCGCCGAGCAGGATGATCCAGAAGAGGAGCGGGCCGAAGATCAGGAGCGGCCAGGTCTTCTTGACCTTGCCGACGAGTTTCCCGAGAAACGGCGGCGTCGCCAGGTGCTCCACGACCAGGGCGCGGGCAACGGCCATCATGTCGCCGGGGTTGACCTCGCGGGGGCACAGCACCGAGCAGTCGTTGCACTGGTGGCAGAGCCAGGGACCGGCGTCGGCGATGAGCCGGTCCTTCAGCCCCCACTGCGCCCACAGGATCTGTCGCCGTGGGAACGGCGCGTTGGCCGGCGCCAGCTCGCAGACGCTGGAGCAGGTCGCGCACTGGTAACAGCGCGCAGCATTCTCACCGCCACGGTCGAAAAATTCGTCGCGGAACTCCGATGATGTATGGATGACTGGGACCGAGGCCATGTATCCCCCTTCCCTTTCCTAGAAGCCCTTGAGCGGATTCGGACCCATCTCGTCGAGCTCTTCCGCGAATTCGTCCAGGATCTGCGGAATACGACCGAACTCGTCGTGTGACAGCTCGACCAGCTTGACGCGCTCGGGCTCCAGCGCCAGGCGCTCGAGCGTTTCGCCGACGTTCTCCAACCGCGTGTTGGCGAGCTCGGAGCCGCGGATGTAGTGGCACTGATAGTCGTCACCGAATTTACAGCCGATAAGGATGACGCCGTCGACCCCGCGCGAAAGCGCCTCGGCCAGCCAAACGATGTTCATAGAGCCAAGGCAACGGATCGGAATGACCCGCACCCACGGATTCCATGTCGCACCGTTGGCGGCCGCCGCGTCGAGGGCGGGTACCGCGTCGTTCTCACACATCAGCGCGAGGATGCGCGGTTTCTCCTCGTCCTCGTCGGGGATCTCCATCGCCTTGATCATCTCGGCCACCATGAGGACCGAGTAATCTGGGAAGCTGATGATCCGCTCCGGGCAGGCGCCCATGCAGATTCCACAGCGCCGGCAGCGGAGGGGGAAAAGCTCCGGGGTGCCCTTCTCATTCTCGTTCAGGGTCCCGAACGGACACTCCTCGGTGCAGCGCTTGCAATCGGTGCAGCGCTGGAGGAAGAAGTCGGGGTAGGCGGTGTCGCCGGCGCGTGGGTGAACAGCCTCGCCGCGCTTCGCCATCTCGATGCACTGCACCGCCTTCATGGCAGCGCCGAACCCATCCTCGGCCGCCTGCACCGATTCCATCGGTGCATGGACCGTGCCGGCGGCATAGATACCGGTGCGCCGGGTCTCGTACGGGAAGCAGATGAAGTGAGAGTCGGGGAATCCGTATTCCAGAGTCGGCAGATCCGGTCCCTGGCGGTACTCCAGGTGGAGGATTTCAGTGTCCTCGTGGTCGGCGAGCTCCTCGGCACGTGCGGCCGAGGTCTCGCGGATCTTTGAGCTCTCCGACGTCTCTGCCTGGTGGAGGGAATCGTGGAGCTCGCGGATGAGCTCGCCGTCGGCGGATTGTGGGACCATGCCCACGGCCAGCACGACGAGATCCGCGTCGATGCCCACGTTGTCGCCAAGCATGCTGTCCCTCACGTGGATCGAGAGCTTGCCGTTTGCCTGGACACTCTCCACCTCGCCGCGGGTCATCATCATCTCGGCGTCTTTTTGCACCGAGAGGAAAAAATACTCCATCAGACCCAGGGCGCGGATGTCTTTGTAGATGACCGCGTTCTCGATCGAGGGGTCGATCTTCTTGGCCTCCATCACCTGGCGTAACGTGTTGACGCAACACTCGGACGAGCAGTACTTGAGGTGGTTTTCATCGCGCGAACCGGCGCACTGGATATAGACGATTCGCCCCGGTGTGCGGCCATCGGACGGACAGGCGATCTTTCCGTCGACGAGCATCTTTTCGAACTCTTGGGAGGTCACGACGTCGGGCGAGACGCCGTAACCGAGGTGCTCCAGCTTGGACGCGGGGTAAGGCTCGGCGCCGGTCGCCTGGACGATCGATCCAACCGTCATCTCGAGACCCGAGGATCCGTTGAGGCTGACCTTCAGTTGGCCCGGTTGGCCCGCAATGTCGACGATGTTGGTTGTGGTGAGGACCTTGATGTTGTCGTGGGCAGTGACCTCTTCGATCAGCCCGGGAATCGGGTTGGCCTCAGGCGCCTCGTAGGGCGGCTGCTCGGGCGGGATCGAGAGCTGATCGGCCAGGAAACCGCCAAGGTGATCTTCCTTTTCGACCAGGACCACCGGGTGGCCGAGCCCGCCTGCCGCGAGCGCGGCCTCGAGCCCGGTGCGCCCGCCGCCGACGACGAGAACGGTGTCGCTGATCTCCTCATCGAGCTTGTCGAAGGCCGTGACGCCGCCGAGGCGTGCGAGACCCATCCTCACCAGATCCTGGGCGAGCATGGTGGTGTCTTCATTTCCGGCTTCGTGCGACCAGGTGCAATACTCTCGCACCGCAGTCCGGACCATCGATGGCCCTACGTCCGTCAGGGTTGCGAACTCCCGGGTCTTGGCGCGCTCGGAGCAGGCGGCGACCAGGATGCCGTCGAGAGTATTTTCAGAAACCGCTGCCTTGATCGCATCCAACCCCTCGGGGGCGCACAGGCATGCGTGGGTGAGGGTGCAGGCGCAGCCGACATCGTCGGCGGCCTCGATGACCTCGTCGACGTCGATCGCATCGCCGATTCCGCAACCCGTACACAGGAAAACGCCGATCGTGTCCATCACGCCCTCCTTCCCGCAACCGCGATCGCGCGGGCTGCGGCGCCTGTCGCGTCCCGCACCGATGCCGCGACGTCCTCGGGACGGCGGGCGACACCGGCCACCGTGACGCCGGCGGCGAGATCGTCAAGGACAAAACCGTCGTCGTCCTTGCGGGTGAAGACCGCGAGATCCTCGTCGGCCGCGTTGGGCACCATTCCGGTGGCGAGCACTACCAGATCGGCCTCGGCGTCGAGGATTATCTCGTTTTCGACATCTTCTACGCGCAGCGAGAAGCCGCCGTTTGATTGTTCGATGCGGCCGACCTTGCCCTTGGTCAAGGTCACGCCTTCAATGGCGGCCGTCTCGAGGAGGAAATCTTCGTTCCTTCCCGGAGTGCGACGGTCGATGTAGTACATCGTGACCTCCGCGTCGGGCAATTGCTCCTTCACGTACCGCGCCTGTTTGAGCGATGCGAGACAGCAGACGCCCGAGCAGTAGTTGAGATGGTTGACATCGCGCGAGCCGGCGCATTGCACAAATGCCACTCGTGCCGGCGCCTCACCGTCTGACGGTCTCAGGATTTTGCCGCCGGTGGGTCCGCTGGGCGACGCCATCCGCTCCATCTCGACGTTGGCGATGACATTATCGAGACCGCCGCCGAGCTCCTCGAGATTTTCGAGAGGGTACGGTTTCCAGCCGGTGGCGACCACCACCGCCCCGACCTCGAGGGTCTCTGCCGTCGCCTCGGCATCGAGATCGATAGCGTCGTAGGTACACGATTGTGCGATCTTGGCCGCCTCGTCATCGCTCACCGCGGCGCGATCGAATGTGTAGATCCTCGGCCACGCGCTGGGGTAGGGGAGGCGGATCGCTTTGGTCTTCGACATCCCCAGGTTGTGGGGATCGTCGACCTCGGTGGCACAGGCTTTTTCGCAGTCTCCGCAGGCCGTGCAGTTCGCCTTGACCCAGGCCGGGTCGCTGGTGATCTCCACCGACCAGCCGCCGCCGTTCTTCTCCGCAGCCGTGACCGTCGAGTTGGTCAGGACGCGGATCCTCGGGTTACGTTCGAGGCGGCGGGTGTTGATCTCCATCCCACAGGACGGAGGACACATCTTGGGGAAGTAGTTGTTGGTTCGCATGACGCGACCGCCGACCGACGGGTTGCGTTCCACCAGGACGACCTCGGCGCCGGCCTCGGCCGCCTCGAGAGCGGCGGTGACGCCTGCGATGCCGGCGCCGATGACGAGCAGGGGCTTATTGGCTTCGCTCATGGCTGACTCCCTTCGACCGCTGCCTCCTTGACCTTCAGGGTCGGTTCGGCGAAGAGCGCGAACCGGAGCCACTGAAAGGCGAAGCGAAGGAGGGCCTCGTCGTTGGTCTTGAGTTCTTCGAGAGCCTCGGGTTGGATGTCGAACCGCTCGCAGAACGAGGACTCGAAGACGAACGTGCGGAAGGCGTCGAGGTTGTAGCACGCGGTGTAGAACATGTGCATCCGCTTGGGATCGAGGGTGCGCCCGCCGATGAACCACGGATGACTGACGAGATCGCGGAAGCCCGCCTCGAGATCATCCTGCTCTTCCAGCCCTTGATCTGAGCGCCAGCTCTGCGCGGTCCACTGTTTGCAGTCGGGCTGATGCCGTCCCTTGCAGTGATCGTCCTCGAAGAGGAAGTACATCGGCTTCGGTTCCTCACCCGCGCGAGCAGGCGGGATGGCCATGCCGAGTGGGTACATTCGGCACGCCCATGGACGGTCCTCGTAGACCGTACAACCCCCGTCACCGACAAAGGGACAGGGCTTCACATCCTCGTCCTTCATTTTCAGCATGACCATCGGAAGCTGGAGGTCCTTGGTGATCGGGTTTGAGGTGTGGGTTTCAAGAAAATCCTGGGTGTTCATACCGAGTCGGCGCGCCAGACGAAGAATGTCGAACGGTGTCAGCACGATGTTGACGTCGGCGCAGCAGGAGTTGAAACACGGGACTCCGGGGTGGCAGGTGAAGTCGAAGGCCTCACCCTCTGCGAGCTGTCTCTTGTCCACCAGGAATTGTGGCAGGCTCGCGTCGGCGGTGCTCATGGGCAGCCTCCATTATTTGAGTGGTCTGGTTCATCATCTGAGTGGTCTGATTCATCGACGGAGGCCCCGATAATGCAGTCCTTGACTGCGTTGGCTGACCACACCGCCAGAGGTGAGGCTTTGCCGGTGATGGGATCGACCCGGTAGCGGTACGACGCCTTGACGGCGTAGTTCGACTCCAGGTGCTCCCATCCTCGGACGTAGTAGGGGCATTCGTCGTTGAAGCAGGCAAGATGGAAATCAGCCTCGAAACCTGCAGCGTCGGGGAGCTCGAAAGCTTGCAGCTCCTGGTCGCAGTGCGGGCACACGGGGTGTAGAGATGCAGTCAAAAATACCTCGGTGAGAAAAGGCCCCAGGCGCCGAAGCGCCTGGGGCCGGAATAAAGACCGGAATTAGCTCATCGGGAGAATGTCGCGTTTGATCATCTCCCACTCTTCCGTTTCCGGATCCATGATGCAGTTGACGAAGCACAGCCAGTTGTCGTTGTCGAGCTTGGGGAAGTCGGCGCGGAAGTAGTAGCCCGGCCAACGGGTCTCCTCGCGGAACATGATCGTCCGGACGTGCGCTTCAGCCTGGTACATCCGGTGGACGTTCTCCCAGCACCGCATGAGCTCGTGAAGATCGGGGGCGCCGAGGTTGGCGGCGTCTTCCTTGAGCATGCCGAGCAGCTCGAGGCCCCTCTCGCAGAGCATCCTGGAGGTCGTGTACTGGGAGCCCACGCCGCCGGCGTACTCGTCCATGAGCTTCTGCAGCCGGAACATGAACATCTTCGGCAGGATGTAGTTGGGGTTGACGTCAATTTGCGAGGTGAAGTCCTTGTGCTCGGCAAAGGTGTCGAGCGGCTTGAGGGTCTTCGCCTTGAGAGCCTCGATGGTAGCGTCGTCCACCGTCGGCATCGGCGGGTTCTCCTTGACCAGGTAACGGACCGCCGCCTTGGCGGCGATGCGGCCTTCGGCGTGGGAGCCGGAGGAGAACTTGTGGGACGAAGCACCGGTGGCGTCACCGGCCGCGAACAGACCCTTGGTGGTGCACATGTTCTCGTAGCCCCAGAAGTACTCGGGCGGCGCCAGGTCTTCCGGACCGCTGACCCAGGCGCCGGAGGCGCCGGAGTGTGAGCCGATGAAGTACGGCTCGGCGGCCGCGATCTCGGAGGGCTTCTCTTCCGGTTGGACGTCACTGGCAGCCCACAGGATGGCCTGCGAGATGGTCATGTCGAGGAAGTCTTCCCAAGCCTCGCTCTCGAGCTCCTTCATCTTCTTCTTGTGGGCCTTTGGGTCGTCCTTGTACTGGTCGGCGATCTTCTGGATCGCCTCTGCAGTCTGCATGTAGATCGGGCCCTTGCCCTCCATGACATCGAGCATGCCGAGCCAGTTGCGGAGGTTGGCCGGGATCGGTTTCACCGCTCCGTAAGGCTTCCAGTTTTCGAGCTCGTCACGCCGCTCGACCATGTACTCGCCACCAAAGGCGTTGGTCGCACGGGACTTGAAGAGCAGGAACCAGGCGCCGACGGGGCCGTAGGCGTCCTTGAAGCGGACCGGGACGAAACGCACTTCCTGGCAGGTCATCTCGGCGCCGGCCTTCAAGGTGAAGTATGCCGAGGAGCCGGAGTTCCAGGGCGGATACCAGGCGCGGCCGAGGCCTTCGCCCGTGGAGCGCGGCTTGAAGACGTGCACCGCGCCGCCCATGGCGACGAAGACGGCGCGAGCCTTGAAGATGTAGAACTTGTCGTCGCGCACCGAGAAGCCGTACGCGCCCTTGCACACGCCGCCCTCCATGATGGGACCGACGATGAAGATGCGCTCGTAGATGTTGTCCGTGCCGAGGTTGTTCTTGGCGGCTTCGGCGACGATCACCTTGTAGGACTCGCCGTTGATCATGAGCTGCCAGCGACCCTCGTGCACGTAGCTGCCGTCCTCGGCCTTCCAGATCGGAAGTCCCCACTTCTCGAAGAGGTGGACCGAGCTGTCCACGTGACGGGCGATCGAGGCAACCAGGTCATCGCGAGCGACGCCCATGAGGTCCTGCTTGACGTAGCTGACGTAGTCCTCGATGGTGTTGTCGCCTTCTTTGACACCCACGTACTGGTTGATGGCGGAAAGGCCCATGGCCACAGCGCCGGAGCGGTCCACCGCGGCTTTGTCGACCATCGTGACCTTGAGGTTGTTCTTTTTCGCCCAGTAGGCGGCTTCGACCGCGGCGCCGCAGGAGGCCATACCACCGCCGAGAATCAACAGATCAGTTTCAATTGTGACAGTTTCGAAGTTAGCCATGATGCCCCCCTACTTCGTCCACACGTCGCAGCCGAGGGA
>RCNC010003146.1_pt1 | contig 10833 bp, 12 predicted proteins | sample 2041301 | NCBI WGS metagenome assembly RCNC01 (sample SAMN09708231, study PRJNA481090) | Marine sediment metagenome, whole genome shotgun sequencing project. | biome: marine sediment; feature: ocean; material: sediment; isolation source: Sewage treatment plant 13A marine sediment (STP13A) ... | reverse complement strand
AAATGATGCCCCCTCGCCTCCAATAGAACCTGGTCCGTTATGCTCCAGTAAATGGGTATTGGAATCAATGTCTTCTTTCCAGAAACCGGCATTTGTGCTGATAGTGAAATAGGCATCTGTCAGTTCATCGATACCGGCCAGAAGGATATTCTCTGCAGGCTTTTCCTGTATACGGATCATGCTGTCGAGCAAAGCATTCTCGAAAGAAAGGTTTTCGTTCACATAGGTGAGGTTGTACTTATTGCATTTCAGCATGACAGCGATATGGGCCCCAACAGTATTATGTGTGGATTGGATGAAGGCGGTAGGTGTGAGAAATTTCTCCTCGTTTTCGAGTATGGCAGTAAGGAATTTCTCCGTATCCTGCATCATGCCCAGTCCTGTACCTGCAATAATGGCATCGGGCACCTCTACCCCTGCATCCCGAAGGCATTTCCCTGCGGCAGCCACCCCCATTTTCAGGGTCCTGCTCATGCGCCGCATCTGAATAGGCTTGATAAATTCTTTGTAATCAGGCTCGATGCATTTCAGGCGGTTGCCCTCATAAACACTCATCGCGGCCGGAAAATCAGCCTTGTCCCAGCTGAGTTGCGGTGAAATGTTTCCTATGCCCCTGATGTATGCTTCCATTGTTGTTATTGCTACTTGTTACTCGTTACTGGTTACCTGTCACTGGCATATTTTGACAACACCAGGCTGGAATCGTTTCCGCCAAAGCCAAATGAATTTGTCACTACGTGATCTATCTTTGCCTTCTGTAATGTCGTTACGGGTTCAAAATTTAATTCCTCTATCTTTTTTGAAAAGTTGAGGTTCGGGAAAAGCAATTGCTCCCTGATGGCCAGTATGGAGTAAATACTATCCACCACACCTGCCGCTGCCAGCGTATGCCCTGTGTATGGCTTGGTTGAGGATACCGGTGGAATATTATTTCCAAAGATGCGTCCGATGGCAAGTCCTTCGGTCAGATCGTTGTTATCGGTACCGGTGCCATGTGCATTGATATAGCTGATCTGTTCCAGTTTAAGCCCGCTCATGTCGAGTGCCTCTTTCATGGAGAGGTAAGGCCCGTAGCCGTCGGGAGAGCTGGCGGTTTGATGATAGGCATCATTGGCATTGGCATAACCACTGAGTTCAGCATAGATGTTTTTCTGATGTTTTTTTGCTTCCTCCTCCGACTCAAGCACGATGTATGCAGCGCCTTCGCCAAGATTCAGGCCTGTGCGTGTAGCATCCAGCGGACGGCAATGTCCTTTGTCGAGGATCATAAGGGTGTTGAAGCCGTTCAGTGTAAATTTCGACAGGGCATCCGTGCCCCCGGCAATCACGCGATCGGCCAGGCCATGACGGATCAATTTTGCACCAAATAATATGGCGTTCAATGACGATGAGCACGCGGTGCTGATGGTGGTATTGAAATGTCGTAATCCCAGGCGATCACAGATCTTCATTGAACTGTCGCTGCAATTATGCGTTTGTACAAAATGGGAATATTTATCATTCTGGAGGTAGTCCAGGTAATGTTGCTCGGTCTTATCCATCCCACCTACCGTGGTAGACGAAATCAAAGCAGTGCGGGAGTTATCAGTGATCCCGTATTTACTGATTCCATCATCGAAAGCCTCTATAGCTGCGATCAGCCCCAGCAAGGCAGTACGTGTATAATATTCCGGGTTTTCAACGCCTGACAGGGAAGCCAGCTCTTCATTGCTAAACTGGATCTCGGCAGCAGGCAGCTCATTTTTCAGTGAAGTCTCAAGGTGTTTGATAGGCCCGACACCATGCTTGCGTTTTTTGAGGGAATCGAGGTTTTCCGCCACATTGTTCCCAATGGCAGTAATCATCCCTATGCCGGTTATCACTACCCTGCTCATATCATTACTTTTGATTCTCTTTGATAAATTCTGCCATGGTTCTTATTGTAAAGAAGATCTTACGTCCATCTTTTGGGTCTTCGATTTTGATACCGTAATTTTTTTCCAGCAGGACGATGAGCTCCAGGGCATCGATAGAGTCCAGGCCAAGGCCATCACCAAAAAGAGGCGCATCAGACTCAATATCATCAGGCTCCATCTCTTCCAGGTTCAGTACCTCGATAATCTCAACTTTAAGCTTTTTAATTAATTCTTCCATTATTGTAATCTTTTATATGTTGTGAGGAGAAATGAAGGCTCAAAGATAACATCTTCGGATGATTTTCCATGTACATCTTCAGCACTGCCTCGTTCTACTAAAAACAAGAGTGATTCATAATTGTTCCCATACTGCTCCACCCAGCCGCATATGCAACAATCCAGGGATCCGTTTTCCATGGCAAGCCTGGCGATATCAAAGATCAGATCAGCATCGAAGCCTTCACTGATCAGTACGGTGTTTTCACCCCTGAACGTATGCCTGATGGCTGATTCACCGGCCATGATATTAGGCAGGGTGTATACAAAGTTCGATGGGCTGGGGAAATAGTTTTCCCGGTCATTGATCGTTTCCTGGTGCTTCTCATCTACCTCCAGGGATGAGCTGCCATTGGTGAGGATCAAACCGATCTTTTCGGGAGAATATTTTTCAGCGAGCTTTTCATCTTTAAGAAGGACATCAACAGACAGGAACCCAAGCTTAGAGAGGGCATCCATTTTGAAAAACTTGGGATAATCTGTCTCAAAATGCCTGTAAGCTGCTCTGATAAATTTCTTGTATGTATCCTCCTCATTATAACTAAACACTACATCTCCATCAAGCCTGATGAGCTTGTGAGTTATTGAGCAGTATTTTTTTACAACAACTACCATTGTTTACATTTTTTGGAAGATCACGGCTGCATTGCTGCCTCCGAATCCTGATCCTGTTTTCAGACAGGTGCTGACTTCCGTCTCTATATTCTCTCTGATCACATTAATGTCTTTGCTCACGCCATGGTGATCATATCCCGCGGAGCGGAAAAGCATATTCCTTTTCATGGATTGAAGGGAAATAGCAGCTTCAATAACACCAGCAGCCCCAAGGGTATGTCCTATATATGCCTTGTAGCTGTTAAGTGGAACTTCTTCCAGGCCTGCACGGCTGAATGCCTTGGCTTCCATCTCGTCGTTATAATCCGTGGCTGTTCCGTGAGCCGAGATGGTATCTATATCTTCAGGTGTAAGACCTGATAAGTTCATGGCCTGCTGAATGGCCACAAGAAGGCCCTCGCCGGTGCGGGATGGCCCCGATATATGGTTGGCATCATTGCTTCCTGCACCACCCAATACCTTTACGGGGGTTTCTTTGAAAACCTCCTGTGAGGAGGACAGGATAAGAGTCGCAGAGCCTTCACCCAGGGTAAGCCCCGTCCTGTCGCGATCGAAAGGTTTGCATGCCTGTTCGCTGAGCGACTGAAAGGATTGAAAGCCGGAAACAATAAATTCCGACATCAGGTCCCCGCCACTCACAACGACATGTTTATATTTTCCGGCCCTGATCAAACGTTCGCCGTAAATAATTCCCAGCACACCGGATATGCATGCATTAGAAACTATGATGGCTTTATTCGGATTATTGAAATAAGCAGTGATCACCTTTGCCATTGAATGCAGGTGAATGCGGTCTTTTCCAAACTGTGCCTGTAATACAGGATCCAGCAAATCAATATTTCCCTTAGTCGTGGTAAGAATGAACAGGGTATCGGGGGAGCTGAGATCCACATCTGCGCTCTTTCCGGCATCCAGGATGGAGGTAATAAACATCCTTTCCATCCGGGTCAAGTCTGCACTCAGTGGGTGTATGCTTTCCAGGTTATCATGATCAACCTTTGATAAGGGAAGCATTGAAGGGCTATATATTCCGCTGTCATCCAGTACAATACCGCTTTTCCCGCGGAGAATGTTCTCGATATTTTCATCGCTTGTAAATCCAAGGGAAGAGATAATATTTTCTGCGCCTGCAAATACTTCCGTCATGAGGGCGCTAAATTATGGAATTTTACCCGATGGAATGATCAATTCTTTTTCAATCTGAGGAAATAGAAAGCAACGATCATACATACAAGACAAAAGGCGAGCAACAAAGCCACCTGCGGAAGGATCGCGATGATCCCGCCACCTCTCAGGAATATGGTATAAAACCCTTCGAGTCCCCAGTTCAGTGGAGAAAAAGTGCTGATGGTTTGCATGATGGAGGGCATTACAAAAACAGGCACCCAGATGCCACTCAGGGCAGCCAGAATGATGACAGAAACAGAACCAAATGCAGCAGCCTGTTCAGGAGTGTTGAAAATCGAACCCAGGGCAAGCCCAAATGCGGTCGCTGCCAGGCCGGTGGCCATGATCATAATGATCAAGGCAAAAATATGGTCCCCGATTTCAAGCAATGGAAGGCCAAACAGAGGCAAAATCAGGATGCCAACAAGTAGCATCAGCAGGAATTGTATCATACTGATGACCAGGTATACAATAATCTTTGAAAAAATGGTGACCAGGTATGAGCCGGGCATAAGCCTGATGCGTAACATGCTTCCACTGTTCCTTTCCTTGATGATATTTGCAGTGAGGGGGATCAGGATAAAGAACATGGCAAATACCGCCCATGCCGGAACATTATGTTGCACCGAGTTGGGGATAACTTCGGTTCGGCTGTTCACGGCATTATGCTCTTCAAGATGGATGATCCCGCTCGGATCATAGTCGATGCTATTATCGGCATCGAGCAGTTCAGAAACCTTTTGGGAGAAAAGCTTAAAAACCATTTGTGATTCTATACCATAGGTCAGCTTTGAGAGGGCCATACGAACCGTTTCCCTGAAGGATTGTTTGATCACGGGGTCGAAGTACAGGATCACTAGTGAAGGCTCTGTTTCGACCTTCACTACCGGATGTTCTTCATCCTCGAAGGCCTTTTCGACCAGGTACATGGCTTTTTTCCTGAGGTTTTTGCTTACACCGGCCGGAACCACAATCCCGATCTGGAATTTTCCATCGCTGACCAGCTTTATCAGACTTTCCCTGTCAAGGGGTTTGTTGTCATATTCTTTTTCAAGGATGATCATATCAGAACGGATCAATCCTTCTTCAATGGCCAGGCCAACCGAATCCATGTCCTCATTGATAAAGGCTACCTGCAATTGTGTTTCATCCATTTTGCGGAAAGTGCTGTCCTGTATCATGGCCATTACAAAAACAAGGACCATAGGCATGAGAAAAATGATCAATAGTCCACCCAGGTCCCTGGTCAGGACAATGATCTCTTTCATGATGGATGTAAACAGTTTCCGCATATCAATCCCTGAGTTTATGTCCTGTCAGGTGCAGGAATACGCTTTCCAGATCTGTATATTTTTCTTTACTCTTTATGATCTCCCTGGTGTTGCCATGAATAATAACTTTTCCATGATCGATGATGGCAATGGTATCACACAGGTCTTCTGCTTCTTCGAGGTAGTGGGAGGTATAGATGATGGTTGTCCCCTGTTTGTTAATTTCTTCCAGGAACTCCAGGATCATGTTTCTCGATTGAACATCCACCCCCGTGGTGGGTTCATCAAGGATGAGAATATCCGGCCTGTGAAGGATGCCAGCTACCAGGTTTACCCTTCTTTTCATGCCGCCAGAATATCTTCTGATTTGTTTGCGACCATTGCTGGCCAGTCCTACCATTTCCAGGCATTCCTCGATCCTGTTGTGTAACTCCTTTCCTTTCAGTCCGTACATTTCGGCGATGAACCTGAGGTTTTCCCGGGCACTGAGTGTGTCGTAGAGGGCAATATCCTGGGGGACAAGACCAATTTGCTGCCTGATCTTTTTATATTTCTTTTCCAGCTGCATGCCATTGATAAAAACCTTTCCACTATCGTAGTTCAGCAAACCGGTCAGTATGCTGATCGTAGTGGTCTTGCCGGCCCCGTTGGGTCCCAGTAAACCATACTTCACTCCGCGTGGAATATCAAGGGTGATATCATCCACGGCGGGCAGTATGCTACCACGATAGGTTTTTGAAATGTTTTCGATTTTTATGGCAATATCAGTCATCAGCTGGCTTTGATCTTGCTAAGTTTCCTGTATACTTTTTCTTCTCTGTCGGCGATCTCAAGCAATATTTCCGCTGCCGCGAAATAGGATTCGTCTTTGCCGCTCCGGCCTTTGAAAATTCTCCCTGCAATAAGGGAAAACTCACGCCATCGATCGCCGATGGAGGTCATTTCTTCTGAGCATTCATTCAGCCAGTCCTGCTTCAATTCTTTTGCAGCTTCCTGTAAAAATGCAGCATAAATGAAACGGAAACCTGCACCACCTGTCCCGATCTCTTCCAGCATGCGAACAACCTGGCCAATATATCGTGAAGCCTTTTTCTCACCCAGCTTGTTGGGCCACTTTTTCATTTTTCGGGCCATATAGCGGATCCCCTTCACACCAAAGAGTGGTACGGGAATGGTAAGCATCTGACTACTGTTTTTTCTGATAGACTTGATGATGGCATCTCCCAGGTCATAATCCTGAGGGACATCTTTCATATAGTACATCCTTCCTTTCGGAGGGTAGGTTCCTTTTGCATAACGCACCCGTTTCAGCTCATCAAAGCTTAAGTTTACAGGCGTTTCCATAATGGGGTCGCTGATGATATATTCATCATCCTTTTTACCGAAAACGACCAGGTTGTGGGCGTTGAAATGAAATCGATAGGCCTCAGGAAAATAGCTCAGATGAAATACCCCTACCAGGCAACCGGCAGGAATGCCTTTTTCGATGGTAACATCGAGCGTATCCATGGCTTTTTGAGGATCTTTCGGGAATTTGTGTCGCTGGATCTTTATGCCCAGCTTTTTACATACCCTGTTAAAGATAAAACCCGGATATGGCCTGAAAGAAACCACCGGCAAGCCATTTAGCTTGTAAAAAGGGATGTATGAAAAAAACAGCCCTGAACCCAATCCAAATACCATGGGCTCGCTGAGCTTGATGCCATGGAATTTCAGAAGGTTGGAGGTCACACCATTCTCACAATGTGCGGACTGATGATGATCAAATGCTATGCTGATATCTTTACTCATTCTGCTTTTCCTAATACTTTAGTGTCCGTTAATTCTTCAATGGTGATGTTAAATACATCAGCATAAGCCTGCAGGGTATTTTGCGGTAGTTCCACAAAAATGGTGGGCTTCAGATGTTTTCTGATCTTTCTTCTCGGGATTCCGGTATATTGTGAAAGCAGCTTTATGGTCATAATTTTCTTTTCCATATGCCAGGCCAGCATGCTTCGTTTGCCCTCCAATACTTCCTGTCGGGCAGCATCTACTTTTTCATTTACCTCTTCCCAGGCTTGTTTCAGGGCTGCATTTTTAGGTGCCCAGCCAGTGCTTGGCACCGTCACATAGTTTCCGTCTTCATCAACGGCATAACAGGGCTCCCGGAATTTATCCTGGAGCAGGCCTTCATTATCTTGCGGAACGTCTTTCTTTTTCAATGCTGAAGGTTTTTCTTATTCCTGTATAAATATTTTTAATTCTGCTTCTGCCAGTAATTCTCCATCAGACCTGACACTTGCTTGTATCACTGTTGCGCTGAAAACTTCGGCCTGTACAAGTATCTCTGTCTCCAGGCGGGTGTTGACTTCCGGCAAGCGGAATAATTTAAAATTCTTTACCGATCCGATCACCCCGATGGGAGGATTGAAGTTTCCTTCATCATTGCTTTTCTGCATGCCTGCCCAGCCTGTTCGCAGTGCTGCAGACTGAGCCATGTTTTCAATGATCCCGGATTCGGTAAACAAGCCATCACTCACAAAAATATTTCCGGCTTCAATGCTAAAGCCCGTCAGGGTTCTTTCACCTTCATGCTCGATCAGGCTGTCAACCATAAGCATTGGCGGCTCCTGGGGGATCAGTTTTCTTACACTTGTTTTCTCTGCTAACATAGGCTTTTCAGTACCATGGCAAAGATACGAAGTTGTTTTGATGATTATAGATTATGAATTATGGAATATGGATTATCCCTGCACAACGGTAAGCAATGCATAAACATATGAGAAGCGGGCACTCTCAGGCACCATACAAAGAATGGTATCACCTTCCTTCAGCTTTTTTGAATGGAACAGCTCTTCCAGCATGAAATATATGGATGCTGCACCCACATTTCCAAGCTTGCTGAGGTTGGTAAACCATTTTTCCTGTGGTATTGGGATATTGGTTCTGATCAATTCCTCCTCTATCCGGCTACGGAAATAATTTGAAGACAGATGAGGTAGGAACCAGTTGATATCATTGACATCGAGATCTCTTCTTTTAATGATGTCAAGGAAGAAATCATTGCCTACCGGCACAATATTTTTCCCAAGGAGGTCAACGTCCTGTTGCAGGGACAGGAGTGTTTTCTCCATAATCTCTTCAGCCGGAAAATCTCTATAGCCTTTAAAGCCTCCTCCTTTTATTTTCTCACCTCCTGCATACATACAGGTTTCGAGCTGATTCGCGTATGATGCGCATTCGATCCATTCAATACGCAGCGAAGTTCCTTCTTTGTTTGGTTCCGGACTCAGCAATGCAGCTCCTGCGCCATCAGATAACATCCATCGAAGAAATGCCTTTTCAAGTGATACAATAGGCTCTTTTTCAATTTTAGCCCGCTTATCAGATTCTTTTTTGAAATTTTTGGCAGTCATCCAGGTGGATAGCTTCTCTGAGCCGGCACAAACTGCACGCTTACGCTCACCGGCCAGTATTGAAAGGTATGCGTATCGCATGGAATGCATGCCTGACGCACATGATCCTGCAGGAGAAAGTATCTCAACGGGCTTATTCATTAAATCGCCATGCACCATGGAGGTGTGGGATGGAAGCAATTGGTCAGGAGAAGTGGTTCCGCATGACAGCAGGTCTATATCGTCGGCACTGAAATTATCATCGAAGAGTCCTTTGATGGCTTCAACAGTCAGCTCAGTATTGCTGTGGGTTGAATTTCCTTTAATGTCGAGTGCATAATACCGTGTTTTGATCTGGTTATTCCTCAGGATGATGGGTTTTTCTTTTGAAGGTGTCCCCTCGACCATGCCTAGGTATTTCTCCATTTGATCATTGCTTACCGGCTCATTGGGTAAGAACTTCGATAAGCGGTTTATATAGACTGCGTCTGGCTTTTCTTGCATCATGGTTCCAACTGATCAATTTTGCTGGGCAAAGATATATTGTTTTCGTTTACTGCAACACGAAGCAGCAAGTGTTGTTTAATGGTCCTTATATGCCTTAACACCTGCCGGGACATGAATGTTCAGGTGGTTGGCTTCAGGAGGCACCGGGCAGGAATACCTGTGATTATATGCGCAATACGGATTATAGGCTTTGTTGAAGTCGATGACCATCTCTTCGCCTTCCGGTATTTTCAAGTCGATGAAGCGGCCGCCACCATATGATTCTTCCCCGCATGTTAGATCCTTAAAGGGGAGGAAAAGGTGTTCTTTGAATTCCTCCATTTGTTTAGCTTTCTCACTCTGGTAAACCTCCAGTACAAAGTCTTCTCCCTCGAGGGTAAAATGGGCTTCACCGTATTTAACATAAATGGGTCTGCGTTCTGTGGTGGTTTCCATTTCGAAAGCTTCCGGGTCGGGGTTCAGAACAAAGCGGGCAGTCACTTTATACTCAGGGCTGGCAGGATAAAAGTCCAGACCTTCAAAATGTGCCAGGCCTTCAGGGGTCATCGGGCTATGGGCTGAATCTGCAAATTCTTTGTTGATCTCTGTACGGTGCAAGGCGATGCTTTCAATGTAAGATTCATCGACGGGCTCTGTACAGGAGCTAATGATAGCAGCAATAGATAATATCAGCAGTGTGGTTTTGATTTTCATCTGGTTTTCAATTCATTATGTGAGTAATAATTGATTGTTTTCCGGGTTTTTCGGTAGCCCAGCTTGTGGATGATCCAAACCACTACCCCGCCAATGGGCGAAACAATATAGATTGCAGCGAAGAGGTATGCCCGAAACATTTTAAGGCGGCCTTCTCTGGCGGGATCATTTACACCGCCCTTTTTCAGGACAAATTTCGACCAGGGTTTGAAAAACCCATAGCCTCTTTTTTCGACGGTCATCAGCACCGGGTTGATCTTGATGGCCCCTTCGCTGAGCAGCTTGTCCTGGAGACCATCATAGCTACCTTCGCGTATGGTATCCCTGATGATCAGACCAAACTTCTCGCTGGCCTCAATATCTTTCACAGGTATCCCGGCAGGCGGAAATATCTTTCTATATAATCCTTTCCCATATTTTTCTCCCTTCATCATCCAGTGAACGATGGTTACTACGCTTACCAGGTTATGATGTGTATCTGATAATACGATATTGCCAACAAGTTTTCCGCCCATGTCCAGGATACTTCTCTTCACCCTTTCGTGAGCCATGATCCACATGTTTCGACTGCCTATAAGTGTGATCACCGGTTTTCCTTTTAAGATGTCGGCTGCTGCTTCTGTTTGTAAAAAGGAAGTAAAAGGAATAGACGCTGAAAGGTACCAGGGTTGATAGGCAAGGATAATCAGGTCAAAGTCTTCCCTGGGGTCGAAAGAAAACGATTTCAGGGCACATGGGGTCTCCTGAACGGATTCCGGAAAAGCCTGGTAGAACGACATGCCTTTCCATGGGAAGGGAAAGGCCGGTTCGGGCTTCAGCTCTTCGTAAAACAGCTCATAATCATCCTTTAAAGGCGTGCAAACCGAATCGATGATTTCCCTGAGCTGGCCACTCTGGGTGTAGTAAACGATAAGAGCTTTCTTTTTCATTTCTTACACCTTAAAATAGTATGACTGACTCCAATATCTTCAATCATTTCAACCACCTTTAGTCGGGCTTGTTCTACCATTCGAACCATATCCTCAGAATGGT
>RCNC010003145.1_pt1 | contig 10834 bp, 8 predicted proteins | sample 2041301 | NCBI WGS metagenome assembly RCNC01 (sample SAMN09708231, study PRJNA481090) | Marine sediment metagenome, whole genome shotgun sequencing project. | biome: marine sediment; feature: ocean; material: sediment; isolation source: Sewage treatment plant 13A marine sediment (STP13A) ... | reverse complement strand
GTTTGCTTAATTGTTTTAAACCTAATTGAATTCTAGACTTATCTTCATCAAAATCAAGGATTACAACATTTAGACTTTGATCCAACTCAACAATTTCATTAGGATGATTAATTCTTGACCAAGACAGATCCGTGATATGAATTAGTCCATCAACACCACCAAGATCAATGAATACCCCATAAGATGTAATATTCTTTACAACACCCTCAAGAACTTGACCTTTTTCTAATTGACTGATGATTTCCTTCTTCTGTATCTCAATATCTGCTTCTATTAAAGCTTTGTGAGAAACAACAACGTTTTTGAATTCATGATTGATCTTAACAACCTTGAATTCCATAGTTTTATTAACATATTGATCGTAATCTCTAATTGGTTTTACATCAATTTGAGAACCTGGTAAGAATGCTTCAATTCCAAATACATCTACAATCATTCCACCTTTAGTTCTACATTTAACAAAACCGTTAACGATTTCACCATTGTCATGAGCGTTATTAACTCTTTCCCAAGCCTTGATAACTCTCGCCTTTCTATGTGATAATACAAGTTGTCCAGTTGCATCTTCACGAACATCAATAAGTACTTCTACTTTATCTCCTACTTTAAGCTCTGGATTATAACGAAATTCATTTAATGATATAACACCTTCTGATTTTGCATTAATATCTATAATAGCATCCCTATCTGTAATATATATAACATTTCCTTCAACTACCTCATCATTTAAAGTATCAACGAAGTTTTCGGCAACCAATTTTTCAAATTCTTCCAATTGCTTATCCTCAACAGGGTCAATACCTTCCTGATAGTTATGCCAATTGAAATCTTTAAGAAATTTTTCTGGATTTGCTTGAGCTTCTGATACGACTTCTGGTGCTTTAGGTTCTGCAACTACTACTTCTGGAGTTTCAACCGCTCCTTTTTTTGTTCTAGGCTTAGTTGCTTTTGCTTTAGGTTCTGCAACTACTACTTCTGGAGTTTCAACTGCTACCTTTTTTGCTTTAGGCTCTGTAACTACTACTTCTGGAGTTTCAATTGCTGCCTTTTTTGCTTTAGGTTCTGCAACTTTTACTTCTGGAGTTTCAACTACTACCTTTTTTGCTTTAGTTTCTGCAACTTCTACTTCTGGAGTTTCAACTGCTGCCTTTTTTGTTTTAGTTTCTGCAACTTTTACTTCTGGAGTTTCAACTGCTGCCTTTTTTGTTTTAGGCTTAGTTGCTTTTGCTTTAGTTTCTTTTTTTTCAGCCATTTGCTGATTTAATTTTGTATTCTGATTGTTATGGATGAATTAAGCAATTAACAAACAGAAGGGTTAATTATTCTTTCCTGTCCTTTTATCATCCTAAATACTGCTAAAAGGAGCGCAAAAATAATACTTTTTAATATAATCGCCTAATTGTAATGTTAAAAAAGACTGGTTTATTCAAAATCTTCAAGGGTCATTGCCACTAATTCCATGACTTTCTGGAAGGATTCCTCTTTTGTTAATTCTGAATTGTCTATCTCTATAGCATCCGAAGCTTTACGTAATGGCGAATCTTTTCTATTAGAATCGATATAATCACGTTCTTGAACATTTCTGAAAACTTCTTGATAACTCACCTTATCTCCCTTTTCAATTAATTCGTAATAGCGCCTTTTTGCTTTTGTTTCAGGAGAGGCATTTAAAAATACTTTTAATTCTGCATTGGGAAATACTACAGTACCTATATCCCTTCCATCCATAACAACCGCTTTATTTTTACCCATTTCTTGTTGTTGTTTTACTAATTGACGTCGGACTTCAGGTATAACTGAAACTTGACTAACATAACTCGAAACCTCTAAAGTGCGTATTTCCTTTTCTATATTAACTGAATTTAAATATACTTCTGCAAAACCAAGATCATTATTATATTTAAAGCTGATATCAACTTTTGGCAAATGGTCTATGAGTTCATGGGTTCTAACTCCAGATTTATCAATAAAACCATTCTGCATTGCATAATAAGTTACAGCCCTGTACATAGCACCAGAATCTACATATACATAACCTAATTTCTTTGCAATAAGTTTTGCTAGTGTACTTTTACCAGTTGAAGAATAACCATCAATAGCTATAGTAATATTTCGCATTTAATCTAAATCTATATTTAATCCGAAGAAACTAGTATTAGCTGCGCTGGAATATCGAGCATGCGAATAACTAAATCGGATTTTATTCATTTTTAGACCGACTCCAAAGGATAACCCGGAAAAATTTCGTTGTTCTAAAATACGTAATTCTTCTGCACGTCTAAAATTATAACCTATTCTAATATTAAATCCTTTTTCTGGAAATAATTCGGCTCCTAATACCAAATGTCTTAAAGCATTATTAAAAAAGCTAATTTCTTCGTCTGTTTGGTTTCCATTTAAATCAGTAATTACTCTGGCAGGATTTGGCTTGGCTATATTCCATGTCTGAATATTTTCCATAGTAAGATGCCATCTTATTGGAACATTTTCCAATTGTTGTGACATCCCAAAATCAACTTCTAATGGTAAAGGTTCATTTTGACCAGCATAGGTACTGATCTGTGTTCCTAAATTTCGGATTGCAATAGCAGCTTGAAATCCAATTTTATCGTTGATATAAATCGCACCAATATCTAAAGCCATTCCAAATGAAGAATACTGTTCTAATTTTGAAGTTATAAATTTAAGATTAGACCCTAAATAAATATCGGTCCATGGAATGTTAAATGCATATCCTAGAGATAAAGCTGCTTCGCTCCCAGAGAATGAGCCAGTTGAATTTCCAGATTCATCGTAACCATCAAAATTTCCGTAATTTATATAAGTTACACCACCATGAATCGTTTTAGTTCGCCTGTCAATTGTATAAGCATAAGCTGCTGTACCATAGCCGATACCTCCCAAATAACTAGAATAATTTAGTGATAATTGGCTATCCATTTCTGCATTTATCGAAGCAGGGTTGAATAAAGCCTGGGAAACATCATAATCATAAAGAGTGATTATTTTTCCACCAAGAGCTGCTTGTCTTGGTGATGATATCAAATTTAGAAACTGATATGTTGATTCTCCACCTATTTGTGAAAAAACAAATGGCGAAATTAACATAAAAATTAAAATGGAAATCTTCTTATGCATAAAAGTGCAAAGTAACTAAATCTACCTTATAACGTTTGGAAGTATATTATATTTTTAAACAAGAAAAAACCCCGATATTTATCGAGGTCTTCGTTTATAGTTTCTTGGCATTTTTAACCTTGGTGCTTGTAATAGCAATTTTGATGACCTCATTCATATCCTTTACATAATGAAATTTCAATCCACGAAGGTATTCCTCCTTAATCTCCTCAATATCTTTGCGGTTATCTTCACTCAACAATATTTCCTTAATTCTAGCTCTTTTAGCTGCTAAAATCTTTTCTTTAATCCCTCCTACTGGTAAAACTTTACCACGTAAAGTGATTTCTCCTGTCATTGCTAAACTCTTTTTAACTTTTCTTTGAGTAAACAATGAAACCAATGAGGTTAACATTGTTACACCTGCACTTGGGCCATCTTTTGGTGTTGCACCTTCTGGAACATGTATATGAACATTGTATTTTTCAAAAATATTAGGATTAATTCCATAATTCTCGGCATTCGCTTTAATAAACTCCATGGCGATTGTAGCAGATTCCTTCATGACCTGACCTAGATTTCCAGTTATGTTAAGTGTTCCTTTACCTTTTGATAATATGGATTCAATAAACAATATATCACCACCAACTCTTGTCCATGCTAATCCTGTTACAACACCAGCTATATCATTGTTTTCGTATTTATCGCGCTCTAACCTTGGAGGCCCCAGAACTTCAATTACATCGTCATTATTTACCTTCACATTATAAGTCTCTTCCATGGCTATATTCTTGGCGGAAAAACGAACCATTTTTGCTATTTGTTTTTCCAAACCTCTTACTCCAGATTCTCTTGTATACCCTTCAACAATTTTTGACAATTGAGGTTTTGCAATTTTTAAATCTTTAGTACTTAAACCATGCTCTTTTAATTGTTTTGGTAATAAATGTCTTTTTGCAATTTCAATTTTTTCTTCAATGGTGTAACCAGTTACATTTATAATTTCCATTCGGTCAAGCAATGCTGGTTGAATAGTTGATAAACTATTAGCAGTAGCAATGAACATAACCTTTGAAAGATCATAGCCTAATTCTAAAAAATTATCATGAAAGTCATTGTTTTGCTCTGGATCTAATACTTCTAACATTGCAGATGAAGGATCACCTTGGTGTGAATGTGATAACTTATCTATTTCATCCAAAACAAATACCGGATTTGAAGTACCTGCTTTTTGTAAACTTTGAATAATTCTACCAGGCATTGCACCAATATAAGTTTTACGATGACCTCTAATTTCTGCTTCATCCCGCAATCCACCTAATGACATTCTTACGTATTTTCTTCCCAGTGCCTCTGCTACAGATTTGCCTAATGAAGTTTTTCCAACACCAGGAGGACCATATAAGCACAAGATTGGTGATTTCATATCGTTACGCAACTTTAACACAGCTAAATACTCTATGATTCTTCTCTTAACGTCATCAAGACCATAATGATCTCTGTCCAATATTTTTTTGGCACGATTTAGATCAAATTTATCGCTACTATATTCATTCCACGGTAATTCTAGAACTAGATCGAGATAATTTCTCTGAATTGAATATTCTGCAACCTGTGGATTCATGCGTTGCAATTTGGACAACTCCTTCTCAAAATGTTTTTGTACTTCTTCATTCCAAGTCTTGTTTTTAGCCTTTCCACGCATTTCCTCTATTTCCTCATCATAACTAACACCACCCAATTCCTCTTGAATGGTCTTCATTTGCTGATGGAGAAAATATTCACGTTGTTGTTGATTTAAGTCACTTTGAACTCTTGATTGGATATCATTTTTTAATTCTAATTTTTGTAACTCGACATTTAAGTATTTAAGTGTTGCAAGAGCTCTGTCTTTAAGATTATTCATCTGTAAAAGCTTTTGCTTTTCTAAAACACTTAAGTTCATATTTGAAGACACAAAGTTTACCAAAAAGGAATCGCTTTGAATGTTTTTTATCGCGAAAGATGCTTCACTAGGAATATTTGGACTATCCTTTATTATTTGAAGTGCCAAATCTTTAATAGACTCTATTATAGCAATGAATTCCTTATTTTTTACAGCAGGTCGTGCTTCTTCCACCTCTTTAACGGTAGCATTTAAATATGGTTCTTCTGTTATTACCTCTGTTATATTAAAACGTTTTTTTCCTTGTATGATTACTGTAACATTACCATCTGGCATTTTTAATACCCTCAAGATTCTCGCAACCGTACCTGTCGTATTTATGTCTTTGACCGAAGGGTCTTCTATCAATTCATCTTTTTGTGATACAACTCCAATGACCTTACTTCCTTTATTCGCATCATTGATCAATTTAATTGACTTATCTCTCCCTGCAGTTATGGGAATAACTACACCTGGAAATAATACTGTATTTCTTAAAGGTAAAATAGGTAAAGTGGTTGGTAATAATTCCTTATTTATTTCTTCTTCATCTTCCGGAGTCATTAAGGGAATTAATTCTGAATTCTCATCAAAATCCTGCAATGACAATCTGTCAAGACTAATAAAATTTGATTTTTTCATAGATTTATATCGGTCATTATGTCATCACAACATAACGATTTTTATTAAAGTTAATTATAAAAATTGCTTTGAATTGCATGTCCTCTATTAATTTCTAGCAACTCTTCTATTATTTTCAAACATGAGAAGTCAATTAATATGCCATATGTTGTTTTTGCTATTTCAAAAAATACAATATGAATGTTATTTTTAATAAAACTGTAACAAAGATTAATTACCTTCATCTTTATAACACAAAGCAATTGTTTTTTGACACTAACCAAGAAAAATATTGATCAATTAATAGAGCTCTGTAAAGTTGGTGACCAACGTGCACAATTGGAGATTTATAATAGATATTATAAGGCCATGTTTAACACAGCTTACAGAATAGTAAAAGATAAATTTGAAGCAGAAGATATCATGCAAGATTCGTTTTTATCAGCCTTTACTAAGCTAGATAATTTGAAGGATGTAAAAACCTTCGGAGCTTGGTTAAAAAAAATTGTGATTAACAACAGTATTTATAAGTACAATAAAAGTACTAAATACGACGAAGTTCCTTTAGATGATGTGTTATATAAAGTAGAAGATAATTCTGGAATCCCAGATGATTATGAGTTTACTAACCTTAAAGCAAAACAAGTGCTGGATAGTATGAAATCGTTAAAAGATAGTTACAGAATATCACTCACTTTAAATCTGATTGAAGGGTTTGATTACGATGAAATTTGTGAAATTATGAATATATCATATGCTAACTGTAGAACAACCATTTCTCGAGCAAAAGAAAGTTTAAGGAATAAAATGGTACAAGCATATTAATAAAAAGAGTTATGAGTAAAGATAATTTAAATACGGTTTTTGAAAATCTTAAAAACGATTTTGACATTGAGGTTCCAAACCTTAATCATCAACAACGTTTTTTAGATAAGTTAAACAACCAAGGTAAGATTGCAACTTTAGAAGCGCCTAAACTTATTTTCTGGAAACCTTTAATAAGTATTGCAGCTTCTGTAGTACTATTAGTAGCTTTATTCTTTGGAACACAGCAGGAAGTTTCCGCTAAAGATCTTGCAAGCATTTCTCCTGAAATGGCAAAGACTGAAAATTTCTTTACATCAACAATTTCAAACGAATTAGCCAAACTTAATGGTGAGACTTCTTCAGAAACAACAGATCTAGTGCAAGACGCATTAAAACAACTTGAATCATTAGAAATAGAATATGCATTTCTAAAACAAGATTTGGCAGACAGTGGAGATGATCAACGTGTTATATATGCCATGATATCAAACTTTCAAAACAGAATTGAATTATTACAAAACGTATTACAAAACATAGAAGAAATTAAACAACTTAAACAAATAAATAATGAGGACGCAACAACTTTATAAGCTGGTAATTTTATTACTAATTCCAGCCATGACCTTTTCAGTCAATGATTTGAAAGGGAAATACACGAAAAATAAAATGATCAACAAAGAGTTCACAGTTAATAGTGATGCAACTTTAAAGATCAATAACAGCTATGGTAATTTAGATATTGTAACATGGGATGAAAATCGCATCGTAATAGAAGTATCGATTACCACTAGAGGGAATGATGAAGAAAAAGTTCAAAAAAAATTGGATGAGATAACTGTAAAATTCTCTTCTTCACCAGAATTGGTTGCCGCACAAACCATCTTTAATAAAAACAAATCAAAATCTTGGTGGAGCTGGACTAAAAATAACAACGTAAATATGGAAATTAACTATTTAGTTAAAATGCCTGTTACTAATGCTGTTATTCTGGATAATGATTATGGTAGCATAAATCTTGATAAATTAGAAGGTCAGGCCAAAATAAGCTGTGATTATGGAAAAATAACTACAAAGGAATTAATGGCAGATAATAATTCAATAAGCTTTGATTATACCAATAACAGCTATTTTGAATATATTAAAAGTGGAAAGATAAATGCAGACTATAGCGGTTATACTGTATCAAAAACAGAAAACCTTGATATTTCGGCAGATTACACAAAATCTAAAATAGAAGTAGCAGAAAATATTAAATATAGTTGCGATTATGGTGGCATAACCATTGAAAAGGTCAATAATGTAGAGGGAAATGGAGATTATTTAACTACAAGAATTGGAGATGTCTATAAAAATGTAAATATTGATGCTGATTATGGTTCAATAAAAATTGACAACTTAACGGCAAATGCAGGCAATGTTAGTATCAACTCTGATTACGTTGGAATAAAGATAGGAATTGATCCAGAATATGACTTCGATTTTGATATAGACCTGGAATATGGATCGTTAAATGAAGACGATGGATTCCAATATAAAAAACAAAGAATAGAATCTGGAGATAAATACTATGTAGGTTACCATGGCAAAGAAAGTAGTGGTAATATGGTTAGAATATCTTCTGAATATGGTAGTGTTACATTCTTTAAAAATTAACAGTCTAAAATATTTAAAAATGAAAAATTTATACTCTACATTATTGTTCATATTAGCTCTTTCATTCTCTACAGCCCTATTTTCTCAAAATTGGGGTAACAAGTCAATCAAAGGAAAAGGAGAAATTATAAAAATCACGAGAACAACTAGTGATTATGATGCCATTCGTTGTGCAGGTTTTATGGATTTTGAATTAGTAAATGGTAAAGAAGGTAATATTACAATAGAAGGTGAAAAAAACCTTCTAGAATATATAGTCACTGAAGTTGAACATAATGCCTTAATTGTTAAAGTTGAAAAAGGAGTAAACTTAAAAACAAGCTGGAAGAAAGGAATCAAAGTTACTATTCCGTTTGAAGACATAGAAAAAGTTTCTCTTTCTGGTTCTGGTGATCTGTGGAATAAAGATCAACTTGACACCAATAAATTAAAAGTTAATCTATCTGGTTCTGGTGATATTATTTTAAAAGTAGAAACAGACGCAATTGTTAGCAACGTTACTGGATCTGGTGATATAACAATTTCTGGTGAAACCAGTGATTTGGAAACTAAAGTAACAGGTTCTGGTGATTTTCATGGATTTGATCTAAATGCAGATAATACAGAAGCCTATGTTACAGGATCTGGTGATATAAGTGTAGTTAGTAACAAAATGCTAAAAGCTAGAGTAACTGGATCTGGTGATATAGAATTTAAAGGCAACCCTGATATAGAAGACACCAAAGTTATTGGTTCAGGTAGTATTAGTAAATAGACCTAAAGAATAAGAAATATAATAATAAAGCCACTAATTTTAGTGGCTTTATTATTATTGGACTATGGCCGCAAAATTAAAATATTTGTATTAAACTGGAATTCTTTTTTTAGGTACTTTAAACAACAAAATGATACCAACCAAAAAGAAAATTACTAAAAACCCGATCGAGTTACGCATACTACCTGTAACTTGATCTATTATTGCAAAAATTAACATTCCAAATACAATTCCTATTTTTTCTGCAACGTCGTAAAAACTAAAATACGATGTTGTATCATCTGTTTCTGGCAAAAATTTTGAATAAGTAGAACGAGCTAATGATTGTATGCCTCCCATAACCAATCCTACAAATGCAGCTGCAAAATAAAACTCAACAGGGGTTACCATAAAATAAGCATAAAAACATAAAGCCATCCAGACGAAATTAACAAAAATGAGGGTTTTAATATTTCCAAATTTTGCAGAAGCTCTAGAGGTCAATATTGCTCCAATAATAGCTACTAATTGTATAACCAAAATGCTTACTATTAATCCTGTAGTTTTCTCGCCATCACTTCCCCAGGCGATCTCTTCTTCACCAAAATAAACAGCTACCAACATTATAGTTTGAACTGCCATACTAAACACAAAGAACGCTCTTAAATAACGTTTTAATCTTAAGTCTTTTTTTAGTTGTTTCCAAACTAAATTCAACTCTTTAAAACCATTAAAAATCACATGTTTTGTGACTTTATGCCCACTTGAAACACCTTTAGGCAAAACATAGAATGAGTATTGACTAAACAGAATCCACCATAAACCTACTGTAATAAAGGAATAACGCATCATTTGCATTTTCTCTTCTCCTGTATCTTGACTCATCACCATTACTAAATTCACTATCAATAAAATTACACTTCCAATATAACCCATTGAAAATCCTTTTGCGCTAACACTATCTTGTTGTTCTGGATAAGCAATATCTGGCAAATAGGAATTATAAAACACCAAACTTCCCCAATAACCAATTAATCCCATAAAATAAAACAACAGACTTAAATATATACGATCCAGACTAAACCAATACAATCCTATACAACCAGCACCTCCAACATAACAGAAGAATTTCATGAAATTTTTCTTATTACCAACGTAATCAGCAATTCCAGACAATAAAGGAGACGTAAAAGCAACTACCAAAAAGGTAAAAGCTGTAACGAAAGTTATAAGTGCAGTACTTTTAAAATCAAAACCAAAAGCATTAACCGTTTTAATTTCACTTAAAAATAATGCGGAATAAAATATTGGAAATATTGAAGAAGCAATGGTTAAGGTATATACTGAATTTGCCCAATCATAAAATGCCCAAGCATTTAGTAATTTTTTACTTCCCTTTTTGAGTTGGTTCATATAAATTTTTAGCTAATAAAAACATAATCTCAAAATTATGAGATCCCAATCTTCATTGGGATTATTTAAAGATTCATTTATAATAATAAATCTTTAAATAAAAAAGCTGCTCTTTATTGAGCAGCTTCTAAAGTAGTTTATTTTTTTAAACAGGCCTAATATTTGGAAATAGGTCTGAACGAAGCTACACCAAATTTCTTTGCCTCTGCTTTTGCAGTTGGTGATAGAGCCGTTAAATTTGTAATACGTGTTTGATTTGAAGGGTGCGTACTTAAGAATTCTGGTGGTGCTTGACCTCCACTTCTTGCAGCCATACGCTTCCATAGCTCTGCTGCTTCATCAGGATTATAACCTGCCATTGCCGTAAGATATAGTCCTATTCTATCTGATTCTGTTTCATGACTTCTACTAAAAGGCAACATAGCACCAATAGTTGTTCCTATACCATAGTATTGATTGAACATATCTCTATCTTTATCATCTTTAATTGCTATATTTCCTGCTACAGCGCCTATTTGTTGTAACATTCCAGCACTCATTCTTTGTTGACCATGATTTGCCAATGC
>RCNC010003144.1_pt1 | contig 10837 bp, 7 predicted proteins | sample 2041301 | NCBI WGS metagenome assembly RCNC01 (sample SAMN09708231, study PRJNA481090) | Marine sediment metagenome, whole genome shotgun sequencing project. | biome: marine sediment; feature: ocean; material: sediment; isolation source: Sewage treatment plant 13A marine sediment (STP13A) ... | reverse complement strand
CATGCGCTTCGTTATCCCCCATGCGCTTCGTTATCCCCCGTGCGCTTCGTTATCCCCCGTGCGCTTCGTTATCCCCCGTGCGCTTCGTTATCCCCCGTGCGTAACAAGTTACGCACCCTACGTCCTCAGATAGCCCATGAACATTTCTTTTAGATTTGTCTGTCAATAATGATTTAAAGTACCCACTATCCACCTTTGTTCAACCGGAGAAACAATGTTAACTTTAACTCGCAATTTACTGTTATTACTACTATTAATAACCACATCTCTTGCAATCTCGGCAGAGAAAGATGAAAAACCCACACCCGGTCTGAACAAGGAAACCCTGAAGGGTCTCCAATGGCGTGGCATCGGTCCCGCAATGACTGCCGGACGAATTGCAGATATTGCTGTCAGTCATGAAAACCACAGCACCTGGTATGTCGGTGTTGGCAGTGGTGGGGTATGGAAAACAGACAATCGCGGTACGACCTGGAATCCGATTTTTGATTCCGAAGGATCTTACTCCATCGGTTGTATCACCATTGATCCCAACCAGGCAGAAACAGTATGGGTCGGGACCGGTGAGAATGTCAGCGGTCGCCACGTGGGTTTCGGTGATGGCGTCTACAAGAGTCTGGATGGCGGAAAATCCTGGACCAACATGGGTCTGAAAGACTCTCAGCATATCGGCCAGATAGTCGTGGACCCGCGTGATTCCAACGTGGTGTATGTAGCTGCACAAGGCCCCCTTTGGTCATCCGGCGGTGAACGCGGTTTATTTAAGACCACCGATGGCGGAATAACATGGAAACTCATTCTGTCGGCCGGTGAATATACCGGGGCAAATGAGGTTCACCTTGACCCCCGCAACCCGGACACAATCTATGCATCCCTGCACCAGCGCTTCAGAAATGTGGCCGCGTTGATGGATGGTGGTCCTGAATCAGGTATCCATAAATCTACCGATGGCGGCAAAACCTGGCGCGAACTCACCAATGGAGTTCCCGCAGAGGACAAGGGCAAAATCGGCCTGAGCATCTCACCGGTAGACCCCAACGTTGTATACGCAACCATAGAACTGGCCCAACGTGCCGGCGGTCTGTGGCGCTCACTTGATGCCGGTGAAAGCTGGGAAAAACGCAGTGACGAGGTTTACAGCGGAACCGGACCGCATTATTACCAGGAGATATTCGCCAGCCCGCATGATGTAGATACTGTCTACCAGGTGGCACCAGCACTGTACAAGTCAGTCGACGGTGGCAAAACCATGCTGCCGGTAAAGAATAAATCCGTACATGGTGACTATCACGCAGTCGTATTTGACCCGGCCAACCCGGACTACCTGATGGTGGGCACCGATGGTGGTGTTTATGAGTCCTTTGACGGTGCGGCAAACTGGAGATTTTTCGCCAATATGCCAATCACCCAGTTCTACAAGGTGACGGTCGACTACGACCTGCCCTTCTACAATATCTACGGTGGCACCCAGGACAACAATACCCAGGGTGGCCCCTCACGCACAGATAACGTACATGGCATCCGCAATGGCGACTGGTTTGTTACCGTTTTTGCCGACGGACATCAGTCAGCGGCAGACCCGACCAACCCGGACATTATTTACTCCGAATGGCAGAAGGGAAACCTGGTACGTTATGACCGCAAGACCGGTGAAATCGTGTATATCCAACCACAACCAGAAGCAGACGAGGAATCTGAACGTTTCAACTGGGATGCCCCCATCCTGATCAGCCCGCATGATTCCAAGCGTTTGTACTTTGCCAGCCAGCGTGTCTGGCGCAGCGATAACCGTGGTGATAGCTGGCGGGCCATCTCCGGAGACCTCAGTCACGCACGTGACCGCATGAAACTTCCGATGATGGGTCGTGTGTGGAGTTACGACTCGGCCTGGGACCTGATGGCAATGTCCCAATTCGGCACCATCACATCTCTTTCAGAGTCTCCAATCGTCGAAGGTCTGTTGTACGCTGGTACCGATGACGGCCGTATTCAGATTAGCGAAGACGGTGGTGGAAAATGGCGTGCCATTGACCGCCTGCCGGACGTGCCAGACGGTTTCTTTGTCAATGATATCAAAGCTGACCTGCATGATGCAGACACGGTCTACGTCGTCGTTGATGATCACAAGTCCGGTGACTTTGCGCCCTATATCCTCAAGAGCACCAACCGGGGCGGCAGCTGGCGCAGCATCTCCGAGGGTCTACCCGAGCGTCATGTGGCCTGGAGACTGGTGCAGGATCATGTCAATCCCGAGTTATTGTTTGCTGCCACTGAATTTGGTGTCTTCTTTACTGTCGGCGGTAGAACCTGGACAAAATTAACAGGTGGTGCTCCCAATATTGCAATTCGTGATCTCGCTATCCAGAAACGTGAGAACGACCTGGTGGCTGCAAGCTTTGGCCGCAGTTTCTTTGTCCTTGATGACTACACACCACTACGCAGCCTGACTGCTAAAAACCTCGCCTCCGACACCATGCTATTCCCGGTACGTGATGCGCTGTGGTACATACAACGCATGCCCCTGGGTGAGTTTCGCATCGGCAGCAAATCCTCACAGGGCGATGCGTATTTCGTTGCCGACAATCCACCGTTTGGAGCCGTAATCACTTACTACCTGCCCGAGTCAATCCTTACCAGCAAAGAGAAACGACGCGAGAGTGAGAAAAAGGTCGAGAAGCAAGGTGGTAATACACCTTACCCCGGATGGGATGCGCTGCGTGCAGAGCAGTCGGAAGAAGATCCTGCCGTTGTGCTGACAGTACGTGACAGCAAAGGTAAAGTGGTACGCAAGCTTGAAGGCCCTGCCAAAGCCGGTTTCCACCGCGTGGCCTGGGATCTTCGCTATCCGGAATCTGTCCCATGGACGGATAAACCACAGGATAACTATATTGTCTTCTCCGGTCCCCTCGCGGCACCTGGCGATTACACGGTCAGCCTGGCCACTCGGGTCAATGGTGTGTTGAAGGAAACAGGCCAGCAAACTGGCATACTCGTGAAACTGATGCGTCAGAACAGCCTTGCAACTGCAAGCCCGAACGAGGTTGTTGCTTTCGGAGAACGTCTGGATAACCTGATGAGGGAAGGTGCAGGCGCCGATTCGGCCATGAAGACGCTGCTGAAAGAACTGGGCGCAATTAAGCAAACACTGCAGCGTGCCGGAACCGAAGACGAACTCCGTTCCAAGGCAAGGGCTTTAGAACTTGAAATAATGGATTTACAACTCAAATTGTCCGGTGATGAAAACCGGAATATGGCAGGTGACACCGGTCCGGTATCAGTCAGCAGGCGCATAAACGTCGCCCAACTTGGCACCTCGTATTCGACCTATGGACCAGCACCTATGCATAAACGTAGCCTGGAAATTGGAGAACAGGTATTTTCGGGTATCAAGACTGCGCTGGATCGGATATTCAACACGGATATGCCGGCATTACGGAAAACTTTGGATGAAGCGGGTGTGCCGTGGACACCGGGGCGTGGGGTGCCTGGGACGGAGTAGAGGAAAGGACAGGGAAATTTGGTGGCTTCGTTGCGCCATGGGCGTGCATCATGGCACCACACTCTGTTGTAAAAGCAACGTAGGGTGGGTAACTTGTTACCCACGGTTTTCGTGAACCCCTGTGTCGTGGGTAACAAGTTACCCACCCTACGGGTAAGCTTGGTGGTAGAAACTCCGTCGTCTAATTGACCAAAGCTGGGGCGGCTACCCCCGCTGAATCCGACAGCCGCTACCTCGTGCGAGGCAGCACCTTCAATCAGGCAAACTTAATCGGCAAAGAACGATACCGCTTACCACTAGCCGCAAAAATCGCATTGGCCAATGCAGGTGACAGTGTAGGAACACCCGGTTCACCAAGACCCGTAGGGGTAATATGCTGGTTGATAAAGCTAACGTTGATTTCTTCAGGGGCGTCTTTGATACGCAACACCGGGTAGTTATGGAAATTTGAATTGACCACGGCCCCATTTTTGAAGCGTATTTCCGTGTTCAAGGCCAGGCCTATCCCCATGATGACCGCACCTTCCATCTGTGCAGTTGCGATATCGGGGTTCAAAACCAAACCACAATCAACCGCACAGTCGACCCTATGAACGGTAACTTCCTTCCCGACCACCTCAGCGTGAACGACCATCGCGACATAGCTATGGAAACTATGATGCACAGCGATGCCCAAACCATGATTTGGTGGCATCTTCTTGCCCCATTCTGACATTTCTACTGCCTTATCAAGCACTGCCCGACTACGCTTAACCTGCTCCTGCTGGTCGGCATTCTTATTGTTGTCATAGATATTGCGGAAGAATTCTACCGAATCCACGCCTGCTTCATGGGCCAGTTCATCAGTAAACACATTGATCGCGAAGCCATAAAAAATGGCATATACGGCCCGATACCAGCCAATACGTGTGTGTGCCTTTGCCATGCCGGATTCGACCCGCATGTTCTCAATACCGTAGGGATGTTTCGAAACTGCATCAAGATCACCAGCCGTTGGCTGAACGACCGCAGGATTGAAAGTGGAACCAATCGGCGGGAAGGCAGCACGGTGTAACCAACCGGTCACCTTGCCCTGCTCATCTACCGAGGCTTCAATGTGTTGCGCACTACAGGAATGGTAATAACCAGTTCGCGTATCTTCCTCACGTGACCAGCACAACTGTACCGGTGCACCCACCGCCTTGGATAATGCAGCGGCCTCCTGAACATAATCACATTTGAATTTTCGACCGAATGCACCGCCGGCCATCATCACGTGAACCGTTATGTCCTCGGGTTTACGATCAAGGTAGGCCCCTATCGTGTTCTGAATTCCGACCGGGTCCTGGGTTGAAGCCCAGATTTCGCATTTATCTTCTTGAACCCATGCCAGGCTGGCCATCGGCTCCATCGGAGAATGTGAGAGGTGACCGCCAACATAGGTACCTTTGAGCCTGACAGAGGCTTCTTTGAATGCCTTGTCCAGAGAACCCTTTTCAAATTCTTTCTTGGCAGGTGCCTCGACATTTTTGACCAATTGTTTCTTGTACACCCCGGTATCGTAAGAACCGTTCTCACCCGCTTCAAATTCAATTTTGAGTTTTGACAGGGCTTGTTCGGCCGTCCAGGTATTGTCCGCAACTACTGCAACACCACCTATCGACCCGTAGGGGTTTTCGAAACGGGGGATCACGACAACATCAACGACACCCGGCATCGCCAGCGCTTCTGTCTTATCTACTGACTTGACTGAGCCGCCCAATACGGGCACATGTTTGATAGCGGCATATTTCATGCCTGGTACTTTCTTATCAGCCCCGTAGACACGTTCACCAACGACCATGTCACCTTGGTCATGGCGTTGCAAGGGTTTACCGATATAGCGGAATTGATCCCTGGTCTTCAATACAGGTTCTTCGGGCACAGGCAGCTTGCTGGCAAGCGCCACGAGATCCGCATATGGAAGACTGCGGTCATCAACGCGGTTATAAACCACGTGAGATTTTGCGTAACACTGTTCAGCCGAAATCTTCCAGCTTTGTGCAGCAGCGCTGATCAGCATTTCCTTGCCCGCCGCACCCGCCTTGCGCATCGGTTCGAACATTTGATTGATGCTGTTTGATCCACCGGTGGCCTGTGGGCCATACTTTTTGTTGGCATCACCCTGCAAAACAGTGACACGTGCCCAATCAGCTTCCAGTTCATCTGCAACAGCAGCCGGTAGCGCGGTGCTGATGCCCTGCCCCATTTCACACCGACCACAGTAAATGCTGGTATCTCCATTTTGGTCGATATACACGAAGGCATTAGGTTCAAAGTTTGTACTTTCAGCTGCTACCAGACCACTCAAAGGCAGGGAGACACCAATGATCAGACCACCGGCAGAGAGCCCTGTGGCTTTCAGGAATGCACGACGACTGACCGTGTTCAGTTCTTTTTTCATGTTGCTCATCTCAGGCCTCCTTCATCTGCTTGGCGGCATCGGCAACGGCCTTGCGTATGCGTTTATAGGTGCCGCAACGACAGATATTCCCCTGCATCGCATCATTGATTTCAGATGATTTGGGATCGGGGTTTTCGGTCAATAGTTCAGCGGCAGTCATAATCTGGCCTGTCTGGCAATAACCACACTGCGGCACATTGTTCTCCAGCCAGGCAATCTGCAAGGGATGTGTTCCGTCTTTGGATAAACCCTCGATGGTCGTGACCTCCTTGCCAGCAGCGAATTTAACCGTCATCAGACAGGAGCGGACAGCACGGCCATCCAGGTGTACCGTGCAACTCCCGCACACACCCATTCCACATCCGTATTTGGTGCCTGTCAGCTCCAGTGTATCGCGCAGGAACCACAGCAGTGGCATATTGCCATCGACATCGGTTTTGTGAATCTCGCCGTTAATGATCATGATAAAACTCATGTAAAAATCCCCAATAAGCTTGTTGATGGATAATGTCTCTATAGTCTAGCGCATTTTGTCTAAAACAGAAGTAGACTAGCGCCAATGAACAAACTCAAGGCAAGCACCATTCGCATTGGCCGTCGCTACCGGGCGAACCGGCTTGACTCCCACTATGACGCAGTCGTTATCGGTTCCGGCATCGGTGGCCTGACAACAGCGACATTGTTGAGTGAACTGGGTTGGAAAGTCTGCGTACTTGAACAGCACTACACGGCAGGTGGCTACACCCACTCCTATGATCGTAACGGCTATGAGTGGGATGTCGGCGTGCATTATATCGGCGATGTGGGTGCCAAAACCCGTACTCGCATGATGTTTGACTTCATCACCGGCGGCAAGCTCAAGTGGGCGCCGATGGACGATGAGTACGATCGCTTTTTTGTTGGCGATCGCGTGTTTTCAGCGATGGCTGGCAAACAGGCATTTCGTGAGAACCTCGTCAGCAGTTTCCCGAATGAAGAAAAGGCGATCGACCAGTATTTGGATCTGCTGAACCAGGTGGGTAAGGGCATGAATGTTTTCAGCATGAATCGCCTTCTGAAACCGTGGCAACGATTTATAGCGTGGCCCTATCTGAAGCTGAAAACACCAGCTCTGCTGTTCCGCAACACCTACGAGGTACTCAGTGAACTGACCCAGGATCAGGACCTCATCGCAGTGCTTTGCGGTCAGTGGGGCGATATGGGTTTACCGCCCAAACGCTCCGCCTTCATGGTTCATGCAATGATTGCACGTCACTATATGTATGGTGGTTACTACCCTGTCGGCGGTAGCTGGAAAATAGCCGACGACATCATTCCACAGATTCAGAAAGCGGGTGGTGAAGTTTTCACCTACGCCAACGTCAAACGAATTCTGGTCGAAGGCAAGAAGGTGACCGGTGTCGAAATGGCCGATGGTCACAAGATCGAATGTACCCGTGTGGTCTCCTCGGCCGGTGTGGAAAATACGTTTTCCAGGTTGTTACCGGCAGAAGCCGTCACCCAGGCGGGTTACGATCACCTGCTGAAGCGGGTTAAGCCAAGCATGGCACATCTGGGTGTCTATATTGGTCTGAAGCAAACCGCCGAACAACTGGGCCTACCAAAAACCAATTTCTGGATTTACCCCGGCAATGATTTCGATTCGGCCGTCGATGCCTTTATGAATGACCCGCAGGCCCCCTTCCCCGTCGTTTATATTTCTTTCCCTTCAGCGAAAGATCCGGATTATGAACGCAGACGACCCGGCACTGCGACCATCGAGATTGTTGCACCGGCACCATTTGAGTGGTTCGAGAAATGGCAGGGAACCACCTGGGGCAAACGCGGTGATGATTACGATACATTCAAGGCACAGTTGGGTGAGCGCCTGATGCAATATCTCTATGACAAACTGCCTCAGCTTAATGGCAAGGTCGATTATTACGAAGTATCGACACCACTTTCCACCGATCATTTTTGTGCCTACCGGTTTGGTGAACTTTATGGCCTGGATCACGACCCGGTTCGTCTCCAGCAGACCTGGTTGGGGCCGCGTACACGCTTCAAAGGGTTGTGGTTGACCGGTCAGGACGTACTGACCTGTGGCGTTACAGGTGCAATGATGGCCGGACTGATGACGACATCGGCAATGATAGGATCACGAAAATCGATGACGCTGCTAAAGCGAATATTCGGTCCGTCCAATAAGAGCTGAGATGAACAGGAAGGCTTTAAACACAAGGAAGCGGCATTGCGCCGCTTCCTTGAAAAACAATGTCTAAAACTTACGCTTAATCAGTTCCCGTCTGGAAATCAGCGCAACTGAGAGCAGCAGAAGGAAAAGTCCATACACACCCAGGCTTGGAATAGCTTGAGTGCTGGAACCACCACTTGCACTCGAAAATGACGCAAGCCCTGACGGGTTAGTGCCTTGTGCGTTATTTGCCATGGGCTGCGAAATCCCACCGGCACCCGGGTCTGTTATCGGCATAGCCACTAGTGGTTTCAATGTAAATGGCATGGGCGAATTATCAGGTACGGGCTCAACTGAAATTACAGCCATATGTGATGTGGTCAGATCTCTTAAAGGGTTTACAAAATCCTGACCAGGAAATGGCGGTGTGTCTCCCGGCCCTGCAGTCGGTCCGCCGGCGTCACTATCCGCTCCTGTCACAGTCAAAAACGTACCGGTAGAAATAGGCGTGCCTACCGAAGTATCAACGACCCAGCCTTCATAAGCCCAGCCAGCTGGCAAAGTCGGCAGCGCCAAACCAGGATCAGGAGTCGGCATTGTCAGAAACCAGATACCATTTTTATAGGTGCCTGCCATGTTCAAATCTGAAGGCGCTGCGAGGATAAAACTGCCAGTTGACGCGGTGAAGTCATCACCCAATGCCGCCGGGTGGTCCACAGTAATAGATGCCATACCGGCATTGAATTCACCTGCCAATATATGTGTGGAAGCAGGCCCGGGATCAGCATCTGGAACCGGCTCAATTGTTAGTACGAACAAACTAGCATTGTCTGCGTCCATGTCATCAACAACAAAGTTGGTCATACCGGGGTTTCCTGAACTATCAACTGAAAACGTACCGGTTGATACCGGGCTTCCATTGACAATCAACCAGCCCTCGTATGTGGCTGTAGGACCAAGATCTTCCAGCCCTGAAAGATCCAAGCTCAGATCGGCCGCTTGAGCCGAGACCGACCCTAATAGTGAGAGTGCAAAAATGAATTTTTTCATGATGTTTTTCAAATAACCCCAAGGTTTACAATGATTATATTTCTGGAGCTCAGAGAATATCACCGAGTTATCACGAAATTATCACGAAAATCGATGACGCTGCTAAAGCAAATTTTCGGTTCGTCCAATAAGAGTTGAGACAAACTGGAAAGGCTTTACGCCTGGTATTCCTCGCACCATTTGGAAACTACTGACACCCATAGCTCGTGATTATTCAGGCAAGGTATCAGGGTCAGTGACTCACCACCTGCCTGCTCGAATATTTCCGAACCCTGGAGTTCAATCTCTTCCAACGTTTCCAGGCAGTCAGTTACAAACGCAGGGCACATGACAAGTAACTTCTTAACACCGCTATGCGCCAGTTCCTCGAGTGCTTGTACCGTGCTGGGTTCCAGCCATTTGGCCCTGCCCAGCCTGGATTGAAATGCGACCGAGTATTGCTCGGGTTTAAGACCTGCTCTCTCTACAAAGCACTCGGTCGTACGCAGCACCTGGTGCCGGTAGCAGGTGGCGTGCGCAGGAGAAGCAACCTGGCAACAGTCGGGCCTCTGTAGACAATGACTGCCGGTTGGGTCAGCCTTGATGAGGTGTAACTCAGGCAAGCCGTGATAACTGAAGAGCACGTGGTCGAAGTCATCGCCTCCATTGATCCATGGGGTAGTACTTGCAAGCAGAGCATCTATATAGCCCTGTTCTTGATAAAATGGTTTAATAACATTTAATATAACATTGATATTATTGCGTTTAATTATGTCTTTTGCTTCTTCCACCGTCGTTTTTACCGTGCTTTCTGCATAGTGGGGATATAGCGGGATCAGCAGTATTTCCTCTATGCCATCAGTTTTTGCCAACGACAGGATTTGCTCTTCGATCCCGTGACTGCCATAACGCATGGCCATGGCCACAGGTACTTGCGTTTTTTTCTGTACAGCCTCCAGCAAGCGTTGCGATAACACTATCAGCGGAGATCCCTCCTCCCACCAAACACTTTGATAGGCATGCGCGGAAGCCTTGGGCCGGAAAGGCAAAACAAACAAGCCAACGATCAGGCGCCGCAAAACCCAGGGTAACTGGATGACATAGGGATCCATAAGGAACTGGTTCAGATACTTTCTGACAGATGGTATGTCCGCCTTGTCAGGAGAACCCAGGTTGGTTAATAGTACTGCTCTATTTTTCATATTACGAAACCACTTTGAGTCCAACAATTCCTGCAATGATCAGAAACAGGCAGAGAATCCTTAGAATTTCACGGGACTCACCGAATAACACCATACCCAGTGCTGCTACGCCAACCGCACCAATACCGGTCCATACCGCGTAGGCCGTTCCAACGGGTATGGTTCTCATTGCAACTGCCAGCAACCACAGACTGAAGCCCATTGCGACCACTGTCAGGAACGAAGGGAAAGGTTTGCTGAATCCATCGGAATATTTAAGTCCGATGGCCCAGCCAATTTCGAACAGACCAGCGACCCCTAAATAGACCCAGGCCATTTCCATGCTCCTGTTTGAGTTTTCTTACCGAACCTCATTAAGCATTTCTGGCAAGCACTGCCTTGGCCGCCTCTTCTGATGATGCCGGGTTTTGACCTGTAATCAGGTAACCATCCGTAACGACGTAGGGGTGCCAATCAGAGGACTTTGAGTAGTTCGCTCCAAGCGCCTGCAATTCATTTTCCAGCAGAAATGG
>RCNC010003142.1_pt1 | contig 10843 bp, 9 predicted proteins | sample 2041301 | NCBI WGS metagenome assembly RCNC01 (sample SAMN09708231, study PRJNA481090) | Marine sediment metagenome, whole genome shotgun sequencing project. | biome: marine sediment; feature: ocean; material: sediment; isolation source: Sewage treatment plant 13A marine sediment (STP13A) ... | reverse complement strand
GATTATCACGTTGTCCATTTTCCACAAGGGGCTGTCAGCCGGTAGTGGTTCAGGATCGGTGACGTCCAGTCCCGCTGCGAACAGTTTCCCCGATTGTAGCGCGGCGACCAGGTCTGCGGTCACGGTGCTTTTACCCCGTCCCACTGAAAGAAAAATCGACCCGGGTTTAAGCGCAGTAAAAAACGCCTGGTTAAAGATGCCAGTGGTCGACGGGGTCAGCGGCAGGGCGTTGACCACCACGTCCGCTTTGGCCGCCAGGCTGTGCAGCTCATTGGCCAGTCCAACGTACTCGACATACTCCGGACCTTCGCGGGAAGAGTTGCGCGTTGCGATTACCCGCATGCCCAGCCCATGCGCGCGCCAGGCGATTTCAGTACCAATACCACCGAGACCTACAACCAGTAGTGTCTTGCCCTTGAGTTCGCCAAAACCTGGCAATCCCGCCAGTTCCCGCTGCCATTCTGCGCGATCCTGAGCCCTTAGATAAGCGGGCAGGTTGCGGCTCAGTGACAGCAACATGGCCATGGTATGTTCGGCGATTGCCGGACCTGACAGGCGCTTGTTATTGGTGAATACGACGTTGCGTAGCTGCGCGTCACTCAGGCCCGTGCAGCGATCCATGCCCACGCTGTAGTTATGTAACCAGCGCAGCCGCGAATCCGCTGCTTGCAGCGTGGGTGGCGTGCACAGGCCGATCAGGCCATCGGCACCGGCGAGCTGATCTCGCGTGAGTACAAAACTACCGGAGCGGTCAAAGACCAGTTCGACGTCCCCGGCGGCGGCTTGCAATGCCTGCTCAAACTCTGTGGAGGCGATGCCCAGGCGCGGCATCAGCATTACCACCACTCGCTGGGGTTGCCAGTCGGGGCGCTCTGACATCGCCACTGGAGCCTCGCTTAGCCCTAGTTCCTCAATCAGTTGCTGTGCTTCCGGCGCGGGCGGAGCGGCTTGTGTGCAGGGCGCGAGCAGCATTGCCGAGAAGGCCAGCAGTAATAGCCGGTAGTTAAAAATGGTCATGGGGTCTGTCTCCTTGTGTGCTCTACAGCGTAGGCCTCTGGAGTTTGTTTGGCGAGCGCAAAACCCTGATCTTGAGTGAGCTTCACCCTGCCAGGCAGATGGTGGCGCTGCCTTCGAGTAGCACGCCGCGTTCCGCATGCTCGAGGCGGACATTGCAATCCGCTAGTTTTTCCCCGTCGACCTCGCGCAGCGCGGTGATTTCTCCCCTGGCGACCACCCGCTCGCCGTCGAGGACCACCTGGGGAAAGCGCATGATGAGGCGGCGTAGGCACTCCGGCCCTGCCCAGGCGTGCAGCATATTCACCATGTAGGACAGCCCCAGCGGTCCCTGGTTGATCGTGCGCCTGCCTAGATCCAGGGGTAGGGATTCCACAGCATCACGATCCCAGTGGATGGGGTTGGGGTCGCGCAGAATGGCTGCCATGGTGCACATGCGCTCTGGCGATACACTGGCCATCACCCACTCCGGAATACTGTCGCCTACCGCAGGATTCATAGGGTGTTCCTCGTGTAGTGCCAGGTGATAGTGGTGCGGGCTGCCAGCGTTTCGTCAGGGGTATGCAGTTCGAAGCAAAACTGGATCCGGTCGTAGGTCTGCCCCTGTTCGTTCTGGCAGCGTTCTGCGCTGGTGATGCTGCCACTGGTGCGATATTGAACTTCCTCCTGCAGTGGCTGCAAGGTTTCCCAGTCATAACTCTCGATCAGGATAGAGAGATCTGATTCAGCCTGTCCGAGGGCGAACATCTCGGCAATGGAGGTGCCGGCGCCGACGATAGGGATGTGGAACAGTGCTACCGGGTGCACGATACCGTTGGGTAACAACTCGGCCCCGGTGCACTCGGTGAGCAGGAAGTTCTCCCAGTGGGCGACGGTGTAGTGGCCCCCGGGGAAACGGTGTCCCGCCAGGCTGGTGATTTCGGATTCGTCTGGTACAGGAAATACGCTCATAGTCGCTCCTCAGAAAATTTCAGCAAAGAAGTTCAGCATGGCCTGCCAGGAGCGGCGGTCCGCTGCAGCATTGTACACCGAGCCCGGCGCTGCCGCCGTTTACCAATGCCTTGCGGCCCCTGATGCCCAGGTCCATGCAGCTGCCCTCCAGTGTCCAGGCCTTACCAGTTGTTGGTGTGCAGAAAGTTGTCCAGGTCCTTGCGCGGTGCCACTTTAAAATCCGTGCCCTGGGTGTAGGCGATAGGGATCAGGGCAATCTGGGTGTAGTCTTCGGGGATGTCCAATAGTGCTGCGACCTCTTTTTCATAGAGGAGATGCAAAGTAGTCCAGCAGGTACCAATACCTCGCTCCCGTGCCGCCAGCATGAAACTCCACGTGGCGGGTATGATTGAGCCGTACATACTGGCCGTCGCTGCCAGCGGCAGGCCCGGGGTGTCCAGTCGCCCCGCACAGCAGGGAATCAGCAGGGCGGGTACATTGGCCAGGTTCTCCGCCAGGTAACGGGCGGAGCTGAGCACACGCTCCTGGGTCGGCGCCATGGATGGGTCATCCAGGTGCTGCATAGTCGGCTGGGCGGGGCCCGCCTCATACGCCTCGAAAGATTTCATGTAGAGCTCGGCGATAGCCTTTTTCCTGGCGTCATCCGTTACCACGATAAACTGCCAACCCTGGGAGTTGGAGCCTGTGGGTGCCTGTAGCGCGATATCCAGGCATTCCCGAATGACCGCCATGTCCACGGGTTTATCGAAGTCCAGTCGCTTGCGCACAGCGCGTGTGGTGGTCAGTACCTCGTCGGCACTCAGGTTCAGGCGGGGCATAGTTTTTTCCTGTTGCTGGGTAATGTTTGGGAGTGGATCTGTGCCACTGAGTCTAGGTTAATTACCGCTGGAATAAAACAGTAGGGACTGATTGTTTTGGACCAAACCCTTTGTTAGCATGGCAAGCCATTCCAGCACCCGGGCAGCCGAACACCGGGCACTAAATTAAACTCGAATAGACAGGTCACACCGTGGATTTTTCCCTAAGTGAAGAGCAGGTATTGCTGCGCGACAGCGTGGATAAGTATGTCAGTGAAAACTGTGGTGTCGATCGCCATCGGGCCCTGTGTGCTGCAGAGCAGGGCTTCGACCAGGCGACCTGGCAGCAGTTCGCCGAATTGGGCTGGCTCTCTCTGCCCTTCAGTGAGGACATGGGCGGCTTTGCCGGCGGGGCGGTCGATGTGATGGTGGTCTCGGAGGCACTGGGTAAGGGCCTGGTGCGCGAACCTTTTTTACACACCGTCGTCAGCTGTGGTGGATTATTGCACCGCGGGGGCAGCGCTGCGCAGCAGGGCCAGTACATTCCAGCGATTATTGAGGGCAGTTCCCAGTGGGCCCTGGCCTTTGCCGAAGCCAATAGCAGCTATGACCTGACTGCGGTAGCAACTACGGCCGCTGCAGCGGGTGATGGCTATCGACTCGATGGCCACAAATACGCTGTGCTGAACGGCGATTGCGCCGATTACCTGGTGGTGACCGCGCGCACCAGTGGCGTCACGGGTGATACAACGGGTCTTAGCCTGTTTATCGTCGATACCCGTTTGCCCGGGGTGACCCGCGCAAACTTTGTTGCAGTCGATGGTAGCTGCGGCGCACATATTCAACTCGATAGTGTGCAACTGGGCGCCGACTGTTTGTTGGGTGAACTGGACCAGGGGCTGGGGTTGCTGGAGGCTGCTATCGATGGCGCCATAGTAGCCCTGGGTGGCGAAGCGCTGGGCGCGATGCAGTCACTGCTGGCGGCCACCGTGGAGTACACCAAGACCCGGCAGCAGTTTGGTCAGCCTATTTCCAAATTCCAGGCCCTGCAACACCGTATGGCCGATATGTACCTGAAGGTGGAAGAGAGCCGTTCACTGCTGCTCAATGCCGCTATCCAGCTGGACGAGGGCAGTGCCGAAGCTGCCGCTGCCTGTGCCGCGCTCAAGGTAAAGGTGTCAGAGGCTGGTCGGTATGTGGCGCAGGAATCCGTGCAGTTGCACGGTGGTATTGGTATGACCGACGAACTGGGTGTTGGACATCACTACAAGCGCCTGATGGTACTCGCCAAGCTGTACGGTGATGAAAGTTATTACCTGCAGAAGTTTGCCGATCTGACAGCTACAGAAGCCGCCTGACATTTAGCGTATTGGGCCGGTAGGCTGACGTTTAGCCGCTGCTATGGCGGCCGATGGCGGAGCCTTCGCCCTCTTCAAAAATCTCTTCCAGACGGTCGGACAGGTAGCCGAGCAAGCGATTGACGCGTTCTTCCCGGTTGGTCATCAACTGTCCGGCGGCCATGCCTTCCATCAGGAATTTGGTGACATCCATAGCCAGCAGGAAGCGGTCACCCCGGTCATTCCATTCGGCGAACTGCACGGTGTTGGATTCGCGCACATGCTGCTCGAACAGCAGTTGCGAATTTTCCAGGATGGACTTCAGCTCAGGGTCAGTGCGGCTGGCCACGCAGAGTTCATGATAGACAACAAAGAGGTCTCCGGTCAGGTGTTCCCAATAGGCGTCGAGTCCCGCCCGACGACGATCCCTGCCCTTGAGTGACGCAGGAATACCGGCCACACGCTGGGTGTAGTCCTCCAGCAGTTTGTCGTGAAGAAATTCGACCGCCGCCTGAATCAGCTCTGTCTTGGAGGGGAAGTGGTGCAGCATGGCACCCCGGGATACGCCGGCTGAACTGGCTACCTTGGCCGTGGTGACATTGGTGTAGCCGAGCTCAACAAAGCAATTGATGGCAGCGTCGAGAATCCGGTCGCGGGTCATGGCGCTTTTCTGCGCCTGCCAGCTGATATCCTCGCCGGAGTCTGCCCCGGCTTTGGTCTTCGGTGTAACTTCCTTTTTGCCGGACATCAGCTCTGTGCGCCTCTTTAGATTCCTTAAAAAACAAACGTGACTGATTTAATCAGGACGGGTGAACTGGAATTATATACGAAAGCCGCCAAATAATTCGAGTATTTGCTGGGCCTGCTGCAAATAAGGGGCGGAATTTAGTCGTTTACCCCGCCCATGCACAGGTATTTGATCTCCAGGTAGTCATCGATGCCGTATTTGGAGCCTTCCCTGCCGATACCGGACTCCTTCACACCGCCAAAAGGCGCCACTTCAGTGGAGATGATGCCCTCGTTGATGCCGACGATGCCATAGTCCAGGCCTTCGCTGACGCGCCAGATACGGCCGATATCCCTGGAGTAAAAGTAGGCCGACAGACCGAAGGGGGTATCGTTACCAATGCGGATGGCTTCCTCTTCGGTCTTGAACTTGAACAGTGGCGCAATAGGGCCAAAGATTTCCTCGTTGTAGACATCCATGGTGTCGTCCACATCGACCAGCACGGTAGGCTCGTAGAAGTTCTCCCCTTTGGCTTCAGTGCCCTTGGCGCCGATCAGCACCCTGGCCCCATTGGAGGTTGCCTGGTTGACAATAGCGCTCACTTTTTCATAGGCATCGTCGTTGATCAGCGGCCCAATGGTCACGCCGTCATCGGCGCCGTTACCTATCTTGAGCGCCTTGACCGCAGCGACCAGTTTTTCCGCGAAGGCGTCAAAGACGGATTCCTGCACCAGGATGCGGTTGGCGCAAACGCAGGTTTGCCCGGCATTGCGGTACTTGGACGCCATGGCACCGACCACTGCGGCGTCGAGGTCCGCGTCATCAAATACGATGAAGGGTGCGTTGCCGCCCAGTTCCATAGAGGTTTTTTTCACGGTCCCGGCGCACTGCTCCATGAGGATCTTGCCGATTTCGGTGGAGCCGGTGAATGTCAGCTTGCGCACGATGGTGTTACTGGTCATTTCTTCGCCTATGGCGCGGGCATTATTGCCGGCCACTACGCTGAATACGCCAGCGGGAATGCCGGCTCGTTCGCCCAGGTCAGCCAGCGCCAGGGCGCACAGTGGTGTCTCAGTGGCGGGTTTCAATACGATGGTGCAGCCGGCGGCGATCGCCGGTGCAACTTTGCGCGTAATCATGGCGATGGGGAAGTTCCAGGGGGTGATCGCCGCAACCACACCCACCGGTTGTTTCAAAGTGATAATGCGCTGGTTCGGATTGTTGGCACTGATGGTGTCGCCATAGACGCGGCGGCCTTCCTCTGCGAACCATTCCACGAAGGAAGCGCCATAGGCAACTTCGCCCCGTGACTCGGCCAGGGGCTTGCCCTGTTCCGCGGTCATTAATTGGGCCAGGTCTTCCTGGTTCTCCATAATCAACTGGAACCAGCGCTTCAGGACCGCTGAGCGTTCCTTGGCCACCACGTTGCGCCAGCTGCTGAACGCCCGGTCTGCGGCCTCAATCGCGCGGCGGGTTTCATCGGCGCCGGCGTTGGGTATTGCGATTACCTCTTCTTTAGTGGCCGGATTCAGCACGGCCATGGTGGCGCCGCTGTCGGCGTCTACCCATTTGCCGTCGATGTAGAGTTGTGATCGCAGTAGTGATGCATCGGTAAGTGTCAGCATAGTGCTCGTGTTCTCCAGAAAAAGTTGGGGTTATTTTATTTGCCGGCCAGGCGTTCAACAACGGGTGCAAAGGTTTCCGCCATGTTGTTTTCACCATCGTCCAGTACGGCGATGTAGGAAATTCCATAGGCCTCGCGGCGGCGTTGTAATTCTTCACAGATGAAGTCAACGCTGCCAATGAGGCAGTGGGGGTGATTCAGTATATCATCTGCCGACATGCCCAGCGCTTCCCCGATGGCGGCGGCAGTGGGCTGCTGGTGATCGGTAACAATGGTGTTGTAGGCGCCTATTTCAAGTTCAATATCCTTAAAACGGTCTCCGGCACCGGACTTGATCCAGTTGACCTTTTTGGCGGTCGCCTCAGCGAGGCCAGAGGCCATGCCGTCGGGGCCGAGCATGCCCGCCCGATTGTTGAAGTTAAGGCTGACGATATCGGCTTCCTGGCCGGCGAATTGCAGGATTTTCTTGCTGCCGCCACCTATCATCAAAGGCGGGTGGGGTGTTTGCGCGGGCTTGGGTGTCCCGGAAAATCCGGACCAGCGGATGAAGTCGCCGTTGATATCCAGTGGCTCTCCCGACATGAAATCCTTGTAGGCGTGGACGAACTCAGCGAAGCGCTCATAGCGCTGGGGAAATTCGTCAAATGGCAGGTTGACTGCCTCATACTCGTTTTTAATCCAGCCCGCCCCGAGACCAAACTCCAGGCGTCCCTCGGACAGGTAGTCCATGGTGGCCGCTTCCTTGGCCAGTATGATTGGATGACGGTAGTCGTTGCAGAATACCCGGCACCCTACGCGCAGTGTGCTGGTTTGCTCCAGGGCCATAGCGATCGCCGGCACTGCCGCCAGCATTTGCGGCGGATGAAAAGTGCTGTCCAGGGCCGGGCCGGCGCTGAGGAAATGGTCGGCGAGAAAGAAGGTGGAGTATCCCAGGTCTTCTGTTTTCGCGATCAGCTTGCGCCAGTTGGCGGGGGAGTCGGTATTAAAGCTTTGCAGTGAAAACCGGAAAGGCTTGTGGTCGCTCATGACGTGTTCTCTTGGCGGCACCTTGCAAATGGATCTTTGCAGAGCGCCACTGTTCTATTGATGGTCAGGTAGTTTTCTGATGGCGACGGGTATGGTGCTCTGTCGCGGCATGCCGGAATACTTCTCGGCATTCTCCAGGTTGTTGATCAGGCGATTGGTGTTACTGCCAATCTCCCGGATTTTTTCGTCCGATTTTGCTTTGGGGTCGGGCGAGCCACCCCAGCAGTGGGACATGGATACCACGCCCGGTTTGACATCGTCACTGGCGGCGGCGACTGCGGGGATAACCCCGTGGGAAGAGCGCACTTCAATGATTTCACCATCGGCGATGTCCAGTGCCGCCAGGTCCCGGGAATGCACAAAGGCCGGGTTGGTGGTGCCCTTCTCTTTCAGCAGGCTCAGTTCCGGGCCGGTTGAGTTGTAGGTGTTCTTCATACGACGGCTTACCAGTAACAGCGGGTAATCACCGGTGGGGGAAGGCTGTAGGTCGTCGTAGGCTGAGGCCAATTCCTGCTCCAGTCCCGGCGGGTACAGTTGCATGCGCTCCGCTGTTGCGGGATCGGCCGGGCCCAGGATGACATCGGGGACATCGTGCACTGCGCCTCCCTCGGTGTTGTAAATCTGTTCCAGCGGAACCCTGGAGCCGCGCGTCATGTTCTCCAGCAAATCAAACTTGCTGGGTTTCTGCTGCATATCAATAGGACCGTTGCGCAGGTTCAACTCTAGCCCCATGCGCTTGCCCAGTGCCCAGAAAACCTCCCACTCCTCGACTTTATCGCCCTCGGCCTCGACCACTGTGCGGGTGTATTGGCTATAGGGCTGGTCATGCCAGATATCTGTCAGTAGCGTGACGTCTTCCCGTTCCAGGCACAGCTTGGGCGCCAGGATATAATCCGCCATTTGAGCGGTGGCGGACATCTTCAGGTCGATGCAGACCAGCAGTTCCAGGCCGTCCAGGGCCGCGTGAATTTTTTCCTGGTCGGGGAAGGCCAGCAACGGGTTGCCGCCAACGCAAATGAGCGCCTTGATCTGGCCGTCACCTGGCATGAGCATTTCGTCGCTCATGATGGCGGCGGGCATTTCCTTCAGTGGCCCGTAGGGTGACAGCACGACGGTTTCGCAGGTGTCTTCACAAGCCCGGCTCTTAATACCATCCGACAGCCATTGTGGCTGTGGGGCTGTTGCCTGGGCTGCTCTGGGTCCCGCCTGGGTAAGTACGCCGGGGTTGGGCAGACGCTCGCCCTCGCGGTAGTGTCGTCCACAGATAGCATTCAGGGACTGCACCAGGTGTTGCAGCAGGTTGGGGTGGGGGCCCATCTCCGGGCCCGTGCCGGTGACGGCGGTACCGCGGGTGGCCGTGCCGAAGACCCGGGCGGCTTCCACGATTTGTTCGGCGGGAATGCCGGCAGCGGCGGCGACGCTTTCAGGTGTGAAACGCTGCACTTGCGCCGTGAGTTGTTCCAGCCCTTCGATGTGCTCTGCACAGAAGGCCTTGTCATGGAGATCCTCGGCCAGGATCACCTTGATAATACTGGCGATCACCGCGGCATCGTGCCCCGGAGTGACCTGCAGGTGCAGGTCGGCACGCTTCGCCACTTCTGTCACACGTGGGTCCAGGCAGATGACCTTCACGCCGCGCTTCTTCCCTTCACGCAAAGCGTTATGGGGGGAAAAAGAGGGGATGCCGCCGGGTATCGAATAGTGTGAAACAAGCGTGTTATTACCGATGATCATCGAGACATCGGAATCGCTCCACATATGACTGCCACCGTTCCACCAGCCCATACGCGCCGGGCCGATAGCGACCTTGGCCGGCTGGTCTATGGTGACACTGGTGTAATAAGAGGGCGAATCGATAGCGGTGTGAAAGGCCCTGGCCACATCGTGGGCGGCGGAATTCTGGTAGGAGTAGGTGCCGTTGTAGCTGGCGATACTGCGGGGTCCGTATTTGTCCAGGATGTCCTGTAACTGCACAGCAATTTCATCCAGCGCCGCTTCAGTGCCAACGGCGGCGAAGCTTCCATCCGACTGTTTTTTCTGTGATTGCTGCAGGCGGGTGGGATGGTCGATCTGCTCGATCAACTGGCGCCCCTTGATGCAGGTATAGCCGCCGTAGATTTCATTGCTGAGGTCCGGTTCGAGGGCGATCAGGCGGTTATCCTCGACGGTGGCCTCCATCGGACAGTAGGCATGACAGAAGCGACAGTAGGTTTTTACAGTTTTACGGGCCATACAGTTATTGTCCTTGGATGGAGCCTGGTGCTGTTGCTACTCGGTGAAGAAGTCAGCCCTGGGGCGGCCTTCAGGATCGTATACCGGTTCTTCCAGTGACACCTTGAATTTAGAGACTTCCGTGTCGGTGACGCCGTAACCACCCAGGGTAGCCAGCATGTTCTGGTAAAACGGGCCGGCCAGGTGTGCGGCCAGATCCTCGACACTGGCCCAGTTCTCGTAGACATAGACGCGCGTGTCGGACGTTGGGTCAGCGGACCAGACATAATGCACACAGCCTTTTTGCGTCCTGGTCTCGACGACCAGTTGGGCAGTTTCAGCAAGTGCTTTTTCACGATCCCCGGCGGGGAGGTGGACGGTTCCGGCGATGAGTATAGTCATGGGGGGGGGATCCAGAATATTCGGTACATTATTGTGCATTTGGGAGACCGGAAAAGGTAGCAGAATAAGCGATATAAAACAATCAGGGTTGACTGATTTTTTGCTAGGCGCTATGTTGCGCACATGACTACCTTAATAAATCGCCAGTATTACCTGGCGTCGCGCCCCCTGGGGGAACCCAACGCCAGCAATGTACCTGTCCGGGATGTACCTGTACCCGAGCCCGCCGAGGGTGAGGTCGTGCTGCGCAATCTTTATATTTCGCTGGATCCGGCAATCCGTGGCTGGATGGGGGATGACCCCAACTACATGGAACCCATCGCCCTGGGTGATGCGGTGCGCAGCTCCGTGATCGGCCGGGTGGTCAAGAGTAACAGCCCCGACTTCGCGGTGGGCGATGTGGCGATGTCCATCGGTGGCTGGGAGTTATATACAACAGCACCAGCGGTGCTTCTTAACAAGCTGGACGAGGGCGCCGGAATACCCCTGAGTAATTTTCTCGGGGTACTGGGTCCAACCGGCCTGACCGCGTATTTCGGTCTGCTCGAAGTGGGCAAACCACAGCCGGGAGAGACCGTGCTGGTAAGTGCCGCAGCCGGTGCGGTGGGTTCAGTGGTGGGCCAGATTGCCCGAAAAAAAGGCTGTCGCGTGGTCGGTATGGCCGGCAGCGACGATAAGTGCCGCTGGCTCAAGGAAGAGCTGGGTTTTGACGAAGCCATTAACTACAAAACCTGTGGCGACTATGAGACGGCAA
>RCNC010003141.1_pt1 | contig 10845 bp, 9 predicted proteins | sample 2041301 | NCBI WGS metagenome assembly RCNC01 (sample SAMN09708231, study PRJNA481090) | Marine sediment metagenome, whole genome shotgun sequencing project. | biome: marine sediment; feature: ocean; material: sediment; isolation source: Sewage treatment plant 13A marine sediment (STP13A) ... | reverse complement strand
TCACCGTTAAGCTTTACATATTTTTCATAATTGCCTGAAGTTACTACTGCACTGTTTTCTACTGGTAACCAGGAAAACACTTTTTCCTTATTTAAAGGATTTACAATGGCAACCATCCAATCTTTTCCATCTGGTTGCTTCCCCCAAGCATTCAAATCACCTGAAGCATTTATGATTCCTGCTTTTACGCCTTTATTCTGCAATAATTCTTTAGCTCTATCCGCGGCATATCCTTTCCCAATACCACCAAAACCAATTTTCATTTTTTTTAATTTTAGAAAAACAGATTGATCCTTTTCATCTAAAATTATATTTGAATACCCAACTCTTTCAACAGATCTTATAATGGATTCTTCAGATGGCATTTCGGTCATACTTCCATCAAACTTCCAAATTCTATCCATAGATGCATAACTAATATCAAATGCACCTAGGGTTAATTTTGATATTCTTAATGACCGTTGTATCAACTGAAATAGCTCTTTATCGACTTTTACTGAAGAAATTCCGGCTTTTCTATTAATCAAAGAGGTTTGAGAATTAATATCCCAAGAAGAAATCAACTTTTCAATTCGTTTGATCTCATTGGTCGCTAAATTAATATATTCATTACCCTTTGTCTCATTTTCTGCCACAACAGAAATATCGAAGCGGCTTCCCATTAGTTTAAGTGTTTGCTTATAAACATTTTGAGAATTGGAAATCGTGGTAATTAATACAAATAAGATGCTTACGGCTGTTCTCAAATTATCCGATTAAAAAGAAGTTAATTTTTTAAAATATTGACTTGGAGTTGTCTTTTCATAGCCTAATTTACCCAGCACTTTGCCATTTTCATCCAAAACCACAACTAATGGAAAATAACCATTTGGATTGTATAATTCGGCTAATTCTTTATTCTGAATTTGTTGTTCTTCAGATAGCTGATTCTGCTTTCTACGAGGAAAATCAGCCTTTAGCATTACAAAATGGTCTTTATTTAGTTTTTGAAACTCGTTTGTGCTCCAAATTTCCTTTTCAAGTTTTATACAGGGTGCACACCAATCAGAACCTTGAAAAACCAGAACTATATTTTGGTTGTTATTGTTAGCCATTTTCTTGGCTTCATCAAAATCAGTTGACCAATCTTGTGCAAATGTTTGAAATGAAAATGCAAAGGCAAGAATTAAGAAAAATTTGAATTTCATCTGTTATATTTAATATTAAACAGGTTTATAACGATAATTCCTACCCGAAATTATAAAGAAATTACTTAAATGTTTGTTAATTTAAAAACCTATTGTGCCAGCTTTCACTGGCTGGAACTTCCCAATTTTCTTTGAACTCTGCAATATTGGTTACAAGATTATTGAAAACAATAGTGTTTTTAGAAACTGCCTTTTCTTTAGCCATCTTTCTAAAGTCAGTTAATGGCTTATACGCAACAAAATCTCCTTGTTTGTAGGATACATTCATTTTATCTAAAAGATCTACTTGATAGTCTTTCTCTAATTGTTGAATAAAACTCACGGAATCATCTATAGAACAGCCAGTTGCAGCATTGAGTTCTTGATCTAAAGCCAAAACTATAAATCGTTTGTACTTGATCTTATATCCAGCCTGAAGACCCTTTCCATGCGATGACCAATTTTCAACGAAAGTATCTAGTTTAGATTTGATTTCTTCTAATTCACTAGCTGAAAAAGAACGATTTGCTTGATATATCCAAACTCTTGAAGTTTCTGGTAATGTGTTAAAATCTACTAACATTTATAAATCTTGTGCGTTTGCAATTAATTCAGCTATATCCATAACTTTCACTGAATCTTCTTTTTCTTTAATTTTTACACCATCTGTCATCATAGTGTTACAAAACGGACAACCTGCTGCGATTATTTCTGGTTTAGTTTCTAATGCCTGTTCTGTTCGTTCTACATTAACCTCTTTATCTCCTTTTTCAGAATCTTTGAACATTTGGGCACCACCTGCTCCGCAACATAATCCATCTTTTTTGCAATTTTTCATTTCAATTAATTCGGCTTCCAATTTTCTTATTAGCTCTCTTGGCGCTTCGTACACATTATTTGCCCTTCCTAAATAACATGGATCATGGAAAGTAATGCGTTTTCCTTTAAATTGGCCACCTTCAATCGTCAATCTACCTTCTTCTAATAAACTATTCAAAAATTGTGTGTGATGAACGACTTCATAATTACCTCCTAATTCAGGATATTCATTTTTTAAGGTATTAAAACAATGTGGACAAGCAGTCACTATTTTTTTAATCTCATAGGCATTCATGATCTCAATATTAGTTACAGCTTGCATTTGGAATAAAAACTCATTTCCTGCTCTCTTTGCCGGATCTCCTGTACAACTCTCTTCGGTACCAAGTACAGCAAATTCTACATTTGCTTTGTTAAGAAGTTTAACGAATGCTTTCGTAATCTTTTTAGCTCTGTCATCAAAACTTCCAGCACAACCCACCCAAAAAAGTACTTCAGGTTGTTTTCCTTGAGCCATGAATTCTGCCATTGTTGGCACTTTTAATTGTTCACTCATAATACTTTGTTTAATTCAAAGTTGGTTCTGCACATATTATTCTATTCATTTTTCCAGTTCAGCCTATCCATTTGGTTATAAGGCCAAGGTGCTCCATTATTTTCAATATTCGTCATCATATTATTCAATTCTGTTGGAGCAGCAGACTGTTCCATAACCAAATAGCGACGCATTTCCAATATAATTGATAGTGGATTGATACTAACAGGACACGCTTCAACGCAGGCATTACAGGATGTGCAAGCCCATAGTTCCTCTTTAGAAATGTAATTGTCTAGCAGCTGTTTTCCATCCTCTTTAAACTCACCTTTATTAGCATCTATATTTTTACCAACTTCTTCTAACCTGTCTCTAGTATCCATCATGATCTTACGCGGAGACAGTTTTTTACCTGTTTGATTAGCTGGACACTCACTTGTGCATCGCCCACATTCTGTACACGTATAAGCACTTAATAATTGAACCCAGTTTAAGTCTTGAACGTCACTCGCACCAAATTTGGCTGGAACTTCATTAGCGTCACCTTCAGTAGGTGCAGCAAAAGGATCAACATTGGGATCCATCATAAGTTTAACTTCCTTCGTGACCGATTCCAGATTATCCAATTGTCCTTGTGGTTTTATACTGGCATAAAATGTATTCGGAAATGCTAATAGAATATGTAAGTGTTTTGAAAAATATAAATAATTAAGGAAAATTAAAATTCCTACAATGTGAATCCACCATGCAACTCTCTCAATAATATGAATACTGCTCTCTGATAATCCATTAAACCAAGGTGCAATAAATTGACTAATAATATTACCTGAATCCATTTGCTGGAAAGAAGTATCAGTTGCATTCATAATGAGGAAAAGCGACATCAAAACCATTTCGAAATACAGAATGTTTAAGGCATCATTTTTTGGCCAATTAGTCATTTCTTTATTCCAGAAACGAGGAATTCGTAATACCATTCTTCTAATCCAAAAAACAGTAACTGCAATTAATACTAAAACTGCTAAAATCTCAAAAGAACCAATCAAGATGCCATACAAATTTCCAACACCAGAAAATATTCTATGCGTACTGAATAAGCCATCGATTATTATTTCAAGGACTTCGATATTAATAATTATAAAACCAACGTAAACAATAAAATGCAATATACCAGCAATTGGTCGACGTGACATTTTACTTTGCCCAAGAGCAATCATTGCCATATTTTTCCATCGTTGCAATGGATTGTCACTAACATCAACATCTTTTCCCAGTTTAATATTTCGCTTTAATTTATTTACATTTCGTGTAAAATATCCTATACCTATTAAAAGTATGATTGCAAAGAGTATGTTAGGAATAAAACTCATCTTTATTAATTCTGATTAATTTTCGCTGTATGGAATTTCCTTTTTAGATAGAACTCTGAAATAACGTTTAGGATGTAATTTAATATCTTTTAAAAGTTCTTCCAATTCCTTGGTAGCTCCTTCTAAATTGTTATAAAGTCCTTCATCTTTCATTAACTTACCCATTGATCCTTCACCATTTTCAATTTTAATTAAAATCTTGTTAAAATTTGAAATAGTGGATTGTAGATTGCTAATGGTTTCAGATAAATCAGATTCAGCAATAGAATCTGTTATTTTTGATAGATTATCAGAAATGTTTTCAATGTTATTCAAGGTAGACTTTAAACTTTCTTGATTTTCTGTAACCAACTGATTCAATGATTCTGAAGTAGATTTAAAAGATGATATGGTAGTATTTAATTGAGCTATACTACTTTTTAGGTTATTCTTTGTGCTGTCGTCAAAAATACTGTTCAAATTCACAAGAAGTGAATCGGCACTCACAAACGTAGTTTCTAACTTTTCCTGCAACGGTGTCAATCTTTGATTTACCAGTTCAGTTAATCCAGCCTTAATTGTTCCTTTTAAATAAGTTCCTTTTGTCGCGTTTTCAGCATTGTCAAATGCCGGAATAATAGCAATGGCTTTACCACCTATGAGTCCAGCTTCATAGAGCTGTGCATGGCTATTTTTAGAAAATTCAAATTCTTCTTCAACAACTAATTTTACCAATAGCTTTCCAGTACCATCTTCAGTAAAACTTATATCTTGAACTTTACCAACATTTAATCCATTAATTGTAACGGGAGTTGAAGGAGTAAGTCCTTCAACATTTTCGTAAATTGTATAAAAAGTTCTGGAGGAATCTAGTATATCGTTTCCCTTTAAAAAATTAAAAAGGTAGATAAATAGTAATATACCCGAAATTACTAATATGGCGGTTTTAACTTCCCTGGTTATCTTCAAGATTATTCAGATTTTATGAATCACAAAATTAGTAATTAATATAAGAAATACTAAACTAATTAACAGGAGTTTTGAGGGCTATTGAGAGTGAAATTCTTTTTCCCTTTTTATATGCTACAATAAAACAGGATTTAAATCCTTTTTCTCTTGCTTCAGATTTTAATTTTTGTATTTCACTATAATTTGAGGTAGATCCATAGAAGTATTTAAAAACACTGCCACTTTTTTCTCTTAAAATATTTTCTAAACCCATAAAATTGTATGGTTTGGTTTCTAATTTATTGGAACTAGCAGCAATCTGGACTTTAAAATTTATTTCATTATAAATCAGATCATCATTTTCTACATCTTGAAAGTCAATTTCTATATTTTCACCCACATTTTGATCTAAATTTGCTTTATACAATAAAATTGCCTCTGTTATGGCATGGGACATTTGCTTTTGCCCTTTTGATGAATTAAGGAATGTACCTTCTTTTTTATAGGTTAGAAATCCAGTCTCAATTAATACACTAGGCATATATGTATTGTGTAGAACCCAAAAACCTGCCTGCTTCACTCCTCTTGTATTTCGATTTAATTTTTTATTAAAATTTTCTTCTACAAAACTAGCCAGTTGAATACTTTGGTCTAAATAATCTTCCTGAACTAATTTTAATCCTATTAGAGATTCCGGTGAATTTGGATCAAATCCTTCATAGTGAAAGTCGTAATTTTCTTCAAGAAAAATAACTTCATTTTCTTTTTTTGCAATTTCAAAATTTCGTTGGTTGGCATGTAAACCTAGCACAAATGTCTCTGTTCCATTTGCTTTAGAATTATGAGCATTGCAATGAATTGACACAAACAAATCGGCGTCTGCCTTGTTGGCTATTTTGGCTCGTTCGTGCAATTCCAAGAACTTATCAGATTTTCGCGTATATATGACTTTAATATCTTCATTTTTCTCTAGTTCTTTTCCTACTGCCAGAACTATTTTTAAAGCAATATCCTTTTCTTTAAATCCACTACCCAAATTACCAGGATCTTTACCACCATGACCTGCATCCAGAACAACTATAAATTTATCTTTAAAATCAATTGAATTGAAGGTCTTAAATGAGAATAATGTTAATAAAGTTATAAATAATACGAAATGTAGATACTTCCTCGTTTTCATAGATAAAAAAGGCAATTAACTTGCCAAGTTATTTTATTTTATTTTTTTCAATTTAAAAACTATTGATAAAAAATATATGTAATTTTGACATTTCAAAAACCGAGCCATACTTTTACAAAAATACATTAAAAGCATTGCAGACAAAGACCTTTAAAATACTTTTTGCTTTAAGTTTTACATTGCTTATCAACACTATTGGCTATTCTCAAGACTTACCCAAAAGGAGTGGTGAAATCAAACCTACTGAATTAAACGAAAAAAATTCACTTAATATTTCACTAGATACCATTGTAAAGTTAACATCGACAAAAGAGGTGGATAGTGTAAAACAAGATTCTGTTAAACCAAAACCTGAATTTTTAACAGGTAAGCTTAAGTATAAGGCTACGGACTATGTGTCTATAAATCAAAAAGAGGAGAAAATCTATTTATATAATGAAGCTGAAGTGTATTATGAGGACATGGAAATAACAGCTGGAATAATTATAATAGATTACAAAAAAAATGAGGTGTATGCTGGTCGACTAAAGGATACATTAGGGGAATATTCTCAACATCCCGTTTTTAAACAAGGTGATAATTTAGTAGAGCCCGATTCCATCAGATTTAATTTTGATACTGAAAAAGCTTTGATATTTAATTCAAAGACCGAGCAAAGTGGTTTTAACATCTTGGGAGAACGAACTAAAAAAGAAAATGATTCGGTCGTTTTCTTATCTAAAGCTCGATTCACAACCTCTAAAGATCCAGAAAATCCGGAATATTATTTTCAATCCAACAAGATAAAATTTGTTCCTAAAAGAAAAATTGTTGTGGGTCCAACCAATATGGTTATTGCAGATGTACCAACACCAATTGGATTACCTTTTGGATATTTTCCGCTAACCGAAAAACAAACTTCCGGATTGATCATACCTACTTTTGGAGAACAAAGCTCCAGAGGTTATTTTCTACAGAATGGTGGATATTATTTTGCTATAAGTGACTATGCTGATTTAGCGGTTCTTGGAGATTATTATACAAATGGGAGCTATGGATTTAGACTAGAATCTAGTTATGCTTACCGATATAAATTCTCCGGAAATTTAAGCTTTAGATATGAAAATCTAATAACCAGTGAACGTGGTTTCCCAGATTACGCTAAAAGTACTATTTATAATTTTCGTTGGTCACATAGTAAGGATGCAAAAGCAAATCCAAATTCCCGATTTTCGGCATCAGTAAATTTAGGAAGTAGCAGTTATTATCGGCAATCTGTTAATCAGTTAAATGTTGCTAACCAATTAAATAATACTTTGGCTTCATCAGTATCTTATTCCAAAACATTTCAGGGAGAGCCACAAGTCAATATGAGTGCAACAGTTACTCATTCACAAAACACAAATACTGAGTCTATCGATATGACTTTACCAACTTTTCAAGGAAGTATGAGTCGAGTTTTTCCTTTAGCCCCAAAAACGGGTGCAAAAAAGGGTGTATTTCAGAATATAAACTTTCAATATAATTTAAGGGCTGAAAATAGAATTCAAACAACGGACTCTCTATTCTTTAAAAAGGAAATGTTTGACCAAGCTAAAAATGGGGTTCAACATAGCATTCCGATAAGTACTAATTTCAAGTTGTTTAAATACTTAAGTATGAGTGCGAGTACAAACTATGAAGAAGTTTGGACCTTTAAAACTTTGAATAAATCATATGACCCAATTCTGGACGAAGTTGTAGAAACGGAAGTCAAAGGATTTGATGCTTATAGAACTTATAACTTTAGTACTAGTTTGGGTACAACAATTTACGGAATGTTCAATTTTAAAAAAGAAGGTAAAGATCCAAAAATTCAGGCTATAAGACACGTTATGAGGCCTTCAATTAGTTATAGTATTAATCCATCATTTGATCAGTATTACGAGAACTATGAAATTGCAACCGCAGATGGAACAACGGTAGAAGAGTACTCTAGATTTGAAGATGCTATTTTTGGAGCTCCAAGTAACAGATACTCCAGCAGCATTGGATTAAGCCTAAGCAACAATTTTGAAGGGAAAGTCCGCTCAAAAGATACTACAGCAACCGAACCTAAAAAGGTTATACTATTAAACAACTTGAATTTTTCTACTAATTATAATATGGCAGCAGATTCATTAAGGTTAAGCCCTGTAAGAATGACTGGAGGTACTCAATTTTTTGACAATAAACTTGGGATTAATTTTAATGCAACATTAGATCCTTATGCCTTAAATAGTGATAATCAAAGAATTAATACACTTAATATAAATAATGGAGGTAGTCTATTCCGGCTTGTGAATGCGAATATTTCTATGAATTATTCGTTAACCAGTGACTCATTTGACTCAAGTAAAAATGAAGCAAGTCAAACAGAATCAGCAAGAAGTGGTGGAGCTATGGATGATCTGTTTGGTAGAGCGCAGGATTTTAGCGATAAAAGATATTCCGATGACGATAAAGATGAGGAAGAAGAAGCAAGTGAATTATATAGCTATAAAATTCCCTGGAATGTTAGGTTTGCTTATACGGTAAATTATAATAATTCAGTAAGACAAAGTGAAATATCAGCTCATTCCTTAATGTTTACAGGAGATGTGGAATTGTCCTCACGATGGAGTGTTGGTGCATCTTCGGGCTATGACCTCAAGAATAATGGTTTTACTTATACACAGTTGCGTTTTGAACGTGACCTATTGAGTTGGCGAATGAATTTTAGCTATCAATTACCCGCATCTAATAGCAGCAGTGCTACATCATGGTACTTTTTTATAGGAATCAAATCAAGTGTATTGAGCGATATTAAACACGAACAGCGTAAACAACCAGACCAACAATTATAAAAATTATGAAAACAATCATAAAAACAACTAAAGCTCCTGCTCCTATTGGACCATATAACCAAGCTGTTTTATCTGGTGATACACTTTATACCTCTGGACAAATTGCAATTGATCCTGAAACTGGAAATTTGGAAATTAGTGACATTAAAACTGAGACGAAGTTAGTCATGGAAAATTTGAAAGCAGTTTTAAAATCAGCTGATATGAATTTTGAAAATGTGATTAAAACGTCCATATTTATAAGTGATATGAATAACTTCTCTTTAATAAATGACGTATACGCTCAATATTTTGATAACGAAACAGCTCCAGCAAGAGAAACAGTTGAGGTGTCTAACCTTCCTAAATATGTTAATGTTGAGATTAGTTTAATCGCTAAAAAATAGTTTATACTCTATCAACAGTTGTTGACAAAAATAATTGCCATTTCTAGTTTTATTAGCCTGTATTAATTTTGTAAATCTTATTTTTGATAGTAACCAAAATGCTATTGATTATGAGAATTGAGAACGATCTGAAATTAGGATTTAAAGATGTTATGTTCAGACCTAAAAGGTCTACACTTAAAAGTAGATCGAAGGTAAATTTAACAAGAAAATTTAAATTTTTTCACAGTAAAAATGAATGGTCGGGAGTTCCTATCATGGCTGCAAACATGGATACTGTTGGTACATTTGAAATGGCCCTAACATTATTTGAAAAACAAATATTTACAGCTATTCATAAACATTATACGTTGAATCAATGGGATTCTTTTTTGAAGGATGCTCCTGCAGGTATTGAGAACTATATCGCGGTTAGCTCAGGAACTGGTAAACGAGATGCCGATAAGCTTGAACTAATCTTAAAAAAACATCCCAAATTACAATTTATTTGTATTGATGTGGCTAATGGCTATTCAGAACATTTTGTAAATTTTGTACAACAAACCAGAGAATCTAACCCAAGCAAAGTAATAATTGCTGGGAATGTGGTAACGGGAGAAATGGTAGAGGAATTATTGCTTTCTGGTGCAAATATTATAAAAGTGGGTATAGGTCCGGGATCTGTTTGTACTACGCGTTTAAAAACAGGTGTTGGATATCCTCAACTATCTGCAATAATAGAATGTGCTGATGCAGCCCATGGATTAGGTGGACAAATTATAAGTGATGGCGGTTGTGTGACACCTGGTGATGTCGCTAAAGCCTTTGGCGCTGGTGCAGATTTTGTGATGTTAGGTGGCATGCTTGCAGGTCATGAAGAAAGTGGTGGAAAATTGGTTGAAAAAAATGGAGAACAGTTTAAAGAGTTTTATGGAATGAGTTCTGCTATTGCTATGACCAAGCATGTAGGAGGAATTGCTGAATATAGGGCAAGTGAAGGTAAAATGGTTAAAGTAAAATATAGAGGTCCTGTAGAGAATACAATTAATGACATTCTGGGTGGGATTCGTAGTACATGTACTTATGTAGGAGCTTCTAGATTAAAAGAGTTAACAAAGCGCACTACGTTTATAAGAGTCTCTGAACAAGAAAATACGGTTTACACAGAAAAACTAATTGACTCTTGAAACAATATATTTAGTTCAATCCAAATAAAAACCATGGTCTTTTGGTAAGCCCAATTTGTTGATAAACACATTCCAACGAGCATCGTTATGCATAGGTTTAAATGCTGGATATGATAATGCTTCTATTAACACTGGATCTTTAATTTCTAACGCTCGATTTAACCAAATAAAAGAAGCATCATAATTACCACGAAAAGCATATAAATCTGCAGTGTTTGCTGGATCAGATTTGCTATATTTTTCAATAAACTCTTTAAATATGATATCAGTTTCCTTTTCACCTCCTAGTGCAAATTGAATAAAATTCATACCATACAAACCAAAAAACTCATGAGTCTCTTTTTTAAATTCTATCAATGCCTCATCTATGTTTCCTTGTGCTAATAACACTTTCCCTTTCATATAATGTAGAATTTGTGTGTTAGGATAATACAAGGAAAAGGTATTAAAAGC
>RCNC010003140.1_pt1 | contig 10845 bp, 8 predicted proteins | sample 2041301 | NCBI WGS metagenome assembly RCNC01 (sample SAMN09708231, study PRJNA481090) | Marine sediment metagenome, whole genome shotgun sequencing project. | biome: marine sediment; feature: ocean; material: sediment; isolation source: Sewage treatment plant 13A marine sediment (STP13A) ... | reverse complement strand
CAAATGATTGACAATCCTATGCTTCCTTATGAGACTTCTTTGTATATTTTTAATGAATCTCAAACCAGACATATCCCATATGACTTTAAAATGGACTATTATGATTCTTCCGCCATGTTTTGCTCAGAGGTTGGATCTTATGCATACAAACAATTAGGTATCAATCTTTGGGAATTTGAGTCTACAATCTCTTCAGATGGTATTATCAATTGGTTGAATGTTTTTGGTGTAGAGAACTTTGTGACTCAAATGCCTTCTGATCTGGAATACGACCCCATGTTAAGTGTAGTGGCCGAATGGAGAAATAAGGAAATTCTTTTTCAGGACCATTTAGACAATGCTGTTATGGACGCATTAATAAGTCGTGCCAATTCAGGTGAAAATTTAGACTACAATATATGGTTGTTACCAATTGCGAGAACCATTAAGGCCTATTCGTTTTTTCTCAGTCTAATTGGAAAAGAAGGTGTCATTCCTGAAGGGATGGATGCTGAAACTGCCTTGAAAAACAATGATTTTGTGGATAGGTTTAATGAATTAAAATCCCGGACAGAATCAAAAATTAAATTTTTTAAAGAGGAAAATGACTATCTGCCTCCATATTGGCAAATGGTAAGAATGGCGGAAGAGAGCTTAACGAATTAACACTGATTTTTACAATTTCTTAAAAATAAGAACATCATCAGTCTGTAATATAGAAGAACCTAAAAATATTTTTGCGCCTTCAGGTAAATCAAAGGTAACTGCCTTTCCAAAATTGATTATCACACTGATTTCTGAACCGTTAATACTTCTTACAAAATGAAGACGATCGTCTTTCATTTCAAGTTTTTCATAGGAACCATATTGTAAAACTGGTTCTGCATTACGCAGTGCAATCAATTCTCTATACTTTAAAAGCATTGATTCTTTATCTTTTTCCTGTTGTGCTACATTTAAAGTAATGTAATCCGGGTTAAGCGGTATCCAACTTTTACTGGATGAGAACCCCGAGAAAGATTCTGAATTCCACTGCATTGGACTACGTGACTTATCACGATTGTGTTCATTTCCAATTATAAGAGCTTCCTCCAATGTTTTTCCTTCATCAATTGCTAACTCATAGTTTGTAACACCCTGTATATCTTTAATTTCACTAAAAGAATTTGCAATATGGTTTTTCATGCCAATTTCTTCACCAAAATAAATAAATGGGACTCCTTTTGCTGTGAGCATTAATACCGCTAAAGCATAGGCTCTTTTAGGGTTGTCTTTTGCTAGGCGACTGCGTAAACGAGGCATATCATGACTTCCAAAAAACAATGTTGGGTAGTTACTCATATTGTTTTCCATACTTTGTAACTCATCAAAAATTCGTTGTGCCGAAAATTCAGAGATACCCCCAAAATTAAAGTTAAAGACAACATCTAATAATTCACTTCCTTGATATTGTTTTAGCACTTCAATTTTATCACTGCCAATTTCTCCAACTATAAAACGGTTATCGTATTCATTTACTGTTTTTTTAATGATTTTCATGGCTTGTTTCACCCCTTTTTGATCAATATCGTGCAAGTGAACTTGTTTTCCATTTGCACCTATTGGATTATCGGTTGTGACACCTTCAGTAGTTAGAAAATTAATCACATCCAACCGAAATCCATCAATACCCATACCCAACCAGAACCTTAATACGTCTTGAACTTCTTCAACTACTTTAGGGTTTCTCCAGTTTAAATCGGCCATTTTAACATCAAACTGATGATAATAATATTGTTCGGATAAGGTATCATATTCCCAAGCGCTACCACCAAAAAAAGATTCCCAGTTATTTGGTTGATCTTCCCATATATAATAATCTCTATAAGGATTATCTTTAGATTTACGTGATTCCTGAAACCATATATGCTCTGTAGAAGTATGGTTCACAACTATATCCATTATTACCTTAATACCTCGTTTGTGGGCTTCGGCAATGAATGTCTTGAAATCTTCTAAAGTACCATACGTTTCATTTATTTCCTCATAACTACTTACATCATATCCATTATCTACCATTGGAGATTTTAAGAATGGCGTTAACCAAATTCCTTTCACTCCTAAAGTCTGAATATAATCCAATTTCTCAGTCATTCCTTTAAAATCACTATAGCCATCACCATCACTATCCTTAAAGCTAGGCATGTATATTTCATAAAAAACCGTTTCTTTCCACCAAACATTATTACTTGATGAGTTTTGGTTTGAATTGCAGGAACTTAACATTGATAACAATAAAAAGTATTGAAAAAAGGTTTTCATTTTAAACAAAATTTTTAGAACGCAATAGATTAGCTTTAATTATTACGAGTATACTTCATCTTTATATTAAGACTCATAGTGATAGTCAATAACAACTTCATCTGCATATAGTTTACTCGCCTTCAGCTCTATTTTAGCATCTATTGGAACTAAAATAAGTACCGCAGAATTTTCTTTAGTTACTTCAAAAGTAAAACTACCTTTTGCTTTCTTTGCAATAAACGCTCTTTTAATAGCATCGTATATTTTTACTTCATTTTTTCCTACAGAAATTGTGACATCTTTAGCCTCAGGATTAGGATTGTAATACAGGTAACTTGGGAATGCTTCAGCTTTATAGAAATCTGTTGCCAACAAATCTAACTGTAAAATATTCTCAACATTGGTTCTTGAAATAATTGCACCTGCAACTCCTACGTGGCCACTACCGTACACACTAAATTGAGATACTTTCGGATTGTCTTTGTTCCATTTCATTCCATCACCTATCGCAATAGGAGCCTTTAAATCTAGATATAAACCCTCCTCTTCATAATGAGAACTTTTAATAAGTCCTTCGTAGGCAATTACTCCCTTTGTATGTTCTTTTTCTTCAGGAATTGTTTGATGGTCATCAGGAATTTCATAAGGGTAAAATAGCTTAGAGGCATTTGCTGCATTTAGCATCCATTTCCCAATTGTGTTGGCGTACCGTTGATCATAACGCACCATAGGAACAAGGGGCCACATAGCGTCATAAGTATTCATTAAAAAAGCAAAGCCCCCATTATGAGTTGTACTACCCACCAAGCCCGATACATCATATCCATTCCAGTTATCTACAAGCACTCCCCATCCTTTTCGACAATAAGAGTCACCATCAAATGTCCAATCTAATAATTTAGAAAAATCATAATTTGTTCCTTGTTCAGCATTCATTCTTGCAGCAACATATGCTCCAAAAGGCATTAAAATTTCATAGAAATAATTTTCTTTTTGATTTAGGAGTGCTTCTAATGATGATTTAGCGCCTTCTAAATACTTTGGATCATTAAATTTTTGGTATGCCGAATACAGTACATAGGAATGACCTGCTGCTGCATCTTGCTGTGTGCATATCAATGATTTCATTGGTTCCATAGTAGCATAGTCAAAAAAAGAATAATCATAATTACCATTCAATACCACGTCTGCTTCATAAAATTTATCTGCTATTGAACGGAGTATAGTTTCATACTCGTTTTCTTCTGGATAAAAATCCGCGACAGCATAAAACATCACATTAGGATATACATCATACCACCAATCTCTCGCATAACCTCCACCAAGTTGAGCAACTTCTGGGCCAGTATTATTCATCATAATATTCCACCTAGTTTCACTATTAAAATAGTTTTTTAGCATGGAAACATAATTTTCTCCTCCTTGGTTTGACTTGTTGATACCTACCACACTGGCACCTAATACAGAGCCAATACTGGCTAAGGCTTCATGGAAAATTCCATCGTAATTATCGGTTCCCTGCCTAACATCTCCCATTGCAGTATAAATTCCATACGTTTCCTGGTCGAAGTTTTTACGCGAATTGTCTTTCCAAACCAATGGCCAATATTCCCCAGTTTGATTAGGGTCATATACTTTTGCATCGTAATCTTTTGCTAACTGATAAAAATCAATGATTTTGAATGGTTTTGGTAGATTAGGCATTCCCTCAACACGTCTTATTGAGTTTTGTTTAACAGGATTAACTATCTCAAATTTCGATGTAGTTACACCACATGAACCAAGAATCAGGCTTCCTATAAAACTTATTATAATGACTATTCTAGACATTCTCATTTTCTAATTTATTTTGTTGTTTTAAAAGTTGTTTTGCAATAACTAGGGAAAGCAATTGAATTGTTCCAATAACTAATAAGGCATAACGTAAGGCAATGTCAGCATCTAAAAAGTAAGCAATAGCTAAAAAAGTTCCCGCTCCAAAAAATCGTCCTACAAATAATCCAAATTCATGGTTTAGTATATAGGAGAATTCATTTCTGTTTTCAAGTTTTGAAAGTATATCTATAACTTTAAGTTGTATAGGAAAATAGGCAATATCAAGAACAGGTCTGGCTATTAACAGTAGAAATACAAATATAATTACACCAACCGAATTAAACATCACCCCATTAAATAAAGAAGCCAGAAAAAAACCAATTGTTCCAATACTAAAAATAATTAATCGATCCTTTGGTTTTGAATATTTACCCAGAATCAACATTACAACTGCAGAAATAAGTGCTCCAACAGAGAGAGCCGAACCTAAAACCCCTTCAGAATTGAAAAATTTCATCATTAGCATAGCTGGTGCTGTAACAATAAACCCTTGAGACATCCCCTTTAAAAATGCCATTTCAAGCATTTTCTTCCAAAGCTTGTGGAATTTAAAATATAGAAATTTTTCACTCTTTGGTTTTTCATACTTTCCAAAATGAAATACAATAGAGGCGATAATTGTTATAATAAAAACCACTACAGTTACGACCCTGTAGCCTGAATTAATACCTTCATTTGAATCTCCGTTTCCACTTATTAAATACCAACCAATAATTACAGGAACAATTGCAGCGGTTAATGTATAGATAAAAGTTTCAAAACCATAATAAAAATTACGAGCTCTATCCGTGGTAGTAGAAAGCACAAGGTAATCTCTGTTAGCCCAGTAAAATCCGAATGACATTCCCATTATTAAACCTGCAGAAACTAATCCGAAATAATTAATCTCGTCTAACGACATCATAAACATCATAGAAACACCACTTAGTATCATGCCAAGTGAGAATAATCTTTTGATATTAATTCGATTTAACAAATACCCATTAATAAAAAAGGTAATGGGAATACCTGTGTAAATTGCTAATTGGTAGAACATTACTTTTGCAGGATCATTTGAATTTCGCATAATATAAGAGGCTACAAAAATATCAATTACTGGTAGTACAAAAGCATAAATTACATTGGTGGCTATAAGGATTTTTGCACTCCTTGTGAAATCTTTAAAACCTATTGAAGCAATTTTATTCATAATATATTTAAATGGGTTAATATTTCTTTGATGGAGAAATCAGCTTGACAAACATGTTCATCTGAGGCACCATAATACATTTGAATGGTATCACCTTTAACAATATGGCCATTAGTAAAAACCACATTTCCAAAAAAACCAGTTTGTTCATATTCTGCAATTGGTTCCATAATAGGTTCTTCGGAACGTGCTATTACTTTAGATGGGTCTTCTAAATCTAAAAGAATTGCTCCTAAGCAATATCTATTATTTTCTGTAGCACCGTGATATATTTCTAACCATCCTTTTTCTGTTTTTACAGGTGCAGCTCCCGCGCCTAGGCGCTTGCTATCAAACTTCCCTTCGCGTGTTTTTGCAATACACTTGTGGTTTCCCCAATGGATACCATCGGGAGATTCTGCCAACCACATATAATTTCCCCCTAACTCTGGACTACTGGGACGATGTAAAGCATAAAATTTTCCATTTATTTTTTCTTCAAAAATGGCACAATCCTTATTATGAGGGCTCAAGATCATCCCCTTCATTTCAAATTTTTTCCAGTCCTTTGTAATTCTAAGTCCGACCCCTACACCATTAGCTGAAACCATGGTATAAGTAAGATAATATTGGTTTCCTATTTTTGATACACGGCAATCCTCAATACCATAAGATTCATATTCTCCTGTACCGAAGAGTGAAGAATAGTCTGTTGATTCTGAGAATTTTATTCCATCTTCACTAAAAAGAAGTCTCAAATGTGATATGGTTGTTAAATAATCTATTCCGTCGTAATTAATTACCCTGGCATCGGAGGCATCTAATTTAGGATCCTTAAGGTCAAAGTTTATAATTTTTAATTTTCCCGTATCATTATATATGGGTACAGATATTACACCCTCTTTTTGTACGGTTCGCTCAGCTACACGCACAAGTAGTCCTGTTTTTCCATTAAATTCAAATACCCCCGGATTGAGCAAGCATTCAATAATCACGTTCTCATCACTGGGTTTTAAATCTTTGGGGGATAATAATGGGTTTTGTTTTTGTCGATTGGCTATATCTGTCATGTGTTTTGATTTTATTAATAAATAATTCTTTAAAAAATCACTCTAGTATCTTAATATTTTACTACTTATCTATAACATTAACTTATCTCAAACAATTCTGCTTTAATAAATTCTTATTCCAGTTTCTTTATCGAAAAAGTAAGCTTTATTTAAGTCTAAAAAAAGGTCAAAACTTGTATTTTGTTTGACATCAACTTCAGATCTAAAAGTCGCTATTATTTCGATATCATTATAATCCACATATATATGCTTTTGGTTTCCTAAAAGCTCTATAGCTATAACTTCTCCATTTAATATGGCATAGTTTTCTAATTCTCCTTTCTCAGAACGTAAATTCTCAGATCTAACTCCTAAACAAATTTCTTTCCCTATACTTTCTTTCAAATTGTTTAATTTAAGCTTAGATAAATCGAATGAAATTCCATCTTTTCCAACAAAGGAAAGTTGGTTCTTTTTACTTTCAATTTTTCCGTAGATAAAATTCATTTGAGGAGATCCAATAAATCCGGCTACAAATTTATTCTCAGGATTATTAAATAATTCAATTGGAGCAGCAATTTGCATAATTACACCATCTTTCAATACTACTATTCTTTCGCCCAATGTCATGGCCTCAACCTGATCATGTGTAACATATATCATTGTTGTATCTAGCTTTTTGTGCAATTTAGCCAATTCAATACGCATCTTGCCTCGCAATTTCGCGTCTAAATTACTTAAGGGTTCATCAAATAAAAATACTTCAGGGCGACGTACTATTGCTCTCCCTATTGCTATTCTTTGGCGTTGTCCTCCAGACATTTTCCCCGGTTTCCTGTCCAATAGCGATTCTACATTTAAAATGTCGGCTGCAGCCATCACTCTTTCTTTTATTTCTTCTTTTGGCACTTTTTTAATTTTTAGTCCAAACGCCATATTTTCATATGAATTCATGTGCGGATATAAGGCATAATTCTGAAAAACCATGGCTATTCCCCGATCACTTGAAGCGACATCGTTTACTTTTTTATCGCCAATAAAAAGCTCTCCATCTGTAATTTCTTCAAGCCCTGCAATCATTCTTAAAACTGTGGATTTTCCACAACCAGATGGGCCAACCAATACCACAAATTCTTTATCCTTAACAGCAAAACTTATCCCTTTTACTACTTCTGCACCACCTTTATATGTTTTTTTAATATTTGTTAGTTTTACTTCTCCCATAATTTTAAATATTAAATTACTCTTTATAAATATCTCTTTAATTCAATGAATATAATGGTCTTCCAGATTCTGGTTCTTGAGGATACTTTTCACATAATTCTGCTAAAATATCTTCATGAGTAATGGCAACATTCATAACAGTATCATTTCCTCCATAATAGATATAAATATCTCCGTTATCTTTTCTCAATGCCCTATAACTAAAAACCACATTTGGTACATGTACATAACTTTCATTTGGTTCTATTTTATAGTCATAATTTGAATATTCACTATAAATATGTACTATGCCAACTGCTTTACCATTAAGTTCGATTTCTTTATATAAGTGATTGAAATGGTCTAAATTGATGCTATTTGTTAAAGATGCCTTTGCTTCGTTATTTTTTGTACAAGAAGCAATGCATAAAAAAATTATGACGGTGAATACTATATTTTTATTTTTAAACAACTTGTTCAGTTTTATTTGATGCTTTATATGCATCCATTTCGTTTAATAAGTCAACTATCTTAATTATGGCAAATGTTGAGGCAGAGTCGGATATAGCATAGGGTAATATTAAGTTCCCTTCGTGAACCATCGAACCACAGGAATATACTACATTAGGAACATAACCTTCCCGTTCTTCTTCATTTGGCGACAAAAGTGGTTTATTTAGTTTTTTAATTATTTTAGAGGGATTCTTTAAGTCTAACAGAATAGCTCCTAAAACATATTTTCGTAATGGACCAACAGCATGTGTAATGACCAGCCAACCTTCAGATGTTTTTATTGGTGCACCACAATTACCTAACTGCACATAACCCCAAGAATCTTCTGGCTTCATTATCACTTCATAATCATTCCAAATAAACAGATCGTCAGAATACATCATCGTAATGTTTTCGCCTCCTTGTCTACCTATCATCACATATTTCCCGTCAATTTTTTCAGGAAAAAGCCCCATTCCCTTATCGCTTACTGCTGCACCATACATGGAGCGCGCTTTAAAATGAACAAAATCATTTGTAATGATTAATTGTGGTGAAATTTTATGACCGTTGTAAGCTGTGTATGTGCCAATATATTGTGTTTTGTTATTTTCGGTAAATGCTACAAAACGAACATCTTCCATTCCCATAGATTCCCCCAATGCATTAGGGAAAATTACTCGCTCACAAATTGATGCATTCCCATCTGTGATTACATCATAATTGGTATCTAAAATATGAAACAACTCTGCTTGTGTAACGCCATCAAAAGTTAAAAACTCATTTACTCTCACTTTTTCCAGATAGTCGTCCATGGTGAAAGTTTCTTCAAAAGCATTCATTATAGACTGATCAAAGTCGTTAAGGGCAGTTGTGTATTTTAGAATGTTCTTTTTATTATAAATTTTCTTCAGCTCTTTTTCTGAACAAGACGCAAAGCCTGTTTCTTCATCTAACTTTATTGCTCCATCTCTATTGACAATACCACTTCTAAATTCAATAGAAGAAATATGGCCTTCACCAACAGATCTTAAACTAATAATAAAACGTTTTTCTCCTGTTTCAATTCCATTTTGATTTGGGTGCGCAACTATTGACGGGTTAAAAAGTGCAGCTGATTGTATGGAGTATTCTTTCGAGAAATAGGCACCTATTACCAAACTCCTGATTTCAGAAATCATTACATTACTAGGAAGTTCTGGTTGAATTTTTTTGAAATTTATTTTTAAATAATGTTCGAAGTTTCTATGTCGAAATTCAAAGTGGTTTTTAATTTCCTCGTAAAGTGCATTTAACTCATTTTCAGGAATAGACAAGACAGTATCAAGTAATCGGTTTACTCTACTTGTATTATTTGTGTTAATTGCTAAATCTAAAAAATTAATAATAACTCTTTTATCATTAGCCCTTAATTGAATATTTGATCTTTTTACTTTCATTAATATTATATAGTAATCTTGTTTAAATATTTATTCTTTAATTCCTGAACTTGCCATACTTTGGATGAAGTATTTTTGAAAAAAGGCGTAAGCTATCATGATAGGCAATGCCAAAACAACAGCTGCAGCCAATTTTACACCCAATTGAGCTTCTGATCTTCCTCCTACAGAAAACAACGTTACCATTTGTGGCATCGTCATCAAGTTTTCCTCTCTTATAACAATTAATGGCCAAAGAACTTCGTTCCAGGAATTCATAAACGACAAAATTCCCACAGTTACTATAGTAGGGATGATATTGGGGAATAACACTTGAAAAATAATTCTGAGTTCACTACAACCGTCTATTCTTGCTGCGTCAATTAACGCCTGTGGAATGGTCATAAAAGCCTGTCTAAACATTAATATGGCAAAAGCATTTAGCATGAACGGAATTATTAAAGCCGCATAAGTATCAACTAATCCTAATTTCACCATGGTAATATAGTTAGGAATCAAAGTAATTTGAAAAGGTAAGGTCATTGTAAAAATAATGATATAAAAAATAGCTTGTCGCCCTTTAAACTCCATTTTTGCAAGCGCATATCCTACCATGGAACAGAATGTTATAACTCCCGCTGTTGTTATTGTTGCCGTAATAATACTATTCATAAAAGCCCTGCCAATTGGGATTTTTGAAAACATTTGCGTATAACTATTCCAAGAAAAACTGGAAGGTAAAAACGTTAAACCTCCTATTTCACTCTCTGGTGCCAATGATGCCACAACCATCCAATAAAATGGATATAGAAAGGTTAATGATGCTACAATCAATAAGGTGTATATTAGTATCTTTTTTTTCATGATGCTACTTTTAGAATTATGTTTAATCCTCTCCTCGTTCTAAATATTTCTTTTGAATTACCACTACTCCAAGAATTAACATGGCGAAGAAGAATCCTAATGTGACTGAATAACCCATATGGAAATATTCAAAAGCTTGTTTATATACATATAGCACTGAAGACATTGTACTACTTAATGGTCCTCCTCCTGTCATAATATAAGGCTCAATAAACAAGGAAAAACCTCCAATTGTCGATAAGATTACCACCATAAATATTGTTGGGTTAATCATAGGTAACGTTATTTTTCGAAATTTTTGCCAATGGGTAGCTCCTTCAATTGAAGCAGCTTCGTAATAATGAGTAGGTACTGTTTGGAGCCCAACTAAAAATAGTATAACATAAAGCCCAACATTTTTCCATGTTGCCATAATTGCAATAGATCCCATGGCTATATTAGGGTCTATTAACCAGCCAACTTTACTTAAGCCAATAGAGACTAACATTCTATTGAACAAGCCAGAATCAAAGCC
>RCNC010003139.1_pt1 | contig 10845 bp, 12 predicted proteins | sample 2041301 | NCBI WGS metagenome assembly RCNC01 (sample SAMN09708231, study PRJNA481090) | Marine sediment metagenome, whole genome shotgun sequencing project. | biome: marine sediment; feature: ocean; material: sediment; isolation source: Sewage treatment plant 13A marine sediment (STP13A) ... | reverse complement strand
GATATTTAATACGTTAGATATGACGTTTAAAGTACTTTATATTCTATAATACACCACTTAAATACTATATATTGTAATGCGTCATTAAAGGCGTATGATGAGCTATATCGACGTTAATATGCAATAAATGGCGTATAAATATGTCAGAATTTGATCTGAAGGAGCTGGGCAAAAAAATCGCCGAGCTGCGTATAGCCAGGCAGTTGAAACAAACGGAGCTGGCCTACGAGGCGGGCGTGTCCCATCGAACCCTGCAGCGCCTGGAGGCGGGCGAGGTGGTCAAGTCCGATGGCCTGCTCAAGGTGATCAAGTGCCTGGATCGGCTGGAGGTCATGATGGCCGCGCTGGACTCATCCGGCTTCTCGCCCTACGAGATGCTGGCAGACGCGGGTCTCAAGGTGTCCCAGTTGGATAGACAGCGCAGCGCGCCGGGCCAGCCTGCCAGCGGCGGCGTGAAACCTGCCGGGCGCAAGCGGCGGGTGCGCCGCCCGGCCGGGGCAGGGCCAGAGCCCGGCCGGGCTAGCGGTGACAGCGACAAGTCGGTGCACGTGCACGTGCAATGGCCGGAAGACCAGCAGTGACTTTCGCTGAGGTCAGGTTATGGGGTGCCACCATAGGACTGGTGGCCTGGGATCCGGCATTGGCTTACGCCGCCTTTGAGTACGCCCCGGATTTTTTGGAGAGCGGTATCGAACTGTCACCGGCGATGATGCCTCTGTCGCAGGGCTCCTTTGCTTTTCCGTCCCTCAACCGGGAGACCTACCGGGGGCTGCCCGGTATGTTAGCCGATTCCCTGCCAGATAAGTTTGGCAATAGCCTGATCGACCAGTGGCTGGCGGAGTCCAGCCTGGCGCCGGACAGTTTCAACCCGGTGCAGCGTTTGTTGTACGTAGGCCGGCGCGGCATGGGGGCGCTGGAATTTCATCCGGTAATCGAGCAGCAGCAGCCGGAAAATATCTCCCTCAATATCGAGGAGCTGGTGGAGCTCTCCTCGCAGGTGCTGACGCTGAAGGAGTCCGAGCGTGCGCAACTGGATCCCACGGATACGCCGGCCAACGTGGAGGGCCTGGCCAAGATACTGTCAGTGGGTACCTCCGCCGGCGGCGCCCGCGCCAAGGCGATCATCGCCTGGAATGAACAGACCGGTGATGTGCGCTCCGGCCAGGTCGATGCGGGGGAAGGCTACAGCTACTGGTTGCTCAAGTTTGACGGGGTGTCCAACAACCGCGACAAGGAACTGGCGGACCCTAAAGGCTATGGCCGTATCGAATACGCCTATTACCTGATGGCCCTTGATGCGGGCATTGCAATGACCCGCAGCCGCCTGCTGCAAGAAAATGGCCGGGCACATTTTATGACGCAGCGCTTTGATCGCGTCACCGGCGGCCAGAAATTACATATGCAAACCCTGTGCGCGCTGGGTCATCACGATTTCAATGTGCCCGGCGCAACGTCCTATGAGCAGGCCTTTTTGTTGTGCGAGCAATTGGGGTTGGGGATGGCTGCCAGGGAGCAGCTCTTTCTGCGCATGGTGTTCAACGTGGTGGCCTACAATCGCGACGATCACAGCAAGCAGATTTCATTCCTGATGGACAAGGCGGGGGATTGGCTTTTGGGCCCCGCCTACGACATGACGTTTGCTTTCAACCCCGTCGGAGATTTCACCAGCAGCCACCAGATGAGTGTTAATCGCAAGCGCGCGGATATTACTGACGAGGACTTCATGGCGGTGGCTCATCGCCAGGGCTTGAACGGTTCTTCGGCCAAACGCCTGGTGCGCACGGTCAGGGAGGTCATCGCGAACTGGCGCGACTATGCCACGCAGGCCGTGGTCCATCGCGAGCAGGATGATCTCATCGCCCGCCTTATTACTTAGCGCCTGGCTATTGATCCGCTCGGTCAGCCATCCAGCCCGAGTTCCTTCAAAATTGCATTGGTGTGCTCGCCCACTTCGGGGGCGGCTGTGGGGGTGCGCTTGGTGACGCCCTCTACAAAGAGCGGGCTGTTGACCGTGCGGCCTGCGCCGCCGTCGAATTCCGCCAGTGCGCCGGCGGCTTTCACCTGGGCATCGAGGCCGTGGTCCGTCGTTTTGGCAATGGCGCCACAGGTGACGCCGTGGTCGGCGAAGGTGCTGTGCCAGTGAGCCCAGTCTTCCCTGCCTATGGCTTCCCGCAACAGGTCGGTTAATTCCCGCTTGTTCTGTTCCCGGCTGTCAGCGGTGTTGAAGCGCTCATCCTCGACCCAATCGGGGTGGCCCAGGCATGCAGCGAGCCGGGGCCATACCTGTTCCTGCGCCTGCGGCAGTATGGTCAGGACGAACCAACGGTCATCGCGGCAGCGGTAGATCTGGGTAAAGGCGCTAAACTTGCTGCTGTCCGGGGCGGAGCCCATCCTGGCGCCATCGAGGGCGGCCTGTACCATGATGCCATTGGACCACAGGCCGTTGGCCATCAGTGAAGTACCCACTTTACTGCCTTCGCCCGTTCTGTCACGCCGGTACAGTGCGGTGACAATAGCGCCGTACAATGAGCAGGCCGCCATGTGGTCACCCATGCCCGGCACGGATATGGCGGGCGGGGTATCGCCCGAGGCGCGGATCTGGTCCATCAGTCCTGAGCGGGCCCACCATGCGGTAGCGTCGTAACCGGTATTCCCGGACTCTGGCCCGGTTTCCCCATAGGGGGTGAGTGACGCGTAAACGGCGCGCGGGTTGGTGGCGCGGATATCCTCGTAATTCAGGCGCAACCTGTCCCTGACCGGTAACGGATAGTTGGTGATGAAGACATCCGCCTTTGCGATGAGTTTGTCCAGTACCTCGCGGGACTCCGATTGCTTCAGGTCCAGGGCGAGGCTCTCTTTGCTGCGATTGGTGAGGGTCCAGGGATAGTTGCTGTCGCAGGCGGGCATACTCGGGAGGTGCTTGAGCAAGCGATAGCCATCCCCCGACTCCGGCTGCTCGACCTTGATGACCCGTGCACCGAAGTCGGCCATTATGGTGGCGGCCGCAGGACCGGCGACAAAGCTCGCACAATCGATAACGAGAAGATCCTGAAACAGGTGTTCTGACATTGGTAACTCCGCTAGTACTGGCAACACTTCAAGCAGTGTAGTTCAGTTTCCACCGGAGCGGGGGAAGTGGGGTATGCAGTCTCCCTGATAGCTGCCTCAGGGCTGGGGCCGCACTTCCTCGGGGTTCCAGTAGGCCTGCATACTGGTGATCTTGCCTTCGTCGTTGAAGGCGAAAACGTCGGTGGCGTCGAGATAGACCACCATGTCTTCCATGGTGTGTTTGGCCAGCAGCAGGAACGCGGCCTGGTTGCCCGAGACACAGATGGGGCCCTTGAGCTCGACGTGCAACTGGGGTGCCGCAAAGCCGTAGAATTCCCGCAGTGCGTCGATACCTTGCTTGATTTCGCCGCCCACCGGATCCTCCGCTGTGGCATCGTCGGCGTACAGTGCCATGATGCCCTCGACATCACTGCTGCACATCATGTCGACGTACGACAGTACGATCTCGCGAATTTCATTTGCTGTGGGCATGCCTGTTCTCCTGGTTTCTCCCGGCAAATTGGCCTGTTGCCACTGCCAGGGCGCTTTTGTGTTTATGTATCCTAGCAGTATGGGCCTTGAATAAAAACAGTCCAGACTGTTTTATTGATTTCGATCATGCGTTCCACGCTGTGACCACGCGGTCAGGGAGGGCGCGGTATGAGCTTGCCCCCGCCCATGGAATTGCTACCATGGCGGGTCATTGCGTAAGCGTAGGCCGGTGCCCAGGCACCTGACGGAGACGGCATGATTGAAGTAACCCCCAGTGGCCAGGCCTGTGGCGCCAGTGTGACCGGGCTGAACCTTGCCGCGGACCTGGACCAGGCGACTATAACCGCGGTACGCGAGGCCTGGATGGAGCACCACGTGCTGGCTTTTCCCGGCCAGGCCCTGTGCGACGAGGATCTGGAGCGTGTCACACAATACTTTGGCAATTTTGGCAGTGAGCCTTATTTTGTGCCCATCGATGGCAGTGAGCATGTGGTCGCGCTTACTCGTAGGGCGGATGAAAAGGCCCCGGTATTCGCCGAAGTGTGGCACTCCGACTGGAGTTTCATGGAACGGCCGCCCATCGGCACCTGCCTGTACAGCCTGGTGATTCCACCGGTAGGTGGGGACACTGGTTTTACCAACCAGCAAAAGGCCCTGGCAGAAATGCCCGCCGAGCTGCGCAGCAAACTGCAGGGACGAATAGCCCTGCACTCGGCGGCGGCCGGCTATTCCCCGGACGGCCTGTACGGGGAGCAGGAAAAAGACTCCGACCGCAGCATGAAAATTCTCTACTCAGAAACAGCCCGCGACGTGCGCCCCCATCCTTTTATCAGCAAGCACCCGGAAAGCGGCAAGGAGACCCTGTTGGGTTGCTTCGGCTATATCATGGGCATAGAGGGTATGGAGGAAGAGGAGGCCTTCGAGCTGTTGCTGGAGCTGCACCAGTGGCAGACCCGCGAAGAATTCCAGTACACCCACCAGTGGCAAGAGAACATGCTGGTGATCTGGGACAACCGCAGCGTACTGCACAAGGCCAATGGTGGCTATGATGGTCATGATCGGGAGTTGCACCGCATCACGATTGCGGCGGCGCCGGAGAAGTTCCTCGGCGCCCATTGAGCCGGCGGTTGCAGCGAGCCAATCACAGGGGAGCAGATAACCATATGAATGGTGATGAGTCGCGCGACTCCAACTATATTGCTGCGAGTGAATTGCGCAGCAAGGGCAGGGCAGTGCGCCCGAAGGATGCCGCTACACTGATCATTGTGCGCAGGGGCGGTAAAGAGCCTCGGGTGTTGTTGGGCAAGCGAGCCGCCAGTCACAAGTTTATGCCGAACAAGTTTGTTTTCCCGGGCGGTAAGGTCGACCCGGGCGATAGCCGAATTCTCCCACCTCACGACTTACACCCCGAAGTGATGAAGCGCCTGCGCAGGGGGTGTTCCCAAAACCGGGCGCGTGCCCTCGCACTGGCCGCGATCCGCGAAACCTACGAGGAGACCGGGTTGGTAGTGGGCGAACCCCACACGCCGACCATCAAATCCCGCTCCAGGCACTGGGCAGATTTCCTGCAGCATGATGTCAACCCGAGACTGGACGTGTTGCACCTCATCGCCAGGGCGATAACCCCCCCTTATCGTAACCGCCGTTTCGACGCGCGCTTCTTTATGGTCGATGCGGAACATATCCAGGGCGAAGTGCACGAGCGCCCGCAAGGTTCTGGAGAACTGCTGGATTTGCACTGGGTGGGTTTGGGTAAGGCGCAACAGATGGAACAACTACCGCATATTACCCGGGCAGTGTTGCAGGAACTGGAGCGGAGACTGCGGCACGACTGTGGACCGGAGGTTGAGGGGCCGTTCGTACTGACACGGCATGGGAGGCCTGTGGTCGAATCTGTATAGCGCAATGTACCATGCCCGAGGATAATAACCGCCCGTCTACCCCATCAACTTGTAAGCGCGACGTCTGGATTGACATTCAGGGCTGGCAGACCGTGAATATTAACGATTTCGGTTTTTTTTCTGCACTTTTTCGGGTTAATGGATTTGACAGTAAGTTCGATTACATCAATGCTGATTATGTGAATGGCAAACCTTCTCAAAGGGAGGGACGCAAAATCACCGGCCTAAGGGTGTGAACCTAAGGTAGCGGGATTGCCGGCAGTACAACCCATTCCCTGTGCAGTTCTTTGTACGGGCACTTTGTGTTGAGACTCCCCTGCAATCCTCGGGATCGAAATCAACCACGGAGCCTGTATAAATGTCGTCAAAAAATCAGAAGTTTCTTGTGGGTCGAGGTGGGGTCAACGGTACTCTGGAAAGAGCCGTGCTGGTGGCGCTTGGCTTGTCTGTCTGCAGCGCGTTGCTCCAGGCAGCGCCAAAAGATGACAATGTCTGGCGCGAGGGGCGGATCAATGCGGCAGACAATTTTGTGGTCAACTCGGTCGCTTCTGGTGATGTTACTACTGTGGTTGATAAAGTTCCCGACGTGACCGACTCAATGCCACCCATTGTGGATATCAAGAACCCTGGGAATGGCAGCACGGTAAGCCGTACAGTAGCGATCACCGTTGACGGGTGGGACAATGTCAATATCGCCACTGTCCGGTTGTTTATCGATGGACAACTCAAAACTTCGGCCTCTTCCGCGTCTCTTGCTTACTCGTGGAACACGCTCAAAGTCGCTAGCGGTGCTCACACTATTCTGGCTCAGGCAGTCGATACCTCCGGCAATTCAGCCATAACGTCTATCCAGGTGAATATTGGTTCTGGTAGTGTTTCCGGCGGCGGCAAGGGCAAGGGTAGGAAGAAAAAATAAAGGGGAGAACTTGACTGGGCCAGGCAGGCCTCAGCTTATAGCTGTGGTTCTACTTGGCTAGCCATTCTCGTCTCAAAATCGATTGAATGCTTGCTCATAGGAACTAATACTTTCCGGTTGGATCGGTGTCCAACTTTTGCGGGTCAGTTCACATAACTGCAGGACTTTTTCTGTCAAATGATCCTATTAAGTCGTCAAGCGCCGGGCATAGCCGTAGAATGACTTTCTCGACAATAGTGTAAAGCTGGTTTGCAGGGTATGGATTTAGTAAGCAAGTTATCAGGCACGCGAAGGCCGCCAGTCTATCCTGGCTGCGCCGCTAGAATTAGCGGAAAACGGCTTTCTGTGGGGCTTTATTGAATACCAATGATAACGCAGGGCAATGCGTGTGTGATGACGGCAGGCGTATTCGGCGAGCGGACTGCGAACATTGTATTATCCGCGACAGAATGCTATTTGCCGACGTGGACGTGCAACGCGCAGCCTCTCTGCTTGCCAACGTCCGGGACTTGACTTATCAACCAGGCGATATCATTTTTAATCTCGGCGATAAACCCACGGCACTTTATTCGATTCGAAAAGGCATAGTCAAACTGAGTCTTTGGTCGCCAGAAGGTGAGATGCGTATCGTGCGCTTTCTTGGGCCGGGTGCAGTGATCGGGCTGGAGACGCAACTGGAAGTCCCCTACGAGCATACGGCGCAATGCCTGTCTGCTACTGACGTATGCAGAATTCCCGCTGGCACCTTGCGACAGTTGGTTAGCGACCAGCCTCTGCTCTATGAAGCCATTATTCAACGCTGGCATGAGCACACAGAATTGGCTGACAGGCACCTTCTCAATCTTACTTCAGGCACCATTAAAGGACGGGTGGTGCAATTGCTGTTGCTGCTGGATGAATTTTCACAGCTCAGCAGCTCGTCTCTGGTGCTGCCGCCAAACCAGGACTGTGCGACAGTCATCGGCGCGCGCATTGAATCTGTCAGTCGTATCATGGCTGAGTTCAAGCGCAGTGGGGCGCTGCGCCGTCTGCAAAAAGGGGCATGGGCTTTCACGCCCGACCTGGTCCTCGTCGACCCCTGATCAAAGTCGTCGTTGGGACATTTGGGGTCGGGCATTTGGGGTCAGAGTAAAAACACCTCACCGAATTGTAGTCCGAGCGGGTTTTTACTCTGACCCCAAATATGTTGCTCCACGAGTACTTTGGCGAATAAGAACAGCCATAGCGATTGTTGGCAGGGCAGCTGCAATACAGGTCGCCCAGCCAGCACCAATCAAACCCATCTGGGATGTCAGAGCGACGAAAAGGACGAGATAGATGATCGCCGAAATTATATGCAGGCGCAGCACCTTGCCAGCGTGACCGATAGCATAAGCGGCAGAACGTAACGATGCGGCGGCGAGGTCAAAAGCACCGGCCAGCAACAATAGGGTAAGCAAGCCCGCCGCCCCGACAAACTCCTTGCCAAAGAGCGCTGCGAGAATAAGGTCACCGAATAAATAACCGACCAGCGCGAGCAACAACCCTGCACCAGCACCTATCAATGCAGTAGAGTATGCGATCAACTTGAAATCATCGCTACCTTGATGCCAGCTTCGCGTCAGGTCGGGAAATATCACTTGTCGAATGAGTGTTGCCGGCTTGGACAGCAGGCTGGAAATCTGGCGCGCCAGACGAAAAAGGCCCGCTTCCGTTGCGCCCAAAAAATAGCCTGTAAGCATTAGGGAAATGCGTTTCGGCACAAGGTCGACATTCGATTGCCAGTAGGTTACCCAAAGAAAATGACGTAATCCGGAAAACTCAGCCATACCTGCAAGACCGACCATCCCGCCCTCGAGAGGTTTATCGAAGCGCAGATGGTATTCTCTGCGCCCACACCAGCTCAGGTAAAGGTTTTCGGTGACATAGGCAAATGCCAGGACAGCGACAAAGACAGACATGGGGCTATCGAACCACCAGGCAAAAGCAACACCAATAAAGGTGATCGCCGGGCCAACTGTCATCTGACGCCCCAGAATGTCGAACTGATCAAACAGACGAAGGATACCTATCGCGGTATTGTTCCCGGTGGCCAATAAGACCAGACTGTAGGCAGTTAGCAGCGTTACATGATCCGCCTCCATGCCCATCAACGGCCCGATAAGGGGCGCCAGAATTAGTGCGAGGATAGTGGAGGTGACACAGGCATACAGGTCTATGCGTCGACAGATGCTTAGTAATCGTTGCAGCGCGTGCCTATCATTCGCGTCGTGTAGGGGTACGCCATAACGCACTATCCCCTGAAACTGTTTGAAACTGAACAGGCCGCGCGCCAGCAGCGCATAAGCTTCTATGAGTACCACCATGCCGAACTCGGCAGGGCCGAGCGCCCGTGCCATGAGGGCAGTGGCCCCGAATGACATCACGGCGGCAATGCCGCGACCCCGAACCAGAAGCCCGAAATTACCAAGTATTCTGCGCATGGGACTCTGTGCGCGCGGGCTGCTCTGAGGTTCTCTCAAGTACGCTTCCTCTGGTACATCGACTGTTTCCTCTATGCCCCGCTAAGTTTTTGGACGCTCGCCACCACCCTCGGCACTACGCTCGGTTAAGAAACGCGTTACCGCCTCCCTGGCTTCGGCCAATACCTGCTCCAGAGGCTGGATACTATCAATCTCGACAATGGGTGCACCGTTGAATTTTAGCAATGGCACCACCTCAATTTTTCTCTGCAGTTTTCTGCGGATGTGATCGGGCTTGCGAGCGCAAGCGGTATCCAGGTCGATATTGAGTCGAATTACCAAGTCGGGCCGATAACTGGTCATCCACTCAAAGGCTTCCCGCTCATGTCGTGCCAGCCAACGCACGAAAAAACTGCCTTGTACATCCTCAGACAGGACTGGGCCATCGAAGGAGTTGGGACAGTCCAGTTGCGGGAACCGATCGGTAATAACGATAAAGCCCTGGCGCCGTAAAGCCAGCATCCGACGGAACCTCAGCACGCGTCGTAGCGTAAACATTGAAGCCACCAGTGCAGCGAGAATGCCAGGCGTCTTATTCTTGGTACGTGGTTCTCGGAGTGAAAACTTCTTGTGTCCGATAAAGCGCCCAATTAACTTGCCGACCAGCGGCAGGTTGGCGAGCGCGCGCCCTACATTGCCTGCCTGCTTGCCAAGGTGAGCCGTTGCGGCAGGGCCATAGTCATTCGCCCAAATCACGATCTTTTCACTTACTGTAGATTTTCCCGAACCATCGCAACCGATAACCGCGATCATCGGTCCCAGTGAAGCGTCTTTTACTGTCATAGAGAATTCCGTCATAGGCGGTAGCGAAGCTCGTTAATATCCCGACCGAGGTAATGGAACCCAAACACCATACATTGACGTTAGAGCCCCTTAAAACATAAGATACCGTCAGGTTACCTCAAAAATTTTGGCAACCACAGGCTGGGCTGGAGCCACATTCAAATTAGCACTAATACAGGCTCCATGATTGCATACTGACATAGTATAGGGTCATCGAGGTTGCATCTATCCTGCAGTTTAGTATTTTATTCCGCCCCGAGTTCGACTTACTACTTGTTTGCAAAACCAGGATCATGCATGAAATTGAAACACCACGCCAATGGGGACAACAATAAAGAGGCAATTGAAGAGCCAGGTTTTCCTGAAGAGCAATGCAACGCCCTGTTTGCGGCGATACTTATCCATGATGATATAGATCTGGCCGCCGAATTACCCGATACCATACATCTCGAATACAGCCAGCATCAGTTTACCCAGTGTTATCGAATCTGCTTCAAGCTTTGGCAAGAAGGTGTGGACAGAAAGCTTCTAGGCAGGGTAGCGGAACAGTTCTACTGGCATCGTTGTCTCGATCCGGAAGCGCAATTAGCCTTCAAAAATATGCGGGCCAAGTTCAAGCATCTGCGTTTCGCCTATATGACCTTCGATGCAAGCCATTGCTACCCCCATGAGTTTCATCGAATAATTGTGAAAATGGGAAATCTACAGGATGCATTCAAGCATGATAAGTCTTCCGATATGCGTCGCTCTGCCGTCTTTCTTCGTCTTTTATCAATAAATTTTGTGTATGCCTTTAGTACTTGGAAAATCAGACGCTTTCGGCCGACTACGAATGATTCATTTCGTGATTACGTCAACAACGAAATTCATTTTGTTCGTTTGAATCTCGTGGAAGAAAAAGTCACCGGCAGGGTGTTCCACGAAATGCGAAAAGTCATCAGTCGACAGGTTGCACTCTATGACAATTTGAAAATCCTCTACCCATCGACCTACCACCAAGAATTATCTCGCTATCTCAGCACTATTAATGGACTGATGGGGAGTATGCATGACGAGTTGATTGCCAAACATTTTGATGATTCCCAGGACTATGAAGCCTATACCTTTGAGGTGCCTGCACAAATCAGGCAGCGACTGATTGCCCTTACAGAAAAATACGAACACCCCTTATAGAATGTTCGCAAGGCGACCACAGTCGTTGGGT
>RCNC010003138.1_pt1 | contig 10848 bp, 12 predicted proteins | sample 2041301 | NCBI WGS metagenome assembly RCNC01 (sample SAMN09708231, study PRJNA481090) | Marine sediment metagenome, whole genome shotgun sequencing project. | biome: marine sediment; feature: ocean; material: sediment; isolation source: Sewage treatment plant 13A marine sediment (STP13A) ... | reverse complement strand
GTCCGCGGCATCTTCTTTGCTCGTATCGCAGTATTGATACGTCGCGTAGGTGAACATCATCTCCTCTTCTTCCTCCTGAGCGTACGTCACTCCGGCCCATAGGAAACTCAGAACGGTCATCCCCAAAATACTGATTTTTTTCATTATTATTCATCCTTAATTTATTGTTAAGTACCTTCGAAGTGTATAACAATTCGAAAGACAGGAAATTCTATCGCGTCGGCGAGGCCCCGGGAATGGAGATCGGGCTCTGAATCCTGATGTGGAGCCTGAAAGAGCGGGTGCCCTGCGGAGCTGAGGTCGTCGCGGCATGATTTTGCGGCCAAGCGGACCGCTTTGCCTCGTCACTGAGCCGGCCATCCCGCCCTCTCCGCCAGTAAGTTGGGGACTGATAAACCAGCGTCGGTTGAGCGACCGCTCAGATGGTCAAATCGCACATCTCAAGGGTAAAGCGACTCGAGAAACGATGAAGTAACATAGGCCTATAACTTTGCATAAACGATAGTGGAGAAAAAATAATGGCGGATTTTGACGGCAAGGTAGCATTGGTTACGGGTGGCGGTGTTGGAATAGGTCGGGCGACTGCGATCGAGTTCGCGCGCGAGGGCGCAAAGGTCGTGATCGGAAATCGTAATGTTGAGCGTGGCGAAGAAGTTGTTAAGCTCATTAAGGACGCTGGCGGCGATGCCAGTTTTCTCAAAACAGATGTCATGTCAGAGGATGATATCCAGGCGCTGGTCGCACACGCCGTGGCGACCTATGGTCGCCTGGACGCGGCGTTTAATAACGCCGGCGTGGAAGGGCTCATCGCTCCAACCGCAGATCAGACGGATGAGAATTACGAGTTCGTAATGAACACCAACGTCAGGGGCGTCTTTCTGTCGATGAAATACCAGATCCCGCAAATGCTGAAAAATGGCGGCGGAGCAATCGTTAACAACTCATCGGTGGCTGGTCTCATCGGATTTCCCGGCGCTGGACTGTATTGCGCTTCGAAACACGCGGTCATGGGCTTGACCAAGAGCGCGGCGCTTGAATGCTCTGCGCATGGTGTTCGCGTCAACACGGTTAATCCGGCAGTTATACAAACATCGATGGCGGATCGCCTTGGCGAAGGCATAGGCGCGGACAAGGAGGCCCTTGACGCCATGCATCCGATTGGTCGAATGGGCAATGTAGACGAAGTCGCCGCTGCCGTCCTATGGCTTTGCTCCGACAAGGCATCTTTTGTGACGGGTACTAGTTTGGCAGTAGACGGCGGATTCACCGCGCAGTAGGTATCTCAGAGAGACGGGCGCGGATGGGTCATGCTGTGGTTCGTATACATATCCTGGCGGAGAGGGCTTGGGATTTCGCACCGAGCAGTGGCGCAGCCACCTTCCGCGGTGCGCTGCGCCCATCCCGCCTCACGCCCATCCCCAATTGCCAACTATTCCTGTAGAATTCCGCGTTCACCCATTCCCACAATCGTATGAGTAGAGACTATCGTGAGCAACGCAGACCAATTACAGAAGATCAAAACAGCACCCGGATTCATCGCCGCACTTGACCAGAGTGGCGGTAGTACGCCTAAAGCGCTCGGCTTGTACGGAGTGACCCCCGACGCCTGGTCCAACGACGAAGAGATGTTCGGCGTTGTGCATGCAATGCGATCACGCATCATGACCAGTCCATCATTTGGTGGTGACCGCATTCTCGGCGCGATCCTGTTCGAAAATACGATGGACCGTCAGGTAGAAGGGCAGTCAACAGCGTCGTATCTCTGGGAAGTGAAGAATGTAGTTCCTTTCCTCAAGGTTGATAAAGGTCTCGCCGACGTTGTCGATGGCGCTCAAGTCATGAACCCAATGCCGGACCTCGACGCACTTCTCGGGAAAGCAAAGGCCGCTGGCATATTTGGAACCAAGATGCGTTCTGTGATCAAAGAAGCCAACGAAGCCGGTGTTAATGCCGTCGTTGATCAGCAATTTGAGATCGGACGACAGATCGTTGCGGCTGGGCTGGTTCCGATCATCGAACCGGAAGTCGACATCAATAGCGCGGACAAAGCGGCGATTGAGGATCTTCTTAAGGCGGCCATCATGCGGCATCTGAATAGCCTGAACGCCGACGAACTGGTCATGCTGAAGCTGACGCTGCCAGAGAAAGACGGCCTGTACGCTGATTGCGTTGCTCATCCCAATGTTGCACGCGTTGTTGCGCTCTCGGGTGGCTACTCGCGCGAAGAAGCCAACGATCGTCTGTCACGTCAGAATGGCATGGTCGCGAGTTTCTCAAGAGCGTTGTCGGAAGGACTGAGTGCTCAGCAGTCCGAAGACGAGTTCAATGCGACGCTGGATGCCTCCATCGCAAGTATTGCGGCGGCTTCCAACACCTAGGGCTTCGAAACAGGCGGCGGAGCATGCCATTCCCTTCGCGGGGGAGGGCTGTGACGCCGCGTGATTCTACGCACTAATCCGTATTCATTTTTGCCGTAAATACGTCGAAAATAAGGTAAATTCTTTTGACTCACGGTGCCGATTAAGTGACTGATTCTAAAGCGAATAAAGAGAACATCGTTACGATTACCGACGGCGATGAGCCGACCACGCCACAAGGTCCTCGGTCGGCGACATCCGTATTGAGCGAAATGCGCCATGATCCGGACCAGATCAGGGACTTGTTCCGCAACGGCAAGTATCCCTACAAGACCCGCATCAAGAAAGCGGCGTATGAAGCGCACAAGAAAGAGCTGCAAGTCGAGCTTCTGAAGGTACAGAGCTGGGTCAGACAAACCGGTCAACGTATCGTTGTTATTTGCGAAGGTCGGGATGCGGCGGGCAAGGGTGGCACTATCAAGCGTTTCATGGAGCACTTGAACCCGCGTGCTGCGCGAGTGGTCGCTCTGGAGAAGCCAACAGATCGTGAGAGAGGCCAGTGGTATTTTCAGCGCTACATAAGCCAGTTGCCCGCGGAAGGTGAAATGGTGTTTTTTGACCGCTCCTGGTACAACCGCGCCGGTGTGGAACGCGTCATGGGATTTTGCGATTCCCTGGAATACCTGGAGTTCATGCGGCAGGTACCGGACCTTGAGCGAATGTTGACCCGATCCGGCATCCGATTGTTCAAATACTGGTTTTCGGTCACGGAGTCAGAGCAGGAACGGCGATTCGCCGCTCGTTCTCAGTCGCCGCTCAAACATTGGAAGTTAAGTCCAATCGATCAGGAGTCGCGCGGCAAGTGGAAGGAATACACGGAAGCGAAAGAGGCGATGTTCTTTTACACTGATACGGCGGACGCCCGCTGGACGGTCGTAAAGTCGGATGACAAGAAGCGCGCGCGGTTGAATTGCATGCAGCACTTCCTCGCGGGCCTTGATTACCCAGAGAAAAATACGCAAGTCGTCCATGGGCCGGACCCGCTAATTGTGGGCCCTTCATCCCAGGTCATCGAGAAAGACACCCACCTTTGGGGATAGATCAAACTCTCGTTGTATCGAGCTAGATAAGCGGCGATAATTCCGCCCGGTCCGCGTCGGCTTCCCCGCGACGGTCAACCGTGAACTCCGCCAGGCCCGGAAGGGAGCAACGGTAGCGGTGACACCGGGTGCCGGGGAGCAGCTGGCGCGGGCCACTTACGTTACACTGATCGATTCTTGAACCACGTTCTGATCTAAGAGCCCGCATCAATGAGCTATCTTGTTCTGGCCCGAAAATGGCGGCCAAAAGATTTTTCTGACACCGTCGGTCAGGAACATGTCCTACAGGCGCTGATGAATGCGCTGGAAACGGGTCGACTGCATCACGCCTACCTTTTTACCGGTACACGCGGTGTCGGCAAGACAACGATCGCGAGAATTCTCGCCAAGGCATTGAACTGCGAGACTGGCGTAACAGCGCATCCCTGCGGCGAATGCAGCGCGTGCCGGGAAATCGATGAAGGTCGATTTGTCGATCTGATCGAAGTCGATGCTGCCTCCAAAACCAAAGTCGACGATACGCGTGACTTGCTCGATAACGTGCCATACGCGGCGGCCCGCGGACGTTACAAGGTGTACCTCATTGACGAGGTCCACATGTTGTCCAAGAGTTCATTCAACGCGCTGTTGAAGACGCTCGAAGAACCGCCTGAGCACGTCAAGTTCCTGCTGGCGACAACCGATCCGCAGAAACTGCCCGCCACGGTCTTGTCGCGTTGTCTGCAATTCAATCTAAAGCGAATGACGCCGCGTTTGATTCTGGATCGCCTGGCGCATATCTGCGGCGAAGAAAAGATCGAGTTCGAGCTCGCGGCCTTGTCACTCATCGCACGTGCCGCCGATGGCAGTATGCGAGACGCATTGAGTTTGCTGGATCAGGCAATCGCGTACTGCGGTGGCAAAATTGAGGAAGCATCTACAGCGACGATGCTGGGAACGATAGATCGCGACCATGTCATGCGTTTGATGAAACTTCTGGCCAATAGCGATGCCCAGGGAATCATCGAGACCATTCGGGAAATCGACGAACAGTTTCCGGACTACTCGAGACTTCTGGACGATGTTGCGCGTGACCTGCAACGTGTGGCGGTTTACCAGGTCGTTGGAACCTGCGACAGCGAAGACGATTTGTCTGAAAAAGAAATCGCCGAGTTGGCTGAGATTATGCCAATCGCTGACGTCCAGCTTTTTTATCAAATCGCCATAATGGGGCGACGAGATCTACATTTGGCACCGGACCCGCGCAGCGGCGCTGAGATGACGTTGTTACGAATGTTGGCGTTTAGACCCGCTGCGGCAGAGACAACGGGATCGGCCGGTGGCGGTCCGAGCGTCGCGAAAGCCGCGGGCAAGCCTGATGCTCCGGCATCGAAAGTTGGTCGGGCTAAGGCAACCAAAACAGCCGTTCCTCAAGCCAACCATGACACACACGCGTGGTCCGATCCGAACTGGAGCGAACTGGTGACTGATCTCGGTCTGACCGGCGCACTGCGCTTGCTCGCAAGCAATTGCGCGTATCTGAAGCGTGAAGAGAACACGGTCTACCTCGGGTTGGATCCTCGCTCCGAGTCGATGTTCACAAAGCAAAGAAAGGATGCCATCGGTGAGCGCCTGTCAGATTACTTTGGTGAGCAATTGACGGTCGATATCACGATGGGTGAGGCTGCCAAAGAAACGCCGATTCAACAGGAATCGCGAATGGCCGACGAGCGCCTTGAAGAAGCTCGGCAATCACTCGAGGCCGATCCAAATGTGCAAACTTTGAAAAACATGTTCGGTGCCGAACTGAAAACAGACACAATCGAAATTATTTCAGGAGACAAGGGATGAAGGGTGGCATTGGCCAATTGATGAAGCAGGCGCAGGAAATGCAGGCCAACATGCAGAAGGCTCAGGACGAAATGGCGTCGATAGATGTCACTGGTGAGTCGGGCGCGGGAATGGTTCGCATCACGATGACTTGTAAGCATCAGGTCAAAGCCGTCGAGATTGACGACACTTTGTTCGCGGATGACAAAGATATGCTTGAGGACCTGATTGTCGCGGCCTTTAACGACTCGATTCGCAAAGTTGAAAAGACCGTGGAGGAGAAGTTCTCGGGTATGGCCTCAGGATTGAATTTGCCGCCGGGCATGAAACTTCCGTTCTAGACAATGTCATATTCACCACTATTGATTCGGCTTATTGACGGTCTGCGCTGTATGCCGGGCGTCGGACAGAAGTCGGCGCAGAGAATTGCTTTTCATCTATTGGAAAGAGACCGCGATGGGGCAGCTGGCCTTTCGTCGGCTCTGGCGGATGCTGTTACCGGAATTGGTCATTGCAGTCGCTGTCGCATGTTTACCGAGCATGAGTTGTGTTCGATTTGTTCGACCGCTGGCCGTGATAGCACACAGCTTTGTGTGGTCGAATCACCGGCCGATGTAATGGCGCTTGAAGATGCAACGGGATTTCGGGGGCTCTACTTTGTTCTGATGGGCCACTTGTCGCCATTGGATGGCATTGGTCCGGACGAGCTCGGACTGGAACAGTTACGGGACTGGCTGGCTGACGGCGAGGTCAAAGAGTTGATCATCGCCACAAACCCAACCGTGGAAGGTGACGCGACCGCACATTATCTGGCGGATCTTGCATCGCGAAACAACGTCATGGCAAGCCGCATAGCGCATGGTGTTCCCTTGGGTGGTGAACTTGAATACGTCGACGGCGGTACGTTGTCGCATGCATTTTACGGCCGGCGAGCCGTCGACTAGGGGCCGCAATGTCTGAATCCAGTTGTCTGTTTTGCAAGATTCTGGCGGGTGAAATCCCGGCGGACATCGTTTACGAATCTGAAACCGCAATCGCTTTTCGAGATATCAATCCACAGGCGCCGACGCATGTTTTGATTATCCCTCGAAAACATATCGCCAGAATCAATGATATTGGTGAAGACGATCAGTCAATCGTCGGCAGTTTGTTTTCTGCCGCGCGCGAAATCGCGACCGCCGAGGGAATGGCGGACGAGGGTTATCGAGCAGTGATGAATTGCAATGAGGCTGCCGGCCAAACGGTTTTTCATATTCACCTACACTTGCTGGGTGGCCGAGATTTGCATTGGCCGCCGGGTTAGCCCGGTCAGTATTTACCTTCTGCAAGTTTTTCGGTCAGGTTCACAACGCGCTTGAAGCTCTCGTAGCGGCGATAACTAATGGTGTCTTCATCGACCGCATTTTTTACGGCGCAACCAGGCTCACGCAAATGCCGGCAGTTCGCAAATCGACACGATTGTGCCGCCGCCGCAATTTCCCGGAATCCCAGAGCTGCGTCGGTCGATGTTGCCAACGCTGGCGCATAGTCGCGAACGCCAGGTGAATCGATCACTGAACCGCCACCTTGTAATGGAATCATGACCGAATTGACCGTCGTATGACGACCTTCACCGGTCTTACTGGAAATGTCCGCGGTACGTTGCTGCGAGTCGCTGATCATTTGATTGATCAGGCTCGATTTTCCGACACCGGACTGACCAACCACGATCGCACATTGGCCAGCTAATGCGTTCCGAATTTCATCGGTGCCCTTACCGGTTTCCGCGCTGCACTCAAGAACGGCCAGGCCAATATCCCGGTACTCACCGAGTTCAGGAATCTCAATGTCGTGTCCTTCCAGAAGGTCCGTCTTGTTGAAGACCACCAGCACGTTGACGCCCATTATTTCGGCGGCGCAGATGTATCGATCGACGATGTACCAGTCGGGCAGCGGCGACACTGATGCAACCACGACCAAGGTGTCAATGTTGGCCGCGAGTACTTCGACCTGACCGCGCATGTTAGGTCGCGTCAGTTCGTTGCGTCGATCGTTGATCTTTGTGATGAGCCAGTCTGATTCGTTTTCGATTTTCTCGGCGACAACGGAATCGCCACAAACGGCTTTGATGCGCTTGCCCTTGATGCGCGCATCGACCACTTCGCCATTGGAAAGGCGGAGCCCCATTCGGCGGCTGTAGGTGGCAATGACGGTTGCGGATTCATGACTCATGGGAGGAGTATGACGCCAAGCAGGCAGCCTTGCACTCTCCGGCCATGTAAACTACGGAAGTTCTTCTATTGAGGTTTTGAGCTATGCCCGATACAGCGCCGGACCGGACGACCAACCTGATCTGGATCGATTTGGAAATGACCGGTTTGTGCACGCAAACCGACTCCGTCATTGAAATTGCAACCATCGTTACTGACAAGTATTTATCCGAGCTCGCGGTAGGTCCAGTGCTGGCTATTGAGCAATCGGCGGCGACGATGGGCGGCATGGACGAATGGAATACTCGCCAGCACGGCAAGTCGGGGCTGACGGCCAGAGTTATGGAGAGCGGCAGTAGCGCTGCAGATGCAGAGCGCGCGACGATTGAATTCCTGCGGGATTGGGTAGACGAGGGCGCCTCGCCGATGTGTGGCAACAGTATTTGCCAGGATCGGCGATTCATGGCCCGCGAGATGCCCGCGCTTGAGCGCTACTTTCATTACCGAAACCTGGACGTCAGCACCCTGAAGATTCTCGCGTCGCTGTGGGCGCCAGACGTTGCTAAGGGTTTTAAAAAGGATTCGGAGCACCTGGCCCTGGCTGATATTCGCGATTCGATCGAGGAGCTCAGCTGGTATCGCGAAAACTTCCTCGACGCTGCGGCACTCAGCGCTGAATACGGAAATGACTGACAGGCCGTTCGCTGGATACGCAGAGCGAAACGGCGGCCCGATACTGGACGTGTTGCGGGATGAGTTTTCGACCTGTGAAAAAGTGCTGGAAATAGGATCAGGCACCGGGCAGCACGCGGTGCAGTTTGCGCAGGCGCTAACGCATCTGCAGTGGCAGACCAGCGATCGCGATGAGAATCACGATGGTATCAATGCATGGGTTGAGCATGCTGCCGCGGCGAATTTGTTACCGCCGGTATCGTTTGATGTCTTAACGGCTGACGTTTCAGAGGCGTCGTATGACGCAGTGTTCTCGTCAAATACCGCACACATCATGAGTATTCAGGCAGTGGAACGGATGTTCGCGCTGGTTGGGCAAGCGCTCATGAGCTGCGGTGTCTTCTGTTTATACGGTCCGTTTCGTCAGGGCGGCGAATTCAATACGACCAGTAACGCGGCTTTTCACGAGTCATTACGTTCGCGAGATTCGGCAATGGGCATCCGTCATCTTGAGTTTTTGGACGAGCTTGCTCAGATGCATGACCTGGAGAGGGTCAGGCTCTACGCGATGCCGGCGAATAATCATATCGCTGTCTGGAAAAAGGAAACGGCATGACTACGCATCGAGGGGGTTGCCACTGCGGCAAAGTGCAATTTGAAATCGACGCGCCGGCGGCTATTGAGGCTGCACGATGTAACTGCAGTATTTGCGATATGTGTGGGTTTCTGCACCTTTTCGTTACGCGTAAGAGTTTTCGCCTGTTGAAAGGCGAGGACGAGCTTACGACTTACACGTTCAATACGGGCGTCGCAAAGCATCACTTCTGCAGGCACTGCGGCGTCAAATCCTTCTACGTACCCCGGTCGCATCCTGACGGGTTGAGCATCAACGTCAATTGCCTGCGACCCGCTTCGATCGAGTCGATTCAGGAGACCCCCTTTGACGGCCGAAACTGGGAACAGAATGTCGCGGAACTGTCGCCCTTAAGCGACTGATTTATTTAATCTTTGACTGGCGGGCGCGGCGACCTTGTCTTATAGTTGCGAAATGAAAAAGACGACGCCTGTTTCGATATTGTTATTCCTGTGTTTGTTGGCCCCAGTAGCTCACGGCGAGCCCGCCTGGGTGAGCGACAAATTTGAAGTCATGCTTCGCTCGGGCCCGACGACCAGCAACGCGATTCAGCTAATGATCGGCAGTGGCATGCAACTGGAGGTCCTTGAGCGCGACCGAGAGTCCGGCTACTCGAGAGTACAGACGCCCGGTGGCACTGAGGGCTGGGTACTAACGCGTTACCTTATGAACGAACGCAGTGCCCGTGAACAGCTGGAGATATTGTCCAGCGATCTGACGAACGCAAATTCGCGAGGCACGTCGCTGGGTTCGCAGTTGACCGGGATCAAGGGTGAATACGATGCCGCGAATCGTCGCATCGAAACACTGGAGCGCGATAAATCGGCTGCCGAGAAAGAACTGGCGGACATACGGCGAACGGCGGCGAACGTTTTGAGTATCAACGAGCAAAACAAATCGTTGATGGACCAGCTCGCAACGGCCCAGATTCGTGCCGATACTCTGGAGCAGGAGAATCGTCAGCTTTCCGGCCGGACAACTCGATACTGGTTCATGTCGGGAGCGTTGGTGCTTCTCGTTGGAATAATTCTCGGAATCTGGCTGCCGCGCGTTCGCTGGCAACGTCGATCACGCTACGACCGGTTCTAGTTTAATTCAGACGTAGCGGCGTCAGACTTTTTCGCCTGCCAGAAACATCCACGTTTCAACGACAGTATCCGGATTCAGCGACATGCTTTCTATGCCCTGGTCCAGTAGCCAGCGCGCAAGGTCCGGATAATCCGATGGTCCCTGGCCGCAGATGCCGACGTACTTATTTTGTGCCTTACAGGCCTTGATCGTCATCGACAGTAATGCCTTCACGGCGTCGTCGCGCTCGTCGAAGGTGTCGGCAATCAACGCTGAGTCCCGATCAAGTCCCAAAGTCAGCTGAGTCATATCGTTCGACCCGATAGACATGCCGTCAAAATGCTCGAGGTACTGGTCGGCCAGCAAGGCGTTCGTGGGTAATTCGGACATCATGATGACTTTGAGATCGTTCTTGCCGCGTTCCAGACCGTTTTCTGCCATCACGTCGATAACGTCTTTCGCTTGTTGAACCGTACGGACAAACGGAATCATGATCTGGACATTGGTCAGCCCCATCTCGTTTCTGACCCGCTTTAGCGCTTCGCATTCAAGATCGAAGCACGGCCGAAAGCTCTCCGAGACGTAACGAGCTGCGCCGCGAAAACCGAGCATCGGGTTTTCTTCATCCGGCTCGTAGGCGCGACCACCAATCAAGTTGGCATACTCGTTCGATTTAAAGTCTGACGTTCGAACGATGACGGGTTCGGGTGCGAAAGCAGCCGCGATGGTCGCTATGCCCTCCGCGAGTTTGTCGACAAAAAAGCTTACCGGATCGTCATAGCCGGCCATCTGATCATTGACCGCGGCGCGGGTGCCCTCGTCAAGTGAGTCGTAGTCAAGCAACGCCTGCGGATGCACGCCGATCATTCGATTGATAATAAACTCGAGTCGGGCGAGGCCGACGCCGTGATTGGGGATGTTGGCGAAATCAAATGCTCTGTCCGGATTGCCAACGTTCATCATGATCTTTACCGGGATATCGGGCAGCGAATCGAGTTCAATCTGTGTCTGTTCGAATT
>RCNC010003137.1_pt1 | contig 10849 bp, 7 predicted proteins | sample 2041301 | NCBI WGS metagenome assembly RCNC01 (sample SAMN09708231, study PRJNA481090) | Marine sediment metagenome, whole genome shotgun sequencing project. | biome: marine sediment; feature: ocean; material: sediment; isolation source: Sewage treatment plant 13A marine sediment (STP13A) ... | reverse complement strand
GGGCTGCTACAGCGACCGAAGTTATGCGGTTGCTCGAGCGCGGCTACACCGTGCAAAAATTCTTCCCAGCCGAAGCGAACGGCGGCGCCCCTGCCCTCAAGGCGATCGGCGCGCCCATCCCGCAAGTCAAATTCTGCCCCACGGGCGGCGTCAGCTTGCAAAACGCAAGCCTCTATCTGGGGCTCAGCAATACACTTTGCGTCGGCGGGTCCTGGGTGGCCCCAAAGGACAAGGTCGCGGCGGGCGATTGGGCCGGAATCACCGCGTTGGCAACGCAAGCCGCGATGTTGTCGTGATATAACCGAGAGGGCTTACCAAAACTTGGTAGGTCTTCACCCACTATTAGCATTTCGCCATTATGGATTGCGTCACCCGATTTCAGGAGTGATCAATGTTCGAAAAATGGCCAATTTCCAGACGCATCAGCGGCGGCTTTCTGCTTTTGACATGTATCATTGTCGGGCTATCCGTCTTTTCGCAGCGGTCGGTCAGCGTTTTGGGACAAGGCTATGTTGAATACCGCAGCATCGCACGGCAAACGATCTCCATCAGCGCCTACGTCGAAGATGTCTTTCAGGCGCGTGTCGCGGCATATCAATATCGCAATACGCTAGACCCGATGTTCCGGCAGTCCGTGATCGACAATGTTGACGAAGTCTTGGACGACACAGATTTTCTTGCGCGCTTTGATCAATCGCCCGACCGCCAGCGCGACGTGGAACGCCTGATTGCATTGACGGCACAGTACCAAGACGGCTTTGTCGACATGGCGGATAAGTTGGAATCGGCGCAAGCCATCAGGGATGATTTCAACCAACGAACAACAGCGTTCAAGACAGCCATCAATGATATATTCACGACAACGATGCAGCGCGGAAACCCGGCATCTATTGCGGCTGCTGGTCGCGCACTCCAGTCCTCAATGGAGGCGATTGTGCAAAGCAAACAATATCTGGCTACACATGACCCAGCGGACTTGTCCCTTTTTAGCAACTTATATGACGGTTTCACACGTGATTTTGGCAGGTTCGCAGCACTCAATGGGCAAGACAGCATCGCTACAAAAATTGAAACACTGCAAGCCAATCTTGATGGATATCCCGGGCTGCTCGTATCATTTTCACAGCTCCGCCAAGATGCGCTTGCAATTGAAGTCAGTGTTTTGGATGTGGTTGGGACCGACGTCCAAGAAGGGCTGGATCTGATCGCTGGGCAAATCGTGTTGCGCCAAGATGAAATTGGTCCGCAAGGTGCCGCAATCGTAAGCAGGCTCCAGACAGTTATCCCTTCCGCTGGGTTCGCCGCTACAATAGCTGCCATCCTTGCGGCCCATTTGATCGGGCGCGGAATCACCAGATCAGTGTCGCGATTGGCTGATACGACCGACGCACTTGCGGCTGGGGACAACACAGTCGACATTGTTGGCATCGAACACCAGCATGAGTTGGGCCGCATGGCACGTGCGCTTAGCGTATTTCGCGATGCCCAAGTTGAACGTATCGCGGCCTCAGCCGAGCGCGCAGAGCTACGCATGCAACAAGATTCTGTTGTCAGCACCATGAAGAATGAACTCGCACAACTCGCTAAAGGGGATCTGACGCGTAATATCAAACAGACGTTTACGCCCGATTACGACGACTTGCGGACAAATTTCAATGATGCTGTCAACGAACTCCATTCGACTATAACGCGTGTCAGGGACACTGTGTCTTTGATAGGTGCCGCAACCACGGAAGCGACGACAGCGACCAATGAACTGTCACAGCGCACCGAAAATCAGGCCGCCACACTCGAAGAAACGGCCGCCGCCCTAGACGAGCTAACGGCAAGCGTCAGGTCCGCAGCCGAACATGCGAAAGCGGTTGATCTATCTGTAAACAAAGCACGCACTGAGGCTACCAAAAACGGCGAAATCGTCGCACAGGCGGTTTCTGCAATGAGCGAAATTGAACAATCCTCAAATCAGATCACACAAGTCATCGGCGTGATCGATGACATTGCGTTTCAAACAAACCTGCTCGCCTTGAATGCTGGCGTAGAGGCCGCACGCGCAGGCGAATCTGGCAGAGGCTTCGCTGTTGTCGCGTCTGAAGTTCGCGCATTGGCGCAACGTTCAGCGGATGCTGCAAAGGAAATCTCCGGCTTGATTGCCAATAGTTCGCGACACGTAAAACAAGGCACCCAACTGGTAGGGAACGCAGGTGAAGCCCTCACTGAGATTATCACGCAGGTAAACGATATCTCGAATATGACATCCCAGATTGCGACAAGCGCAGAAGAACAGGCCATTGGCTTGTCGGAAATTAACATTGGGGTAAATCAACTCGATCAAGTGACACAACAGAACGCAGCGATGGTGCAAGATTCGATGTCGCGTGGCACATCTCTGGCAACTGAAACTGACAAATTGACGGGGCTGATCCAGCAGTTCGGCATTGCCCCATCGCAGCAGACGCAGGTAAGATTTACGGATACAGCAGCTGAACTGGAACATGCGATCACTGATACATATCGGATAAGTGCTCAACAACGACCGCCCCTACCAAAGCGGATAGCGACATCGGGAAAATCAGATCAAAGCGTTTGGGAAGATTTTTAGTGTGAGGCTAGGATGCCTCATCCGTCGCACAATGGCTCCAAGTAGGACAGACGAAGCGGTCCGGCGTACTTTGGACAGGTCAAACGGATTTCGGTCTATTCATTGCGATTGAGTTTCATGACCAATTCAAAGTTAGTCATCCCTTTGCGAAAGGCGGCTTTGTCTGCCCCCTTTTCTACGAGGTCGTTCGGGCTGTTCGAGTGCCAAGGCAAGTGTGCCAATCATAGGATGGGAGGGATCGATCAATTCCTCATAATGCGCCAAGATTATCGCGACCTCCGTGCGGACATCGCGCCCCTCTGGAACACCAAGAACCCAATCAAGAAAAATGCTGCGGCACTCGGAAACGGTAATGCCGTCAATAATGAATGCGTCTTTCATTAGACCTTTAGGGTCAAACGGGCCGCTACGTTTCATGATGATTCCAGTTTGCGCAAAATAATCTCGTTCGCAGTTGCCGCGAATGACTGCATAGCTGATTGTAGCTCTGGTACTGAAGCATAGTTTGTTTCTCGCAGGATCAATCGCCGTGCTCCTTCGCTTAGTTCATTAAGTGCAAACGCTTCACCAGTCACAAGACGTGATGCCGTTTGCAATTTCCAGAAAAAGCCCGCCGCGCGACAAAGTGCCTGCGCGTCAGCGGCATCAAGCCAACCATCAGCGACACCACTCTGCAATTGCGCGGAAAGCTCGCGTTTTCCTGACCCAAAGAGCAGCGCGACCGATTGCGCAAACAGCTCAATATCCTGCAAGCGACCGGCACCAATCTTTGCTTCACCATCAAAAAGAGACGTTTTAGCTTCAGAAATACGCTGACGCATATCGGCCACATCGGTCAAAACCGCCTCACCTTTGGATTTTGCAATCAAGAGCGATTGACGAAAACCCTCGATCTCCGACGTTAGATCGTCCTGCCCCGCAATTGCGCGCGCCCGGGTTAGTGCAAGATGTTCCCAAGTCCAAGCTTGGGTTTCTTGATAGTCTTTGAATGCATCAAGCGATGTCGCAACGGGTCCTTGTCGGCCAGATGGCCGTAAACGCATGTCCACCTCATAAAGCCGCCCTTCTGCCATCGGCGCGGTTAACGCAGTCACCAAGGCCTGGGTCAAACGCGCAAAATATGGCCGCGCGGCAAGAGGCCGCCGCCCTTGCGATTCTTCAACGCCACCCGCATCATAAACCATGATCAAATCCAGATCGGACGTGGCGGTCAAACGGCGCGCACCAAGAGATCCCATCGCGATCAATGCGCCACCCCGTCCCGGCATCGGTCCGTGCTTGCGCGCGAAATCGGCGACAACAACCGGCCAAAGCGCTGTGACGACCGCCTCGGCTAGATCCGCGTATTGCGCGCCTGTTTCTTCCGCCGCAATCAAACCACGCAGATGATGCACGCCAATCCGAAAGTGCCATTCCTTGGCCCAGCGACGCGCGGTCAAGAGTTGTGTTTCATAGTCATCCGTCGCTGCCAATTGCGCAGACAATTCACCGTACAAGCCACTAAGCCGCGGCCATTCACTGAAAAATGCCCCCCCAATCACTGCATCCAGAACACCAGAATTGCGCGACAAATGCTGTGCCAAAGCCGGTGACGTGGCGCAGATATCCACAATTAATTTTGTGAGCTTCGGGTTTGCTTCAAACAAGGAAAAAAGCTGAACACCCGCGGGTAAACCAGCGAGAAATCCATCAAACTGCGCCAAAGCCTCGTTTGGTTTTGCGGCTTGTTGCAACCGTCTGAGAATTTCAGGTTTAAGGCGCGCAAAAATCTCTGTGGCTCGTGTGGATCGTAAAGCAGGATAGCTATGCCAACGCGCGGTAACATCGCCGCCCCAATCTGGGCCTTCTTCACCAGTTTGCGGATCGGGCGCAAAAAAACCTTCGGTCAGCGTATGAACTGCCTCAATTCGCGTGGTCAGCTCAGTACGCAAGTCAGCAACATCTTGTCCCATGAAGGCCGCCAAACGCGCAAATCCTTGTTCATCTTTTGGCAAGGTCTGGGTCTGTGCGTCGTTGATCATTTGCAGGCGATGCTCGACCTCGCGAAGATAGCGGTAGTGGTCATAAAGCTGTTCAGAGACGTCTTTTTCAATCCAGTCGGCTTTGGTCAAGCTATCTAAGCCTGTCCGCGTTCCACTGGCGCGCAAGCTTGCGTCGCGCCCACCAGCAATCAATTGACGCGTTTGGGTGAAAAATTCGATCTCGCGGATACCGCCACGCCCCAGTTTGATGTTGTGCCCTTCGAGGACCAGCGATCCATGCAGCCCTTTGTGGTTGCGGATTTTAAGGCGCATATCATGTGCATCTTGGATGGCTGCAAAATCAAGATGCTTGCGCCAAACAAAGGGTATTAAGGTTGTAAGAAACCGCGCGCCTGCTGCCTTATCGCCAGCACATGCCCGCGCTTTGATGTACGCCGCCCGTTCCCATGTGCGGCCAACACTTTCGTAATAACGTTCTGCGGCTTCCATCGATAGGCATACTGGTGTGACCGATGCATCAGGGCGCAGGCGCAAATCAGTGCGGAACACATAGCCGCCATCGCGCACATCTGACAGAATTGCAGCCATCTTGCGGGTGACGCGGATAAAGGCCGCGCGCACATCATGGTAGTCATCGGGATCAAAGCGGGTTTCGTCGAACAGGCAAATCAGGTCGATGTCGGATGAGTAATTCAGCTCTCCTGCCCCCATCTTGCCCATAGCCAACACGACCATTCCGCCTGCATTTGACGAATCGTCGGATGTGGGCAACTTGCCGCGACTGACCTCTGCGGCCACGAGGGCGGCAATGCTTGCCTGTACGGCCGCGTCCGCAAAATCAGTTAAGACCTGCGTGACTGTTTCAAGCGGCCAAACGCCGCCCAAATCAGCCAAGCCGACCAACAACGCAATCCGCCGTTTGCAGCGGCGCAATTCAACCGGCAACACATCGAGTGGGAATTGCGGGATTTCCACCAACAGATCGGCGACCGCCCGTTCTGGATCATCAAGGGCATCGGTGATCCAATCCGCCTCTGATCGCAGCAAATCCGCAAGATACGGGCTGCACCCTGCAGCGCCTGTGATTAGGTCGACCACTTTTGCGGTCATATTTTCGAAAGCCTTTGCCACATCTGCCCCGCGCGTCGGGTCATAGGCATGTGGCAAGCGCGTGATACGGGATGTGAATGTCATGGAACCACAGTATTCACCGCACCGCGCGGGTCAATAAGGATGCGGTATTGTGCCATATTTTTCCCAAATACAGGCTCGCAGTCAATCTTTTTAAATGTAAGTCACAAAAAATGACACGCCTAACCTACTGATATAAATACCAAAACAAAGTTAATGTAAAAAACATTTACATTATCTCTTGAAGTGGCGATCAGAAAGCCCGATATCGGTAATGTGAAAAGCATTCACATACACAAACAAACCCCGAAGGAGACAATCATGAACACCGCCACTTCACATTCACCGATCGCAATGGATCATCGCCCTGGTTTTTTTGCCCGCGCCGAAGCGTGGCTGGATGCACGTGGTAAAGGCGCTTGGATCGCCGCCATGGTTGTCAGCTTTATCGTATTCTGGCCAATCGGTCTTGCCCTATTAGCCTACATGATCTGGAGTAAACGCATGTTTAATTCATCTTGCAAATCAATGACCCGTCACAGCATTCACATGGAAAAGTCATCCGGAAATGCCGCATTTGACGCCTATAAGGCCGAAACACTGCGCCGCCTTGAAGACGAACAGGGCAACTTTGAAGCTTTCCTCAAGCGTCTGCGTGACGCCAAAGACAAAGCAGAGTTTGACCAATTCATGAATGACCGCGCGTCAGCCAATGACGCCGCTGCAGAACCAACCCAGACCGGTCCCGCATCCGCGTAATCTTGTCTGCCCACCAAGGGTGGCTTGTTCCCCGCAGGCCACCCCCCCCTTTTTTTTAAAACCCGAGGCACAGTGACCGATGTCGATGAACCACAGTCCACGTTCTACCCGTTTTGCACCGCGCCAATTTTCCGGTGTCCCGCTCAAGCGCGGCTTGGCTTGGGTCTTTGATGTCGTTTTGATTGCCGTGCTTTGCACTTTGATTCTGCCTTTTACGGCCTTTACCGGTATCTTCTTCTTTCCATTCTTGATGCTGGTTGTGGGCTTTATTTACCGCTGGTTTACGATTGCGGGCGGATCGGCCACTTGGGGCATGCGCATTATGGGCATTGAATTGCGTGACAATGATGGTGCCAAACTTACCTCTGGCCTCGCGCTTGCGCATACGTTTGGCTATTCGATCAGTGTTGCGTTGCCACCTTTGCAACTGATTTCAATCGTGCTGATGCTTCTGACCGCGCGCGGCCAAGGTCTGACGGATCATCTGCTAGGAACAACAGCTATCAACCTGCACTAGCCTGCTATAAAAAATGGTGCAAAGCGGCACTTGGCGGATGGTAAATCGATTGTTAAGCTTGCCCGAAGCTATTCGGAAACAATCATGCGTCACACGCTGCCAGTCGCACCTCAGTTCTATGTCACAGCCCCCCAGCCCTGCCCTTATCTTCCGGGCCGGATGGAGCGAAAGTTGTTTACGGCATTGCAAGGTGATGCGGCCCCTGACCTGAATGACAAACTATCCAAACAAGGGTTTCGCCGTTCGCAAAATGTGCTGTACCGCCCGTCATGTGCAGAGTGTTCGGCCTGCATGTCCGCGCGAATTGATGTGTCAAAATTTGCCCCGACGCGCAGCCAACGCCGTGTCGAAAAGCGCGGTGGCCACCTTGACCGCCGTGCGACATCGCCTTGGGCCACCGAAGAACAATATGACCTGTTCCGCAAATACCTAGACGGTCGCCACGCGGCTGGCGGCATGGCGGATATGGATATGTTCGAGTTCGCCGCGATGGTCGAAGAAACCCCGATTAGGTCGCGCTTGTTTGAGTATACCGACGGGCGCAGTTTAAGTGCGGTTTGCCTGACTGATATCCTCGATGATGGGTTGTCGATGGTCTATTCGTTCTTTGAACCCAACCTCGAGAAACTATCACTGGGCACATACTTAATCCTTGATCATATCAAGATCGCTCAGGAATTGGGCCTGCCCTATATCTACTTGGGCTATTGGGTGCCTGGCAGTCCAAAGATGGATTACAAAGCCAACTTTAAAGGGCTGGAAGTTTACCGCGCAGGCGCTTGGGAGCCCTTGGGCGATCCGGCTGGCTACGAAGTCGATGCCCATCCTTTGTCCACTGATCCTATTGCTGAACAAGTCGCACGGATCGAACTGCCCCCCGGACGGACATAGACCCAGATAGCTTTCAACGAAAAAGGGCGGCGCCAATGGCACCGCCCCTTTTTCGTGCCTTTGCTGTGCCGGTTAATTCAGCAAGCTAGGAATGATTGTGACCACGCCTGGGAACAAAGCGAGCAGTGTCAGTGCCCCGACTTGGATGCCGATGAACGGCATCACGCCACGGTAAATTTGACCCGTCGTGATCGACTTCGGCGCGACCCCGCGCAGATAGAACAGGGCAAAGCCAAAGGGCGGCGTCAAGAAGGACGTCTGCAGGTTCACCGCGATCATAATCGTCACCCATTTGGGATCGAAGGTACCGCCATAAATGACCGGCCCGACGATCGGGATCACAATGTAGATGATCTCGAGGAAATCTAGCACGAAGCCCAAGACAAATAGCACCAACATAACCAGCAAGAACACCGTCCATTCGTTGTCGAACGAGCGTAGGAATTGCTGGATGTAATGCTCTCCTCCGAAAGAGATCAGCACAAGGTTCAGCATTTGCGAGCCTATCAAAATGGTAAAGACCATCGAGGTGACTTTGGCCGTTTCGCGCACCACAGGTCCCATGACCCCGCCCGAAATCAAGATCCAGCACGACCACAGTAGGCCAAACATCGCAAACAGGAATGCCCCGAATGTGACAAGGAACGCGATGCGGTTTTCAAGCAGAACCACATCTTGGCCAAGGCGCATATCAAAGTTTGTACCTACGATCAGCATCAGCAAGATTGCACCTGCTGTCAGCAGGACGATCCGCCCTGATAGCCCCTGATCCTTGCGCTTGCGGTACGCCGCAAGCAAGATCGCACCACCCGCACCCAAGGCCGCAGCCGGCGTCGGGTTTGTGATCCCGCCAAGGATCGACCCTAGCACAGCAACAATCAAAACCAGCGGCGGAAACACCACGCGCAAAATCTCGTTGCTGGCCAGATAGCCTGCGGCAGTTCGCAATCCGAGGAAGACAATAATCAACGGTATTGCGATAAATACCGTCGTCGTTCCCGGTGATGTCAGCGGTGAAACCAGCACGATGTCTACCAGCAGCATCAGCAAGATACCCGACACTCCGACCCACAACATTTTTGGATCACGGCTTGGTGCCACTCCGCGCGCGATGGCAAACACCAGACCCAGCAGAACTGCTGCGACCGAAATGCCTTTGCCGATTGGTGCGGCGTCAGCGGCGCGTTGCAAGACCAGTTCTGCGCGTTCTTCAACACCCAGTTCGCGTGCTTGTGTCACACCGCCTGCATCTTCGATGGTGGCTTGTTCGGAAAGCGCTGTTTCCCAAGCTTCCATGCCGTGCAACTCGATCATAGAGGCCGCACATTCTTCACTGACACGTGTGCGCAACGACGCGCTTTGACCTGAATCGGTGAAGCTGTCGACGATGATGGATTGCGTGCCAACAAGGTTGACCTGCCCCATCCCAATCGTCAGCGCAATAATACCAACTGGCACAGCCAAGAACCATGTCAGGCCCTCTTTGCGCGTGATGACTTCTCTTTCGCCATCAGAATCGAATTGCACTGGTGGGGCTTTGTCTGGGTTGATCAACGCATAAACAAACGCATAGCCCGCATAAAGCAACGCCAACATAACACCCGGCAACAAGGCCGCTTGGAATAATGTACCAACCGACAAAACGGCTGGGCTGCCAAGATAGGTCAGCGCGTCGTTACATCCCGCAAGCTGCGCGCGGTTTTCTTGGGCGGCCGAATAGATATCACCGGCCAATGTACCCAGCAACACGATCACGATTGAGGGCGGAATGATCTGCCCCAAAGTACCAGACGCAGCAATAACACCGGTCGAGAGTTCCGGCGAATAGCCGTTTTTGAGCATCGTCGGCAGCGCCAAAAGACCCATCGTCACAACCGTTGCACCCACGATCCCTGTGGACGCCGCAAGGAACGCACCAACCAGAACGATCGACACGGCCAAACCACCTGGCAGCGGACCAAAGACTTTGGCCATTGATGTCAGCAATTCATCCGCGATCCGCGAACGTTCCAGCACGATGCCCATCATCACGAACATCAATACTGCCAACAGCGTTTCAATCGATTGGCCCGCCAGAACGCGTTCGTTCATCCGGTTGACCATAAAGCCAATGTTGCGATCAAGGGCGACTTCCCAGCCTTGCGGGAACAAGACGTCCTGGTAACGAGGCAGTTCAGGGTATCTGAACACCGAAATAGCCTCGCGTCGCACACCATCAGCCAACAAGGCTGCGTATTCGTCGGTGCCCGTATCAACGGCTGCGTGGATCAGCAGGCCCGAGCTGTCGAGGGCTGCAATGATCGCGAATGAAATCACCGCAGAGCCAGAGATTGCGAATGCGACCGGAAAGCCCGAAAGGATCCCTGCAAACAAAGTCAAAAAGACGATAATAATACCGACTTCAATGCCATCTAGTCCGAAAAGCATGTGTCTACCGCCCTACTTTAATGAATGTCTGCGACAAGTTCGGCGGTTGGATCGCCAAGCTGGTCTTTGTCAAGGAATTTGCCTTCGCTTTCGGGGCCTTCTTTGAACTCGAGGTAAGAGCGGTAAAGGAAGGCGACCGCTTGCAGCAAGATCATCAAGGTGAAGGCCACCAAAAGAACCTTGAACATGAAATAGGCGTTAAAGCCGTTGGGCGAGAAACCGATCGTTTCGATGTTCCACCGCAAGGCGCGGGCTTTTGTTAGCAAGCGCTCTAGCGTGTCAGAGGCGGATGGGTTCGGCACGATTAGGTGGCGCCACATAAAGAACCAGCCGTAGAGCCAGATGATCATCGCACCCGGCACCATAAAGACCATCGACCCCAGCATATCGACCACGCGTTTGGCGCGGTAACTGATCGCGGAATAGACAAGATCAACGCGGACATGGCCACCTTGGACAAACGTATAAGCGGCACAAAGGCATACGATCATCGCGTTGTAGAATTTAAGTTCTTCTGACCACCAGCTGATATCTTTGGTAAAT
>RCNC010003136.1_pt1 | contig 10849 bp, 10 predicted proteins | sample 2041301 | NCBI WGS metagenome assembly RCNC01 (sample SAMN09708231, study PRJNA481090) | Marine sediment metagenome, whole genome shotgun sequencing project. | biome: marine sediment; feature: ocean; material: sediment; isolation source: Sewage treatment plant 13A marine sediment (STP13A) ... | reverse complement strand
TCAAATTGATTCTGGACAAATGGCGTTTTCTGGTTCTCATCCTTCTCACATCAGAGCTGATCATAAAGACAGGCTGGATAGTTTTTAACGTTCTTTTAAGACCTGAGCCGGAGTGCCTGCAACAATAACCATCTCGCCCACATCTTTATTTACCATTGATCCGGCAGCAACGACAGATCCCTGCCCTATGGTTACCCCGTCAAGGATTACACTGTGGGATCCAAGCCAGATATTCTCATTGAGCGTAATACCGCCTTTTCCTTCAAAATCGACCTGCTGATTTATCGGAATTTCTCTGTTTGACAGATGATAACTGCCGCCGCCGACAATATAACAATAGGCAGCAACCAGCGTATCTCTGCCGACAACTACCCGGTTTGAGGAAAACACATAGCAGTTGAACCCAAAATTCGCCCGCTGTTCCAGGACAATATCGCCGCCTTTACAACTGAGAATGGTATTGCGCCCGATAAAGACCTCGTCCTCAATGGTTATACCATCATTGTCGAGACCTTTTGCATCAAGCATGACATTATCATCAATGACCACATTTTTGCCGATCCGGATTTTGCCCGGGTGTCTCAAAACAACGTTGGTACCAAATACCGTTCCACCCCCTACTTCAGCCATAAGCAGTGGATAAAGTTTACTGCGGATAAAGAGCCCAAGGGCTCCCGGCATCCAGGAAAAGAGTGTCGTCACTAATTCATACAGAATTAAATCGGAAAACTTGTCAGAACCTACAACCAGCTGCTGATATCGTTTCAATTTGGATTGTTTGCTGCCAGATATCGATTCCTGTATCTTCAGTTCCTTCTGCGCCATTGGGTATCCTGAAATGTTTAATGATGAGTTTCCAGTTCCGTCAGTTTTCAGCCAACCGACGACCAGAGACTCATGTATATCCGATTTTAGTGCGATCGTACAATACCAGTGATCACATGTCACCCAGAATGACAGATTAAGAGACCTTCTCCATGGACAACCCACCGGTTTTCCCGATATCCAGCACCGCACGCTGCAGGGCAACCGGTTTGGCAACAAAAGATCACCAGAACGTTCTTTTATTTTATTCTATCAGTTAAAACCTGGTCCTTTGGGGCCAGTTCGGAGAATTAAGGCTCAGCCTGCAATAGATTTTTGGTTCTTCCGGTAAACGAGTACCTGTTTGCTATTATCATCACTCAGTTGTCCATCAGATTCCCTTTGCTCGCCGCATGGCATACTTCTTTTTTATCATCCCTCTCCCTGTCCACTTTCCAATTCAAGTGGTTGTAAAATCCGGCTTTGAAATTCTACGATCACCTGGTCATCGGGAACTTTGTCAATCATCTGGGCAATCTCCTCAAGATCACCGGCAATGCCCAGGAATCTGTCCCGTCCTGTTGAGCGGGCCTGCTCAATATAGTCCCAGTCGCCACGATCCAGGAAATACTGCCAGTACTCCTTTATTTCTGGAAATAACTTCTCCCGCATTCCATCCAGAAAGCCCAGGTACAGACCCAGACTGGAATCTTTTTTATCTCTGATCGTATAGGCAAGCAGCCCGAAAGGATGGGTATCGGCCAGGATATCTTTAACTGCCCGGCAGACCAGTTCAACAATCGAGCTTGGAAAGCGACCGATAAGCCTCTGGAATGGGTCGCTGCTAAACGTAGTTTCCAATGTCTCACCGACTTCATGGTAAATAAAGAGGTTGAGTTCCTCGTCAACAATATAATCCAGACGCTCCTGCAATGCACCGTGATCAAGGCTGCCATTTTTCAGTAATGTGTAATGATTGAGCACATGCTGGATTGATGATTTAGAGGATGAACGCATTTCCTGGAACTGATCCCATAAGAAATAACGCAACGAGTCCTTTTTTATGATCACCGCGCCATCCTGCACCAGTCCAATCGGACTGGCCATTTCTTTTGCCCGTTCTGTTCCCAGAATATAGACCGTGCAGCCCTGGACAACCCGCTTTTCCACAATATCAGCAAGAAAAAATACTGCCTTCATCGATCGACCATGTCCTGCACCATAAAGGAGATTCCCATGATTCAGGGCTTGATTTACAAGATCGAGATTGTGCGGCAGTATCTCTTTGTTAAGAATCGTCAAAGGTCGAAATGATTCCTCTGAAAGCCCCTGCCAGTATTTCTCTTTTTCATCAACCCAGTCAAGAAGATCTGACGGCTCAGGTTCAGACCAGGGCTCGATCTGATGTTCCCATTTATAGAGGTTTCTCAGCTTCAGGATCATCGAACACATCGAGTATATCCCGTGATCCTTGGCATCAGAGACATCACAATTATATTGGACATCTTTCACAAATTGCTTTTGTTCAAAAGAAGTTATCATATCCAGAGGATGCTGTTTGTTTTGTCTTCCTGTTATCAGAGTCATTGCTCTCTGCTTCTGAGCTAAAAGATATACATAAACCACACAATGTGCCACCCACCAGGACCCGGTTACTCGGTGACCAACGACCAACAGAAGGAGCGTCTGAGAATCAGGCCATTGCTGTTTTCGATCTGGTGTCAATGACTGGAATTTATGTATCGGGCCTGAAGCTTCGCGACTTTCAGTCACGTTACCTCAGCTCATCAACCCTTTCGTGATGAAACACAGTGCCAGGAGCCGAAAACGTCCAGCCAGGCTAAAACAGATCTCGGCGAACATGATTCAATGCCGGAAAAGTCGTTCGGATCGACTTCAGAATATCTAAGTCCAGATCAGCAATTACCGTCGAAATACCATCGGTTGCCTGGGCGACCACAATGCCCCAGGGGTCTATAACCATACTCCGCCCATAACTGGAATGATGTGGGGGAGCAGTTCCCCACTGACCAGCCCCAGCCATCCAGCACTGATTTTCGACAGCACGGGCACGCAACAGAAGTTCCCAGTGATCCTTGCCGGTCTCCAGGGTAAACGCCGCAGGCAGGAGTAAGACATCTGCTCCCTGTCTGGCGAGACTTCTAAACAATTCCGGAAATCTGAGGTCATAGCAGGTTGCCATTCCAAAAACAAAATCTCCTATGGTAAAGAGGGTTGTCCCATTTCCCGGTGATATTGTATTTGACTCGAGATAGGCTCTGCCACCGGGAATCTCCACATCGAAGAGATGAATCTTTCGATATTTGGCTATAATTTCACCTGAGGGGTTAAAGACCAGTGCCGTATTGAAAACGTTATCGCCATCTCTTTCAAGAAAACTACCGATATGGATATAAATCTTAAGGTTAGAGGCAATTTTTCTGATCATCTCAAGAGAGAGAGAACTGTCTATCGATTCAGCCAGTTTCGGTTTCTCATGATCAGGGCCGATGTAATCAAAATGCTCTGGAAGCATCACCAGCTCGGCGCCATATCCTGCGAGTTCCCGGATCAATGTCTCAGCCAACAACAAATTCTCTTTTTTGTTGTCCTGCGAATTCATTTGCGCCAGTCCTATTCTCATCTTCATCTCATGCTCCCCGGGTTATCCTCCTTGCGATGGAGAAATCAATTTACCTGCCAGGAGCGTTCCGGTCATGGCAAGACATTCCATATCAAGATAAATCTCAGCAGATGCTCTATAGAGTATGGAGCAGGTTGCCGGAAACAGATCATCACGATCATTAAAATTAACGATCACGGGTATTCTTGGTAAGGCAAAAAATTCAACAGAAAGGTCGTAAGACTGATCATCCCTGACGGTCCCTCCAAGCTGTTGGGAGCGTTCCTGAAAGACATCACGTTTGCCGCTAAACGTGGTTTCAATTGTTTTATTGGTGTTTGTGGTAAAATAGGATATCAGCGGACCTGCATTTTTGAACTCACGATAGGTCATCAGCTTATCTGTCAGCCGTGGTAACGCAACGGGGCACATGAGAACATATTTGCAGAGAATAACCCGGACTGCAGGCGTTACGGGATTACCGCCACAATCCTCAATTCCTTTAGAACCAACTCGATACAGTCTGTCATACAACGGAATTTCCAGCGCATTGTTGCTGATACTAGCGCCAAGCAGAGTACTCCTGGACAGGTAATCAGTTTTCTGGATTTCCAGCAGATACTTCTGATAGGTCTCTTCAAAAACCGGTGAGTGCCCCATCTTATGGTGTGTCCTGGAGTTGCGCACGTTTTTTTAGCAATTCGTCACGTTCATCCTCCAGTTCCAGCAACTCCATCATGACTGGTGGTTTAATGGAGTGAGCCGGCAACCGTTTCCTTGTTTCGGCAATTTCTTTCTCAAGCTCGTTGAGCCTGCTGTTTATAACTTCGAGGGTATCGTCCATAATGTATCGTTGTTAGGTAAACGTGAAATCAGGAACAAATTCCTGACATTTGCCGTTCGATAAGTGTGCGTTCTCCTTCAGTCGAAAGTCGCCTCCGAGCCTGGTAGAGTGGTTCATCCCCGAGTTTTCCATTTCTGGTAAAAACAATGATCTCAAATCGATCCTCTTTTTCCTGGAATTCCTCAACCCAGAGAACCCGTTCGATATCAAGGGAGAAGTCCCTGCTCACATGTTTGGCAAACTTGCCTGGTTTTGCTGATATGGAATGGCCCCGACCCGTTTCAGAAAAAATACACAGATACGGTTTAAGATGGGTAACCCCGCTGCTGTTAATCGTCAGATTAAAAATTCTCAACTTATATGAGCCGGGAAACCAGGCGATCGGATCCCTACCATCATGCTTTTTGCCATCCCAGCTATAGGTACCGTTAAATATTTCCATCTCAATCCTTCCAGTCAATCTCCAACGATTGTTTGTCCACTCCATACTATAATGGCCTTTTCCGTAATAGAAAAGGCCATTATAAACCAGATATGAGATTAAAATGATCAGGCAGTTGCTTCCAGCGCTCTACGGTCAGCCATATCAAGCAGGACCCGTTCTCGAGCCTTGTCGATTCCAAGTGCCTGACGCTTCTTGTCAATATGCGCGATCATCAGGCGAGCCATTTCATGCGGACTGTCGGCAAAGCCCCACTTGCCAAAACCTTTATCCTCCAGATCACTAAACAGGTGTTTCTCAAAACTCGTCCCTTTGGTAATCGGGAAGGTGTGCCCGAAAACGGTAAATACTCCTGAGGCGACAAAATACTGGCCGATGGCGATTGCCTTTTCACTCATCCATTCCGGCGCACAGCCGGCAACCGGCAGCTCAGCTATCGATTCTCCAAGACCACCGGTGTGAACCATTTCAGCGACAGCCATCAATATTCTGCTGTTATCAACGCAGGCTCCAAGACCGAGCACCGGAGGAATACCGACCGTCTCACATACCTCGGCAAGTCCCCGGCCTGCTAGAGCTGCCGCACCAGGCGTTGTCAGCCCGGCTTTGGCAAGGGCCATCTGAGAGCAACCGGTCTGCACCACAAGAACATCATTTTTGATTAGTTCCTTGACCAGCTCAACATGGGAAAAATCCTGTTTGGATCGAGGATTCGTACAACCGACAACACCGGCAACCCCACGGATACGTCCATTGATAATGTTATCGTTGAGAGGAGTATAACCACCTCGGAACGATCCCCCGAGCATGTATTTGATATATTCATAGGAAAAACCATGAATTCCTCTTGCTGTCTTCTGTGGGATTTCAATAGGCATGGTACGGTTCTTATAGCGCCCGATCGCCTTGATTATTATGGCGTCGGTACACTTCATCGGATCATGTTCATCGAGCTCAATATGCTGGGCACCCTCAATTTTTGCACGATAATTGGTGGTAATAAACTCGGTATCATAGCAGCCGGCAACCTTGTGCAGATCCTGTTTGATACACTGGATATCAACGGTCATGGCATCAACTGCCCCGGTGACCAGAGCCGCCTCTGTAGATGAGAAGTTTCCAGCATGGGGGACACCATGTCGTGACAACACATCCAGTCCGGAGCAGCACATGCCAACCAGATTAATTCCTTTGGCCCCCGAGTCAGTGGCCATTTTCTTGATGGACGGGGCATCGGCGGAGATCAGCATAGCCTCGAGCAGAATCGGTTCATGCCCATGGACAATTATATTTATCTGGTCCTCTTTCAATACACCCATATCAACGGTTACCTCTACAGGCGTAGGGGTACCGAACAGGATATCTGAAATGTCGGTTGAGACCATGGAACCACCCCAGCCATCAGCCAGCGCCGTTCGTTGTATCTGCTTTGTAATATTTTCATAATCCTGATCAACACCCATTGCAGTACGGTGCATCATCTCCATGATTTCACGCATTGCACCCCGGGGGACAATGCCTTCCTTGCGCCAGAGTTCAAGTGTTTTCTTCGGTACTCGCTTGACCAGTGGAATTTCACCATCCACCTGGGTATAGGTCAGTTCAAGTTCCTTATAAACATCCCGGGCAATTGCCTTAACAGATCGCCCTTCTGTTTTTATGTCAAGTGACTCGGCCACCTCATTGAGCTTCATGGTGTCCTTGATTTCAAAATCCTGCACGGTACCCTCGATAACCCCCTTGAACAGTTCAAGCATGGCCATGCCATGATCTGTATGAGCAGCTGTTCCTGCCGCCACCATTCTGCCAAAATTCCTGGCAGCGATGGTATCGATCGTTGCACCACAGACACCCACCCGCTTGTACGGATCACTGGGATTCATTCGACACGGACCCATTGAGCAATGTTTACAGCAGGCGGAATCTGCCCCTATCGGACACGGTTTTACTTCCTCCGCCCGGTCAAAAAAGAGTTCAACCCCATCCCTGCGGGCCTTGTAAATCATTTGCTGTGTGGATTCACAGATGGTGATATCTTCAGGCCGAATTAATTGTTTTGGTTTTGCCATGACTCCTCCCTCTAGAAGGTATTATTGATAAGGCTTTCCCGTTCGTTCTGGGAAAGCAACCGACACGTCTACGCACCGAACCTTAAGAAAAGAGCAGGGAGTGCGGCTGAGAATAATTCTTATTACCAAACAATACTCTACCGCCACGATGTGGTATTGTCAATGGTAAAAGAAGCTGCAGCGGGTGAAATAATCACTGCACAATAATGAGATAGAGAAGTAGCTCAGATGAGCAGCCTGACGTAAAACCGGAGGATATCAGGTGATGAGTGTATCAGAAATGAGTCCTGCAGTTGGTCAGGAGCTCATTATCTGATAATAATAAATACCTCGTAGTATTAAACACTGAAGCGAATATTGACTATATCGCCATCAACCACGATATATTCCTTGCCCTGCACATACATTTTACCAACTTTTTTTAATTCAGCTTCACTGCCATATTCCAATAATTCGTCATATTTCATGACTTCTGCGCGAATAAAACCTTTCTGCAAATCGGAATGAATGACTCCTGCAGCAATCGGTGCCACTGAACCTACCCGGACCAGCCATTGGTGCACCTCGTCCTCACCGACCGTAAAGAAAGAAACTCTTCCCAGTGCCTGAAGGCATAAGCGGGTAAGAACACCAAGTGCCGGCTCACTAATACCAAGATCCTCGAGGAATTCGAGCTTTTCCTCGTCACTGTCAAGCAAGGCAATTTCAGATTCCACCTGTGCAGAGACAACCATAGCCTCGATTTTATCTGCCCCACAAACTGCTGCGACCCGTTCGAGCAGGGAGGTGTCACCAACCAGATCTTCGGACACGTTAAAAGCCAGGATCATCTCCTTTCGAGTTATAAACGAATAACTTCTGGTCAACAACTCTTCATCTTCATCAAAGGCCATGAGCCGTAACGGTTTCTCCTCCTCCAGGTGAGCAAGGATTCTCTGCATCAGCTCAAGTTCTTTGGCCTGTTTCTCATCCTTAATTTTCTTAAGACTGATTTCTAAGCGTTCAATTCTTTTTTCGACAAAGATCTGGTCATGCAGCAGCAGCTCAGAATTTACCATTTCCACATCGCGTAACGGATCAACCGAACCTGATGCGTGATAGACGGCATCATCCTCGAAGGCCCTCACAACGTGACAAATTGCGTCGACATCGCTGATGTCGCGAAAAATCGAACCTTTGGCGATGGTCTCCTGTTCGATTTTAGGAAGCAGTACCAGATCAATGCGAGCCGGAGTCTCTTTTTTAGGATGATACATCTCCACAAGCCGATCGAACCGTGGATCAATGATATCAGCCGTTCCAGGAATGGGCTTGGGAGCGCCAGACTGCTCACGCAACTGGCTGCCGGTGAGAATCTGAAACAGTGTTTTTTTACCGGTTTGCGGTAATCCAATTATTCCTACTTTCATCTAATCCTCTATGATTGAGTAATTCATCAAATAGTTTACTGTTTTCTGCAGTCTCCGAAACCTGCGGTTCTGTAAATCAATAGTGCCGGAATACCCGCAACGCGACTATATACCATATTCTCGAAAAAAGGCGATTATTGATTGAATATTGGATACCAGTATCACCTGCCGCTGCTGTCTTGATGATATTTTGTGTTAAAAAATATTTGACTGATCGGTCATTGCCATTTAAGACTATATACGCACTTTGAAAATGTGTCGACCGATGTTGATATTACCTAACCAAACAAGGAGATTTTTTCATGAAAGTGACAATTACCAATCAGTGCATGGGAGACAGAAACTGCAACAAACTTTGTCCTGAAATCTTTGAATATGATGAGGATCAGCTCCTGTCAGTCATCAAAGTGGATGAGATTCCTGAACACCTGAAGGATGTCGTTCGAAAAGCCGCACTCGAGTGCGGAGCTGACGCCATCACAATTGATGAGTAACCAGGACCTTAAATATGGTACCATTCAGACAGAGTAAAACAGCCAAAAACCTGCTTATCTCATACTCCGCAGAAGCCCAGGCACGCACCCGGTACAATTTTTTTGCACGACGTGCTGAAGATGACGGCTTCATTCAGATTGGCCGGCTTTTTGATGAAACGGCTGAACAGGAGTACGAACACGCGCTCAGGTTCTTCAAATTTTTTAATGGCGGAGAACTTGAAATTTGCTGGAATTTTCCTGCGGGAGTAATCGAGGACACCCGCTCCAACCTGCTCTCTTCTGCCGAACTTGAGCTGTATGTCCATGATGTGATGTATAAAGGGTTTGCTCAGGTGGCGCTGGAAGAGGGTTTCAAACGGGCAGCTGACACCTTTGATGCCATAAATATATCTGAGAAACATCACGAACAGATGTTCAGGGAACTGGCAGAAAATATCGATAGAGATCAGGTCTTCAGAAGAGAAGAGGAGTTGGTCTGGAAATGTATTGGCTGCGGTTATCTGCACCGTGGCCCGGAAGCCCCGAGCAAATGCCCGGCCTGTGTCAGGCCCCAGGGATACTTTGAAATCCTCAATAAAAACTGGTAAGCGATTTCCCGGGTAGACTGTTTAGAGCAGCTACCCGGGAAATGCCGGTTTTTCCCGGTTTTTCCTATCCCACAGAAAAGCCATGCTGGAGTGCAATCTTTTCAAACATCTGGGTAATTCCCGCTCCAACCGAGAAGGCCGCCTCGGCACCCAAGTTATTGTCCACCGAACGATCGAAGAAAATATTCAAGCTTGATCCCATGCCCTCCTCGACTTTCCAGTAACAAATCATCAACGGTACATAAGGGAAAACAGGAAGCACCACAGAGATATCCGAGTTGAACATGCTTTCTCTCTGGCGGCCCTGGAACAGGTGAACCATATCGTCAAACAGATCGGTATATACATCTGCAATCCGTTTCATCCCCTCTTCACATCTTTTTTTAAATAACGGATATCGTGCCATCCCGCCACTTAGCTCGCGAAGCGAAACCCAGTCTCCGCTCACCCCTTCACCCTGACAGTCAAGAACATAGTTTAAAAAAGGAACCTTCACCCATGGTGTCATATGAATATCAGAAAAAAACTCACCATGTTGATCAACGCTGAAATCCTTTCCCAGAATTTTTATGGTCAGGCGGCCTGCATTGAATTTTCCGCCAACCCTCACGGCTGTCTCTCCAAGATCAAGTGCTCGAACTTTTTCGATCAAGCCATCCAGTTGACCTGCCGTATCTTCCGTGGAGTATCGTTCAGCTCCCCTGATGGAGTATTGAGACACAAGCTCTTCGCTCAATGCCGGACAGGCAGAAAGATCTTTTTCACCCTTGAATACCGCACTGGCAAAAGCAAGACAGGTTTTCTCCCCGCATTTACGACAATTTGATTTATCCAGCAGTGTGAAAACCTCCATCACATTTTGAAAACCGCCCATGATATCCTATTCCTCAGAAGTTTGATAAACCCGCGCAGCCCTATCTGTAACGTAATGCTTATCGTTTTTCAACCGCAACAAATGGGCGGCTTGTTTCACCTGTGTATATCTGACGAGGCCGGGAAATACGCTGTTTATGCTCAAGTAATTCACGCCAGTTGGAAATCCAGCCGGGCATTCTGCCGATTGAAAACATCACCGTATACATATTAAGCGGAATACCAATGGCTCTCAACAGGATACCACTGTAGAAATCAACATTAGGATAGAGATTGCGACTGACAAAATAGTCATCCTTGAGCGTTTTCTCTTCAAGCTCAAGAGCTATGTTCATGAGCGGGTCGTCGCGTTTCAGTTCGTCGAGTACCTCATAGACCCTTTTTTTCAAGATAAGTGAGCGGGGATCGAAATTTTTATAGACCCGGTGACCAAATCCCATCAGCCTGTAATTGCTATTTTTATCTTTTGCCTTGTCCAGATAGTAATCCAGGGGCCGACCAGAGGTCTTGATATCCTCAAGCATTTTAATAACCCCGGTATTTGCCCCTCCATGCAGGGGGCCCCACAAGGCGCAAACACCGGCAGCAACGGAACTGAACAAATTAGCCCGTGAACTGCCGACCACCCGCACGGTCGAGGTGGAACAGTTCTGCTCATGATCAGCATGGAGGACAAGAAAAAGATTCAAAGCCCGCTCAAC
>RCNC010003135.1_pt1 | contig 10850 bp, 10 predicted proteins | sample 2041301 | NCBI WGS metagenome assembly RCNC01 (sample SAMN09708231, study PRJNA481090) | Marine sediment metagenome, whole genome shotgun sequencing project. | biome: marine sediment; feature: ocean; material: sediment; isolation source: Sewage treatment plant 13A marine sediment (STP13A) ... | reverse complement strand
ACATCTTCGGACACCACATCGGCGAAAGCTTTCTGCCGCGGGTGCTGGAGAATTTCGCGCGGGCCATCATCTCGAGCCGTTTGAACGAAAAATCGCCGGCCCTGATCGACTGGATCGGCGACCTGGACAAGTACGACCGCTACTGCGACGAGAACCTGCATCTGCTGAAGATGTCCATCTACACCGGGTTGATCCCCAATTGGCTCGATGAAGAGGACCGCAAGAACTTCACCGCCAAGCGGCGGCGCCAGATTATTGCTGAAGCGGAATCCGAGGGCCACAAGGGCTTCAGCGGTCGCGACAGCATCGACATCTTCCATGACCTGTTTGCGAATTTTGCCCGCGAGGGCGAGTTGATCAACATGGACACCCTGTGTGCCTTCTTCACCAAGGGCCGGCCCGAATTGGCCAAACAACTGCCCGACGGCTTCCTCGACGCCCTGCGCAACATGTACAACTACCAGATCCTGCAGGAAGTGAAAGAGTCGCTGTATTACTACAACGAAGAGCAAATCAGCCGCGACATCATGAACTACCTGTTTGCCCTGAACTACGAGCCGGGCACGACTGCCGACTGCAGCTACACCGGCGAGCGGTTGGAGATCACCGAAACCTTCCTGGCCGGCATCGAGAACCACCTGCTGGGCCACGACGTGCGCGAAGGCCGCCGCGGCGAATTCCGGGAAGAAACCCAGCGCGAGTACACCTCACGCACGCTCACCCAGGAAATCATGGTCGAAGAAAAAGGCATCACCGAGACTGACCTGTACCGGCAGTTGCACAAGCGCTACGTGTATTCCCTGAAAGAGAAAGTGCTCGATCCGTTCCTGGAGAACGCCAATTTCCGCCGCGCCCTGAAGGACTACGATACCGAAGATTTCCGCACCTACGACAAGCGGGTGCGCGAGGATGTCACTTTCCTGATCAACAACCTGACCGAACAGTTCGGGTATACGGAGAAGGGCGCTCGCGAGGTTTGCATCTATGTGGTGGACAACGAGTTGGCAGAGGTTTTTGAGGGCTAGGCAGGGCTGGCGCGGATCGGTCAGAAAATCGACTCCCCATACCCCCGCGGGTTTTCCTGTTGCCACCGCCAATGGTCGGCGCACATCTCAGTGATGCCGCGGGTTGCGCTCCAGCCCAGTTTTTTGGCCGCCATCGAAGGGTCGGCATAGCAGGTTGCGATGTCGCCGGGGCGGCGCGGAGTCACGGCATAAGGCACCTTTGCTCCGGAGGCCGCCTCAGCCGCCGTCACCATTTCCAGCACCGAATAGCCCTGGCCCGTGCCCAGATTGATCGGCACACAGCCTGCGAACCTATCCAATTTCGCGATGGCTGCCAAATGCCCCAAAGCCAGATCCACCACATGGATATAGTCGCGCACACCGGTGCCGTCGGGCGTATCGTAATCATCGCCAAAGACGCTCAACTGTTCGCGCTGCCCCACGGCGACCTGCATGATGTAGGGCATCAGGTTGTTGGGTATACCCTGCGGATCTTCGCCGATGCGGCCGCTTTCGTGGGCCCCGATGGGATTGAAGTAGCGCAACAGTACGCTGGTCCAGCGGTCATCCGAAAGGCACAGGTCGCGCAGAATTTCTTCGATGAAGAGCTTGGTCTTGCCGTAGGGGTTGGTCGCCGAGAGGGGAAAGTCTTCGGTGATGGGCACTGTGGCGGGATCACCATAGACGGTGGCTGATGAGCTGAAGACGAGGTTGAAACAGTCGTGGGCCGCCATCACTTTCAACAATTCCAGCGTGCCGACAATATTGTTCTCATAATAGCGCAGCGGAATTTCGCAGCTTTCGCCCACGGCCTTCAGCCCGGCAAAATGAACCACGGCGTCGAATCGGTGAGCGGCAAAAACCTTCGCCAGGGCAGGACCGTCGCAGATGTCCACTTCGTGGAACTCGATTTCACGACCAGTCAGGGCGCGCACCCGGTGCAGGCTTTCTTCCACCGAGTTGTCCAGGTTGTCGACGACCACCACTTCGAAATCCGCTTCCAACAGCTCCAGACAAGTGTGACTGCCGATATACCCGGCGCCGCCGGTCACCAGAATTTTGCCCGCCTTCTTGTCTGCCTTCTTGCCCGACTTCTTGCCCGACTTCTTGCCCGACATATGGATCCTCTTTCAAAGGGTTGCGTTCCCGCCGGATACAGAAACGCCCCGAAAATTGTGCACGGCGATACCGAAATCGTGTCAAGTGATGTTCGGAACACGTTGTAGGAATGATAGCTCAGACCCAGCCATGCACAATGTTCGGGGCGCTAAAAAACCCATTTCTGGGCTCAAAAAGTCGCTTGGGAAGCTTGATTTTCAGGTATTGTCAGGTTGTTGATTTCTGGAATCAAATCACCGACATCAATCAGACGCTGAATGTGTCACCCGCACCCCCGGCGGGATTTCCCCTCAATGACCGCTACAATAACAAGCTTCGGCCTCTGAACGCAACACAAAAGTGCCTTTTTCCCATTCTCTTTATCTATAGTACACAATACAAAAGCGCAAATCCACCATTATTCTCACATTTCATCAAGATATTATCATTTGGCCCTTTAATGCAACATATGGCGTTGTCTTTTGACTTCCAATCCGCTAGACTTGCGTCTCGACAATATTGGAGAAGGGCTCTGATTGGGCCCGGAGGATTGATGTGGCGGCCAAGTCGACTCTCAACCCCCCGGTTGCTGGCTCGCTGACCACATCGTCGGGGACCTATGACCGGATCTACACCTCCGGCGGCGTCGACGCCCAGTGCGGCGCCGAAGCCTTCGACTCGGCCAACGATGGCATGTATTTCGACGTCTACTGCCTGCAGGTTGACGACAACAATCCCATCGACCTGATCCTGGACGCCAACGGCACCAAACTTGCCGATACGGTGCTGACCCTCTATTGCTCGCCATTCAACCCGACCCAACCGCAATTGAACGTGGTCGCCTTTGACGACGACAGCGGCGAGTCCACGCTGAGCGCCATCACGGCCGCCCAGAATGTGCGCCTGGTCGAGGGACAGGAATACTGGCTGGTCATCAGCAGCTACGGCGCCAACATGACCGGCGACTATGTGATCCAGAAGAGCAGCAATGTGTATGACTGCGGTGTGGTGACCAACGAACGGGCCACCTGGGGCGCGATCAAAGGGATGTATCGCTAAGAATACTCTCGCCCAATTGTCATAAAAAATCCCCCTCTTTCGCCCGGAGGGGGATTTTTTCGTTTGGTCGGGTTGCGGACTAAGAACGGCCTGCCTCGAAGGAAGACAGCGCGGCCATGTTGGCGATCTTCGCCACTGTCGACGAGGTCGACACCATGTTGATCGGCTGCTTCAGGCCGTACAGCAGGGGCCCGACGACCTCACGCTGTCCCAGATGCCCCACCAGCTTGTAGGCGATGTTGGCGCTCTGCAGGTCCGGGAAGATCAGGACGTTGGCCTGTCCCATTACCTGACAGTTCGGTACGCTCTTGCTGCACCTGCCCTCGAGCACCGCGACATCGCCCTGCATCTCGCCATCGACCCGCAACTCGGGGTGCTCCCGATTCAGGATGCGCACCGCTTCGCGCACCCGGGCGCTCTCGGGCCGATCATTGTCCCCGAAGTTGGAGAACGAAAGCATCGCCACGATAGGCTCGAGGTTGAAATGGCGCGCCACCGTCGAGGCCACCAGGGCGGTCTCGGCCAACTGACGCGCATCGTTGTCGAAATTCACCGTGGTATCGGCAAAGATATAGACCTTGCCCTCGACCAACAGCACATGCATGCCCACCACGCGGGAAATGCCCTCGCGCAACTCGGCCAGCGGCAAGACCACCCGCAGCGTGTCGACATAGGAACGATCCGCGCCGCAAACCATGCCGTCGGCTTCGCCGTTGCGCAGCATCATCACCCCATGATGCATCGGACGTTGCACCAACCGCAGGGCCTTGGGGAAGTCGTACCCCTTGCGGGCGCGCTCCTTGAACAACAACTGGGCCATCTCATCGATGTTCGGACAGGATGTCGGGTCCTTCAGGGTGAGGCCCTTCAGATCGACGCCGAATTTCTCGGCCATCGTCCCGATTTTTTCCGTATCACCCAACAAAATGGGATGACAGAACCCAAGATCGGCCGCCATGCGGGAGGCCTCGAGCACACGCTGGTTCGCGCCTTCGGCGAACACAACCCGCCGTGGATTGGCCTGGGCCTGGCTGCGGATCGTATGCATCACCATCAGGCTCTTGTTGTGCATGCCTTCGAGGCGTTCCTGGTAACCGTCCCAGTCGGAAATCGGCATCTGGGCCACGCCGGTTTCAACGCCCGCTTTGGCCACTGCCAGAGCCACGATGGGCAGCACGCGGCTGTCGAACGGCTTGGGAATGATGTACTCCGGGCCGAATTCAAAATGGGTACCACCATAGGCCGCTGCCACTTCGGCCGGCATGGGTTGGCGGGCCAGGTCAGCCAGGGCGTAGGCCGCCGCCAGCTTCATTTCTTCGTTGATGGCGCTGGCACGGATATCCAGTGCCCCGCGGAAAATGAACGGGAAGCCCAGCACATTGTTGACCTGGTTGGGATAATCACTGCGACCGGTGGCCATGATCACATCCGAACGCGCGTCTTTGGCATCATGGTAGGTGATTTCGGGATCGGGGTTGGCCATGGCAAAGACGATGGGCTTTTCGGCCATGGACTGGATCATTTCCTTGTTCACCAGGCCAGCCACCGAGCAACCCAGGAAAAAGTCACAGCCAACCATGGCTTCGGCCAGGGTCCGGGCTTCGGTTTCGTTGGCGAAGTATTCCTTGTACTCGTTCATGCCGTTGGGGCGGCCCTTGTAACAAACACCCTTGCTGTCGGACAGCAGGAAATTTTCGCGGGGCACCCCCAGGCTTTCGATCAACTTGCCGCAGGCGATGGCCGCCGCACCGGCGCCGGAGATAACGACCTTCAGATCTTCGATCTTTTTTCCCTGCAACTGTGCCGCATTGATCAGCGCCGCCGCCGAAATGATCGCCGTGCCGTGCTGGTCATCGTGGAACACCGGAATGTTCATGGTCTCGCGCAGTCTTTTCTCCACCACGAAACACTCGGGGGCCTTGATGTCTTCCAGATTGATGCCGCCAACGGTGGGCTCGAGCAATTGGCAGAACTTGATGATTTCTTCGGGATCCTGCGTATCGATTTCGAGGTCGAACACATCCACGTGGCCAAATCGTTTGAAGAGCACACCTTTGCCTTCCATGACCGGCTTGCCGGCCAGGGCGCCAATGTTGCCCAGACCCAGGACGGCCGAACCGTTGCTGACAACGGCGACAAGGTTGCCCCGGTTGGTGTACTTGTAGGCGTCGGCGGGATTGTTTTCGATGGCGGTGCAGGGAATCGCCACCCCGGGCGAATAGGCCAGGGAGAGATCGTGGGCCGTAAGGCACGGCTTGGTCGGCACGACTTCTGTTTTGCCGGGTCGTCCCTGTTCGTGATAATCGAGTGCGTCCTGATCCCTGACTGACATAACTTCCATCCTTTCAATCGGTGGAATTCCGGAATATGATCATGATTCAAGTTTCCACTGACGAGTGGCAAAAGTCCAGAAGTGAGGCGGACCAAAGGAGCCGAATTGCAAAGTTTTTTGGAAAGTCTTAGCGCCGCGCTGGGGGATGTCGGCGGCAGCCTGTTTTCACTGATCCCCCTGGTCGGCGTGATCCTGATTATCATTGTCGCAAGCCGTCTTCTGGATCGGCAGGCACAACGCACAACGGGGCTGCGCTTCCGCAACCAGTTGATCATCACCGCTGTGTCATTTGTCGGGGTCCTGGTGATCATCGTGGTCCTGCCCGTGGACCCCGGTTTGCGCGGTCAGTTGCTGACCTTGGTGGGCATCATCTTTTCGGTGACCATTTCCCTCAGCTCGTCAACCTTCCTGGGCAACGCCATGGCCGGCGTCATGCTCAAGACCGTGCGCAACTTTCGTTCCGGCGATTTTGTCAAGGTGGGTGACTATTTTGGACGCGTGACCGAGCGCGGTTTGTTCCACACCGAGATCCAGACACCCAATCGCGATCTGACCACCCTGCCCAACCTCTTTTTGGCCACCACACCGGTGACGGTTGTGCGGGCCTCGGGCACCATTGTCGACGCCACCGTTTCTCTGGGCTTCGACATCCCTCACGGCAAAGTCGAAAAATCGCTGATGGAGGCCGCCGCAGTGGCCGAACTGAAGGAACCCTTTGTGCAGGTGCTGGACCTGGGTGATTTTTCAGTCACCTACCGCGTGGCCGGTCTGCTCGAAGATACCAAACGCCTGCTCACCTTCCGCTCGCGGCTGCGCGTGGCCATGCTCGATTGCCTGCACCGCGACGGGGTGGAAATCGTGTCGCCCAATTTTATGAATGTGCGCGATTTTGACTCTCGCCACGATTTCGTGCCCTCACCTTCGGCGAATCACGCCCCGGTGTTGGCCGACGCCCCGGTCGAAGTGGTCTTCGACAAGGCCGAAGAGGCCCAGACCCTGGCTGGATTGCACAAGGACTTGAGTGACCAGAAAAACCTGCTCGACGAAACCACCGCGGAACTCAAAGCCGCGGCGGATGACGAATCCCGGCAAAAGTGGCAAAGTGATGTGGATGGCATCCAGCAGCGGATCGACCGGCTCCAGGTAGAGATTGAAGAAGCCGAGTTGCGGGAAAAAGCGGACGACGACTGAGCAGAAAATCAGGTCGACAGGCAACGCCCTTCGACTGAAATCAGAAATTCAGGCCGGAGTCATCCGATCGGCCTGTCCGTGCCCATTCCAGCAAGGCTTGCCGTTCGTTCTCATTCAGCCGGGCTTCAGGATGTCCCACCGCGTAACTGCGCGGCGGCATTTTCCCGGCGGCAACCTGCTTGTCGATTTCGCGCAGCAACAGGTCCTGGGTCATGAAGTCGAAGATCGGCCACCGCGAAAAATTCAGGTCCTTGCGCCCCTCATTGACGTGCCCATTGATCCACCACGAAAGCGGCGCCACCTGTGCGTACCAGGGCCAACGTGTTTCGTGGGAATGGCAGTCGAAACAGGCCTTGACCAAGATCGCTTTGACCGCGGCCGGGGCCTGGACATCCGACTGCACCGGTGGGTTGGTGCGGTTGGTGGGAATAAACTGGGCCACGATCAGGAGCGTCGCCAATGTCGCGACGCCCCATTTGGCCAGCTTACCGAGGTGGGTGGTCACCATCTATTGCTCAAGCTGCTTGAGCATACGCTGGGCGTGGCCGTTCTGCGGATCGAGGGCCAACGCCTTGTCGATATTGGCCCGGGCCGCCTCTTTGTCGCCCCCCGCCAGATCAACCTCGGCCAGCATCAAATAGCTGTCGGCGTGGTCCGGATTCATCTCCAGGTTCAGCTCGATCATGCGGCGGGCGCCGTCCATGTCTCCATTTTCCTGAGCCAGGGTCTCAGCCACCCGCGTCAGGGTCATGGGCGTGAAGTCATAGGAACCTGAGCCGTAGTAGTTTTCCCGCAGGTCGCGGTATTTGGCCTCGCCGGACTCGGCGCCATCCTTGGCAATGGTCTTAAACAAGACGTTGTCCAGGGTGCGGGGATTTTCGACACCCCGGTGGCAAGTCACGCAGCGCACCTGGAAATCGTTTTCGTGAGTCGCGGCGGGCAGCAGGTTGGAGTTGATCTCCTGCACCATTTTCATCATCCCGCGGGCGATTTCCTTGTTCTTAAGCTCGTCACTGGCCCAGTCGAAACTCGAAAAATCGCCGGGCGTTTTCTGGACGTGACAGTCGGAGCAGCGCATGCCCAGAGCCCCCGCGAAAGACTTCATCGTGCCGAGCAGTTCCCGCTTGCCAATGTCTTTGGGCAGCACCTTCAGATTGGTGTACTCGTCGGGAACCTGGGCCAACGCGCTGGTGGCCAGCAAGGTGAACAATACGAGATAGAGGGCAACCTTCTTCATCGACGTCTCCTGAAAATTTGGGGTGGGACCGGGAAAGGCAGTATATCAAAAGCCTATGAAAACGTAACGCATTTTCAACAAGCCCGACCAACATTTGCCCGTGCCGACGGGGCGTCAAAACGCTATCATGGAGTCACGCCAACAAGTTGTGCCCCCAGACTGCCAGAGGTGCCCATGTCCCAAAAACTGCGTGACGCTGCCATTCGGGTTCTGATGATGCCCCGCGACACCAACCACCACGGCACCATTTTTGGCGGCGTGATCCTCAGCCACATTGATCAGGCCGGTGCCGTGGCGGCCATTCACCGGGGTTGTCGAAAGGTGGTGACTGTGGCCATGGACAAGGTTGTCTTTACCCACCCGGTCGAAGTCGGGGATCTGGTCAGCTTCTATGCTGAAGTGGTTCACGTGGGGCGCACGTCGATCAAGGTGCAGGTCATGGTTGAGGCCGACCGGCGTTCCAGTGGCGAAAAAGTGACCGTCACCCGCGCCGAAGTCACCTACGTGCACATCGGCGAAGATGGCAAACCCATAGCTGTGCCGGCAGCACCCTGATCGGGACTACTGGCCGTATTTGGTTACTTGCCATATTTAACGGAGCAACCATAGGGCAGAGTCGAAGCTTCCTTCACCGCGCCCCCGGACAGGACCGCCTTGAGGGCCAATTCCACATAATTCTTCTGCCCCATCTTGCTGGGCGAACGGTTGTCGTCGATGGCGCCGTTGTACAATACGATTCCCTTGCTGTTGATGACGAACATGTGCGGCGTGGTCTTCGCTTCGTAGGCGCGCCCCACGGTACCGGGTTCGTCCATCAGGATCGGGAAGGGCATCTCATAATCCTTATGAGCCTTCTGGTTGTGCTCGAGTCCGGCTCCCTGGCGGCCCGCGGCACTCGAATTGATCGCCAACCACACCACATCCTGGCCTTCCACGGCCGCAAAGGTCTCGTTCATCGTGCGGGCATTCAAGTGGTGCTTCTTGATGAAGGGGCAGTCGGGGTTGAACCATTCCAGAACCACGGTCTGACCAGCGTCCAGGTAGTCCTGCAGGTGGTGTTCCTGGCCGGATGTGTCACTCAGGGTGAAGTCCGGGGCCTTGTCGCCCGGGGCGATCGCGGCCACGGAAATACTGACCACCAGGGTCAGCAAAAGGGTGCTCAACAGGGCCAGACGCAACAGACGCATGATCAACCTCCAGCAGATTCGTCGGACAGAAGTTTGGCGGGAAAGTCCACGATGTAGGCGCGAATGGACCCGTCCTTTTCTTTGCTCGTGACCAGACCGCGCACCGGTCCGACCGTTTCCCCCTCGGCCGCAAATCGCAGGGCCAACTCGGGGCCCTGACCATCACGGATCAGGTTGACCAGCTTTCCGCAGTCAACCGTCGGCATGAAACTCAGTTGGGTGCCCCCGGTTCCGGTCAGGTGAAATTTCTGCCCCGTCCAGTGCGGGTCGAACAACCCGTCGGGCAAGGGCCGGGGCAGGTTGTCCATCACCTGAGCGCTCAGTTCGGATGGCGGTCCGGCCTGATGGTCGGACAACGGAATTTCCAGCGAAACGGTGGCCTTGCCCGGCACGCAGGATGTCTTGCAGGCCAGCCATTCGATTTCTGCTTTCACAACTGCGGTACCCGTCGTCGGTGCCCCATCCGGCAGGCCGACTTTCTGCAGCAATACCAGCTCGCCGTGATAGACGTGGTCCAGAATGTCGCCCTCACTGAGGTAACGCACGGGCGCCGGCCAGTGCAGCCCACCGGCGATCCAGCCCGGCGGCAATTCCAGATCAATGGTTGGCGCGAAGCCCGAATCGTTGCGCCCGATCCAGTACAGATGCCAGTTGGGCGCCATTTTGAAACGCCACACCAGGGTGATGCTGTGCCCGGGCACGGCATCCTCGTAGTCGGTGCTGACGGTCACCTGAACCGGATTGTCGTCATCCGGCTGCTGAGCGCCGCAACCGGCCAGGCCCAGAATCAGAAGCACTCCGACGGCGGTGCAGGCTAGAGATTGGGTGATATTTTTCATGCCACCCACCATAAAGAGGTTGGCCGCTGGTCGCCACCTTGACGGTGGAAAGAAAAACTGATAGGTAATGGGCTTCGCAGAGAATTTGGGTTCGTGACCAGCCAACGGGGAGATATCGTGGACAACTCACCCAATGCAGCCCGCAGCACCGTGACACCAAGCGTCAATCGCATCATTTTTATCGTTTTGGTGGCCCTGTCTCTCGGGGGGCTGGCGATCATGAGATATTCGGACACCTATGGCCTGTGGTACTGGGTGGCCATGTCGGTCATCAGCGGCGGCGTGAGCATTGGGCTGGCCTGGCGCGGCGCAGCCGAAGCGGGCGAAACGGCCGGCGGTCACCTGAAGAAACAGGTCTTCCACTGGCTTGCACTGATCGGCGCGTTATTGCTGATCTTTTTCCTGCAGACCACCGAAGCCCTCGACCCGACCGTCAGCGGCCAGATGGCGTTGCTGATGCTGGCGCTGACAACGATCCTGGCCGGCGTGCACTTCCGGCCCAGGTTGGCTGTGATCGGTGGCATCCAGGCCGCAACCTTCGTGGCCGCGGTGATTGCCGAAGAATTCTTCTGGGTATTGCTGATTCTGATTCTTGTCGCCGTGGTGATCGACATTGTCTGGCGCAGCCGAAAACGCTAGTCGATCTTTTCGAATGTGTCCTGGTTGAAACCCTCAAATTCGATCAGGCCAGCCTTGTGGCCCGGCTCGATGGGAATGATCGCCGGGTCACGGCCGTCAACGAACATCACTTTGCGCATACCCGCACTGATGGCGTCCATATGGTCGCCATCTTTGCCGATCAGGGCCGTGCCCTTGAGCACGCAGACACAGGTCACTTCATCATTCTTGTAGACCGCGATGGTCGTGCCGGTAATTTCGATGCGGCCTTCGCTCGTCAGGATC
>RCNC010003134.1_pt1 | contig 10850 bp, 11 predicted proteins | sample 2041301 | NCBI WGS metagenome assembly RCNC01 (sample SAMN09708231, study PRJNA481090) | Marine sediment metagenome, whole genome shotgun sequencing project. | biome: marine sediment; feature: ocean; material: sediment; isolation source: Sewage treatment plant 13A marine sediment (STP13A) ... | reverse complement strand
TCAACCGTGGGATAGCGGTCAACACCGATATCCTTGTAACTGATGATGCCAAATAACACCAGTACAGCGGAGAGCATATAGGCGAACACATGCCGCTTGATGGAAATCTCAGGTAAGTTCAATTGACAGGCTCCGCAATTTTTACACCGGCACCATCGGTAAGGAAAGCTGCGCCGTCGCTGGCAACGGTTTCACCATTGGCAAGACCGTTGGTGATTTCAACAAAGCCGTTTTCGCTATGACCGGTTTCTACCAACCGGGCTTCAGCCCTGTCGCCATTGATGACGTAGACCAAATGACCTGCAGGTCGGCGTACAACACTGATGATGGGCACCATGATGGCCTGCTTGCGTGTTTCCACCAGTACTTTTCCGGCAAGCGTCGCGCCTGGTCTTAAGTCACCCGGGTCTTCCAGGTCAACGATAGCCATCACGGCGCGGCTGCCGTTTCCAATGGTTGGTTGCAGGTCGGTAATTTTACCCGGGGCAAATACGCCGGGTGTGAGCGGGCTGAAAATTTTTGCTGGTTGGCCGATCTTAATACGCAAGGCCACTGTTTCCGGATAGGGCAGCCAGGCCTGGAGCTCGTCGGGGCGGGTAATTTCGAACAGTGCCTGTCCACGCCTTACAAAATCTCCAGTGGCGATTAGTCGTCTTTGAACAACACCTGAAACAGGTGCGGTGATGCGGGACTTGCTCAATGAGTCCTCGACAATCGCAAGCTGGGCAACGGCTGCCTTGTAGTCTGCCTGGTAGGCTTCCAGTTGCTCCCGGGCGTCATCGAGTTGGGTCTGGGAAGACAGGTTTTTTGAAGAGAGTTTTTGCAAGCGGTCAACTCGTCGCTTGCCATTGGCGATATGAACATCGAGGCGTTCGAGACCGGCCTGTGCTGCCTGCTGTTGCAATAACAGGTTAGAGGTATCAGTTTCCGCGAGCAGTTGTCCTGTCTCGATGCTGTCACCGGTGTCCGCCGTTACCATGGTGATACGACCTTCAACCTCCGCGGCCAGTGTTGGTGCTGAGAGGCTGTGCACCTGGCCGACCGTTTCCAACCATATCGGGAGGTCTTTGGTTTCTGTCCTTGAGACGGATACCAGTACCGCTTTTTCGTTGGAGGTTGTGCCAACCTCGGCCGGGTCTTCACTGCTGCACGCACTTAACAGCAATGCAAAAAGCGATAAAAACAGGGTGCTGATGTTTAACACTCTATCGGCATGATGCAGCATTAGTCTTCTCCTTTATGAAGCATGCCGTTGATCAATACATCCATGATGCCCTTGCTATAGGTATCGGCATCATCGGTAAAATCGACTTCATGGATATGTTGCATGACGGGGGAGGCCTGAAAGAAAAACATGTTGGCTGACACGATCATAAAAGCAGTCAGTGTTGGATTTATGTCTGCACGGAATTCCTTTTCCTGCTGGCCCTGGTGAACCATTGCCACCAGTCTGCTGAAAACTTCACCCATGACGAGCCTTGTAATTTCCTGCCCGTGTTGAGAACCCTCCGACAGGGTTTCACGCAAAATCAACTGTGTGCTGCGTTTGTGTTCCAGGATATTGCTGAGCTGACCGGCAGCAAACCCGGTCAGACGCTGTTTAAATGTTCCCGGCGAATCCTCCAGTGCATCAAGCAGGGCTGAAGAACGCCGGACAGCGGTTTTCATGACCGCAAGGTACAGGTCATGCTTGTTTTTGAAGTGGTGGTATATATTGGGTTTACTGGTTTTGGCCAGGCTGGCGATCGCACTCATTGACACGGCATCAAAACCCTTTTGGGCGAACAGTATTTCCGCGGCTTCCAGTATGGCCAGTTCGCCACTGGAGTAGCTTGTTTTAGTGGCTGGTTCGTTTTGCATGGTAAACAGGCCTTGATTTGTGAGACTGACCGAACGGTCGGTAAGTATATTCCTGTTGTGAGACTCAAACAAGAAAACTTCGGCTCCTGAAGTCCTGTTAAGGTAAAATTTGCGCCTCGTCCTATGAAACTACTGCGCAAAAGCGGCGTCTATTACGGGTCAATGAACACAAACAACCAGGCCACGGTTAAAACCGATGATGACTAAAAATAAAATTAAAGGCTGGTTCAGCCTGCCACTTACCGCCTTGCTACTGGGTTGGTCTTTGTTGGCAATAGCTATTGAATTTGATGAGGTAAGGGAGTTCGGTGAAGTCTTCGAGGTCTCAGCGAAAGCCAGCGACCGCCAGCAAATCGAAGTCAGCTGGCAGATTGCCAATGGTTATTACCTGTATAACAACAAATTTCTGAAGTTCAAAACAGAAACTGCCGGTGTCGTCCTGGGCGAAGCGGATATACCTGCCGGTGAGAAGAAGTTTGATGAATTACTGGGTGAAGAGGTCATCAAGTTCCACGACCGCTTAACTATCACTTTGCCACTGGAGTCCCTCGCACCCGGTGTTGACAACGTCAGTCTGAAGGTGCGTTCCCAGGGGTGTATGGAAGACGTATTTTGCTACCCTCCCACCGAGCAATTACTGCTTGTCAGTTTACCGGCAGCCAAAGAAGACGTTGCGCTTGTATCCCCTACTCAGCCCGCAGCAACATTAGCAGATGTTTTCAATCAGCCATTGCTTGTTCCGGGTCAGGATGCGGTCAATCAAGAACCGCCCCTGCCGGCGGACCAGGCCTTCGTCTACGAGGCCATTGGTCTTTCATCCGAAACCATCCTGGTACGGTTTACATCCCAACCCGGTTACTACCTGTATCGCGACAAGCTTGCTTTCAGAGTATTGGGTGACAACGGTTTTGAGGTTCGCGAGGCAGATTTCCCTGAAGGCAAGATAAAAGACGACCCGGAGTTCGGTCCTGTCCAGGTTTATTTCGGGCAAATCGAAGTGCCGGTGCACATCAATCGACCTGCGGGGCCGGAACAGAGCATTAGTCTCGAAGCTGATTACCAGGGTTGTCGTGATGGTGATATCTGTTACCCACCACAAACGTCGCGTGCCGATTTACTGATGGCAGCCTCGTCAGCTACAACGCCCGTCAAAACACAATCTGTAGCCGCGCCGGTATCGCCACCGGTCAAGATCAAGACATCAGAGCAGGATGTGTTGGCACGGATGCTGTTGAATAACCCAAGCGGTGCGCTGTTTGCTTTTTTCATCGCCGGTATCCTGTTGGCGTTTACACCCTGTGTCTTCCCAATGGTACCCATTCTTTCAGGCATTATTGCAGGCCAGGGTGAGCGTATGACAACCGCCCGGGCCTTCTGGCTATCGCTTGTCTATGTGCTCGCGATGGCAGTGACTTATACCGTTGCCGGTGTGTTGGCTGGTTTGTTTGGTCAAAACCTGCAGGCCTTGTTTCAAAATCCGTGGATACTTAGCTTCTTCATTGCCATATTTATTGCACTTGCTCTTTCCATGTTTGGCTTTTTCGAGTTGCAGTTACCGTCAGGCTTGCAGACACGGCTTACACAGGCCAGTAACAAGCAGCAAGGCGGCAGTCTTACCGGTGTTGCAATTATGGGCTTTTTGTCCGCACTCATTGTCGGGCCCTGCGTGGCACCGCCATTGACTGCGGCCCTGATCGTTATCGGTGCTTCCGGTAGTGCCTTTTTAGGTGGCGCGGCGCTGTTCGCTCTTTCGATGGGAATGGGTGTGCCATTGATTCTGTTTGGTGTATCCGCGGGCAAACTGGTACCCAAAGCAGGCCCCTGGATGGATGCAATCAAGGCCGTCTTCGGGGTTGCATTGCTGGCACTGGCTATCTGGATGTTGGAGCGTATCGTTCAAGGCCCGGTTATATTGCTGCTCTGGGGCAGTCTGGCGATAGCCAGCGGTGTTTACCTTGGTGCTCTTGAGCGTATTCCCGACGGCGCAAGCGGCTGGAAAAGTTTGTGGAAAGCCCTGGGCCTGGTGTTGATGTTGCTGGGTGCGATAGAAGTCATCGGGGCTGCTTCGGGTGGGGAAGACTGGATGAAGCCGCTTAAAAATATACGCTCCGCTGGCCAGGCAAGTCCGGCTGAACACGTAAGTTTTCAAAAAGTTAAATCACTGGCAGATCTCGAAGCTGCAGTAACCCGGGCCAACCAGTCCGGTAAACCGGCGATGCTGGATTTCTACGCAGACTGGTGTGTTGAGTGTGTACGTATGGAACGTAATACCTTCGGTGAGCCGGAAATTCAGACCCTGTTTGAACAGATTCAACCGCTCCAGGCCGATGTAACCGAAAATGACGATACAGACCAGGCACTGATGCAAAAATATGACATTATCGGCCCGCCGGCTATCCTGTTCTTTGACCGCCAGGGTAGGGAAATGCGTGATTATCGGCTGGTTGGATATTTTGACACGGAAGAGTTCGCAGGACACCTTGATTTGGTCCTGGAGGCACAATAATGCGACAGCTGCTGGTTAGCCTGGTTGCAATAGCAGCACTGATGACAGGGTTCTATTTATCGGCCCGCTACTTCTCCGAGCCTGTTGTCGTGTCTCAACCGGTGGCTGCCGGTGACCTGCTTGGCAGTGTTCGTCCGGATTTCAATCTGGACAGCAATAAGGGTAAGTTCATCACCCCTGACGATTTTTCGGGACAGACACTTCTGATCAACTTCTGGGCAACCTGGTGCGGTCCCTGCCGTCAGGAAATGCCGATGCTGATGGACCTGCAACGGCAATATCGTTCAGACGGATTGCAAATTGTCGGTATCGCACTTGATGATGCCAAGAGCGCCAGCAATTTTGTAAAAACTTTTGGCATCACCTATCCGATATTGCTGGGGTTGGAAGATGTATTCACCACCAGTGCCGCCTATGGTAACGAGGAGGGCGTGCTGCCTTACAGCGTGCTCGTTGATAAGAACGGAATTGTACGTTGGCAATATGCCGGCATCATCCAGCACGAACAAATCACTAGCCTGTTAAGCGATCTGCTCTAATCCCCTCCTCCGAACAGCGTTGTCCCGGGGATGACGGTGCCAAAGGTCAATTTTGCCCCTTTTAAGTCCTGCGCCAGGCGTTTGTTAAAAATTTGTTGTGCCGATATTGCCGTGAACTTCTTCAATACGGTAGCGAACGGTAGACAAATGTGATTTTTTGGGGCAGACTGTTTCACCCCTGATGAGGAATGCTGATCCGTGGTTAAAGTTCGCGTATTTAATGGTCCCAATCTGAATCTGCTCGGCCAACGGGAGCCTGAAACTTACGGCAAACGTGGTCTTTTGGATATCATGCATGACCTGGAACGGTTTGCGGCGGATTGCGGGCTTCAACTGGATCATATGCAGACTAACTCTGAAGGGAAGATGGTAGATGCCATTCAGCAGGCGGGTAAAGACGGCGTTGATTACATCATTATCAACCCTGCAGGTTATACCCACACCAGTGTCGCGATCCGTGATGCCTTGCTGGCAGTAGAAATACCATTTGTTGAAGTCCATCTCTCCGCAGTTAATTCTCGTGAGCCTTTCAGGCAGGTCAATTATTTCTCCGATATTGCGATCGGAGTGATCAGCGGGTTCCGCGGTGAGAGCTATTTATTGGCCTTACAGGCTATTTTGAATCGAATTGAACCCTGAATCGGGAGCGACGGTACGTGGATATCCGGAAAATTAAAAAACTTATAGAACTGTTGGAAGAATCCAGCCTGACAGAATTGGAAATTGTTGAGGGTGAAGAGTCTGTGCGCCTGATGCGTGGCGGACAGGTGCAAGCCATGCCCTTTGCTCAACCACAAATGATTGCACCCGCACCTGCCGCGACGACACTGGTAGCTGATCAAACCAAAGACGAAGAGGACCAGATACCTGAAGGTGAGTTGGTGCTTTCACCCATGGTAGGCACATTTTTCGCGGCTTCCGGGCCAGGGGCCGAACCTTTTGTCAGCATGGGCCAGAGAGTGGGTGTCGGTGATATCCTGTGCATCATCGAGGCAATGAAGATGTTCAACCAGATTGAAGCGGATGTGGCCGGTACGGTGGTAGCAATACTGGTCGAGAATGGTCAGCCGGTTGAGTACGACCAGCCACTATTCGTGGTTCGGTAATTAGCATGGCCGCACTTGAAAAAATAGTCATCGCCAACCGCGGTGAAATTGCGTTGCGTATTGTGCGCGCCTGTCATTCCATGGGAATTAAAGCTGTTGCAGTGCACTCTACCGTGGACCGCAATCTGAAACATGTTGCCCTGGCGGATGAAGCGGTATGCATAGGTCCTGCACCCGGTACGGAAAGCTACCTGAATATTCCTGCCATTATTGCTGCAACCGAAGTGACCGACTCGGTAGCCGTGCATCCCGGTTATGGCTTTCTGGCTGAAAACGCTGATTTTGCAGAACGTGTCGAACAGAGCGGATTTATTTTCATTGGTCCGCGATCCGAAACCATTCGACTGATGGGTGACAAGGTATCTGCCATCAAGGCCATGAAGGAAGCCGGTGTTCCCTGCGTGCCTGGTTCCGATGGTGGCCTTGGTGATGATCTGACAGAAAATCATGCCATTGCACATCGTATCGGTTATCCCGTGATTATCAAGGCGGCTGCCGGAGGCGGGGGGCGCGGCATGCGCGTGGTTCATACCGAGGCACATCTGTCCAATGCCTTGCAGCTAACCCAGCGTGAGGCGGAGACAATATTTGGTGATAGCACCATTTACATGGAAAAATTCCTGACCAGTCCACGTCACATAGAAGTGCAGGTGATCGCTGATCAGCATGGCAACGCCATACATCTCGGTGAACGTGATTGCTCAAGCCAGCGTCGTCACCAGAAGGTTATCGAAGAAGCACCCGCACCAGGAATCACAGCGGAGCAACGGGCTGAGATTGGTGGTGTTTGTGTAGAAGCCTGCAAACGAATTGGTTATCGCGGTGCCGGTACCTTTGAGTTTTTGTTTGATGATGGCCAATTCTACTTTATTGAAATGAACACCCGCATACAGGTCGAACATCCGGTCACTGAACTGATTACCGGCGTGGATTTGATCAAGGAACAGATTCGCGTAGCGGCCGGAGAAAGGCTCGCCTATACCCAGGACGATATTGTCATACGTGGCCACGCAATTGAATGCCGTATCAATGCTGAGGACCCGGTAACCTTCATGCCTTGTCCGGGTACGATCAGCGGCTTCCATGCCCCCGGCGGGCCAGGAATACGTGTGGATTCGCATATCTATGATGGCTACAAGGTACCCCCTCATTACGACTCCATGATCGGCAAGCTGATTGCCCATGGCGAAGACAGGGCGACGGCCATTGCCCGAATGCGGATGGCGCTTGATGAGACCGTGTTAGAGGGTATCAAGACCAACATTCCACTGCACAAATGGTTACTCCTGGACCAGGGGTTTGTGAAAGGCGGTTTCAATATCCACTACCTCGAAAAACGCCTCGCAGACCGGGCTTCCCAATAGCGAACCGGCAAGTGTTAACAGGCCCAAGACCCTAATGTCGTGGCTGGAACTCAGTGTTCGGGTGTCACGGCAAAATGCAACATTGGTTGAAAGCCTGCTGCAAAACGAACCGGTGCTGGCACTAACGCTGACAGATGATGCTGATGACCCTGTACTTGAGCCGGGTGTGGGTGAAACTCCTTTATGGCCATCGGTTTGTGTCACCGCGTTATTCAAGGGTGATACGCCGGTTGAACCCTTGACGCGTATGCTTAGCCTGCTACCGGGTGTAGATTGGCCACATCAGGTCAATTTCAGAAAATTTGAAGATCAACAATGGGAACGGGTTTGGCTGGATCGTTTCAAACCGATGCAGTTCGGGTCTGATCTCTGGATTGTACCGGGCGATGCACCGGTTCCTGCCGGGGCAGTGTATGCTTTACGACTGGACCCCGGCCTGGCCTTTGGCACCGGTACCCACCCGACTACGCACCTTTGCCTGGAGTGGATGGACAGCCATGATTTTGCCCAAAGTTCCGATGGGGAGACGGTAGTGGATTATGGTTGTGGTTCTGGTGTTTTGGGCATTACGGCCGCCATTAAGGGTGCTAAAACCGTCATTTGTGTCGATAATGACCCCCAGGCGCTGATCGCAACGTCTGATAATGCGCAAAGAAACGGCGTGCAGGGTAAGGTTAAAGGCATGGCTCCGGAGCAATTCAAACCACGGATGGCAGACGTGGTACTCGCCAATATACTGGCAGGGCCGCTGGTTGAACTGGCGCCACGGTTAAGCGTTACCGTCAGACCCGGTGGTTCACTGGTACTCTCCGGCATACTGGAGGGACAAGCGGACGAGGTTGAAAACGCGTATGCGGGTGCGTTTGGGAAACTGCAAAAGAAGGTCATAGATGGCTGGGTGTTATTGACGGGAGTCAAAAAGTGAAAGGCAAGATAAAGATCAACCTGGGTTCCGGTCACTGGAAGCTGGAGGATTGGGTCAACGTGGATATTGACCGTGAAAGCCAACCGGATGTTTGTGCCAACCTGGCCGGTGGTTTGCCCTTTGCAAGCGGTGTTGCAAGCCTGATGCACACCGAGGATTTTATCGACCAACTTGAGCTTGATCGGGCTGCGGAATTTTTGCGTGAATGCCATCGTATCCTGTCCCCGGGTGGTGTCCTGCGTGTGTTGACACCGGATATGCGGAAACTGGCGCGGTTGTACCTTGATGATCCGGAACAACTCATGACCCTATGGAAAACTTTTGTTGGCGTACCGCTGTCACTGGATACGGTCGGGGAAATTTTTAATATCGGAATGCGGTTCGCCGGGCATACATTTTTATATGACGAAGAAACATTCAAGGCGCTCACCTCAAGTTGTGGTTTCGACGCCCGCAGGGTTGAACACCAGCAGAGTGACGTACCCGAATTGCGGGGGCTGGATCTTCGTTCACCGGAAAACGCTATCTCTATGTACTTTGACTGCTATCGTCGGGGTTAGGAGATTAAACCCAGGGCAGCCAGCAGTTCTGCCGGTTTAGACCAATCTCTGCCGCAAACATAGCGGGGTAAATTCCAACGGTCACTTTGTACGGTAACCAAACCCGGGTCGGTCCCAATGGCCGCCAGGCAATGGTGCTCGTTGCGGTGTAACGGAAAGTATTCGGTACGGATATACTCACTGGATTCGCCGAAAGGATAGGCAAAGAAGGCGGGTTTTCGACCCGTTTTCTTTTCGATGAACTCAGCTGCCTGAACAACCTGATGATGACAATGTTCGAGACCGCTAACCATGTCGAATCCCCCGCGGGGGTAGTGTTCTTCTTCCAGGTCAGCGTGGTTGTGATCCCATCCATGGTTACCAATGGACATCAATGGGTGGGCATCCGCCTTACACCACCAGTCATCACTCATATGACCCGAACCAAATAGTGATTTGCTGTCAATGAGCCGACGTGCTTCGGTGCTGGCGATAACAAAACTGGTCGCATGCAAACCGGGTTGTGCAGCGCTGCCATAACGCCCGACGAAGGATTCCATTATTTGCAGCAAACCCGCTTGTTTGCCATGGTCGGGGAAAACGAGTGAACGCACGTCGTAATCACAGCCGTCATCAAACGTCAGGCTCACGAGAGGTGATTCACTGACTGGTAATTCACCGGAAAACACGGCATTTATAAGCGTGGTGAGAGAAACAAATTGACAGCCTGCAGCATGTAAAATATCCAGATCGGCCGCCAGTGCGACGTGGTCATTGTTGTTTGTGTCGTTTCCGGCAACATTCTGGGAGTGATAGGCGAGTATGGCTGCTTTCAAGATCGGGTTACCTGGATTGATATATTCGGCTCTGGCAAGAAACTATATGACACTTTGGTAAGCGAGATGGATAATATATGCTTTCCGCCAACCAGTCATCGACAGAATGTTTAGATTGCGTCCATGAAACAGGTTTCCAAAGGCCAAAAACACGCATGAATTTATGGAAAGCCATTCGCGTACAATCGGTTGATTTCATCGTCTTCCTGGCGTTGCCACTTGCCTCTGTTTTTCTTCCGGCCTCCTGGTCACGAGCGCTCCTGGCACGTAGTTCAAACCTCAACTGGATACTGTCAATGGAAGCTGAAGCGGCCTTCTCGAGCGCCAGCAAGTATGTTGAAACCGGCGATGAGAAAACATGGAAGTCGCGCTGGAAACAGGTTGAGATGCTGGACATCCGTGATACGTACATGATGAGTTTTGGACGTACCGGTTCGGTTCTTGGTGAAATTGAATGCGACCAACCGCTGGAAATTGTCAGGGACAGGGTCTTGATCGGTATGCACTGGGGGCCGTCCATATCCATTCTGAAGCTATTGCAGGTGGCCGGGCTTAACCCGGCATTGCCATACCGCAAACCTGAACGGGCAATACTCCGAATCAGGCCTTTCTATTACATCTTCGTTTCCCTGGCGGCCCGGCATATTGTGAAAACAATGGGTGAACGGGCGGTAGCCATTGGCGGTGCAGGCAAGGTGTTGCGTGCAATGATGGATCAAACCGGCAGTGTTATCGTGGTGATGGACGCGCCACCAAAGGCAGGCAAGTCGACATTGAACGCCGAGGTCATCGGAAAGAGTGCCGTATTCGAATCGGGTTTCCCGAACATTCTTGCTGACAATCACAAGGAATATGTTTTTTACGCACTAAACCTTCAACCGGGTGGCCATGTCAGGAAAAAACTTGAGTTAATGGGGCCATTCAGCTCAAGCGATGCACAGGAATTTGTTGAACAATACGCCGGTTTTCTGGACCGTCACCTTTCGACTGATCCCGCCCAATGGCGTATTTGGCATGTCTCTCAGCAGTTTTGGCGATGAGTCGCACATAACCTAAATCATATTTTCGGAAGCAGATTCCCTTTGCTGGGTAACAAGCGAACGTAGGGTGCGTAACTCGTTACGCACCGGACCATCGTCGGATGTTAAAACCATTGGTGGGTAACAAGTTACCCA
>RCNC010003480.1_pt1 | contig 10851 bp, 8 predicted proteins | sample 2041301 | NCBI WGS metagenome assembly RCNC01 (sample SAMN09708231, study PRJNA481090) | Marine sediment metagenome, whole genome shotgun sequencing project. | biome: marine sediment; feature: ocean; material: sediment; isolation source: Sewage treatment plant 13A marine sediment (STP13A) ... | reverse complement strand
AGCCCACAGATCACACAGATAGACCCAGATCCGAACATTCGGAGAAACCGCAGATCACGCAGATCGACGCAGATTCCGCCCATTCCTTTTAACGCAGAGGCGCAGAGACGCAGAGGCGCAGAGGCGCAGAGGGGCGATCACAGGAATTCTACGTTTGGCGAGGTCCTGGCCGCCTCACGGCGGCCAAGGCTGCCGGGCCGGCAAACCCTCCAAAAGCGAGCTCTTGTCCCGGTTTCCCGGCCCGGCAGCCTGCGCTCTACGAGCGCAGTCCTCGCCACTTCTCTTTTTCATTTTGAAATGGGAATGAGCCCGCAACCAAAACAAATAATGTGAAGAGAGGCAGAACCGACGTGCCGCCGGCACGTCGGCCGGTGAGAAGGCGAGCAGCGACGGATGCTCGCATCCGGAGCGGAGAGCCTTTTCGCCGGCGACAGGCGATCAACAGATCGCCTGTCGTTCTGCCGTGAACCATCAAGCATCGCCAGACAAGCTCGGCAGCTCTCTCTCTGCGTCTCTGCGCCTCTGCGGCTCTGCGGCTCTGCGTTATTTTTGTGATGTCTTGGTGTCTTGGTGTCTTGGTGGTGGATCTGGATCTATCTGTGTGATCTGTGGGCAGTCCGGATAGGCTCTGTGAACTCTGCGCCTCTGAGGTTTCTCGTGCGCCTACAAACCGAGGAACTCCAGAGTCGCCTTGCGGCCGGCGTCGACGAAATCGTCAAAACGATTCCACTCGGCCCATCGCGCATCACCCACCCCCGGCCGGATGATACGGGTGGCCGATCGGAGGTGTCGCCGGCGCAGGAGACGGGCGGTCATCATCTGAGTCCGCATCATGGTGTCGAGGACCAGATCGTCGTCCCTGATTGGCGGCACATCGAGTGACACGTCGACCGCAACCACCGGCCAGCCCTCGTCTCGCGCCGCAACCGCCGGAACTTCGGCTACCACGCCCCCGTCCACCAACAGCCGACCACCGATCTCGACCGCCGGGACCATTCCAGGAATCGCACTCGTCGCTGCCATGGCGGGCCGGATTGGGCCGGACCGCAGCCGTTCCTCTGCGCCGGTCTCGAGATTGGTCGCGACCACGACGAGCGGCTTCGGCAAGTCCGAAAACTGGAGATCGGGGATGAGGAATTCGAGCGCTTCCACCAGGGCAGAATCGTCGAGCACCGTCCCTTTGTTCATGGCGAAAGAAATAACGACCCGGTTGCGAATTTGCCGCGCGACCTGGATCAGCGGGTGCTCTTTGGAGTCGGCGTCGGGAACTCGTCCAATCGGACGTACCGAGGGAATCAGGTCTTTACTGAGCGCTTCACGCCAAAGATCGGTGGCGCGCGCCGCTGAGCCAAAGGCGAAATACATTCCCCCGACAACCGCGCCCATGCTGGTGCCGACGATGCCACGGACCGGCAACCCGACCTCATCGAGGACCTGGAGAACACCGAGGTGAGCGAAGCCACGCGCGCCGCCACCACCGAGTGCCAGCACCGGCGGTCGCAGCCGCCATGTCGTGCGCGTGACTTTTTCCCTGAATTTATCCCACACATCTCACCAACTATCTGCTGTGGCCGGAAAGTTACTGAGATCTGCGGACTCGCCACGGCACCCCGCCACCGTCTCAACCCTTCGTCGAGCGCCTCGCACCTCGCGGCTTTGTTTTCGCCGCTGGTTCTGCGGCCGGTTTCGGCGTTGATTTCACAGCCGTTTTCTTGGCCGCGGCGCCCTTCTTGGCAGGCGGCATCGCGCGACCCGAAGGAGCGGGCTTGACTCTATTCTTAGTTTTCTTGGTGCCGGACTTCTTTCGCGTCCTCGGCCGACGGCGTTCCATTTCGGCGATCAAACCGAGGAGAGCCTCGTGGACTCCCTCGGCAACCCGACGGCTTTTATCAGAGATGTGGTCCAGATCGTCCGTGCTACCGCGCGGATCGATGTCCGCAATGCGGTCTCCCTTCTTGACCGGGACCCCATCCCGAAGCAATCCCCGCAAAGCACCTGAGATCCTCGCCGTCACCGGGTACGACGCGTCCACCGGAACGCCCTGCCGGAAATCTTCGACCCCATAAACGGAAACTACAGTTCCGATCCGCTCACCACGTTCAACCCGGCCACCGATAGTGTGCTGGGTGAAAAAAATACCATCTCGAACCGCCTTGACGGCTCGCTCATCGGCGTAGCCCAGGATCTCCGCAGGCGGCTCATCACGGAGGCGCTCACCAGTGTCTTCAAGGACAGCGCCGACCTGAGGTCCGCGGACGGTGTCAACGACCGCGTCGCAGTCCTTACGAGCGACATAGCCCGGGCCGAGAGCGATGACAACCGGCGCGATCTCCCGTTTGAGACCCCAGTTCTTGCGCAGCATCGCCGCTTCGATAAAAATCTTCGGCTGCCAGCTATGGAGCACTTCATCGAGATCGAGCGCCGCGATCGCAATCGCACCTTTTTCGTTCGCCGCCTCAGCCTCGTCCACGTTACGCACGTATCGGCCGAGCACCCCCTGCACCTTGGTCGTGCCGTCAAGGATCGCCTCGGAAAAACAAACCTGGCGACGAACAGCTTTCGGGTACCGTCGTTCGAGCATCAGAATGTTCTGAAAACCCTGGGTATAAAGATGGTGGGCGGTCCCCGACGCCAGCTCTCCGGCGCCTCGGATCAGCACGCGGTAATCGCTCGGCTTCATCCGTCCCCCATCATCGGCCTCGTTTCCCGTTTGGCCCGTGTTGGCACATTCTAGCTTGGCTTTTTCACCCTGTCACGTAATGATTTTGACCGGGCCAAAACCCGATCCGGATCCGACAATCACAATCGCTATCGGGATCGCTATCGGGATCGCTATCGCTATCGAACAACGGCAAGTGGAATCGAGTATTTCGACCCCGATCCCGATAGCGATAGCGATAGCGGTAGAGCGGTTAAGCCAGAGTGTTACGACTCCTCGAGGACCCGAATGTCCGGCAGATTCCGATACGCCTCTCCATAGTCGAGTCCATAGCCAACCACGAAGAGATCCTCGATCTCGGTGCCGAGAAAGGCGACGTCAACCTCGATCTTGCGCCGCGATGGTTTCGATAGAAGCGCCACAACCTGGATCGATTTCGGGTGCCGCACCTCAATGAGTTTGATGACATCAGTCAGGGTGATCCCGGTGTCGACAATATCCTCGATCAGATAGACATCTCGGTCACGAACGTCGACAGTGATGTCCTTGACCAGCACGACCGAACCGGACGAGGTCGTGCTGGCGCCATAGCTCGAGACCTGGATGAAGTCCAACTCGACCGACGAGCGGATTCGCCTGGTGAGATCTGTGAGGAAGAAAACGCATCCTTTCAACACCCCGATGAACACCGGCGCTTTCCCCTGGAGGTCGATCTCGATTTCCTTGGCAAGACGATCGACCATCGTTTCGATCTCCTCGCTGCTCACCACAATCTGTCCCAGCATCTTCGTCTCCCTCACGTTGTCGGTCACCGCAAGTCGGGGTATCCTAAGGCGATGCAAGCTCCCAGCGCACGTTCCTTTAGCGTTCGGTATACCACGCTTTCTGACCGGTTCAGGTCACTATGGACGTTTTATCAGTTCCTCGGCGGGGTCCTCAAGCACCTCGGCGAAGGTCCGATGCCCTACACCTACGATTTTCAGGCCCTTCACGAGCGCCTGAATGAGCTTGTCCACACTATCGGAGTCGAGAGTTCCGTCAACGCCGTCCCGGAGCTGGATCAACTGGAGCGAGAGCTCGACCGAATTCATCGGGAGCTGGCTCGGATCGAAAGCCAGTTCGCTCCTTCGGTCATGCGCAAGTTCTTTGACCACATCAAGCGCCAGGACGAAAAGGTCCTTACGGCTCTGGCCAAGTTCTATCTGCTGTCGAACCACTTCGAACAGGACACCCTCGACAAGCTCGACATCCTCTTTACGCGTCTCGCGGAGACTCGGGGGGAGGACCGGCGGGCGGCGCCCAAAGACCCCGCCGACCTTTTGTCCAGCTTCAAGAGTCTCTCTCAGATCACCGATCTGCCGCCAATGCCTCTGGCAGAGGAGGCTCCACTCGCCGCGGCGGTGCAGGCAATTCGGATTGAGTTGGAGTCGATCGAGGATTACAAGACACTCGTCGAATCAAAGGTCTACGAGAGATACCGCCGACTTAAACAGCGCCTCGGGAAAACCGCCCTCCATCCATCGATATTGGTCGAGATCACGACCACCAATATTGTCGCAAAGAACAGATTCAAGGATCTGTACGAGGCCGAGGAAAGGAAGGTCGTCGAAAACGCAAACCGGATCTTAGACATCGAACGCTACCTCGATCGCCACCCCGAACTCGCGAGTGAAGGCCTCAAGAGACAGCTTGAGGAATTTCGAACAATTCGGGTGCGATACGAGGCCAGGGCACTCAAGGATAATGTGAAGCGTGACGACATCTCCGAGATGACGCGCTCCATGCAGGCGGTGATGGCGCAGTTCGAACCAACCTCGAAACGACCACTTCAGTCTAAATCCCTGGGGGCGACCGTCTCCCCAACAGCGCGCACCGCCTCACACAAAATCCAGCCGCCGGAGGAGGAAGACCTCCAGCCCAACAGCAAAACGACCGAAGAAATGATCGAGGGGACCTCGCTGGAGGACTTTCTCCCTCCCGATCCGCTCCTCAACGAGACCCTCCACAAAATCATGTTCGCTCTCGAAATGATCGTATGGGACCGCCTGCCGACTCAGATCACGTCTGCACCGGAGATACGCAACCTCAATCTGGAACCGAAGGAGATCGAGACCTATCGTAGGTTGGCCGAAGGAAATGTCGAAAAGGGCACTCCGGAGTGGGAGCTCGATCGGTTCTTCCTCATGAGTGCCGCTTTGAGGGTCAAGATGGAGGAGGAGACCAACGAGATCACACGTCTCGAAGACGCCAACAATCCTGATCGGCTGTACGAACTGCTCGAGCACTCAGCGCAGAGCCTCGAACGGGCGCGCGACTCGGATCGCCGCTTCCAGTGGTTCATCGATGACATGCTCTTCCGGGGCGACACCCAACAGCTGGAGTACATCTACCGATCACGATTCCGCTTCCTCCACGCCTACTCAGGTTTGTGGCTCGTACACCAGCGAAGCGGCGGATTGACTCCGCTGTAGTGGATCATCGTTTAGATTTCGCCGACGGTTGGCGGCCGGCCGGCTTCTCATGGCGCCTCGCCGCAACCCTTCTCGACATGGCCATGTACTGTGGCCTCTGCGCACTGCTTGCAATCCCGGTGAGCCAGAAATTCGATTGGAGCGCCGCCTGGGGAGGGATCGACCATCTCGCCAGGGCGACATCCGATCCGCAATGGCTGGCGCACTCCAGCGGAATTCTTGGTCTGTGGATCGCGCTCTGGTGGTGCTACTTCGTGGTCGGCTGGGGCCTCCTCGGGGCAACTCCAGGGAAGTGGGCCGTCGGTCTCCGGATCACCGACTACCGACAGCGGTGTCCGATCGGTCCAACTCGCGCCCTGCTTCGCCTCGCCGCCTACTGCGTCAGCTCGATGACCTTCGAGTGGGGACACATGTTGATGCTGATTCGCTTCGATAAACGGACATTGCACGACATCCTGGCAGGAACGCGAGTGGTTCGGAAGTCGGCGCCGGCGGTGCCGACCGAAGCTGAACCCGAGCTCGAAGAAGACATCGATAGCGATAGCGATCCCGATACCGATAGCGATTAACGCCGGAAATACTGTCGCTCGTATTACGGAAGCCACTCGTCGGCGGCTGCCTCCCCCGACTCTCTACCCTCTCCAGCTGCAGCGGCTTTGTAACCGCGAAGACGCGAAGAGCGCGAATACACACATAAACCCATCTTTGCGCTCTTTGCGTCTTTGCGTTTCCAACGTTGTGTCGGTCAGCCACTGTGAGCACGAAACGGTGTGCCGTCGAAGATCGCAGAGGTCGGGCATTCGATACCGATTCCGATAGCGATAGCGATAGCGATAGCGATAGCGAATAACACCCGAAGCACGGTGGCCTAAATCACCAAAGCCACCAGTCGGCGACCGCCTCCCCCGATTCTCTACCCTCTCCAGCTGCAGCGGCTTTGTAACCGCGAAGACGCGAAGAGCGCGAATACACACATAAACCCATCTCTACGGCTATACGGCTATACGACTTTTCGGCTTTTCGGCGACAAAAACTAACGCGACGTCTGCTTCGTAAATGGCAGGTGCCGTATAGCCGTCTAACCGTATAGCCGTACGGCCTGCATGGTTTTCTGAGGTGAACTCTGTTCTACCGAAGAAAACCCTGCAGGGAATGCTTCTGATGTGAGCGGCGGAGTTTGTTCAACGCCCGGCTTTCGATCTGACGAACGCGCTCCCGGGAGAGTCCCATGATTTCGCCAATCTCCCGCAGGGTCTTGGGCTGGTCATCGGCAAGACCGAACCTCAACTCGAGTACCTTGCGTTCCCTGGCCGGCAACTCGGCGAGTGCATCGCCCAGCGCGCGTGAAAAGCTCTCGCGAAGAAGCAGCTCGTCGGTATCAGGAAGTCCCGTCTGTTCCAGGAGATCGCCGAGCTCGGAATCGCCCTCCGAATCCACCGGCTCATTGAGTGAAAGCGACGATCGCGAAGCCCGGGTGAGGACCCGCACATCGTCGATGGAAATACCCAGTTCTTCCGAAAGCTCACTATCGGTTGGCGCACGAGCAAAGCGTTCGGCCAGAAGTGAACGAATTCTCTCCATCCGATAAAGCGTATTGGCCTGCTTCTGGGGGAGACGAAATGACCCCGCGTGTTCGGCAAGAGCATGGAGGATCGCCTGCCGAATCCACCACACTGCATAGGTGATGAACTTGACATCATGCCCTTCCTGAGAGGGGTCGTACTTTTTCGCAGCCTGGATCAGTCCGAGATTGCCCTCATGGATAAGATCGAGGAAAGGGACGTTCGGGTTCCGGTAGCGCTTGGCATAGGCAACCACGAAGCGGAGGTTCGACTCCACCATTTCACGAACGGCGTCTTCGTCGCCGGCCTGGATTCGCACGGCCAGCTCGACCTCCTGCTCGTGATTCAGCGGTGTATAGCGGCCAATTTCCTTGAGGTATCTACGCAGAGTCGCAACTCCGGCATCCTGCGCGGAGCCCCCGCGTCGACTCATTCCTCGTCCACGACCTTCAAAGTGGTGGTTTCCACCTTGACCAGCGAGTGAAATCTGGGAACCTCGCTGTGCTTTTGAACGGTCCGCCGGATCAGGTTACCCAACAATTCGTTCTCTTCCTGGAGGCGCCGGATCTGCTCCTTCAGGTTCAGGATGATGTCGACCCCTGCAAGATTGACACCGAGATCTCTGGTCAGGGCGAGGACGATTTCGAGCCGTTCACAGGTTTCCTGGTCGTATAACCTGGTATTGCCACGCGATCGGGTCGGCCGCAAAAGGCCTTCGCGCTCCCAGAGACGGAGGGTCTGAGGGTGGACGTTGTATTTCTCCGCCACCCAGGAGATCATCCGGTACTTTGGCTTCGACTTCATTTCCCTCCCCCACTATCCACGGTCAAAGCTATCGGACTGCGGCCCAAATCGGCGTAGCGCTTCGACCGTCATAGGGTGGCGTAGTTTTCACTTTACCAGAGCTGTGCCCCCAAGAGCGCTTGGGGTCGGCTATCCACAGCCGACCCCAGGCTTCGCAACTCTTCCCTTGGTTCAAAGCGCCGCCGGAATCAGCTCTCTTCTTCGGCTTCGACGTCGACGTACTCCGCATCGATCACATCATCGTCGGCTCCCGCCGAACCGCCGTCACCACCAGGCGCGGATTCGTCGCCAGGAGCGGCATTTCCGCCTTCCGCGGATGCGTTCTGGTAGAGAACCGCTGCCACCTGATGACTGGCCTGAGTCAGTTGTTCGAGCGCCTGTTCCATTTGCTCAGCCGAACCCTCTTCGAGGACCTTCTTGGCCTCGGCGATCGCGTCGTCGACAGTCTTGACCTCGGCCTCTGGCAGCTTGTCGCGACTCTCGTTGACGAGCTTCTCGGTCGAGTAGATCAGAGCATCGAGCTTGTTTCGGGTGTCGATCTCTTTACGCTTCTGTTCGTCGTCAGCGGCGTGTGATTTCGCCTGTTCGACCATGTTTTCGATCTCATCATCGGAAATCCCGGACGAGCTCGTAATCTGTATCTTCTGCTCCTGCCCTGTGCCTCGATCTTTCGCCGAAACGTGGAGAATCCCGTTCGCATCGATATCGAAAGAGACCTCGACTTGCGGCACGCCGCGGGGCGCGGCCGGAATGCCGATGAGGTGGAACCGCCCCAAAGTGCGATTGTCACCCGCCATCGTCCGCTCTCCCTGCAGAACGTGGATCTCGACCTGGTTCTGGTTGTCGTCGGCCGTCGAATAGACCTTGGATTTCCGCACCGGAATCGTGGTGTTGCGCTCAATAACGAAGTCGGCGACGCCACCCAGGGTCTCTACTCCGAGCGACAACGGCGTGACATCGAGCAGGAGAACGTCCTTGACCTCCCCCGCCAAAACACCAGCCTGCACCGCAGCTCCAATTGAAACGACCTCATCGGGATTGACGCCCCTGTTGGGTTCCTTGCCGAAAAAGTCGGTGACCTGCTTCTGGACCATCGGGATCCGGGTCGAACCACCGACCAGGATGACCTCATCGACATCCTTCGCCTCGAGACCGGCGTCTTTCAATGCCTGACGGCTCGGTTCAAGAGTCCGTTGCACAAATGGCTCGATCAGCTGCTCGAATTTCGACCTCGACAGGCGCAGATTGAGGTGCTTCGGCCCCGACGCGTCCGCCGTGATGAATGGCAGATTGATGTCGGTTTCCATGGTCGACGAAAGCTCCATTTTTGCCTTCTCGGCCGCCTCCTTGAGGCGCTGGACCGCCATCCGGTCCTTCGACAGGTCGACTCCCTGGTCCTTTTTGAACTCCTCTTCCATCCACTCGATAATGACCTGGTCAAGGTCGTCACCACCGAGATGGGTGTCACCGTTGGTCGACTTGACCTCCACCACGCCTGTGCCCACATCGAGGATTGAAATATCGAACGTGCCGCCGCCGAAATCAAAGACAGCGATGGTTTCGTCTTCCTTTTTATCGAGACCATAGGCGAGCGCAGCAGCTGTTGGCTCGTTGACGAGACGCAACACCTCGAGCCCGGCAATCTGCCCCGCATCTTTCGTCGCCTGCCGCTGGGCATCGTTAAAGTACGCGGGCACCGTGATCACCGCTTGCTCAACCTTACCTCCGAGGTAGTCCTCGGCCGCAGCCTTGAGCTTCTGCAGGATCATTGCCGAGACCTCCGGCGGCGAGTGCATCTTGCCCTCGATCTCGATGCGGGCGATATCGTTCTCGCCCTTCACGACCTTGTAGGGAATGGTCTTGATTTCCTCGCCGACCTCATCAAAGCGACGCCCCATAAACCGTTTCACCGACGATATTGTGTTCTCCGGATTGGTGACCGCTTGACGTTTGGCCACCTGGCCGACGAGGCGCTCACCGTTTTTGGCGAAAGCCACCACGGATGCGGTGGTGCGATTGCCTTCCTGATTTGGGATGACGACTGGCTTGCCGCCTTCCATCACTGCAACCACGGAGTTCGTGGTGCCGAGATCAATTCCTATCACTTGAGACATGATCGTATCCTCCTCAACTCTCTTCACACGGCAACAATATAGAACTTGAGTGATGTTTTGTCAAGTCTAAGGAAAAGACTTTAAGACAAACTGTTCCTGGAGCGCAGAGACGAGCTAGAAGAGCGCCTTAGGCGCGACAGATACACAGTCTCCTCCCTGGTGCTCTCGCCCCAGGGCTCGTTCAATTGAGGGTTCGGAAATCAACGCAGAGACGCGGAGCCGCAGAGGCGCAGAGGTTTTCTTAACGTCCGGAAATATCCCTCTTATTGACCAGTTTCTATCTTCGTTGTTTGACCGCCTACGATCTGGCCGATTCTGAGCGCAAAGCTGCGAAGAAGGTCCTGGCAGGTCGAATTCCTTGTGGGGCCAGAGGTTACCACTCTTCTCTGCGGCTCTGCGTCTCCGCGCCTCTGCGTTCTATTCCGAAGAATCTCCGCCCGCGCTGACGGTACTGTATTTGCCACCCAACCACGGTTTGACTTCGGTCTTGAACAGCGTTTGCGAGGAAATCGATGGCAGACTGCCTGGGGTTGGCACCCGATGGTCAATATCTGCTGCCGCTCTGCGGCTTCACCGAGTTAGGAGCTGATCGCCGACGGCTACGGAACCAGTTGAACCCCTGGCCCCTCTGGACGTTCGGCCCTGTCAGCGGTCCCTTCCCAGGCCAAATGACGGCTCAGAATCAGGCTCTGGACCGGCTGACCAATGCTATCCGAGCCAGTAACGAGCAGTTTTTCACCTCGCGTCACCAAGCGATACGATCGACCCCACGGGTCGAGCGGCACGGTCCCCGGATATTCCTTCGCAAGTTGGTCGGCATTCTCAGGGTAGACGCCGTCGAGGTAAAAAGCTGTTTCCGCCTGCTGCGCCACCCGATCGAGGCTGATCCATGACACGCTCTGGAGAACGTATCGATCCCAGAGGTCTTCGCGAAGACTGAACCCGGGGTTCGCCGGATTCCGGTCTACGATCATCAGAGCAAAACCGAGAAGAATCAAGAACGGCACCGCGAGCCACGGCAGTGAAGCCGGAGACCACCGCTGTGTTTTGGGCTCCTCGACGTCACGACGCATTTCACGCGCGACTTCTTCCTGAGTGGCCTCGCGGATGAGCCCGCGATCAAGCAGCTCGGCGACCGCCTTGCAAGTTTCGAACTCGATCAAGGTGCTCTCGAGGATGATTTCACTGATCGAATCCCTACCGTTGATGAGCGGATACACCGCCATCTGATTTGCGGTAAT
>RCNC010003133.1_pt1 | contig 10852 bp, 7 predicted proteins | sample 2041301 | NCBI WGS metagenome assembly RCNC01 (sample SAMN09708231, study PRJNA481090) | Marine sediment metagenome, whole genome shotgun sequencing project. | biome: marine sediment; feature: ocean; material: sediment; isolation source: Sewage treatment plant 13A marine sediment (STP13A) ... | reverse complement strand
CGGTGGTAAGCTTTTCCGGATCCATGGTACCGGAAGCGCAGGATGCCATACACAGCTTGCAGCCGTCGCAGTAGTTTTTTTCAGGCGCCCCCTAAAAAAGCTTGATCCAGGACTACTTCCTGTAAATTTTCCATGACTTCACCCCCTGTGGCAATATTTTCTGGTTCTCTACAGCTTAGGCAAAAAGAAAAATTCTGTCAAGATTATTTTACCGATCGTTAAAACACCTTGGCGCATCTTGCCCTTAAAACAAATGGTATATTGCCAGAACAAGCATTTCTGCTGTAAAGAAGTGGAGCGACTGGAATGCTGGAGATTAATGATATCATTGAACAACGGAGGATGAACCATGAGCACACCGGAAAACGACCGTTCCTACCAACAATACTTCACCAAAAACCACGACCTGCTACGCAAGGCTGTACGGGATTTCGTCAAAAAAGAAATCACCCCTTACGTCGACGAATGGGAAGAGGCTGGGGATTACCCCCGGGAATTACACAAGAAAATTGCTGACCTGGGGTACAATGCCATAGCCTACCCTTCTAAATACGGCGGCAGCGACGGGGACCAGTTCGAAGGCATCGTGGTCAATGAGGAGTTCTGCCGGTGCGGGTCTTTCGGGCTGGTGGCCAGTCTTTTCAGCCACGGCATCTCTGTGCCGCCCATCATTAATCACGGCACCCCCGAGCAGAAGGAAAAATTCTTAAAACCGGTGATCGAAGGGGATCGCATTGCGGCCCTGGGCGTCACCGAACCAGGCGGCGGGTCAGACGTGGCCAGCCTGAAAACCACGGCTGTGAGGGACGGCGACCACTACGTGGTCAACGGCAGCAAGACGTTTATCACCAGCGGTATTAAGGCGGACCAGCTTACCTGTGCGGTGCGCACTGGCGGAGAAGGCGCCCACGGCATCAGCCTTCTAATCATAGAGACCGATACGCCGGGGTATTCGACCTCCAAACCGTTGAAGAAAACCGGATGGTGGGCTTCGGATACCGCCGAAATCTATTTTGACAACTGCCGGGTGCCCGTAGAAAACAGGATCGGGGAAGAAAACAAGGGGTTCTACTACCAGATGGAGAACTTCCAGAACGAACGCCTGTTCATGGCCGTGGAAACCAACATGATTTCAGAGCTCTGCCTGGAGGAGTCCATCAAGTACGTAAAGGAACGGGAGGCTTTCGGTAAGACGCTTGCCGGGTTCCAGGTTACCCGCCACAAACTGGCGGAGATGGCCACCATGGTGGAAGCCAGCCGGGAATTTACCTACCGGATAGCGGCCCTGATCAATGCCGGGGAGTACAAGGTCAAGGAAGTGTCCATGGCCAAGAACTTCGCCTGTATGGTCAGCAACAAGGTCACCTTCGACGCCACCCAGATATTCGGCGGATACGGTTTTATGCGCGGCTACCTGGTGGAACGGCTCTTTCGCGACAACCGCATCATGTCCATCGGCGGCGGTACCCACGAAATCATGAACGAAATCATCTCCAAGCATATTTTATAATAAAATTGTCCCGCTGTTCACCGCGGGACAATTTTATTATGTTAGAATCTATATGCCAGGTGCAAGCGCGTGTCTGTAAAATCCTCCCCACCGGGAATGTCTTCATCCTGATCGATAATGGCATACCGGAGCCTGATGCTGCACAGTTTGAACCAACCGCCCAGTTTGTAGTACAGATCAAAGTCGAATTCCGTAGAGTCCGGCGAGGCATTTGCCCCACTATCCGGTGTGTCGAAACTGCCATATATTACATTTGCGCGCACACCCTTCAGACCAAGATTTTCAAAGGCATATTCAAGCTTGATTGCAAAGGCATCTTCATCGGCCCGGTCAAGTTCGAGGACCTGGAGCGAAATGATTTTGCTGTTGCCAAACGGAGTGAGCAAATCGTCGGAACCGTTGGTACCATAATAAAGAGAAAGCGTTGCCCCATAGCCGCCCAGAAAAGCATAGCCCCCGGCGGTGTAGGTGCCGAGGCTACCAGCAAGTTGATCACCCACATCGGTCTGGTTCAGGTACGCCAAATCGGCGCCCAGCACATAATCGTCCCCCATGGTGTGCGTGTAATCTGCCCTGAGATAAAAGCTGTTCATGATATCGGTGAAATAGTTGTCCCACGCTTGAATGTTCATGGCAGGCAGGATCTGCCACTTGGCGCCGCCGGCCAGAGCCCCCTCATCGTCTCCCGTATCACCGGTGAAGGCGGAGGTAATCGATTCCCATTCCTCGGCGGTCCAATCGAGCCAATCGGTAAGATAGTATCCATGCAGTTCTACATTTTCGATACTGTTGTTGATGACACCGAACCCCCTGTATTTTTTAGGTGTCATACGGATATCGTGGCCGTTGATCCAGGGGGTATTCACAGCGTGCGCACCCAGGGTAGCTTGCGTATCCCAGTTGGTGTAGCGGAAGAAATACTCATCCAAAGCAGTATAACTCTCTTGATCTTTGGGCGTTGCTCCCACGGCCAGAATACCGTCATAAACCCAATCATCATTGTTCAAATAATCCCCCTGGCTTGTTTTGAAACCGATACCGGCCGTAACCCCTTGTAAAGGAACTGTTTCATAATTGAAATTACCGCCGATTGCCAGGGTCGCCCAATCTGGCGTATCTCCATCAAATGCACGTTGAAAATAGAGCGTTTTGAAAACGCCATTTAATTTCCCCTCACCGGATAAAGCGTATAAACTTTCCGGTATTGGTACGGGCTCATCGGACAGCACCGACTGGCAGGTCATCGCTATCCCTAAAAACACAAGCACAATGAGAGCGATTGGTCTGCGAATGTGTTTTATCGATTCACCTGTTTTCATCGTTTTCCCCCTGAGGCTTATAGCGTTTGACAAAATAACGTTCCGAAATATAGGCTGCTATATGATATTGATAGCGATTGACATAATCAAAAACAGTTCACTCCAAACAACAATTTCCCGTATTCATCATAATGCTCGGTCGTGAGAAATTCCATGCCCACATCGTGACCTCTGATACCGCGAATAATGCCTTCTTTTCTGACGACCCGATTCCCTTCTTTATCAATTGCCTTTGAAGGATGGGTCACGCTTCTCAATAAATGCACTCAGGCCTTCCAGATAGTCTTCGGTCCGGGTCGTCAGGAGGAACTGGTCGGCATCCATGTGCATGATGGCCTGGTCTAAAGCTGCGGTAATGGCATTGACGCTGCGCTTGACCATCTGAGCGGCAATCGGCGGCTGGGCAGCATACTTGTGGGCCATGGTATGCGCGGCTTCCATCAATTGGGACGCCGGAACCATCTCATCCAGAAATCCCCAGTCAAGCAGGGTTTGAGCACCCACTTTCTCGGCCAGAATCACCATTTGCTTGGCACGCGCCGGGCCGATCAGATGCACGCACATGGGCAGTGCCACCCAGCTCAAATTCATGCCCAGACCTACCTCGGGATAGCCCACCCGGCAATCGTCGGCTCCCAGGCGAAAATCACAGGCCGCGGCAATACAGGCCCCGCCGCCCATGGCAGCCCCGTTGACGGCCGCAATAGTAATTTGATCTATTTCATAAATAGCCCGGATCATGCGCGGGCCAAGCTTCAAGAGCCGCAGTTTCATCAGATTCGAGGCCTGGGTGATCTCATCGATATTTTTTTTATCGGCCAAATCAACCCCGGCCGAAAAGCAGCGACCAGCACCGGTAAAAATCACCACCCGTGTCTCTTCATCCCGGCAAAAAGCTTCGGCTGTCTGGATAATCTCCTCCATCAAGTCCGCACTCAAAGCATTCAGCTTTTCCAGCCGATTGAAGGTTACGATGGCTACATGGCCGGCTTTTTCAATGCTGAGATATTGATAATTCATTATTGTCACCGTAGGGGCGCCCCTTGTGGGTGCCCGATCAACCGCGTTTCATTCACCGATTCGGGCAGACACAAGGCCTGCCCCTACAAGGGAATTGGAGGGTGCCACCAGTGAGTTCAAACCAATCACGGCACACATTTAATGCTGGTTTCTCGATCATTTATCTCACCCATGCCCAAATTATTGCCTGGATCTTTCAAGCGTCGGAGGCTTTCATAGACAAGGCGCCCAAGGGTGAAGTCGTAGTTTTTTACTTCGAATCCTTGGCAACGCAGCATATGGAAGCCTCCGGCTCTCCCGAAGGGTGAAATTTGATGATATAAAAATGATTGTCATCCGTAAAATCTGATGAATTGATAAATTATTCATCAAATTTCATGCAAGATTCCGGAAATTATGAAGCATAGATAGAACACTTCCTGATGGCCATCGCCGCCTCCTGAAGTGCTTCGGAAAACGTCGGGTGCCCGTGGACAGTGCGGGCGATGTCCTCGGAACTGGCCCCGAACTCCATGGCCAGCACACACTCCGCAATAATGTCCGCCGCCCGGGGTCCGATGATGTGCACACCCAGGATCCTGTCGGTTTTCCCGTGGGCGATCAGCTTGACAAACCCTTCTTTCTCACCCATGCAGCGCGCACGCCCGGCCCCGGAAAAGGGATAGGTGCCCACACAGTAGGGGATACCGCGCGCCTTCACCTCCTCCTCGGTCAGGCCCACAGCAGCCACCTCGGGCCAGGTGTAAACCACTGCCGGGATGGTGTCGTAGTTGACTTCTCCGGCACGTCCGGCAATGCACTCCACCGCGGCAATGCCCTCGGCCGATGCCTTGTGGGCCAGCATGGGGCCCGGTGCGAGATCACCGATGGCATAAATGCCCTGAATATTGGTTTGATAGGTAGTGTCCACAAGAACCTGGCCAGTTTTGGTATCCAGCTCAACACCCAGCTCCTCCAACCCCAGACCGGTAGTGAGGGGCCTGCGACCCACGGCCACCAGGAGCCGATCAAAGGTCATGCTCTCTTTTGCGCCGTCTGTTTCGAGGGTTACCTTGACCTTTTTGCCGGAAGGCTTGGCTTCCACCACCCGGGTTTTCAACCGCATTGTGAGGCCCTGTTTACGCAATATCCGGTCAAGGGTCCTGCCTACCTGACCGTCCAGGGTAGTGGCAATTTTGGGCATCATTTCGATGACCGTCACTTTTGCCCCCAGCCGCATCCACACAGATCCCAGCTCCAGACCGATGTACCCCCCGCCCACCACGCCAAGATGCTTGGGAACCGTATCAAAATCCAGCGCCTCGGTGGAGCTTACAATGCGCTCACCATCGAATTCAAGCCCCGGCACCTCCACCGGCGCACTGCCAGTGGCCAGCAGGATGGATGTGCCTTTGATGGTAAACGCCTTGCCCTCTTCCGGAGCCACCTCGACACTGCCGCTGCCCTTGAGGCGGGCCGTCCCGTGAAGAACTGCAATGCCATGACCCTCCAGCAATTTGCGTACATTGGCGGTCAACTCCCCCACCACATTGTCTTTTCTGGCCATCATCGTTGCCAGGTCCAGGCCCACCTTGCCGGTCTTGATGCCGTGCTCGGCAAAATGGTCCTTGGCCAGGTGGTAGTATTCGCTGGAATCCAGCAGCGCCTTGCTGGGAATACAGCCCACATTCAGACACACGCCCCCCAGACGGGAGGATTTTTCCACACAGGCTGTTTTCAGGCCTAGCTGGGCCGCTCTTACGGCAGCCACGTATCCACCCGGCCCGGAACCAATAATAATCAGGTCATAGGTCTCTTTGTTCGGCATATCAGACCTCCAGTATGATCCGTTCAGGATTTTCTATAAACTCCTTCACGCGTTTTAAGAATGTCACCGCCCCCTTGCCGTCGACGATGCGGTGGTCGTAACTCAACGCCACATACATCATGGGACGGATGACAATTTCATCGTCAATAACCACGGGCCGCTTTTCTATTTTATGCATCCCCAGAATCCCGCTCTGGGGCGTATTGAGAATAGGCGTGCTCAAAAGGGAGCCGTACACCCCGCCATTGCTCACCGTAAACGTGCCGCCTTCGAGATCTGCCAACTCGAGCCGGTTCTCCTTGATTTTGACCACGTAATCGACGATGGCCTTCTCCAGCTGTGCAAAGCTCATTTGCTCGGCGTGGCGAATGACCGGAACCACCAGGCCCCTCTCGGTCCCGATGGCAACCCCGATGTGCTGGTAGTTGTGGTAAACGATATTCTCCCCATCAATAAAAGCATTGATTTCAGGGATCTCTTTCAGGGCCTCCACACAGGCCTTGATGAAAATGGACATGAACCCCAGAGAGACGCCGTGCTTCTTCTGGAACATCTCCTTATATCTAGCCCGCATGGCCATGGCCTGATGCATATCGATCTCGTTGAACGTCGTCAGCATGGCCGTGTTCTGCTTGGATTCCAGCAGCCGGGCGGCTATCCGCTTGCGGATGGGCGACATGGGCTTCCGGACTTCCTCCGCAGGCAGCTGGGCGGCCGGGGCTGCATCCATGGAGGGTGGTTGGGTCAAGGTGTCGGGAATACCGGCGGGCGCCTGCTCCAGGTAAAGCAGCACATCTCCTTTGCTGATTCTTCCACCGGGTCCTGTACCCGGGATCTTGTTGGCATCCAGCCCTTTTTCGACAATCAGCCGGCGGACCGAAGGGGCCAACAGCATGCCGGTTCCGGCTTCCTTTGGTGCAGCCGGACCGGCCTCTGCCGCAGGCGGTTGTTCAGGCGCCTCGGCCTTTGGCTGGGGCTCTGGTTCGGATTCAGGCTTCGTGGGCTTTTCAGCGACCTCGCCTTCTCCGGCTTCGATAAGGCCGACCACCGCACCAATGGTGATGGTCTCCCCCTCCTGAACCAGAATTTTTAAAACACCGGCTGCTTCGGCAACCACTTCCAGGGTCACCTTGTCGGTTTCGATGACCAAAAGCGGCTCATCTATCTGCACCTGTTCTCCGTCGGCTTTAAACCACTCCGCCAGAAAAGCTTCCTGAACCGATTCTCCCACACTGGGAATTTTGATTTCCATGGTCATGACAGCTCCTCAACTTAGTCAATTACCACCCTTAAAATAAGGTAGCATGAAGATGGCCCTTACAGGGCCTGATCTAATTCACCGCCCGCTACGCTCGAGACGCAGAGGACGCAGAGGTTATTATATCTTTAAAAGAACCTGGGAACCCCAGTTGAATCCCTTCGGGTCTGCTTCGCAGAATTCCACAGGGCAAGTACTGATTCTTTTAAAACATCATACCATTTCATGGCAAAAAACGCCTAAACATCCCTTTGTGTTCTTTGTGTCTTTGTGATTACGATGATCCAAATAATTCACTCGATATCGCTTCCTGCTGGACCCGGTAAATGGCCGGAAAACCGGTGGCCGGGCTCGCTGAAGCCTTGCGTCCCACGTACTGCAGCGGCACCCCGGTAACGGCTTCGAGGCGGGGTTTCACGAACTGCCACCCGCCCATGTTTTGCGGTTCTTCCTGTGCCCAGATCCATGTATCTGCCTTTTTATACGTTTTCACCAGGGATGCCAGCAATTCTTCAGGAAAGGGATAGAACTGCTCCAGTCGAATGATCGCTGTATCGTTGTTCTTTTTCGCATGCTTCTCATTGATAAGCTGATAATATAGTTTACCGCTGCAGACCACCACCCTGGAGGCTGAGACGGGTTTGTCCGGATCATCGAGAACAGCCTGGAACCCGCCGATTGCCATGGCGTTCAGGTCTGATGTTGCCATGGGATTACGCAACAGGCTTTTGGGTGTCATCAACACCAGGGGTTTGCGGTAGGGGGTGTGTATCTGACGCCTTAGCAGGTGGAAATACTGGGCCGGCGTGGTCAGGTTGCACACCTGCAGATTATTTTCAGCGCATAATTGCAGAAACCGTTCCAAACGGGCACTTGAATGCTCCGGCCCCAGCCCTTCCCATCCGTGGGGGAGCAGCATGGTCAGCCCGCATAGACGCTCCCACTTGGTTTCCCCGGCAGCGATGAAAAGATCAATGATGGTCTGGGCGCCGTTAGCAAAATCGCCGAACTGGGCCTCCCACAGAACCAACCGATCCGGTTGAGTGGTGGCGTAGCCATATTCAAAACCCAGTACACCGGCCTCCGCCAGAAGACTGTTGTACACAGCATAAGCGGCTTGATCCTGACCCAGGTGGTTTAAAGGGATATAACGGTCGCCGGTTTGGGTATCGAATAGAACGCTGTGCCGTTGACTGAAGGTTCCCCGCCCCACGTCCTGACCGCTCAGTCGGATGGGGTATCCTTCTGCCAGCAGTGATGCAAAGGCCAGCGCCTCGGCATTGGCCCAATTGATGTTTTCACCTTTCTGAACTGCCGTTAAACGACCTGTCAGGAGACGCTTCAGTTTGGAGTGCAGATTGAAATCATCCGGGACACTGTTCAGCGATTGGGCCAGCCGGAGGAGGATGTCCTTGGATACGGATGTATCCACGGCTGCATGCGAATACGTTCCACTGTAGCCTTCCCAGACCTCGAAAAATTTAGCCTCCGGAAAGAGGCAGTCGCTCCCGTGAACATCTTCGTAGGCCCGGTCCAGATCTTCCTGGACAATTTTCTCCATTTGGGCAACGGTTTCGCTGTCCACAATTTTTTCGCCCATCAGCTGATCTGCATATTGCTTGTACGGCGAAGGGCGTTCCTTGATACGTTCATACATGAGCGGCTGGGTAAAATAAGGCTCATCGCCTTCGTTGTGGCCGTACCTGCGATAGCAGACCACGTCCACAACCACATCCTTTCCAAAACGGTTGCGATAAGCCACGGCCAGCTTGGCCGCGTGTACCACAGCCTCGGCATCCTCCCCGTGTACATGAAACACCGGCACCATCAACATTTTGGCCACATCGGTCGAGTAGCGCGTTGAGCGTGCATCTTCAGGCAGGGTCGTGTAGCCGATCTGGTTGTTGATAACCACATGCAGTGTGCCGCCTGTAGCGTAGCCGGCCAATTGTGACATGTTCAGGGTTTCAGCCACGACACCCTGACCCGCGAAGGCCCCATCCCCGTGGATCAGTATTGGCGTGACGGATTGACTGCCCTTTTCGTAATTTTCCTGCCGGGCTCGGGCGATACCTTCCACCACCGGATTCACCGCCTCCAGGTGGCTCGGGTTGTTGACCAGGAAAATGCGCAGATCTTCTCCGGATGCCAGTTGGGTGTCCGCCAAATAGCCGTTGTGATACTTGACGTCACCTGACCCCATGAGCATATCCGGGTCGTAACAGCTTTCGAACTCCCGAAACAGTTCCTCGTAGGGCTTTTTCAGAATATGGCTCTGAACGTTCAATCGTCCCCGGTGGGCCATACCCAAGATGATTTCACGGCACCCCTGGGATGCCGCAAGCTTGATGGCGGTATCCAGAAATGGAATGACGGCATCCCCCCCTTCCAGGGAAAAGCGGGTGACACCCACGTATTTTTTGTTTAAAAACTGTTCGAACAAGGCCGCCTGGACAAGCTTGTTCAGAATCTCTTTTTTCTCCGTATTATCGAGCAGAGGCTGGTTTTTTTCCGGCTCCATTCTTTTTCGGAGCCATTGACGTTCTTCAGGGTCCTGCAGGTGCATGTATTCCACACCAATGGAATGGCAGTACGTCTCCCGCAGCCACGCCAGGATTTCCTTCAGTTTTGCCCCACCGGTTTCTGAAAAATCATCTGTGTAAAAGTAGGTGTCCAAATCGTCGTTATCCAGTCCGAAAGCGTTCAGAGACAACAGCGGGTGTTCAGTTGGACAGGCACTCAACGGGTCCATACAGGCCAGGATATGGCCGAGATGGCGGTACCCATATATCAGGCGTTCGACATGGGCCTGCCGGGAGGGCATGCCCTCTTCGGACCGTACGGCACCTTCCACACAACCGGTTGCCGCCATGTCAAATCCTTTAAAGAAATATTGCCAGTCCCTTGAAACAGATTCAGGATTATCTTTCCAGGCCGCATACTGTGTTTCGATGTAGTCCGCATTCAGGGTTTCGGGCAAGCTCATGGATCTAAGGTTCTCCTTTTACCAAGAAATGAACTCAAACTAACTATTCGTCTGCAGCCGCAAGAAATGCGTGCTTTTCATAGATTCCTAAAATTTCATGCAAGACTCATGTATTTGTAATAAGATAACCACAACATTTCAACACAAACTTTTCCTGTGGGTCGTGATATCAACGGCAAACCCTTTTGCCCGCTACGGCAGGGTCAAAAGGTAGGTTCTGAGGTTCGCTTTTGTATGGGTCAAACCAAGCTTTTTTCTGATGATTGACCGATGGGTTTCAACAGTTTTCTGGGAAAGACTGAACAACTCGGCGATCTCCTTAGTGCTTTTTCCGTGCTTAATCAGGTCCGCCACCTTTATTTCCATGGGTGTCAGGTTGATGAAGGTTGACGAAAGCTTTTTTGCAAAAGGCTCGATAATCGAGGCTATATTGGTCTCGATAATTTCAATATAGGCTCTTTTCTGTTTGTTGCGCTCCAGCTTTTTCAAACTGCGGATATAGGGAAAAACAAGCTCTTTTAGATTACCCAAAATGGTTTCCTCGATTCTGACCTTGTCTTCATTGCGTTGGTTCAGAATAACCCGCAGGGCGGTGTTCATCTCCTCCAGTTTCTGGGTTTCGATGTCCAGCTGTTGCGTCCGTTCCTGTACCAGGACCTCGAGATTTCCCTGGTAATCCTGCAGCTGTTTTTCGATGCGGCTGCGCTCCATGGCCATATCCACCCTCAAGGGGAGTGTTTTTAGATAACGACCAGCCGAATCCTTGATCAGATAGTCGTATGCCCCCTTTTTGATGGCTTCCACGGCCACTTCCTCATTGCCTGCGCCGGTAATGACAATAACCGGCAACCCCTTGAAATGGTCAAACAGTTCAAAAACAGTCCCATCGCCCAGCCTGTAGTCTGCAATGACGACGTCAAACTTTTTGCGAGCCATGACATTTTGGGCTTCG
>RCNC010003131.1_pt1 | contig 10858 bp, 8 predicted proteins | sample 2041301 | NCBI WGS metagenome assembly RCNC01 (sample SAMN09708231, study PRJNA481090) | Marine sediment metagenome, whole genome shotgun sequencing project. | biome: marine sediment; feature: ocean; material: sediment; isolation source: Sewage treatment plant 13A marine sediment (STP13A) ... | reverse complement strand
GTGCGCGAGCACCTGCTCGATGCCTATGGCTGGTTCCTGCTGGAGCTAAGCGGTGCCGACTCTGCTGCGGGAAAGCCGCCCCATTCCTGTAATGAACTGGCCGATGTTGTCGCCGGTAAGGCCGTATCCGGGGAAATACGTGAATTCCAGCAACTGGAGACGGAGGGTTGGCTGGCGCAATTGCTGGCAGCACAACAGGGCCCAGGTGCTTCCCCGGGAGCCAGTCGAGCCCCGGGTAACCTGTCAGTGACCGCCGCAGCAGGGCTGCCGGACTGTGACCAGATGGGCGAGTGGCTTGCCAGGCTGGAGCGAGTCTTTGAGCGCATGAGCGATTCGCTGGATGAGTGTTAGATCACAGTAATGTCGTTGATACTGGTCGCTGGCGGCAGCTGCTGTTAGAATGGGATGGCAGTTTCAACAAACAGAGGTCTATTGAGTGTCTGCATCCTTACTGGAAATTGTCGATCTTGGTGATGGCGAAATCGTACTGCAACGTGCAGAGGACGATTCCGAACCATTAGTGACGATAAGCTTTTCTGATGAGTCCCGTGTTTACATGATGGATAATGGGCTGGAAGTTGCCAAGGCTATGATTCAAGCGGGCATCCAGGCTGCCGCTGCCATCGCCGAGCAGGGTGACGTTGAAATAGAAACATCACAGGAAGCACCACACGTGCTGCATTGACCAGCAGCGGCTGTGCATGCAGTTATTCCAGGTGCTAGCCCCGGCGCAGCACTCCCACGCTAAGACCCTCAATCGCAAATTCCTGCTCGCGCAGATCCACCTGGATAGGTTCGTAGTCCGCGTTTTCAGGTAGCAATTCAAGCAAGTGCTTCTGCTTTGTCTTGTGCAGGCGCTTGACCGTCACCTCATTTTCGATACGCGCCACCACAATGTCGCCGTTGTTGGCCACTGGTGTGCTGTGTACCGCCAGCAGGTCCCCGTCGAAAATCCCGATATCGATCATACTGTCGCCCTGCACGGTCAAAAAATAGTCGGCGCTGGGTTTAAAAAAGGAGGCGGGGAGATCGCAATAGTCCTCGATATGCTCTTCGGCCAGTACCGGGTTGCCTGCGGCCACGCGTCCGATGATAGGAATGCCGCTGGATTGCGGCAGGCGGATACCACGTGAAGCCCCGGGAATCATCTCGATGGCACCTTTGCGCGCCAGTGCCTTGAGGTGTTCCTCTGCCGCGTTGGCAGATTTGAAGCCGAGTTCCTTGGCAATGTCAGCACGGGTAGGGGGGTAACCCGTGTGGTCGATATGCTGGCGGATGATATCCAGCACTTGCTGTTGCCGTTGGGTGAGCTTTTCCATCACAGGCACTCTCTGGTTATTTATACAGGTGCTGTGATTATATACAGTAGTGCTTGCTTGTTCAAGCGACGGGCTGGTGTAGCGGTGGGATAGCGCAATGCTGGATCTGTTGGCGTGAGAAAACCCTATAAATCCTCTACGCCATACATCGCGTCGGGCTCAATCGAATTGAGGGGGCTGATCCAGTCCTCCGGGTGCATGGGCAGATCGGGGTCGAGCATATCATCGTCATCCAGTTCAAAGGCGGCGCGCCAGTCCTCGGGCGCCTCGGCCTGTTCCAGCAGCATTTCCCGCCAGGATTCGAGGTCGTACTCCGAGACTTCGCCATCCAGGTACTGCGTCTCTATGGTGAGTGTGTCCGGATCCCAGTCCACCACTTCGAAAAGGGCGTGGGTTTGCATATCCTTGTACCATTTGCCTATCACCGGACTTAACATCTTCATCACACTCTACCTGCCGTCTCTGGGGTCTTTTCAATACTGAACATATCACGTTGGCAGGCGCTGTCCATTATGTGAAACAGGTATAAAAACCCGCGTCGAAATACCCTGATGCGCTAGGGAAAAATATTCTAAAAGCAGATCAATTGCTTGCGATCACTTTCAAGAGTTGACTTAACGGTTCGCTGGCCTTTATATAGCCGAACCCTCTCGGCATATGCTGCCGACAGACGGAATTTGTCTAAGAACGGCACGATCTTTATTGACTGGGACATGATGGTTGGAAATTGTGGATAGTATTTTGGAACTCTTTGGCGGCATGGGTGAATCCCAGTCATTAAACGAGCAGTTTGCTACCGTTGCTTTACTGCTGCTGGCGGGCACGCTGGCGCACGTATTGCTCGGCTTTATCCTGCGCCGCTTACATCGGGCTGCGATCCACAGCGCGCAGACCTGGGACGATGTGTTAATCACCGCGATCGAAAAGCCCATGCGGCTGGGGCTGTGGATACTCGTCGCCTATCTCGCCCTGGAGATGTACCCACTGGCTCCCCGGGTACAGGAGCGGCTGATGCAGGCCCCGGATACGGGGCTGGTGTTCCTGCTCGCCTGGTTTGTACACCGCTTGATTACCGGGGTCAGGAGCGAGGTATTGAATCGTTCCAGCCAGCGTGGCGCAAGTTCCACCGATAAAGCCACCATTCGTGCCATGGCAAAACTGGCTCGAATCGCGCTGTGGATGGTAGCGGGTTTAATGATCCTGCAGACAATCGGGGTGAGTATCTCCGGTCTGCTGGCCTTTGGCGGTATCGGTGGCATCGCGGTGGGCTTCGCGGCCAAGGACCTGCTGGCGAATTTCTTCGGCGGCCTCAGTATCTACCTGGACAGGCCCTTCACCGTGGGCGACTGGATCCGGTCCCCTGACAGGGAAATCGAGGGGACAGTGGAAGACGTGGGTTGGCGCCTGACCCGCATACGTACATTTGACCAGCGCCCGCTCTATGTGCCCAATGCGGTGTTCAGCCAGATAGCGGTCGAGAACCCGTCGCGCATGTTTAGCCGGCGCATCTACGAAACCATTGGCCTGCGCTACGAGGACGCTGGCAGCATGGCGGCTGTGGTGGAGCAGGTGCGGCAAATGTTGCAGAGCCATGAGGATATAGACCAGTCCCGCACGCTGATTGTGAATTTTGTTTCCTTCGGTCCTTCATCATTGGATTTCTTTGTTTACACGTTTACAAAAACCACCGTCTGGGTGGATTACCATAGAATAAAAGAGGACATATTGTTGAGGATATTGGGGATCATTCACGCCAATGGCGCCGACGTCGCCTTTCCCACCCGTACCGTACAACTTGAGCAGATCCCTGCCCAGGAGGGCCTGTGACACCGCTGGCGATTATAGGCGGCACCGGGATCGATGAGCTGGAAGGTCTGGAGGTCATTCAGGAACACTCCGTAGTAACACCCTATGGCGACCCGTCGCGACCCATTCAGGAAGGCAGCCTGGGCGATATCCCACTGCTGTTCCTGCAGCGCCACGGCAGTCCGGGGGCCATTCCGCCACACCTGATCAACTATCGGGCCAATCTATGGGCGCTGCAGTCACTCGGTGCGGGCGCCATTGTTGCCATTAATGCTGTAGGCGGGATAACTGAATCCATGCAGACAGGGCGGCTGTTGATACCTGACCAGGTCATCGATTACACCTGGGGGCGCGAGCACACCTTTGATGATGGCCACAGCGGCAGTCTCATGCATATCGACTTCACCGAGCCCTACGAGCGCCAACTGCGCCTGGACTTACTGGCCGCCGCCAGTTCCGCCAGGATTCCCCACGAGCCTTCGGGTGTAATGGGTGTTATGCCGGGGCCGCGCCTGGAAACGGCGGCGGAAATACAGCGTATGGCCCGGGACGGGTGTGATGTCGTCGGTATGACAGGTATGCCGGAAGCGTCCCTGGCGCGGGAACTTGGGCTGCCTTACGTCTCTATTTGTATGGTGGTGAATCCGGCTGCCGGCTTGGGTGACCTGCCACTGACCATCACCATGATGAAAGGGATCCTGGAGCGTGAAGCGGCGGTCGTCAGGCAGTTGTTGCTTGAACTGTTGCGCCATCGACGGCGCGACTGAGCAGGCGCGGATTTTTAGAGGGCTGTCTCGCCGCGGGCCAGTGACTCAAGGTCCTGCGCAGTAAGAGGCGTCAGTTTGACCACCACACCCAGCATTGGATGGTCCAGGTAATGCACTTCGGTGCTGCGCATACGCCGTTTTTGTTGCAACAGGATCGCGTGCCGGAAGGGATAGACAGGGCCCAGTACTTCTGCTTCTTCAGGGCTGGCTTGCTGCCAACTCTCTTCCTGCCATTCTTCCTGCCCCTGCCCCTGCCCCTGTTCGCTGCCGCTTTCTTCCATGCTTATATCGAGTTCGCTCTCCTGCGGTTCTTCTGTGGCGGAAGAGGGTCCCAGGGGAGGTGCCGGCATCTGCCAGCTGCCAGGGAGGTAATCGCCGTTGGTATTCAGCCACAGGTTGGTTTCCAGGTGCAGGTAGCGCGACACGGAAAGTAGGATACTTCCCTGCAGCTCTGGCCATTGCCCAGTGTCACCTGATTGATCCAGTATGATGGGCAGCGCTCGTGATCGTTCCGTGACCGGTTGCAGCCAGGTCTCGTGGAATAAAATTCGATAGCGACCGCTGCGTTGCATGTAGGCGGCTTTGCCGCGAAACTCCTGTTCTGCATTACCCAGTCTCACGAAGGGGGTGGGCAGGGCAGGAAGGACAGGTACAGCGGGGGTTTGCTGCAGTGGATACAGCTCTCCCGCCGCGCTTTGTTGTTCAGGAGCAATCTGGGGGTTGTCCTGGTACTGACTGTCGGGCGCGGCATTCACCTGTCCAGCGTTGCTCAGGAAGTGCGCTGCAGCGGGGTAAACCAAGGCGGGGGTAGGGTCCCATTGCTCGGCGGATTGTCCCCCGGCATGACTGAATACCATCAGTTCTACCCGGTACCAACGATCATCTTTCGCCAGGCTGCAATTCGCTGTTGCCAGCACCACACAGATAAGGCCGCGCAATAAAGAGTGGTTTGTTCGGTCAAGCATGCTTGGCGCCTTCGTTGGCTTCAGTGGCGAATGTGTTCAGCAGTTGCTCCAGGTAGCCCTGTCTTTCGACCAGCCCGGGTAGCTCCTGTTCAAAGCGCAGGCGCGTGGCTCCCGCCAGTTTGTAGGAGCGCGGATCAGACTGCACCAGTGTTACCAGGCTCATGGGATTGACCCGCGTGGTTTCCTTGAAATCGATACTACCACCCTGCGGCCCGGCTTCAATAGTGCGGATGCCGAGGTCCTGCGCCTTGAGACGCAGGCTGGACACCTGGAACAGGTTGTTTACCTGGGGCGGCAGCAGGCCAAAGCGATCTATCATCTCTACCTGCAGGTTTCTCAGCTCGTCATCACTGCTGGCCGCGGCGATTCGCTTGTACAGAATCAGGCGGCTGTTGACGTCGGGCAGGTAATCGTCCGGGATCAGTGCCGGCAGGTGCAGGTTGACCTCTGTGCCCTGGTCCAGCGGAGCGTCGACGTCGGGTATCTCACCGCGGCGCAGGGCAGCGACCGCGCGTTCCAGCATGTCCATGTACATCGAGAAGCCGACACTGTGGATTTGCCCGCTCTGCTCATCACCCAGCAGTTCCCCCGCACCGCGTATTTCCAGGTCGTGAGTGGCCAACAGGTACCCGGCGCCGAGGTCACCGGCCGCTTCGATGGCTTCCAGCCGCTTGCCCGCGTCTGCGGTAATGGCGGAGCGGGGTGGTGTGAGCAGGTAGGCATAGGCCTGGTGATGGGAGCGTCCCACCCGACCGCGCAGTTGATGCAACTGGGCCAGGCCAAACTTGTCAGCCCGTTCGATAATGATGGTGTTGGCGTTGGGTATGTCGATGCCGGTTTCGATAATGGTGGTACACAACAGGATATGATTACGCCGGTGGTAGAAGGCCGACATCACCTGCTCAAGATCTGTTTCGCGCATTTGGCCGTGGGCGACGGCGATACTGAGTTCTGGCAGCAGTTCACGCAGCTTGCGCGCCGTTTCCTCGATAGTCTTTACCTCGTTGTGCAAAAAATACACCTGGCCGCCGCGCAGTGTTTCGCGCAACACCGCTTCCTTGATCAGGGCGATATTGTGCTCGCGTACGAACGTCTTGATAGACAAGCGTCGTGCGGGTGGCGTGGCAATGATAGATAGATCGCGCATCCCCCCAAGGGCCATATTCAGGGTGCGGGGTATGGGCGTGGCGGTCAGGGTCAGGATGTCCACTTCTGAGCGCAGTGCTTTGATAACTTCTTTCTGCTTGACCCCAAAGCGGTGCTCTTCGTCGATAATCAGCAGGCCCAGGTCGGCAAAGCGAAAGTCTTTCTGTAATAACTTGTGGGTGCCGATGAGAATATCGATGTCTCCCGCGGCGGCGCGGCGCGTGACCTCATTCACTTCCTTGGTCGACTTGAAGCGTGACACCACTTCCACCGTGACCGGCCAGTCAGCGAAGCGGTCACTGAATGAATTGTAGTGCTGCTGCGCCAGTAGCGTGGTGGGAACCAGCACCGCAACCTGCTTCTGGTTACGTGTGGCCACAAATGCAGCGCGCAACGCAACCTCTGTCTTGCCAAAGCCAACATCGCCACAGACCAGGCGGTCCATCACCCGAGGGCTGAGCATATCGTCCATTACGGCGGCAATAACGGTTTCCTGGTCGGGTGTTTCCTCGAACGGAAAGGCGGCACAAAACTGTTCATAGCTCATGGCCTCGGATTCGAAGGCGAACCCCTCCCGCGCCTCCCGCCGGGCATAAACCTCCAGTAACTGCGAGGCGATATCGTTGGCTTTTTCACTGGCCTTGCGGCGCGCCTTTTCCCACTGGTCTGAGCCGAGTTTATGTAAGGGGGCGCGCTCGGGGTCGCTGCCGGCATAGCGGCTGATCAGGTGCAGCGATGCCACGGGTACATAGAGGCGTGAACCCTGGGCGTACTCCAGGCTCAGGAACTCGGTTTCCTGCTCATCGACGGCCAGCTTCTGCAGGCCCAGGTAGCGGCCGACACCGTGTTCGAGGTGGACCACAGGCACCCCCTCGCGCAGTTCGTTAAGGTCTTTAAAGGCGTTGGCAATGGCATTTTCATCGGTGCCCTTGCGGCGCCGGCGTTGTGCCACCCGGTTGCCAAATAACTGCGTTTCGCAGATCAGCGTCGGTGCCTCCGGGCCGAAATACAGTCCTCGATCCAGCGGCGCGGTGGCGATGGCGAAAGCAAGTCCTGAGTCGAGGAAACCCTGCCAACTTTCTACTGCGGGAGGGTCCAGGTCATGCTCGCGCAATGATTGCAGCAGTATTTCCCTGCGGCCTGCAGACTCGGCACACAACAGCACCGGCCCCTGGTGCTCGCCCAGAAAGCGAGCCAGGTTATCGGTAGGGGATTCACTGCGCTTGTCACTGGCCAGGCTCGGTGGTTGCTGCACCGGTGTTGCCTGGTGGACCGCCGCATCCGGGTTGTGGCGTAGTTCCAGTACGGCGAACTTGCGCAACTGCTGGTAGAGCTCTTCAACCGGCACAAAACAACGGGCAGGTGGCAGTAAAGGCCGCCTGGGGTCGATGCCGTATTCCTCAAAACGCGTGTTGACCTCCTGCCAGAAGTGTTGGGCCGCGCCGTGGTGATCACCGGTGGTGATCAGGGCGCTATTGTCCGGCAGGTAATCGAATAAGGTCGCGCAATGATCAAAGAACAATGGCAGGTAATACTCACAGCCCCCGGGGCTGCGCCCCGCGCTGACCTCCACATAGGTGGGGCACTGGTCGTGATCCACCTCGAAACTGTCATACCAGTTCATTTGGAAGCGGTGCACTGCTGCGCGCTCCAGCGGGTATTCCCGGGCGGGTAGCAGGTTAATTTCCTCCACCCGGGTAATAGTGCGTTGGGTTTCCGGCTCGAAAGTCCGCAGTGTGTCGATCTCATCATCCAGCAGGTCGATACGGTAGGGAATGTCGCTGCCCATGGGGAAGACATCGAGTAGCGAGCCGCGCTGGGTGAATTCGCCGTGTTCGTAAACCGTTTCTACGTTGACATAGCCATTGCGCTGCAGGTTGCGGCGGAACACGTCCACGTCCAGGCTCTGGCCGGCCTGCAACACCAGGCTGGCGCCGGCGATATACTCGGTGGGTGCCAGGCGGTGCATCAGCGTGGGCATCGGCACGATCAGTATGCCCTGTTGCATGGCCGGCAGCCGGTAGAGGGTGTTCAGGCGCTCGGAAATAATGTCCTGGTGTGGCGAAAAGTTGTCGTAAGGCAGTGTCTCCCAGTCTGGCAGCGCAAGGATTTCGCAGCTGCGATCCAGGTAGAATGGCAACTCGCGCTCCAGCGCCAGGGAGGAACTGGTGTCGGGCGTAATGACCACCAGCAGGCGACCGGGCGTGGCCAGTTCGGCAATGCAGCAGGCGTCGGCACTGCCGCTAAAGGGCCCCAGTGCAGTGCGGGAAGCTGGCTGCTGCGGCCAGGGAGTTTTATCGACCAGCTGACGGAACATAGAGTTTGAATCGCTTTTACGGTGGGCCCGGGGTGTTGGCGCAGGCGGGCCATTATAACGGAGCAGTCGCCGATCGCTAGCGCCAGTGCACCCGCAGACTGTAAAAATGCCGGATACCAACTTGCGCCGTTTTTAACATAAGTTGATAATACGCGCCCCAAGGCCCTCTGGGTTTAAATTAGAAGGTACCAACAGTGAATGATCGCAAGCGTGAACGTCCCGACGACTACTTCAAGGACTGGAAAGAGCGTGAAGCCCTGGCCGAGGGCATGATTCCCCTGGTGGGGAGGCTGTCCCGCGAAAAGAGCGTGAAGTGCTATATCTATGGTAAGCCATTGGTTAACCGCTCTGTGCTGGAGATTATGAAAGACCACCGCTACGTGCGGCAGGTCGAAGGCAATGAATTGTCAGAGTTTGAGACCTTTCCCGTTATCAATCGGCTGGGCCAGCTCGAGCTTGGCTCTGCCCATATTGATGTCGGTAGGCTGGCGGTACGCTACTACGACCAGGGCGCCGGCGAAGGCCTCAGTATTGAAGAGTATGTTGACCAGGAATTGGCTCCGCTGGTAGGTGTTCCAGGCGGCACACTGGACAAGCCGCAGGATGTCGTGCTCTATGGTTTTGGCCGTATCGGCCGCCTGATGGCGCGCATCCTTATCGACAAGACGGACGGTGGGGATTGCCTGCGTTTACGTGCCATCGTGGTACGCAAGGGCAAGGCCGCCAATGACCTGGTCAAGCGGGCCAGCTTGTTGCGCCGCGATTCGGTTCACGGTGCCTTCGACGGCACCATTCGCGTGGATGAAGAGCGTCAGTCCTTTGTTGCCAACGGCAATGAGGTCAAGGTGATCTATGCCGATGCGCCGGATGAAATCGACTACACCGAGTACGGTATTGATAACGCTATCATTATCGATAACACCGGCGTATGGCGTGATGAAGAGGGGCTTTCCCGGCACCTGAAGAGCAAAGGCGCCAGCAAGGTGATCCTGACAGCGCCGGGTAAGGGCAGCGTCAAGAATGTTGTCGCGGGCATCAACAACGATATTATCGAGCCTACCGATACGATAATTTCAGCAGCGTCCTGTACCACCAACGCCATTGCGCCGCCACTGAAGGCGATGGATGATGAATTCGGTATCGTCGCCGGTCACGTTGAAACAGTGCATGCCTACACCAATGACCAGAACCTGATTGACAATTATCATGGCGCTTCCAGGCGTGGGCGCAGCGCGCCGCTGAATATGGTGCTGACCGAGACTGGCGCTGCCACCGCAGTGGGTAAGGTGTTGCCGCAACTGGCGGGTAAATTGACCGGCAACGCCATCCGTGTGCCCACGCCCAACGTGTCGATGGCTATCCTGAACCTGACCCTTAAGCGCGAGACGAGCAAGGAGGAGGTTACCGAATTCATGCGCAACCAGGCGCTGCATTCCCCCTTGCGCAAGCAAATTGACTTCACCGCATCGCCAGAAATAGTATCCAGCGATTTTGTCGGCTCCCGACATGCCTGCGTTTTCGATGCCCAGGCTACCATCGTCAATGGCAAGCAGGCGGTATTGTACTTGTGGTATGACAATGAGTTTGGCTACAGCTGCCAGGTGCATCGTATCCTGGAGCAAATGGCGGGCATCGATTTCGCCGTTTATCCGCCGGCGTAGTCTTCGTGCAATTCCCCGGGGAGAAATCCCCGGGCGTCCCTTGCAGCGCAGGGTATTTTGCTTAACTTGGGTAAAACTTGTTCAAAATCAAAGAACTTCTTCTGCCGAGGTGGCGTTTTGTGGAGCCAATCCGTTATAATGCGCGCGGCTGGGATTCCAGTGGCGGGAAATGCCTGATGATACGGCAGCTTCCAGCGCATTGCCCTGGTGCACAGGCCTCCTGATAGGGGGATCAGGTGCCCAAAAGAGTCTTTAGCCCACTCAACTTAGTTTTGATTCTGTAGGTAGATCGTATGACCAAGATCAAACGGGGCCTGGATATTCCTATTCAAGGTGCCCCCCGGCAAGTTATTGAAGATGCACCCGCAGCGCGCACCGTTGCGCTGGTGGGCTTTGATTATGTGGGCATGAAACCCACCATGGCGGTGCGCGAGGGTGATCGCGTAAAACTGGGCCAGCTGCTGTTTACTGACAAGAAGACCGAAGGCGTGCGCTATACCTCGCCCGCCAGTGGCGTGGTAACTGCCATTAATCGCGGGGCCAAGCGGGTATTGCAGTCGGTTGTGGTAGAGGTCGAGGGTGATGAAGCGGAAGCGTTCCACACCTGCACTCCCGATGACCTGCCCGATGCTGCGGCCATCCGCGAGCAGTTGATCGCCAGCGGCCAGTGGACCGCGTTGCGCACGCGACCCTTTAGCAAGGTCCCCGCGTTGGATGCACAAGCGGCTGCCATCTTTATCACAGCCACAGATTCCCATCCGCTAGCGGCCGATCCCGCGCCGATTATTACGGCGCAGGCAGAGGCTTTCAGCCTGGGGCAGGCCCTGCTGGCCCGCCTCACCAGCGGCAAGCTCTATTTGTGTGCCACGTCCGCGGC
>RCNC010003130.1_pt1 | contig 10861 bp, 9 predicted proteins | sample 2041301 | NCBI WGS metagenome assembly RCNC01 (sample SAMN09708231, study PRJNA481090) | Marine sediment metagenome, whole genome shotgun sequencing project. | biome: marine sediment; feature: ocean; material: sediment; isolation source: Sewage treatment plant 13A marine sediment (STP13A) ... | reverse complement strand
CCGGCGTCGGGACCATCGGCTGCTATGCCGCATACTCCCCCAAAGGCACTATATACATACATGCTTCTTCCTCCAAACTCAAATGGTATAACAGAGGAGTGCGACATCTGCCAGCTATGAGTATTGGGGGTTTCCCAAAGGACCTCACCTGTCTCGATATCCAGGGCCACCAGCAAAGCAGAGCCCCCGGTAGCAATGACGGCCTTACCCTCATGGATCAGGGGACACTGTCCTGTGTACCAAAGAGGTATTTCGGATCCATATTCTTTCTCTACATTAAGTCCCCAGATAAATGCACCATCGGTCCGGTTAACACACATCACATGACTGCGCGGACCAATGGTCAGGATATGGTCCTCTGTGACAGCCGGAACTGTGCGCGACATTCCGTGGTTCCGTTTCAGGTTAATTTTATATCCACGGACCCAGAGCTCCTCACCAGTCTCAAGTGCATAGGCTCTCAGTAAATCGGCCCGCTCCTCCTCGTCATAATCCATAACATAAACCGTTCCCTTATAGATGGCGGCGCCAGCATGCCCCTCCCCCAATGGCACTGTCCACTTTATAAGTGGTCCTCCCGCAGGAAATTTATCAATCAAAGGAACGGTAGAACGGCTGAGGTTGTCGAAATGCTCCCCACGGAACCGGGGCCAGGTTTCCGTCAAACTTGTTTCCAGGCTACCCAGGGTCTCACCATAGGCACCGATATCGATATCGGCCACCACTCCGCCTTCCCCACGATTATCCAGTCCGGGTTGGGAGGTGACAAAATCACCCACAGGATCCCTTGCCAGCCACCAGCCCAGGGAGAGTACCCCTGCCAGGACCAGCAAGCCAGTCACCATATTTATCCGGTTCAACTTCAACATTCTAACGTTCTAACCATTAACCCTTCTCAATATCATAGATGTACAATACTTCGCCGTGTCTCACAAATAGCTTTTTATTGAAGATCGCCATATGTGCCCAGTAGGGACCCGACCGGCTTTCCAGGCGAAATTCACTGATCAGTTTAAATCCTTCTGTTGATGGTTCCAGTAGTCCAATATGCCCCTGCTTTTCTTCAAAAATATATAGCAATCCGTCTGCATAGATGATGGAACCCTTGTTGTACCATTTTTCTTCCCACATTGCCTTGCCGGTATCCCACTCCTGGCAGACCCAATTGCCGTTTCCATTGTTGATCCAATTGGAGCCATAAAGATAACCATCCAGCAACACAATGCCTCCATGATGTGTATCAAGTGCTCCGCTGTGCCATTTCATTTTGGCTGATTTGCCATCTTGCGAGAGTTTAAGCATAACAGACTCTGAATCATAACCAGAGGTTGTAAAGATCTCTCCATTATGGTAGAGTGGTGTATTGGTATTATTCCTGCTCCCGGGTCGATAACCATAGTCCGTAGCAAGATCAAAGGCCCAGAATACCTCACCATTCTCCGGATCCACGGCCATAATATCTTCGCTGGTGGTAATCAGGATCATCCTGGTTCCATTATGCTCGATAAGCATGGGTGAAACATAGGACCTGACACCCCCCTGGGGCTCAGACTCCCATAGCAGGGAACCATCCTTTTTATCCAGTGCTACCACAGCAGTGCGATCCCCCGTTGGAGAAGAAATCACTGCTTTATCAGTTAGCAGGAGAGATTCGGTCATCCCCCAGCGATGATACTCGCCTTCAAACTCCTTATGGGTATCCTTTTTCCAGATAAACTCACCTGTCTCCGTATCCATACAAACAACAGCTCCCAGTCCATCCATAATATAAATGCGCCCATCTTCAATGGTGGGGGTGCTTCGGGTTTCGGGGAAGGACTGATTCCATGCAGTTCCATAAACGGTTTCCCACAGGATGTTTCCTTCCATGTCGAGCTTGGTCAGAACGTCTTTGTCATCCCTTTTGCCACTGATATAGATCATCTCATCCACAACCATAGGTGAAGAATATCCTTTGGCAAGTCCCTCTTTTTTCAAAAGCAGTGCAGGTCCATCCGCTGGCCAGCTCTTCAACAAGCCGGTATCGGGATACTTCCCATCCCTGTTAGCACCCCTCCACTGGCCATCCTGCGCCTGCAGCTCCCAACCCGACAACAGCAACATCACCACTGCAGCTAATGCAATATGCTTTATATAGTTCTCAATAATTCTCATCGTTTTCGTTTCACTTTTTGACTCGCAAAAGTCATTTAACTTTATAGGCGATCAGGGCTTTGCCGTGTCTCACATAGAGTACGCCATCGTAGATGACCGGATGAGCCCAGTGTTGCTCAGAGCCCAGAGCTACCTTGGTTTTACTTATCACTTTGAATCCGGATGGATCCGGAGCAACCAGGGCAAGCTCGCCCCGCTGAGTGTAGCAGTAAAGCATGCCATCAGCATAAATCACCACACCATTTCCAATCTCATTGGAGGTGTACATCTCCTCACCGGTCTTCCAGTTGTAACAACACCACAGGCGACTGTCTCCGGAACCGTAGACGTAGCCATCCACATGAACAGCACCTCCCATACGGCTATCCATATTTTTTTGCATCCATTTCAGCTCAAATGAATTTCCATCGGAAGAGAGTTCCAGCATGCCCCCTCCCTTTCCGTAACCACTTAGAAAGAATAATCCTCCATCATAATAGACTGGGGTATTTGGATGCACAGAATAGTCATTGGGATGTTTCTTCGACCAGAGCATTTTACCTGTGGTCGCATCAAATCCCATCAGATAAGATTTCGAATGGGTGGCAAGCATCTTCCTTCCCTTATGTTCAAATAAGAGGGGGGTACAGTAGGCAGTCAATTCACCTTTACCTGGAGAACTCCAGATCAGATCGCCCGAATGACGGTTCAGCGCCACTAGATTATTCTTTTTTCCTCCAGGTGTAATGTAGATAACCTTCCCATCTATTACAGGTGTTTCATTCATCCCCCATCGGATAATGGAACCTCCAAATTCCTTAATCAGATCCTTGGTCCACAGGATATCGCCCGTTTCATTCGTCAAGCAGAATAATGTACCTATGCCGCTCATGAGATAAATCTTATCGCCCACAATGGTCGGAGTGCCCCGCGTGCCATAATAACTCTGTGTGAATTCTGGACCATACTCTTTTTTGTAGACCAGCTTTCCTTTGAGATCGAATTTAAATAGAAAGCCCTTATCATTGCTCATGCCTGTGGTATAAACAAATCCTTGATCTACAATGGCAGAAGAATGTCCCTGACCCAGTTCCTCGAAAGTCCAAAGAATTTCAGGACCGCCGGCAGGCCATTGTTTTAGTAATCCCGTTTCTGGGTAGTGTCCGTCACGGCTGGGTCCTCTCCAATTTGTAGGATCCTGGGCAAATCCGTTTACAAACAGCGTATATATTGCTAAAAAGCTTATTAAGCGTCTCATTTTCTTACAATTAGGTAAATCTTACCAGCAAAACACACAAAAATAATACTAATCACCTTGAATATGCTGACTAATGGCCCTTTAGACAGCTATTCAGAATGAATCTAATATGCATGAATTACCCATGCTATCCATCTGTTTTACTGGGGATTAGTCTTTGGAGGCAAGGAGCCCCTCCTTTAGATTATGCTAAAAATGCGTAACACCTTTGGATTATAAGCGTATATTATTATAAATTTGGCTTTTAACTTTTTTAGATAATAATAGCCAGATCATCCATTAATCATTTATTTAAAGGGTAATGACGAATAAAGCACATTATGCTGTAATCGCAGGAGAACTTGCCCCTGGCGCCAGGGTCTCCGACGAACAGTTCAGCAAAATTCCGGATCTCATAAGAGCCTCCTTTCAGGCTGTAAACCGCCTGGTGCCCATGGAGAGCAAGCTCAAATATGAGATCATCAGGATGGATGAATTTCTAGCGCTTTCTGAATCGCCGGTACACTCTATGCGATCGATGATCATGTTATTTAGTGCTTTCCGCTTCCTCTCCTATAAGGAACTTTCGGAGCGTTTGGACCTCAGGATGTGTGAGGGAATTGGCCCCGTAGAGTTTGCACAGGAACATCTGAGGGAATCCGATGGGACAGCCTTCCGAAAAGCTTCAGAGGGCATCGGAAAAATGAAACGAAATCAACGAATTTCCATTAAATCCTCTGCAAAAGAGCTGAATGAAGAGTTCGCGCTTAGCTGCAGTTTTATGGATATCCTTATCCATGACTGGTCGGATGAACAGGCTGAGGCAATATTCCTAAACCTGACTGGTAAAAACCAGATGGCGATTAGTCAAATGCTAAATATCTCTCAGCCGGCTGTAAACCGAAGGTTAAAGGCGGGGCACTTCGATACCGTTCGGAAATTTATTGATCGCTTTGAACACCTGCTAAATTTGGGAAGTCAGATATGAAAATAGTTCACTGGATCATATTAGGCTTTGTAATAGTCCTGGCAACCTGGTTCATTTATCAGACCAGGGAGAACCAGCCCAGGATCGACACCACAATAGATCTGAACTGGAGATTCATAATGGGTGATCCAAATGGTGCATCGCAGCCTGCATACAATGACTCGGATTGGAAATATCTATCTCTGCCCCACGACTGGATGATTGAACAAAAGGCCGCAGAGCAGAATCCATCCGGAACAGCTGGTGGATTCTACCCGGGAGGAATTGCCTGGTATCGTAAAACCATTGACCTAAGTGAATACGAAAACAAGGAGCAGTTCTACCTGCTCTTTGAAGGAGTTATGAGGAATGCAGATGTATTCTTCAACGGAACTCACCTTGGAAGACAGGCCTATGGATATTCCAGCTTCTATCATGATATCTCGGAACTGGTTCGGCAGGACACCCTGAATGTGATTGCCGTTAGAACAGATTGCAGCAAATTACCAATCGATCGATGGTATTCGGGTGGAGGAATCTACAGACACGTAAGGCTGATCACTACCAGCACTTTGCATATGCAGATGTGGGGACAGGCACTTAGCTCAATTATTGACAGCAGCGGCCAGGCCCGACTTGATATTTCGCTTGACTTTTTAAACAAGAGCAGGAAAAACAGACGTTTCGAAGTTTGGTACGATATCGTGGGACCAGATGGGAAACTAGTAGCAGATGGGAAAAGTAGTGAGTACCTTGACAGGGAAAGCAGTGGCAGGACGTCACGGTCATTCACTATTGAAGACCCCCTGCTCTGGTCACCCGAAACACCCGACCTTTATACGGTGCATTGTTACCTGATGGACAGGAACAAGAAGCTGGATCATGTAAGTATTCAGCACGGCATCCGGACGGCTGAATTTGATCCTGACAGGGGTTTTGTGCTTAATGGAAAAAAAGTAGTCCTTAAAGGGGTTTGTTTGCATCACGATGGTGGGGAACTTGGAGCTGCCGTTCCATTGGAGAGCTGGAAGAGAAGGTTTGAATTATTGAAAGAATTAGGTGTTAATGCCCTTAGACTGGCACACAATCCACACGCTCCGGAGGTACTTGATCTGTGTGATCGCATGGGTTTCCTGGTGATTGATGAAATGTATGATAAGTGGGAGCAGCCCTGGAAGGGTGCTGCCGGGGGGCAAAAATTAGCAGAGAACTGGGAGCAAGATCTGTCTAACTTTATACGGCGCGACAGGAACCACCCTTCGGTAATCCTTTGGAGTTTGGGAAATGAAACCATGGAGCAGCTATTCATTCCGGTCGATGGTGTGGCCTGGTACAACAGGATGAAGGAACTTGTGCATTCCATTGATTCAAGCAGGATGGTAACCGCTGCGCTGCATCCCGGCGATAACGATGGCCTGTTTGAGGTCCCTTCGAGCCTGATGCATGTGTCGCCGGTTGTATCCTATAATTATCGGAGCGACTCCTTCAGAACCTGGCACGCACAGTATCCCAACCTGGTATTCATTGCCACCGAAACAAAAGCTTACGGAACGCAAGCAAAGGAAGACTACCAGGTAATCGATTATAGCGACAATTCCTGGAACGATATGGATCCCTTTGTGGCCGGTCAGTTTATCTGGGCAGGTATAGATTATCTGGGTGAATCTGCAGGATGGCCCGATCGAGGATTGAGAAACGGTTTGATGGAAACCAACGGATTTATTAAACCCCATGCCTGGTATATCGCATCACGATACAGGGAAGATCCCATAGTAAAACTGACGGTAAAAGATTCCCTCTTTGCTGATTCCCTGAACCATCTTACAAGCTGGCAAAAGAGCTGGGTGGGAGCACCTCTGGTCGACCACTGGAGTTTCGAGCACGATACCCGGGAAAAAGAGATCGTGGTCTTTACCAACTGTAAGCGAGTGGAGATTGAACTGAATAAGAGACGTATTCATACCCTGAACAGAGATATGTATCCGGATGGTGTGATCAAAGCCAGGGTGCCCTACGAAAGCGGTGAACTGGTAGCACATGCTTTCTATACTGACGAAGAAGGCGAGCAACAGGTATCTGACACTCTAAATTCATCTTTCGCTCCCTATGCCCTTGCCATGAATCCTGACCGTCGGCAGGTGGGCAATAATAAGCAGATTGTTCATATTACCACCAGCGTAAGGGATAGTGCGGGAACGCTCAATCCTCATAGCGAACATCTGGTAAATTACCAGCTCGACGGTCCGGGGAGAATCAGGGCCATTGACAACGGTGACCTGGCAGACACTACTTCATATGCATCCACCTCAAAAAAGATTCGGAAAGGGAAACAGCTTCTGATCCTCCAGGCGGGTAGCGAACCAGGAGACCTGGTTGTAAGTGCAAGTGCTGAAGGTCTCAGACCGTCTACAGTGAAGATTAAAACTAAAGATTAAGCCGATTGACAATGGATAAACGATTCGGTCCTACACTGGTATTGATCCTGGTGATCTTCTTCATACTTGTATATGCAGGCAGCCTGGTAACCGTATTTATCAAAGAAGGATTGGGGGTCTTCTGGACCCTGGTCCTGCTGATTGTTCCTTTGGTGATTATAATTGCATTGATAAGCGTCTATATAGAGCGCATCAAAGAGATTGATGAGGAAGAGAAAGACGACCTCAACCAATACTGAAATTCTTCTCCAGGATCTCCCCTTCCTTGAACCTGTATGTGGTGGTGGCATTGGAATCAGTATCCAGGTCGACCAGAACAAATTCATGATCGGGAAAGGATTTGGTTGCCTCCTTCACCTGACTGATTACCTGCATGCTCGAAGCCATAACAATGGTAGCAGAATAGTTCTTGTCTCCCCCTGTCTTGAAAACATAATCGGTATACTGCTCCATTCCAAAAGTGTGGTGAACATGGAGCTGAAGTTCCTCTTCGAGGACCTCAACTGATTTGACACTGATAGCTCTCATGTCCATAAATTTAGTAAATTATACTCAAAATTGAAGTGATATGGATAAGATGATACCATTCTACAATACCGAGAACATTCCCGGTCAGGAATATGAGCTGATCGGGCTTGTTAAAGGTTCCATGATCCAGTCAAAACATCTGGGCAGGGATATCGGGAACGCATTGAAATCTATTGTGGGCGGTGAGCTGAGGGGGTATTCTGAAATGCTTAATGAGGCCAGGGCCATTGCCACCAAGAGAATGATGCAGGAAGCAGGTACTTTGAATGCCGATGCTGTGGTAAATATCCGCTATACCACCAGTGCTGTGATGCAGGGAGCTGCAGAGATCCTGGTCTATGGTACAGCAGTGAAATTTGTTTAGAGCAATCTATTTTGAGGCCTTGATGCCAAAGCTGATGGTGGTGCCTTCGCCTGAACTACTTTCAATTCGCATCCAGCCATTATTGGTCTGAACAATCTCCTGGCATATTTTCAATCCCAGTCCGGACCCCTTCTCTCCCCTGGTACCGTTGGTAGAAACATTTGAATTAGAATCAAGCAATTTTTTCAGAATCGCATCAGGGATGCCTATCCCTGTATCACGAATAGATATGACCACCTCTCCATCGTATTTCTTTGAGGAAATATAAATGCTACCCTTTTCAGGGGTGAATTTCGTGGCATTACTTACAAGGTTCCTTATTACAATATAGAGTTGATCTCTGTCTGCTTCAACATAGTGTTCCTCACTCACATATACCTCAACCTTCAAATGCTTTTCCTTCAAGCCAATATTGATCAGTTCAAGGCTCTCATCAATAAGATCCTTTAACTTCACTCGTACTGGTGTAGCTTTGAGCTTCCCGGTTTGCGACCTACCCCATACCAGCAAATTGTCCAGGAGGTTGTAAGTGACCTCTGAGGAACTGGCCATCATCTTCAATAGTTCCTTACGTTCCTTCTCCACGATATCAGGATTGTCAATCAGCATCTCCAGGGCCTGAAGATTATAGCCAATTGGGGCTCTGACATCGTGCCCGATAATGGCAAATAAGCGGTTTCTTGCATTCATGGCCTCTACCAAGTTGCTATTGGTCGATTCCAGTTTCTTCTTCTGGCGCTCCAGCTCGGTCGACATGGCCTGCAATTCAGTGGTCCGTTCCTCCACCAGGTCCTCCAGGTGGTTCTTAACCAGGCTTACCTCATCGGCCAGTTTCTGAGATTTCTTCTGCAGGTAGTTACTTTTATCTGCAAAAATATATGCGTATACAAGCAGGTAAACGAACATGGTATAATGAACCAAAAGGAAGGTATCGATCACCTGAACCTCATTTAACATGTCGTTCAGGGTACCAACAAATAAGATCACGAGGCCCAGAGTATAGGCAGGAGCATGACTTCGCCCACGTATCCATGCCATGATAATCACATAGAGGAAAAGAATGCTTACCAGGATAAAAAATGCAAAGAAATAGGGAAAGCTGAAGGAAAAAAAACTGATGGGTGTGACCACTACAATTGCAATGAAAACAGTAGACACCCACATAGATATCCGATAGATCAACTGCGGAAACTCGATGGGGAAAATCGATCGGATCATCAGGATAAAGAAGGGTGCAAAAAAGTATATATTGAGATAGTCCAGCCGGGCCGTGGTAAGACCATTTAGATTCAAGGTTTCGATCACAGGGATCTGAACAATCATCACAACACGCAAGGCCATCAGGAAGCAAAGCAGGGAAAAATAGAGCCTGTAATGCTCTGTTCGAATAAGGTACAGCCCCAGGAAATAAATGCCAATGATCAGAAATGCCCCGATCAGAAAATGTCCCCTGAATAGATCCTTCTGCCTGGTTTCCTGCATCTGGCCAACTTTACCAATGGTAAGCCCTCCAACAATTCCGCTAAGCCTGTTGTCGAAATTGGAAACCCTTATCAATAACTCAAGCTCATTATCATTTACCGTACCGACCATCAGGGGCCGGCTATACCTGATCACCGTCTGGTACTTGTTGACACCGGGAAAACCCAGGTAGTCTATTGCTTTTCCATTTAAGAAAATTCCTGAAGCAGAATATACATCCTCAACGCTGAAGGCAAGTTCATCCACTCTTTCAGGCAGTAGGATCAGCAACCTGTAGGTGGCAAATCCAAAGCGCGTTACCTCGGGGTATTCTTTTTCCAGATTGGTCCATGTACCGGGTACCTCTGTATAAATCATCTCCCCGCTATCCCCTTCCAGGGCGGGACTTATCATCTGGTTCCAGTAGAATTCAAACTCCCCTCTTAACTCCACAGGGCCGCGCTCGAGAAAGTCATACTCCCGCAGGTCCAGGACTCCTTTCTCTACCAAAGGTTCCTCTTGCGCATGGAGACTTGATAGCGTACATACAGCTAAGACGAACAGATATGTAACGGTCTGAATTCTCATGGCAAAATGATAGCATAAAGTTATGCTTTTTCTTGAATGATTGGATGTTTTTTCAGCTTAAGAAAACCCGAAATTAAAAGTGCAAGGGTAATAATACACATCCCTGCAATTGTAAGTGCCTGTGGTTGCTCCGCCGGCAAGAGTGCCCAGCTGAAGACTGCCCCAAAAAGAGGAATCAGGAATTTCCATAGGTTCAGATCAGAAACCTTGATACCAGGTCTTTTTAAAAGGATGATCCAGATTGAAATAGCTATGGCTGAAAGCAGACTCAACCAGCTTAGTGAAATAAAATATATGGGTGGTTTGCTTTCAAAATGAATGCCTTCAAATGGAATAGAGAAAATAAAGAGGGCAGCTCCACCAAGCATCATAGAGGATGAACTGATCACCAGCGGGGGGACCTTCCCCTTTTCCTTAGCCACCAGAACATTTGAAAACCCTGAAAGCAAATTAATTCCAAGCATCAAAAGAATACCGGCCACAGCAATATGACCGGTGGCTGATTGGGGATCCTTTCCAAAACTAACCAGTGCCACTCCCGCAATCCCCAGCAGGATCACCAGTGTTTTAGAAAGGGTCATCCGGTCGCCAGGCATTATGAAATTGGCCACCAAAGCAATAAAAAGTGGCTGCGAGCCAATGACAATAGCAGCCACGGCAGCAGGAATCATATTGATGCCTGTATAGAACATGGTATACTGCAGAAAGGTCTGTAAAAAAGCAAACAGAAGGATCAGCCTCAGGTTTTCACGAACGATTTTGAAGTAACGGGAATTGAACCTGTAAGCCACCGGAAACACAAGCAATCCAGCAATAAAAAAGCGGGTGCCTGCAAACTGCAGAGGTGTAGCATAGTCAAGACCGATCTTCACTCCCGCAAAGGCCGTTGACCATAGCAAACACGAAATGATCGCCAGCACTGCAGTATTGAGCCTTGAACGCTCCATGCATCCGGGCTAGAAATCGTCCCCCAATCCAAACACTGGTTTTCTATTCATCCAGCGGCCACGTGTAAAATCAGGAAAATCCTGGGGGGCTCCATTGTTCTCTATGGAAAGCTCTGAGAGAGGGGTAATGGCACTCCAGGCTGCTGCATCATAGGCATCCATGGGAGCTTCCAGTTTTCTTTTTACAATTTCCACAAAAGC
>RCNC010003129.1_pt1 | contig 10861 bp, 10 predicted proteins | sample 2041301 | NCBI WGS metagenome assembly RCNC01 (sample SAMN09708231, study PRJNA481090) | Marine sediment metagenome, whole genome shotgun sequencing project. | biome: marine sediment; feature: ocean; material: sediment; isolation source: Sewage treatment plant 13A marine sediment (STP13A) ... | reverse complement strand
TCGAACACTTCGACTAATCTTTCTATGAATTGCTCCATGCGACTTTCCTTTAACTTGTTAATTGAACACTCATTATTTATAGCCCAACAGTTTCAATAGCCGCTCTCTTTCTTTTGCCATTTTATTATATTCAGTTTGGCTCATCTCTAATAACACCATTTTACAAATCTTACCATCGATTGTTTCTTCTCTATTTCCAGCTTCCTTATATCCTAACCCCTTATTATAGCGTAAGGCTCTCTTATTACTTTCCAGTATTTCTATTTTAGCCTTTAGTAGATTTAACGTCTCAAAGATTTGCCGACCAAGAAGATATGATGCTCCAAACGAAACCAAAGAATTTCGATACTCTTCCTTAGCAATCCAAAGTCCAGAATCTCCTTCTCTCAGATCCCAATCTATATTTTTAATTTCAATCAATGTAAATGCAGCTCCTGGAGACAATAATAACGAAACATTAAATATTGTTGAACATGTCAATGCAAGTGAACAATTAAAAACTTTGTTTGCTACAGTAAGAGTAAGTGATTTAACAGAAATACTTCAAAGCGATGGCCCATTTACAATATTTGCTCCAAGCGATGAAGCTTTTTCAAAACTTCCTGAGGGAATGCTGTTGTCTCTAATCAATCCTGACAATAAGGAAGAATTAATTAAACTTCTGGCCAATCATGTTATAATTGGAGAGATTAATTCATCAGACCTAACTTCTGGTATGATTACCAAAAATGTTCAGGGAAACTCAATGAAAATTTATGTTTCTGGTGATGTCGTGAAAATCAATGGTTCAAGAATTATGACTTCTGATATTAAAGCTTCAAACGGAATTGTACATGTGGTTGATCAGGTTATACTTCCTCCACTAAAATAAATGGATATCTAGATATTAAAGGTTTTGAAGCCATCTTTCGAGATGGCTTTTTTGTTTATTCTACAATTATTCAAGCTTAAAAATTCATTATTGTTTAAAATAAACTTATAATATTTGAACAAAACACGTGTAAACTTGTTTACCTATTATAAACATTAAAAACAAAAATCATGAGAACAATGAAAAATTTATTTGCCGCATTTTTGCTAGGATCTTTTGTATTTACTGGAAATGTAAATGCTCAGTGTGAAACAGATGATAAAAAATCATCAGACATTGTAGACCTCGCAATTTCAACCGAATTCTTAAATACTTTGGTAGCTGCTGTAAAGGCAGGAGATCTGGTTGAGACACTTAAAGGGGATGGACCATTTACGGTTTTTGCTCCTACCGATGAAGCTTTCGCAGCTCTTCCTGAAGGTACACTGGAGTCTTTGTTAAAACCAGAAAATAAAGACCAACTTGTTTCAATTCTTGCTTACCACGTTGTTTCAGGAGAGGTAAAATCAACTGACTTGAAAAATGGAATGAAAGCACAGACAGTTGAAGGTAGTAATTTAACTGTATATGTATCTGATTCAGGAGTTAAAATAAACACCGCCAATGTTACCACTGCGGACATTGAGGCTTCTAATGGGATTGTTCATGTTATAGATCAGGTCATGCTACCACCAATGGATTAATATTAGGTTTTCATAGTTAATAGGGTTAGGGGAGTCATCTTTCGGGATGGCTCCTTTTTTATTATCTAAAAGGAAAGCAAAAAGAAAAAACTGTAAATGCGTAAATCAATTAAACTGAATTTTGATTCTAAAAACCTTAAATAACCAGTTCCAAACCATTACATCAATTTTAAAGCAGCATATAATTAAAGCAAATAATGCCCCAGCAGTATTGGCTAAAAAATCCATTAGGTCTTTTTGCCTGCTGAACGAAGAAAATAAAATTCCCTGAGCTATTTCAGTTAAGCCTCCAAGAATAATTGCCACCACTAAAGAAATTACGTAATATCTGTTCTTAAAGTCTCCCTGATTGTATATACGAAATCCAAAAACAAGTAATAAAGTATATACAAAATACATAAACATATGAGCAAGCTTATCCAGGTGGGGAATGGTAATAACTTTGGGGATGTTTAAATTACTTACCGGCAAAAGGCTCAGAATAATAATAAAAATCATCCAAATAAATGAAAATATAAATGATTTAAGAAAATTACTCACTGGTATATTATTAGTTTTTTAAGAAATACAAACATATAAAGATCTTTCCTATTAATTACATAAAGCAAAAACAATAAATAATTGATATATTGAGAAAATTAATCAAGAATAGTCGCCAATAATTTATTGAAGCCTGAAAGAAATACAATGGCAGGTATATATATTCATATTCCATTTTGCAGACAAATTTGCTATTACTGCGATTTTCATAAATCGGCCTCCATGAGCTTAAAGGATGAGCTTTTCAAGGCCCTTCTCTCAGAAATCGCGTTGCAACAAGATTATTTAGGGGATGAGATTATTGACACCGTATACTTTGGAGGTGGGACACCCTCGATTTTAAGTGCTAAAGAGATCCAGAAAATATATGAAAAGTTAAGTACCTTCTTTACTCTAAGTAAGGGGTTAGAGATCACCCTTGAGGCAAACCCTGATGATCTCGATGATAAATATTTAAAGCAACTCTCAAATACTCCGATTAATAGATTAAGTATTGGTTGCCAGTCATTTAATAATAGAGATCTAGTTTTTCTAAACCGCCGACATACAGCTGAGCAAGCCCAGGAATCAGTTAGAAAAGCTAAAAAAGTTGGCTTCAATAATATTAGTATAGACCTGATTTATGGAATACCAAATTTGAGTGTTTCTGATCTGGAAAGAAATATTCAGACTGCTGTTGAGCTTGATGTTCAACATATTTCTGCCTACCATCTGACAATTGAGGAAAAAACTGTTTTTCATAAGCGTCAGGCAAAAGGTGAATTTGAAGAAATATCAGAAGAGGAAAGCAATATTCAATTTCAATTATTGATTCAAAAATTGGCCGAAAATGGATTTGAGCAATATGAAATATCAAATTTTGCCAGGAATAAGAATTATTCCAGACACAACACCAATTATTGGAAACAAATACCTTACCTCGGAATTGGTCCCTCGGCACATTCGTATAATACTACTTCCAGGCAATGGAATATAAGTAACAACAAAACATATATTGCTGAAATTAGAAAAGGAAAGATACCTTTTAGCAAAGAGATTATTGATAAAAAAACCAAATACAACGATTATATACTAAGCTCACTAAGAACCATGTGGGGAATCAACCTTTTGGTGCTTGAAGAACAGTATTCAAAAGAAATGAAAGATTATTGCATGAGCATGGCTGAAAAATTCATCAACTACGGATTGCTATCTATAAAAAATAATTCCCTGATCATCACTGACCAGGGAAAATTTGTTTCAGATAATATTATTTCAGAATTATTATTTGTAGATACCTGATAATAATAGAATTACTTCAGCAAAAAACTGGTTGTGCCAATAAGATCACCATCTGCATAAAGGGTCACATAGTAGGTTCCTGGAATCAATTGTCCGTCATTGGTCCAGAAAATACACATTTCCACATCCTGATTTAAATATTCAACAGCTCTATGTGCGGAATAAACCAGGGCCTCTTCCTCTACTTCAAATAAGTTGTCTGGTGACTCTGCAAGTACCAGTTCATCGGGCCTCATAATTCTCATATATACCTGTTTCTCGCCTGCTTCTATAATTGGGTTCTCACGCAGGGTAAAACAGACTCTGATTTTATCAATTTTATCAATTTTGTCTTTTTCCTTGCCCTTGTTGTTCAATGAAGTGGCTGATATATCTTTTGCCTGAAGAATCGAGGCCATATCCACTTTAGATGTCAATGACTCTTTAATTTTTTCCAGCTCTTCTTTTTCTTTTTGGGTATTGCTTAATTGTGATTTAACCTCTTGATTTTCAGCAGTAAGCCTGATGTTTTTAGTATTCAGGGAATCAATTTGTTTAATGTAACTTTTCATTACATCGCGCAAGGTTGATAATTCTTTTTTGTACAAACGAATTTTTTGAGCATTAGAGGTTTGTACAGCAAGAAGCTTTTTAATTTTTTCTTGTTGTATACCCATTTCAAAACTTAAACTATCATTGTTTACCTTAAGTGTATCATACTGATAAACAAGATTTGAAAGCTCATTCGAAAGAGAATCTTTTTCCGAAGTAAGGATGGTTTCCATTTCAATCATTTTAGATTTTTGATCAAAATGCAGGTAAATCAAATATCCTAAAACAATACTTAATACAACCGTAATACCTATAAATAAACCCAGATATTTATTTTTTGGGCCATTTCCATTTTGAATTTCTTTGCTTTCGTTTGATTCCATAATTAGAATTGAATTTATAAGATGAACGCAAAAACATAGTTTATTGTATTTACTGTCTGCATTCGTTTTGTATATTATTTTGCTTTACCCTGGTTGGCAACAGCCTCCATTGCTTTTTTAACCTTTTCGGGATCACCCAGATAATAGCGGTCTATTGGCTCCAGATTTTCATCGAGCTCATATACCAAAGGTAGACCTGTAGGGATATTCACTTTTAAAATTTCAGCGTCAGTCACCTTATCAAGATGCTTTACCAAGGCTCTTAGGCTATTGCCGTGGGCAGCAATAATAATTTTTTTATTGTCTTTAATGGCAGGAACAATTTCATTTTCCCAATAGGGAAGAAAACGCTCAACAGTATCTTTTAAACACTCAGTTAATGGAAGATATTTTTCGTCAACATCTTTATATAAAGGATCATTTCCCGGGTATCTATCATCTGATTTTTCAAGGGCAGGTGGTGGAATAGTGTAACTACGTCGCCAGATTAAAACCTGTTCTTCGCCATGCTTTTCTGCCGTTTCTGCTTTATTTAACCCCTGTAAGGCTCCATAATGGCGCTCATTTAATCTCCAGGATTTAGTAATAGGAATATCCTCCAGTTTCATTTCTTTCAGTGTGAGTCCCAGGGTTTTATTGGCTCTTAACAATACAGAAGTAAATGCCTGGTCAAAGCTAAACCCCTCTTTTATTAAAGTTGTTCCAGCATCGATTCCTTCCTGAACACCTTTTTCTGTAAGATCAACATCTGTCCATCCGGTAAAACGATTTTCTTTATTCCAGACACTTTCTCCGTGTCGAAGCAATACAATTTTATACATTTTGAAGATATTTTTTAGTTGTGCTAATTATTGAAAGTCATTCGTTTATAAAAACGAAGTACAAAGATAAAACAAAACATCCAGATACTGAAAGAAATTGTTTTCAGAATGGACATCAAAATTTCAAAAGTACAAATTAACAAATGTTTACTAAACAGTGCTGATCTTTCAAAAAAATTGAATGTATTCAAATCCATTATTTGAGCTATTTATTATTACTTTGGTGTTTACTTTATTTCTTTTAGCGTATTAAGGATAGTACATTGAATAGGGACGAAAATATTCTGAATGATTTACGGGAAGCCCGGGAAGAGTTTTTCATTGAAATATACCTGAAGTACAGGGATAGTTTTGTCGCATGGACAGCAAAGCATTATTCCTGTGATCGAGATACAGCCTCAGATTGTTTTCAGGATGCCGTGATAGTTCTTATGAACAATGCCAGATCAGGGAAGTTGATTCAATTGGATTCAGGCCTCAAAACCTATTTATTTTCAATTGGAAAAAATGTTTTGCTAAAAAAATACAGCCTGAAAAAGAAGGAAGTGTTTTTTGACGAATTAAATACAGAAAATGATACTCTTGAATTGCATGATTATGATGAACTATTTGATGATAGAAATAAACTGATCGACAAAGTTGCAGAACTAACTGTTAAAATGAAGGAACCATGTAGATCAATATTGAAATATTACTATTATGAGAATTTAAGCATGGGTAAAATAGCTGAAGAAATGAAATACAAAAATGCCGATACAGTAAAATCTCAAAAACTTCGATGTATTAAATACCTGGAAGACATGTTGGAAAAAGAATTGACATAATATTAAACTGGAGAGATGGCAAATAAGGAATTAGACGAAAGAATAGAGCAATATCTTCTAAATAACATGGGAGATATTGAAAGGCAAGCCATTGAGGATCAATTGAATTCTGATCCGGAGTTGAAAAATCTATTTGAAAAAAAACAACTTCTTATTAAGGGAATTAGAACTGGCTTTAATTCAGAATTCAAATCAAAACTAAAGTTTGAAGATCAGCGCCGAAAACATATGGTAAAAACCAGAAGAATTAAATTCATTTCAGGAATTGCGGCGATTCTTGTAATTGGGATATTCTCCACCTTTTTCTTAAATAGTATAAAACAAAATCCGATTAAAATTTATGAAAAATACTATCAGCCTTATCCCAACATCATTACTCCCCTTTCCCGTTCGGATGAAAATGAGAACAGTCCGTATTACCAATATGAAAAAGGAAGCTTTCAATCTGCTCTTATCGGATTTCAAGCATTAATTAAAGACAATCCTGGTGACGATTCTGCTCTTTTTTATGCTGCACTTAGCTATATGGAATTATCTGATTTTAACAACGCGATAGAATATCTCAAAAAAGTTCCAGCCAAAAACCAGAGCAAGTTTACCCAACCAGCAACCTGGTATTTATCCCTGGCATATATCCACTCAAACAATACCGATTTAGCTATTGAATACCTGAACAAACTGGCAGAAGGAAATGATGTATATGGCAAAAGAGCAAAAAGTATTTTGAAAAAAATTAATTGACCTAATCCTTTACCAATTTTTGATTCCTCTTTTTCTGGTGCCAATATAAAACCATCATAAAAATTGAAATGAATAGCAGACCAATAAATAAAGTGAGGTAATTATTTTTAACTGCTATTGGTGAGTTTTTGCCTATAAGTACTGAGGCTCCCCAGAAATAAGCAGAGGAGGTATTTTGATCTGCACTTTGAAGATAGTCAAGCTTGGCCAATCTCAAAGCATCCGCTTTCTTTTCTCCGGCCTTTAAATAGCTGTAGAAGTTTATCATAACTTCGGATGTGGCATCATCAGGCAGGTTCCAAAGGCTCATTACAATATTTTCTACACCTGCTGAGTGGAATCCTGTTGCCAGGCTAATCATTCCTTCACCGTCAAGGTAACTGCCAACCCCTGTATTGCAAGCACTTAGGGTTACAAGTTCAGCTGCCAGGTTTAAACCATAAAGCTCATGAGTATGTAGGTAACCATCGTCTATGCCTGATTCGGAGCCAAGAACAATACTATTGAAAAAGGGATCAGTATCATCAAGGAATGAATGACTTGAGAGGTGAATGATATCAGCACTTTGGGCATTTTCCCTGAAAAATGTTTCAGTTGCTGACTGACCGATTCTTATTATACCACCAAGCTGTTTGTGAATCGTTTCAATTTCGTTTTTTGTTCCTGGTAAAGGAAAAAGATCAGTACTACGATATCTTTTCAATGTATCCATCGCTAAAGATCCTATTTTAATATCAGCAAAAGGTGCCAATCCTAGAAAGTAAATTCTATTGTCAACATTTTTTCTGTTGGCATTCATAAAAAAGAGACTATTCTCAGTATAAATGGTATACTTTGATATAAGAAAATTATTACTCAAATCCTTTAGGGCATCAAACGGAATAAAATATAGCTCCCTGTCAGGTATTACAACAATTTCTTGAATATCAGGTGTCAGAACAGAATCCAGTCCGAGTGAGCGATATACCCTGTTATTCAAAACCACCATACTGCTATCGTATCCAGGAATCTTTAATTGCCTTATAAAATCAGCAAGATCTTGTTTTTCTTTTTGAGACCAGGCCAGGATTAAAAACTTGTTTGAGCGTTTTGTGGTTGCAAGCAAATAGAGCTTCTCTTCCCCAAAATAATATTGAAGTATCATTCCGCTCCTGTCCAGCTTTTTTTGACTTTGTTGCAATAAATCAAAATCGATATTTTGTATCAAGTCAGTATTTCTATTTTCATTTTTTAATAGAAATTGAATGTAGTCCAGCTCTTGCTCCATTTTGAACTTTTCTGAAAGATTCTCAGAATTTTCTGTGGAATTTATCCTGTTAGAAGCAATCATTCTTTCGAGTTCTTTTTTTCTATAAATAACAGAATCCGGGATACCACCATAGTTAATCACCTGGTTAAGTTTAAACAGAATTTTGGCATGGTTCATCCTGCTTGCCTCCATGTAACTGCTAATGTCCTTATAATTATTTTCATCAGGGTATAATTCATTTAATGAAACGGCCGCTTTTATGGCGGTTTCGTATAAATGACTATAGTCCTTGAAAAGGCCTGAAACAGAAAGCATACTGCTTTGATCCTCTATCATTAAGTTAATTAATCCTAGTGAAAACATATAATGATCAGTAACTGATTTTAGATATTTTTGATCACCGGTTTCCAAATACAATTCATTTAAGAGCTTGGTTTTTTTAATTACTGCCTTCAGAAGCTTATCCTTACCGTAGAAAAAATCATTTTGATCTGGCAAATGAAACATATTCATATCTTCAAAATTTCTGCTGAGTATGACAATAGATTTTTGATGCTCCCGAATAGCTCCAAATTTTTTATTCTCCTTCATTAAAAGAAACGCCATGGTCTCATGATATAGCGATATTATTTGCGGGGAATATTCTTTCCCATAATAGATTTCCTTCAATTTTTCAAGTTGGATACTTGCAGTAGAGAAATCCCCTGAACTAATAAGAATTTCAGCTTTTGTAATCAGGAAATTTATATTTTGAATATCATCGGGCTTGAAATACCGTGACCTTATTTCAAGACATTTATCGATATACCAATTGGCCTGTTCAAAATCTTCCTGCTGTGTCAGAATTACTGAAATACTGCTATATATGGCACTATACAGCAAATTTTCCTTGACGCCCTGTTCTTTTAAAACAGTCAATGTATTTTGGAACCATACGAAGGCAGAATCGGCGCTTCCAAATTCGAGATACATTTCCCCAATATTTACCATAACATATGGTGTCCATTGAGGGGCATGTTTTTCTCTGATTTCAATGCTCTTCTTGAAATATTCCAGGGCCTTTTTAAGATCATGGAACCTTTTGTAAATTAATGCCATGCTATTATATGCATGAGAAAGGTTGAGATAATCTTTTTGGGATTGACTGTACTTCATTCTTTCAACGGCATGACCCAGTCCAATGTCATACAATCCAAGATTTCGAGCTGAGGACGTCAGAATTTCCAAAATGTCATTTTTCATAAAACCTTCAAAAATTGAATAAGATTCAGCTATTTCCTTTGTATTTATACCATAGGTATAAGCCTTATTATGATTTTTTAAACGGTTATTATAGAGTGCTAACTTCCAGAAAAAATAGACATCATATTTACTGGCTCTCAGTGAATCAGGATATTCATTTATTACTTTTTCACAAATGGCCAAGGCTTTCTTGTTTTGATTTTGAATACCCAAAGAGAATGCTTCCTGGTTTTTGCAATAAAGATATTGCCGAATTTCCGATATTTCTTGAAATGCAAAGGCAGCTTTATTGTAATAAATGACAGCACTATCATATCTGCGTGCTCGGAAATGATTATCAGCCAACCCTTTTAAAGTATTGGATTCTGAAATCTCAAATGTGACTGGGAAAACTATCGTTGAATTCAGTGAAATTGAAAACAGAAGAATTATTCTAAGCATACCTGGCATCAAAAATTTGTGATCAATTGTTTAAGATAATAGATGATTTTATTTCCGCATGCAAAACCTATCAGTTTGAATACTGACATTAACTCTTTTGTTTATAAATATAATGAGAATTCAGCATCAATATTAATTTTCCTAAATATCGCAATAATTTACATATCTGCTGATTGCACCTTAAAAAAAGTGAAATAATAGGTTTAATTATAAAATTCAGATCATCAGGAAGAATAAACCGTATTTGAATAGAGATTTGCAGAACTAAAATTCCAGTCTATCCCAACTTTTTGCATGAGAACTGTTTACCTTTTTCAATTCCAGGTATTAAGTTATGTATTCATTACGATATACAAAGGAAATTGTCTGTAATTCCCTGCTAAGATTTGAAAAAATGAAATTATTTCGAATAATAAAGAAGTCTATTTTAAACTAAATCTAAAAAGCTATGAAAAGAGGTATTGGACTAATTACAATTGGATTCTTATTATTAGTTGGTACAGGTATATTTATATCTTCCTGCCAGAAAGAAGATCCTCCAGTGATGGAGGCTACTAGCATTCAGTTGGTTTCTGGGGGGAATCAAACTTCAGATTCAGAAAGCACCCTTACCAGTCCTGTAGAAGTATTGGTAAAGGATCAGGAAGGTAATGCCTTTCAGGGATCAAAGGTAAGTTTTGCTGTAATAGAAGGTTCATTATCCGTGGGAACCGCCACTACTGATGCCAGCGGGAAAGCCAGAACCAAATGGACACTTGGCACAACAGCAGGAACACAAACCTTAACTGTAACAGCCTATACAGGCAATGGAACAACAGTTTTATCAGGCTCTCCTATTTCAGTTAAAGCCACAGCTAATGAGATTATTGAAGCCACAAGTATCGAATTAGTATCTGGAAAGGATCAATCTGGTGATGTAGAAAGTATCTTAACAGAACCCATAAAATTATTAGTAAAAGACCAGGATGGTAATCCTTTTCCAGGAGCAACAGTCAATTTTGAAGTATCTGAAGGTGTTGTATCCTCAGCATCAGAAATAACGGATGCAAATGGCAATGCTTCAACTAGCTGGACCCTGGGTTCGACAGCTGGAACACAAAGCCTTACAATTACCGCTTATAAAGCTGATGGTACTTCAGCGCTAGCAGGATCACCACTATCAGTGAATGCAACAGCAAATGCTATTTTGGAAGCAACAAGCATTGAACTTGTTTCCGGTGGTAGTCAGACAGGAAATATTGGAACGGCATTACC
>RCNC010003128.1_pt1 | contig 10864 bp, 8 predicted proteins | sample 2041301 | NCBI WGS metagenome assembly RCNC01 (sample SAMN09708231, study PRJNA481090) | Marine sediment metagenome, whole genome shotgun sequencing project. | biome: marine sediment; feature: ocean; material: sediment; isolation source: Sewage treatment plant 13A marine sediment (STP13A) ... | reverse complement strand
TCTAGGGCAAAAATTACCTTTAGTTACCAGTAGAAAACCATTCAGTGCTGTATTTTCTATAGACGAGAACGAATGGAAAGGTACTATAAGCCTTCAATTGAAATTAAGAGACATTAAATGAATATAGTGCATTTGGCCATTTGGGTGTCGGAATTAGAGTTGATGCGTAGTTTTTATGAGCTTTATTTTGGAGCAATCGCGGGAGAAAAGTATGAAAACAAATCAAAAAATTTCTCGTCTTACTTCCTAAGTTTTGGTGTTGGCCCTAGATTGGAATTGATGAAGAAACCAGAAATACCTTCCATAGGCAATAGGCCAAAAGAATACTTGGGTATTAATCACTTTGCCATATCCGTGGGTTCCAAAGAAAAAGTGGACGCGCTTACCGATCAATTAAGAAGTGATGGCTTTTCAATAGTAGGAAATCCTAGGATTACAGGTGATGGTTATTATGAAAGTGTTGTCTTAGATCCAGAGGGAAATAGAATAGAAATTACACTGTAGCATATGAGTAATCAGATAGATCCTTATGCTGCGCTACGTTTTAAAGAATTCAATATTTTTTTGAGCGTGCGTTTTGCAATGGTATTTGCGTGGTCCATGCAATTCATCGTTATAGAGTGGCAAGTGTATTCCATGACCAAGGATCCGCTTTCTTTAGGAATTATTGGTTTAATGGAAGTTATTCCTGCAGTGGGTATGGCGCTATTCGCGGGTCATATTGTTGACCAAAAAGAAAAGCGAAACCTATTGGTAAAGTGCATCCTTGGGTTTTCCGTTATTAGTTTTGGTTTGTTCGTGTTAAGCTTACCTGCTATTGAGGCGGAGTACGATACAAAAATGATACTCTATGGAATTTACTTTTTGGTTTTTCTAGGTGGTTTGGTCAGAGCATTTTTGGGGCCAACGATTTTTTCCTTGATTGCGCTTATTGTTCCTAAACGAATATACCCGAATGCGGCAACCTGGAGTAGTTCTACTTGGCAGTTTGCCTCTGTTCTAGGCCCGGCTTTAGCAGGTTTTTCTATTAGTTTGATAGGGGTGCATTGGTCTATGTGTGTCATTTTTGGTTTTTCTATTCTAGCATTGATACTGCTTTTTCAGATTCCTAAGAAACCTGTTTTAAACCCCAAAATTGGAGAACCTGTTTTTGATAGTTTAAAAGATGGCTTAAAGTTTGTTTTCAGTAATAAAGCCATTTTCGGTGCATTGACTTTGGATATGATTGCGGTACTTTTTGGTGGTGCTATTGCATTGCTTCCTATTTATGCTCAAGATATCTTACACGTAGGTTCTGAAGGGTTCGGAGTTTTAAGAGCAGCACCCGCAGTTGGGGCCTCTATTACCATGTTGGGTTCTACCCGTTTCCCTTTACATAAAAATGCAGGACGTAAATTATTATGGGCAGTGTTCGCTTTCGGAATTTGTATTCTTGTCTTTGGCTTATCAGAATTATTCTGGCTTTCTGTGATTGCACTTTTTTTAAGTGGTGCAGTAGATGGGGTCAGCATGATTATTCGCCAGACCATTTTACAACTAAAAACTCCGGATAATATGCGAGGAAGGGTAGCTTCTGTGAACTCAATTTTTGTGGGCTCTTCAAACGAGCTGGGTGCTTTTGAAAGTGGAGTAGCCGCCAAACTTTTTGGAACTGTCACCGCAGTGGTTTTTGGTGGCTGCATGACCTTGCTAACAGCTGGAACAACGGCTTTAGTTTCACCAACTTTTAGAAAGTTGGATTTATCCAAGGATGTTGCAGAACATGAAAAAGATTAGCCTTTTCTACACATAGCTTTGACTTCACCCTATTGATTACTAGGAACATATGATTTATATCATGAAATACCTTACCCATTGGTTCTAATTTTGATGGCTAAACGTGATTGCAAAAATAGGATCCATGGAAAAAATATCAAGCACCAAAAAACAAGTATATCATTTTGGCTCCCAACATACGGATGGGAATCGTAGCATGAAGAATTTATTAGGGGGCAAAGGGGCAAATCTTGCAGAAATGAGTAGTCTGAGTATTCCGGTACCGCCGGGGTTTACCATTACCACGGAAGTGTGTACCACCTATAACGAAATAGGGCGCCGAGCAGTCATTGCGTTGTTGAAAGAAGATGTTGAAAATGCAGTAGCTGCAATAGAAGGGGTTATGGGAACCAATTTTGGTGATTCTGAAAATCCATTGTTACTATCCGTGCGCTCGGGTGCAAGGGTATCGATGCCCGGTATGATGGATACGGTTCTTAATCTTGGCTTAAATGACGAATCTGTTTTAGGACTGGTAAAGCGCACCAAGAATGAACGTTTTGCATGGGATTCATATCGGCGTTTTGTACAGATGTACGGAAGCGTTGTCTTGGGAATGAAACCAGAAACTAAAGAAGATGAGGATCCTTTTGAAGAAATTATAGACCGTTTAAAAGCAAAACGGCACATTACACTCGATACCCAATTTGCGGTGCAAGACTTGCAAGATTTGGTATATGATTTCAAAGACGCAGTCAAAAAAAGTACAGGACATGATTTTCCGACTGATCCTTGGGAACAACTCTGGGGTTCGGTGGTGGCCGTTTTTAATAGTTGGAACGGCAATCGTGCCATTGTTTACCGAAAAATAAATGGGTACCCTTCTGATTGGGGAACAGCGGTAAACGTTCAGGCAATGGTTTTCGGTAATATGGGCGAGAATTCGGGGACAGGAGTTTGTTTTACTCGTGATGCAGGAACAGGAGTGAACGAATTTAACGGAGAGTATTTGATTGATGCCCAAGGCGAAGATGTTGTTGCTGGCGTACGCACACCACAACAAATTACAAAAATGGGTTCCGAACGCTGGGCCAAATTAGCGCGGATTGAAGAGACAGAACGATTTGAAGCATATCCTTCTCTAGAAGAACGGATGCCAAAGATTTACAAGGAATTATATGCCTATCAAGAACAATTGGAAAAGCATTACCATGATATGCAAGACATGGAGTTCACCATTCAAAATGGAAAACTTTGGATTCTTCAAACACGAAACGGGAAACGTACCGGTGCCGCAATGGTTAAAATAGCAATGGACTTGCTCAAAGAAGGTGAGCTTAACGAAAAGGAAGCCTTACTACAAATAGAACCCAATAAATTAGACGAACTGTTGCACCCTATTTTTGACACCAAAGCGCTAAAACGAGCCAATGTCATTGCACAAGGTTTACCAGCTTCACCAGGAGCAGCTACAGGTAAGATTGTCTTTTTTGCAGATGAAGCCGATAAGTTCAAAAACACCATTTTAGTTCGAATTGAAACCTCACCAGAAGATTTGGAAGGAATGCATTTGGCTAAAGGTATCCTTACCGCAAGAGGAGGGATGACCTCCCATGCCGCTGTAGTGGCCAGAGGGATGGGCAAGTGTTGTGTTTCTGGTGCAGGAGCCTTAAAAATTAACTATAAAAAACGTATGATGACTGTTGGAGAGCAGGAGTATCATGAAGGGGATTGGATTTCATTAAATGGATCTAAAGGTCATATTATTGAAGGTAAAGTTGCTACTATGGAACCTTCGTTAAGTGGTGAGTTTGGGGAGTTGATGGAATTGCTCCACTCCACAAAGCGCCGAAATCCTCCTGTGGTTTCCGGATCTCCCACATGCCTTACCAATCCAGACACAGCACCGAAATCCGGATGGCCATCCAGGAATTCACATTGCAATTTGAGCCGGACAGGTCGAGCCACATCATCTGCATCCATTCGGGCCAGATAGTCTCCCCGGGCAGCATCACAGCCCCGGTTGGAGGCATACATAACCCCCTGCCTTTCTTCCTGAATAAGCCTGAATCTTGAATCCTTCAGCTCCCACCCGAGCGCAATTTCCCGGCTCCCATCTCTCGAGTTGTTATCCACCATTATACACTCCCAATCGGAGAATTCCTGATCTGCAATGCTTTGAAGAGCTGTGGCAAGAGTCTTCTCAGCATTATAGAAGGGAAGTACTACGGATATTTTTGGAAAGGAGGATGGCATAAATCATATTTTGCACTGACAAAGATAAACATAAGCTCATCAGGATTCTGAAGGGAATTATTAATTTCGCACCAGACTCACAAGAAATGAATTTCAGTAAAACCACATCATATGCCATTTCTGTCCTCAGCTTTATGGCTAAGCATGAAGGAGAGAAATATTCTGCTAAAAAACTAAATGAAATATTGGAGATACCATGGCCATATCTTCGGCAAATGCTAACCAATCTCTCAAAAAGCGGATTCATATTTAGCACCCAGGGTCGAAATGGGGGATTTCAGTTGCTTAAGCCAGCCAAGCAGATTGTCCTGGCCGAAATCATAGATTCAGTGGAGGGCCTGAATGTACTGGGCACTTGCATCATGGGATTTAAGGAATGTCCATTTGACCACACTTGTGCCATGCATGAGGTTTGGGAGGAAACCCGGAATAGTATTCTTAAAGTTTTAAATAATACAACAATAGACCAGCTATTAAAAGCTGGTAAATCTCCTTGATTTTTTTTGAAATAATATGCTATATTCGCATAGCATTTAATCACTAAAACTAACCAAAACAAGAAGTCTTATGGTTGATTCTGCCCTGGTCCTGAAAGGACAAACAATTGCTTACACCTGTTACACCGTAGTCATCATGCTGGTGATGGTCTGGTTTGCGCTACGCATCACCAGACCTGGAAAAAGCAAAGTGAACCCCGCTCTTTTTTATACTTTTGTCGGGTTTCTGACCGTGCTGGGAGTCTCCCTGCACATTATTACCTACAACACGATTCCCTGGGCCGAGATGGACCTGAATCGTCATGAGATCACCCCTGATCAGTCCTTCGCCATTGATGTGGCTAACCATGCATTTATTCTCCCCGATGAAAAAATGGTGGTCGAAGTTGGTGAAATTGTTGAATTTGATGTCACCTCCAAGGATCTCACTTATGGCTTTGGCGTTTTCCGGGAAGATCATTCGATGATGTTCCAGATGCAGGTTGTACCCGGACACCGGAACGATATTCTATGGAAATTTCTGACCCCTGGTCACTATACCATTCGCTCCACCGAATACTCCGGGCCAAAAGGGGTCGCCATGGTCATCGAAAATGCCATAGAAGTGGTTGAGAGTAAATAATCCCATACTAATCTTAAAATAAAATCATTATGTCATTTATAAATACACTGATGAAAGGCGAGCAGGGATTATTCAAGGCCGAATCTCTCACAGCCATGCAAAAACTAAGCCTCCGCTTTGTGGTGGTGGGACTGGTATACTATCTCTTCGTAGTGGTTGAAGGAATGTTTATGCGAATCTATGAGGTGGAGCAAATCTCCATGATCTCGGATGAGCAGTTTTTCGCCATTCTTACCGCACACCCCCTGGTGGGAATCTTCGGATCGACCTATGCTATTGTGATGGGTGCCTTCCTGTTTCTGGTTCCCTTCCTGATGAAGAAACCCCTCTATAGCATGAAGATGGCTCACTGGAATTTTTTCCTTGTCACGATTGGTACTTTTGTTTTCTGGCTGGCAGGATTTATTTCACACTACGCGCCCCTCTATACACTTTACTGGCCATTGCCAGCAGACTTCACCCAATTTAATCCGCTTGGAGGTTCTATTTTTGTACTTGGGATCGCCCTTGTGATGGTTGGATCAGCACTCTTTGTAATCAATGTCTTTAAGACCATTATGTATACTCCTGAAGGCTGGGAGAAACAGCCAGCAGGCAGATTACTAGGATCAGCCCTGGGAACACATGGGATAGCTAATCTATTCAGAAAAAAGAGTAATAGAAGAGAACACATCGTTCCCCTGCCTGTGGCAGCCATTGCCCGCGGCGCCGTGGATATGGCCTTAAATACAGCCATTATTCTTTTTACGGGTGTACTCATACTGGTCTATATGGTAGCTGCTCTCACGGGTCACAACCTGCAGGATACAGCTGTTGATGCCCTGCTTTACAAGAACTGGTTCTGGTGGGGACTCGACCTGATTGCAGACGGACTCGTACTAATTTTTGTGGCAGGTACCTGGTACCTTCTGGCCACCATGATTACCGGGAAAAAGCTCTTTATGCAAAACATTGCACGGGCAGCTCTACTGGTAGAATTGATTGTATCCTGGACCGTCTGGTCACATCACCTGCTCTCTGACCAGGCACAGCCCGGTATTCTAAAGGTATTATCAGGTGAGATGGTAACCGCCTTCGAGTTGATTACCCAGGGACTTGCCTTCTTTATCACACTGGCTACTCTTTGGGCCGCACGCCCGCTGAAAATGACCAACGAACTGAAGTTTCTGCTGGGTGGACTTCTAGGTTTCGCACTGGCAGTACCAGCAGGAATTATGCAGGCAGATGTGGGTCTTAACAGAATTCTTCACAACACACAGTGGATTGTTGGACCTCACGTACACGTGGCAATCCTTGTAGGACTAACCATGACCCTGTATTCTGCCATATACATTCTCCTGCCCATCCTGACCAATGGCGCAAAACTTTACAGTCAGAAGCTGGCCAACATTCACTTCTGGTTCCACCTGATTGGAGGAATTGGTATGGGGGCCTTTATGGGAATGGCAGGACTGAAAGGAATGCTCAGGAGAACCCTGTATTTTAATGGAGAATTTGACCTCTATATGATTCTGGCACTCATTTGTGGCGCCATGTTACTTTTCGCTTTCCTGGCCTTCTTTCTCAATATCGTAATGACGGTTGGTGTGGAAGGTGTGATCGGAATATTTAAACCCGTGAAAAATAAAAACAAGGACCTGGTTCCCGCTGATAACGCAGCATAACCAATCTAAGCAGCTAAGCTGCCCAGTACGAATTCTAAGGAGGCTGTCCCACAAAGGGCAGTCTCCTTTTTTTCTTTTTGTGTCTGGATTACTCTTCGGGACCCTTTCTCCGTGACCGTTTGATCTCTCCCCGGATTTTTTTGTTTCGAATCCGCTCCTCCACACTTGACCGGGTGGGCCTGGTGGGCCTGCGTTTCTTCACAGGCACCAGACTGATCCGAATCAGGTCCAGGAAGCGCTCTGTGACTTCTTCCCTGTTCCTGTGTTGCGATCTGTACTTTTCAGATGCCAGGATTAAAACTCCGTTATCGGTGATGCGTGATCCTAGCCGGGTCGATATCATCTTTTTTTGAGCTTCACTAAGGCAAAGCGATTCCAGCGGCGACCATAATAGTTCCACCTTCGACTCCGTTTTATTCACATGCTGACCGCCCGGTCCGGATGATCTGCTGGTTCTGAACTGCAATTCCCCAATCAAACATTCACGCATGGAATAAAGGTACTATGTTGAACAAATAATATAAGTAACTTGTGGAAAAATCGTCCCATACATGAGAGAGAGTTTCATCCTAATCCTGGCTCTGCTTTTTGTCTCCTTCAGTCACCTGAAGGCACAAGAGCTTGAAAAGGAGGACTCCATAAGGATGGACATTATGGTGCCGGGATCCATCTCCACAGGGTGGGCCGATGAAGCAGTAACCATTGGCTATGTCACAGCTCCTTCAGTGGTCACTCTGATGTTTGTCTCTGCCCTTATAAATGAATGGAATGCCGGATATGCTGGAATTCCGGCCGCGGCCATGATCCTTATGGCTCCTCCCATAATCTATGCCGGTGGCCGCTCTGTGGATATCGCCAAAGAGCTCTCCCATCCCAGGGCCAAATTGGGGTGGACCCTTTACGCCCTGTCAGTCATTCCAACTTCTATGGCCATCTATGGATTTACAACAGACTGGGGCGCCACCCTTCCCCTGACCATTGCCAGTGGGATCCTGGGTACAGCCAGTATTATAGCAATGACCTCCTATGCATTCTCCAGGGCAGAAACAGCCCGAAAAACGGAAGCAAGCAGGTTCTCCTCCCTTGGTGTGGGCCTTGCCCCCCTGGCCGGTGGGGCCATGGCTACGGTAGTATATAGATTCTGATAGCTGCTTCCTCAGTTGAATAACTCAAGGATCTCCTTTTCCGAAAGAGCTTTCAGAGGATTATTGGACCTCACAAAAGTCTTTGCCAGCTCACGTTTACGTTCCTGCAGCCGTTGTATCTTCTCTTCGATGGAATCATTGGAGATAAAACGGTACACAAAAACCGGGTTCTCCTGACCGATTCGATGTGCCCGGTTCAATGCTTGCATCTCTGCTGCAGGATTCCACCACGGATCAAGAATGAATACGTAGTCGGCCGCTGTCAGATTAAGTCCCACTCCTCCCGCCTTCAGAGAAATAAGAAAAAGGGAACAAGACTTTTTGGTCTGAAAATCTTTCACAGCCACCTCTCGCTGCCGCTGGTTCCTGGAACCTGTCAGGTACGCAAAGCCTATACCATCCTGCTCCAACCGAGCTTTAAACAGATCAAGGTGCTTTACAAATGATGAGAAAACAAGCACCTTATGCCCCTCCGAAATTACATTTTCAATATCCCTGTAAACCTCCGTAAACTTTCCTGAATCCTTCCCGTTGAAATCCTCCAACAAATCGGGGTGATTGGCAATCTGGCGAAGACGGGTCAGCGCCTGCAATACCATGATGGAGGATCGTTTCAATCCTGTCTCCTCAAGGTTCTCCAGAAGGGCATTGCGAACCTGGGACTTCTCTTCTTCATAAAGTCTGAGCTGGGACTCCGTCATATTTACATAGCGAACCTGCTCAAAGACCGGGGGCAATTCTTTGGCCACTTCATCTTTAGTGCGCCTGAGTATAAAAGGATTAATCAAGTCCTTAAGTTTCTCCTCGCGCTCCTCATTTCCCTTCTTTTCGATGGGCTGAACAAAACTCCGTTTGAAGAATCCCAGAGTACCCAGCAATCCGGGATTAACAAAGTTGATTTGCGACCACAGATCCGTCAGGGAATTTTCAATGGGAGTCCCGGAAAGAACCACTTTATGATCGGACTGCAATGTAATTATTGAATTATAAAGCTTGGAAGACGGATTCTTGATCATCTGGCTCTCATCCAGAACGATATAATGAAAATGGAAGTCTGAAAGTTTTATGCTATCCTGACGTACCGTATGGTAGGTTGAAATAACCAGATCATAGTAAGGGAAAGAGCTAAGTTCCCGGTTACGCTGATTACCTACATGAATAAGAACTTTCAAACTCGGTGCAAACCTTCGGCACTCTTTTGACCAGTTATGGATCAGGGAGGCAGGAACAATAATCAAGGAAGTCAGCTTTCTTTGAGCGCCAGCGAAAAGAGAAAACTGACCACTCTCTTCCACCGGTCCTTCATCCGAGGAAGTTTCATCAAAATCACGACCTAACTCCTTTGACCTCAGTAATACTGCAATAGTCTGCAGGGTTTTTCCCAATCCCATATCATCAGCCAGGCAGGCTCCAAAACCATATTTCTGCAAAAAACACAGCCAGCGGAACCCTTCTATCTGATAAGACCTCAATGTGGCATTCAGACCCAAGGGCAGTTCCAGCTCAGGTAGAGTCTCAATGCTGTTTAGTGTTTCCAGTTTCTCAAGTGTTTCTGTATGAAATCCTCGGACCGAATCATCCACCAGAGAAAAATGCTGTTTGTGAATCCTGATCTTCTCTCCTGAAGATTTCCCGAATTCAAACATGGACCGGTAAGAGGCAAACCAGGCTTCGGGTAATATAACAATTCTGCCATCCGGTAGCAGGTACTCCCTGTCACCGTTCAGAATATGGTTCTTCAAAGACAGAAAGGGAATCTCCAGGTCTTCCAGTCTGACCACTCCATAGATATCAAACCAATCTTCTTTCTCCTTCGAATCAATATCCAGCTCGATACGCTCAAGATAATACTCCTGGTTCAGATGCTGTTGGATTTTTATGCCGGAATCCTGCAAAAACGAACCATACTCATTGATGAAATTAATAGCTGTATATGTGCCATTTCCAACATCTTTATTAAACTTATCGTTTAGATAGTAATTACACTCATCTCTCGACAGGAGTCCCAGCTCATTCAGGACGGTCACAAGTTGTTGTTCCCAGGCATCGTCCCGGTCAAATTTTTCAAAATCATGCCCTTGTTCCTCACCCAGGTAGTTCACAAATCTTTTTGTTTTGCTATCTCGAGAAATGCTATAGTTATCGTAATACAGTGTCAGTATCCAGACAGCTTTGCCGGAAATTCCCATCTCAAGGCTTAGCTCTGCCTTCCGGGACGGAATGCTTGTGCGAACCTCAAACCCTTCGGTCAGGGCATTATAATCCCGAAGCATGTTCCTTACAAAAGATGCGAAATACTTTCCTTCAAACTGGGAAGGAATCTGAATCCGGTCCTTGGTCAAAAAGGGCTTAAGTTTTTTACCATCTATCTCACTGATAAAATATAGCTTCTCTCCCAGGATAATACTTGCGGGATTATTGCTTACGACCTCTACTGGATTATCTTTTAAAATAAGCTGATGATCACCATGAACCAGAATCAGAGCATAGGAGAGTTGTTCCTTATAGCTGAAGCTAAAAACAGGTGTTGCAGGAACCCGTTCCAAATGAAGAAAGTCTTCAGGAAAGATATTCCTACTACTTTTCTCTTTTACGAAAACAGGGATTCGGTTGTCCCGGGCAATTTCAAGGATGGCGTATAGTTGCTTCTCGATATAAGGTCTGATATGCTCATCAATAGTTTCCCGGTCCACCTTATCCTGGAACTGCTTTGCCGTCTTAAGTTTGGAAAAAATGCGGTGAAGGTTCCGGTCGCTATACTCATCCATCAGCCGAAGTACCTCCCTCTGCATGGGACTCAGACGCTGATATGCGCTGGTGCTGCTGTCGTTCTGTATATATTCTCCCGGACTATAAAAATCTCGTCCTGGCTCCTTTTCAAGTACCTGGGCCTGAAATATGCTCCCCCACAAGCGGTGCGGCATA
>RCNC010003127.1_pt1 | contig 10865 bp, 5 predicted proteins | sample 2041301 | NCBI WGS metagenome assembly RCNC01 (sample SAMN09708231, study PRJNA481090) | Marine sediment metagenome, whole genome shotgun sequencing project. | biome: marine sediment; feature: ocean; material: sediment; isolation source: Sewage treatment plant 13A marine sediment (STP13A) ... | reverse complement strand
GGGCTGGTTATTCATCTGTATTTTGCCAGACATCTCGGTCAGGTTCCCCAATTCGGCAGGAAGGGTTCCGGTTAGGGTCATACTGCTAAACTCAACATGAGTCACCCTCTGGCTACTATCTGTCCCGGCTTCATTAAGCACCCATGAGACAGTAACATCTTCCCAATTAGCCAGGGAATCGGTCAGCCAGCTGGAAAATCCATCTCCCCATTCGGTTCCGTTGCAATCATTATAAAGAGCAACCAGAGCAGCTGAATCCTGTGCCAAACCATTCTCATATACCATCTTCATTCCGGTGTAAATATCCAGTCCCGGTACATTGGGATTTTGACCCAGGCAAAAGTAGCTGCCCGACTCGGTGGCCGGATCAAAAGCAGCAAGAGTAAGGTCTTTGGTATCCCCAACTACTTCATCCACACCTTTAACCCAGGTATATATGGTAGCAGCACTGCCTTCAATGTTCGACTCAAGGGTCACAGCGCTTCCTGCATCGGCAAGGACCACCATATCTTCTCCAATAGTCTCCTGAGGTGAATATTCGAAGGCCGAAACATTGGCATCAGAGTCGATCCACATATTGGGTTCGATGTCCTCGAAAGTCAGATAGTTGTTGCGAATTTTTATTTTTGTTCCGCTTGCCCAGACCATTCCGGTCAGGTCAGGAAAATCTGTAAATTGATTACCGTTGATATAAAATCTTCTCAAGGGTGTGGTGGTAGGGATTGGAAAATCGGCGGGCAATGAGCTCCACATTCCATCTTCAAGATACACATCGCGCATCAGGGGAAGCATAAATATTTCCACAGGGATCTCGCCAGCAAAGGGAGTCCCCTGGGAATTGAACTCATACAGGTTAACCATCTGTGCCATCCCTGTCACATCCATGGAAGTAAATCCACAAAATTTGACCTGCAAACGTTCCACCTTGGTCCAGTTCCATACAGAAGCCGGAAATACGCCGGTGAGACCAGGCTGATTGTGCATCTCAATCTTACCCGACATTTCGGTCAGATTACCAAGTGCATCGGGCAGGGTGCCTGTAAGGGTCATGTTCTTAAATCCCACATGGGTGACACGTAGATTTCCCTCCACATCTGAGACGGTAACATCCGTCCAGTTTTTAAGGGAATCGGTAAGCCATGAATCGAATCCTTCCCAGTTGGTCCCATTACAGTCATTGTAAAGGGCAACCAGGGCAAGAGAATCATTTTCAAGATCCTGCGCACTCCCTCTCCAGGGCAAAAGTGCGACGGTCAATAGAACCAAAAAAGAAGTAGATAGTAGTCTTTTCATAATAATGATTTAATTGATTAATACTTAATAAATTTTATAAAGAGCATATTTCTATCCTCGGAAATTAGCTTAACCAGATATACACCTGGTAAGTAAATTGAAACATCAGACTGGAATATTCCATCTGACAGAATTTGGGAGTGAAAAATACATTGACCCGAGCTGTTGTAAATCTCAAGGGCCGTTTGGTTCTCCAGTCCTTCAATATAAAGTACATCTGAAACTGGATTTGGATAGAGCTTCGGCTCACTGTTAACCGGATCCTCTATAATGGCGGTGAAACTGCTGAAAAAATCATGGATCAGATTATTCTCTGATTTTACCACATAGGATCGGGGTTCGACGGTCTGGTTTTCCCAATTGTTCCCATCCCTGTAATTATATTCAATGAGATCCCCTAAAGTATATCCCGGCAGGGTGACTGAATAACTGAACCCTCCATCCAGGGGCGACATCAGAATCCCCACCCCCCAATCTTCATCAATTCCCATCAGGAATAGTTCATCGGAGGCCTGATCAAGTGTTAGGATGAAGCTTACCGGTATATTCATAATGCCAAAACTAGTAGTACCGCTTACAAGCCCGGTTTCAACCTGGAATTCCAGTACCACGGTTTCACTCAGGACCTCATCCTCATAAAGATCGAAAGGAGTAATTACCAGAGTGATGACGCCGGTTTCCGGATCTTCAACCCGGGCGGTATCGTAGGAGGTAGTCGTAAGCCGGGAAATAACATCCCAGGAAAAATTATCATCCACCAGGGCAAGGGTAGTAGCCCAGTTATTATCACTGGCCACAGTATCTCCATGGGTACCGTCATCATACATTTGCAGGGGATCAATTCGCCATGAACCCTGAATCATCACATTCTCCAGCACCCGCGATCCATCCTCGAAGGTGAGCAGGACCTCGGTGAGTTCAAGGGATACCTCGTTGCTCACATCAATTGGTCCAGCCGATTTTACAACACCACTTAAGAAACCTGACAATTCACCCTCCGTATAGCTCACAGTCAAGACTTCTGTGCTGTCAGAAATCGATTCAGCAAGGGTAAGTAGCACGGTTTTCGATATGTGGGCATCCAGTTCTCCTGCCATAAGTGAGGCATTTGATATGGCCCCGTTGCCATCTCTGCTTACAGTGAAATCATCCGGATTAATGGAGTACTGGTCCACATAGCTGTCAAATACAAGCTTGATCCCGCTTCCGTCTTTAGTGGTACTGGCACTGAGCAAAACAGGGCTCTCCTTTACAAAGTTTACCACCACTGTGTCAGCAAATACATCCAGGACTCCTCCGTTTGAATCGACTACACTGCTCCCGGTATAATCAATGGAAACAGCATCATCATGGAGCAGTGGTTCACTTAAGGTAAGAACCATATCACGCTTCAACCTGCCTTCTGCTCTTGCAGTGGTGGCAGTCAGGGTTCTGGACCCTGCCTGAACGGCAATTCCTTCAAATCCGGCTGCATCAGTATTCATGGGCTTGGAAAAGCGCAAAACTATTTCCTTTCCGTTATAGGAGCTTTGAGCCCATTCCACCACCGGGGGAACAGCTTCGGCCACCAGGTGGAAGGCCTTGGTAAATACCTCTCCGTAATTGGAATTTTGATCATATTCTTTCACATATTCGTTGGTGATTTTCACCGTATAGTCATTATAGTCACTCTCCTTAACACTGGCGATGCTAAGTGTCTTGCTCTTCTTTCCAAACATACTCAGGCCATTCTTATACCACTGATAGGTGATAAATTCTTCTTTTTCGCCTGCCGAGGTGCAAACCAACTCCACCGGAGAGCCCACTGCAGCGACAAGCTCCTGCTCATCCCCCACATCAAACAGATCCCTGTATTCAACGCCAAACTCTTTAGGATTATCCGATATGGTATAGAAATGATCTATGTTTTTTTCTGCAATGGCTAAGGAAAGGCGTGTGCTGTAGAACCACTGTGTACCCTCCATGTTATAGAGATCGTCTGCATCCAGAAAATCCAGGGTGGGCATGTAGTCGATAAAGTTATACCTGAAGTTCATCTTTCTGATATCCACACAGGTTCTGAAGGCCTCAGATATCTCGCCTCCAAAGTTGGCCGATTCAATATCCAGGTTAGTCAATGAAGGGTGGTAGAGATCATCAGGAATCTCGGTCCATTCAAAACCATTATTTCCGTTGACATAGAATTGTTCAAGTGCTGTCAGTAAACCCACCTCCCTGGGGATATAACCCTTGAGTGCATTCTGTCCGTCGGTACGCCGCCCGATTACAGGCCATATCCAGGTTACCCTGTAGGCCGAATCACTGGAGTTAGGCACCTGCCTCTTTTCAATTTTCACTCCGAACCAATCCTTGGCCGGACCTTCCAGCCATTTGCTATATCCGCCATCATAGCGCAACTGCCAATCGGAACTCAGGTCATCAAATCCGAAACCATCCTGGTTGGATGTCCAGTTTGGACCATCTGTTGCATAATAAAATGCCAGCAGTGCTAATGAATCCTGCTCCGCAAGCTTATAGTCGGCCTGTGCCTGCAGCTGACCTAAAAGTGTGAAAGTCAGTACGCTTACCAGGATGATTGTTATTTGATTCTTCATCGTGCTAATCCTTTTCATTGATCAATTTGAGTAACAATATCGCACTCCATCACATAGGCAGTGCCTTCATAATGTTCCACATTTGTGGGATGCAGTCCGTTGACCTTGATGAGTCCTGTTTTTAATGAGTGAGTGGCAATAAGATCTGTGGTGAATCCCACAATATCACCCACAACGATATTCCTTATCTGGGACGAACCATAGTAAGCAATTGAATCATCCTGTGTAAGTTCCACCAGGGAGGCAGGAGTTATTGCATAAAAATCTTCTTCGGTGATATCCGTCATTCGCTTGAAACGGGTTGCGTTTTCAACCTTTAATTCGACACCCAGGTTGCCATTATCCAGGGATGAAATCACAGAGCTGTTGCCTCCCCCATCATAGTAATATACAATATCTATTTTCTCCTGCACATCCACACTTTCTGAAGAATTCTGGCCATAATTGTTCTTAATATCGGGGTAGACAAGTCCGTCGATTGTGGCAAAAGCATCGAAAAAAATACTACTCTTTGCATACAGCTCAATCCCATTATGGATCTTGATATCAAACACCACATCCACTGAGACCTCCTGGCTTATCTTACCCAAAGCATCAATTACCGAAAAGGTGAGCTTCGATTTGTTTACGTTTTTTGGTATGACGTAATCGTATTTAACTACGAAAGAGTTAATGTCCTTCTTGACTGTACCGTAGTTGTGATCTGCAAAAGGATCATCAAATCCTTCGCTTCCTACATCATAGCCCGATCCGCTTGCTCCGTCATTTGTTGCCTGTACTATGCATGACTTTATGAAATGATCGGAATTCACACTTAGCTTATAGGAGACAATATCGCCCACAGCTCCTAATTCATGGCCCAGGGCCTCTACGGTAAATACAGCATCTGACTCGGGATAGTCAATCCTGTAGCCATCCTTCACCAGGTCCTCGCAGGAAGTCAGCACGACAAAAAACAGGATCATCATTGCTGCTTTGTGTAGTATCATATTTCGGATTTTTTTCATGTCTGTCTTTGTTAATAATCCTTATTCGTTGGTCCACCAAAACATGGTATTCCAGTGGGCATTGTGCCAAACCTTAAAAGAAGATCCTGAACTAGGATCGGATTCAATCACAGGATAATCCGTACTGTAAACAGGCTCCTGAAATGTGGGCATCTGGAGATCAATCCCCTGGACGACCCACATCTTTGCCTCATTCCTGGATTCATCGCTTTCAATGGGAATGTCAAATCCGTTTGCCCTCGCATACGCTACATTTACCGGGTTGTTAGCCACCTCCGAATCGGAATATGCTGCACGGCTGGGAAATTTACTGCCGCTCCCGTTGGGACCAAAATTCTCAGCTCCGGAAGATGCCCTGAACTTTGGAAGCATGGTCCGCCGATGATCAAAATAGGGTTCAAGTCCGAGCATGAAGGATGCAACCCACTTTTGTTCTGCAATCAGAGTAAGCTTATCCCTGCCTCCGGAATAACTCACAGAAGCCTGGTTCAGATAATCATCAGTAGAAGTCAGCGCCTGATCCCCAAATGCGTCCAGGTAAGCAGCGCTGCTGAAATCACACTCATATAACTCGAATGATGCTGTAATCCCGTTATTGTAGTGAAGGGCTGCATCTCCCGCGATGATTCCCTTTTCAATGGCCTCGGCCAGGAAAAATTCCTGTTCAGCATAGAGTGCCAGGAAATAGGGTACCGAAGCGCTCTCCAGGAGCGGAATTCCATTGGCGTCCTCTTTCCGGAAATACTCACCCAGTGTGGAGGCATAAGGAAAGCCGCCATTCCAAAGCGCCGCATGAGCATTATCTGTTGTGATGCCATAAAGCTGTCCCGCATATTTTGCAGACCCGGGATTACCGGGAAGAACATGGGTATCGGAGCTTGTATGAGCCTTACTTACCGGCCTGGCCATCACCGGCAGCCTGGGATCATTCAGGCTAATCAGCCGTTCAACAAATACATTGCTAAAGGGGGCCTCTTCAATTTTACTTTTACTCAGGGTGTAATACAATGAAAGCCTTTCCACGTCATCGGTAAAAAAAAGCGCATCGTCGCTATTGGATTCCATCAGGGGATAATCCTGGGGATTACCAATAAGCTCTGAAATGATTGTTTTTGCTTCTTCAGGTGCAGCTGTGCTCATATACATGGCCAGGCGCAGGCGAAGCATGTTGGAAAACTTTTTCCACTTGAGTATATCTCCACTGAAAATAAGATCCGACCCTGCATCCACGGGAAAATCCTCGCGATTCAGCATCTCTCCGGCAAGCTTGAGCTTTTCCAGTAGTGCAGGGTAGATTTCCGACTGAGGGTCATATGTACTCTGAAGTGGAGGATCGTCAGATATGGCATCAAAATAGGGTATATCACCATAGAGGTTTGTGATAATGGCAAAGGTGAAGCACTCCCATATATCGGCGATGGCCTGGTATCTCAGGTCATCGGCGTTCATTGCCGCACTTTTCATATTCTTCTGACTCCTGACCGAACCATAGAGGTTTGACCAGATCTCTGAATCATCAAAAGCATGCCAGGACTTATGTCTGTTACCCTGGCTAAGGGATTTGGTCTTGCCATGATACTCACACACAGCAGCCATCACATTCCATTGGAGATAGTCATAACCATCTACGGTATTCCATAACATGGGAATCATAAAAACAGAGGGATCCAAATCAGTCTCATTCTCGTCCTCGAGGAGGCTGGTGGGCTTGTTTGGATTGACATTGATATTTTCATCCCAGTTATCACATCCTGCAAAAAAGACCAACAGGAGGGCCATCACTATTTTCATAAGATCAGCTCGCATTGCTTTCATTTTTACAGTTAAAATCTAAGATTAACATTCAGGGCAATATTCCTTACCGAAGGCACCCCCCCATTATCATAACCCGGGATATTTCCTCCCTGGTCTGACTTGCTAAAAGTCTCCGGATCGACATTGGGAACCTGGGACCATACCGCCAGGTTGCGGAATACAAGCGAAACAGTTGCCATCTGAAAGACACTGGACGAGATGAATCTTTCAGGGACATCATAGGCAAGTCTCAACTCACGTAATTTTAGATAGGTAGCGTCATATATGGCTGCTTCGGGAATCTCCGAATCCATCATATTTTCCCAGTATTGCTGTCCTGTGAGTCCGCCCGAACTCAATCCCGATGCGATCAAATCTTCCCGTGTCAGTATCCGGTATTCCCCTTCATCCAGGATCATGCCGTCGGGCACAATATAATCCCTGGGGGTATAAACTCCATTTTCATCAGATCCTCCCAGCAGGGTGGCTTCGGAAAGTCCGTATATATTCAAGCTATAATTTGTCCTGGAATAGAACACCCCCCCCACCCTTAAGTCCAGCAGAAAGGAAAGGGATATGCTTTTATAGTGGAAATCACTGGCCAGTGATCCCATCCAATCGGGGTTATAGTTACCCAGGTATTTCTTATCGCCCCGTTGTGTATCTCCCGATTTTGTAAAAAGAATTTCACCATTGGGCGCCCGCTCATATCCTTTGCCATACATGGCTCCCCTTCTTTCCCCAAGTTTATCCTCCACAAAAAGGTGAGTGGTAATGCTCCTGGAAAGGAAGGCATCCGGATTATCGGGATCATACTCTTCCACGATAGCCCTGTCCCGGGCCCAATTCAGGGTTGCATTCCAGGAAAAATCTTTCCCTTCAATAATAGCTCCCCGCAACATTAGTTCCCAACCCCTGTTCCGGATTTTCCCGGCATTTTTGAGGATGAAGTCATAACCTGTTGTTGGCGACACCTCAACCTTCAGTATCTGATTGGAGGTAACCGAATTATAGTAAGTAAGGTCCAGTATCAGGCGGTTTTTGAAGAAGCGGATATCGGTTCCGGCCTCCCATGCAGCTGTGAGTTCCGGCTTTAAGTCGGGATTTGCCTTTGTGCCACTCTGACTGATGGTGGCTGATCCCCCTTCACCTGTTCCCCAGGAATAGGTGTCCTGTAATTTGTAAGGATCGGTATCGTTACCAACTTGTGCCCAGTTTCCGCGAAGTTTCCAGAAGCTGATTTGATCAGGAAGCTGAATGATCCTGTTCATTAAAGCACTCAGCGTAAAAGAGGGGTAGAAGTAGGAATTATTGTCTGCCGGCAAGGTAGAGGACCAGTCGTTCCGTGCGGTCACATCCATATAAAGCATGGATTTATAGGAAATATTTGCAAATCCATAGAGCGAATTCAACTCCTTCTCTTCGTACCAGTTTTCGTTTTTTGGGTAGGCCCTGTAGTTACCAAGGTTATAGATATCCGGCACAAGTAACTGATCCACCTTTCCTTTAACCCATGAGTTCTCTGTTCTCATTTTATTTCCACCCACAGAAGTCTTTAGATTCAGGTTCTCGGTCAGATCCTTTTGAAAGGTTAGAAGGAAATCCATATTGAGCTCATACTTCCGGTTTTGTTTTGTTTCAAAGCTTCCGTACTGCTTATTTGCACCCACTGTACTGAAGGCTGTTCGATTTTTATCATCCCGATGATTTTCGGTCAGCCCGACCCGGCCCATGACTGACAGGTAATCATTGATCTTGTAATTTGCCAGGGTATTCCCAACAATCCTGCTATAGGTATAGGCCTCGGTATTTTCATTAAGTTTAAAATAAGGATTGTCGCTACTGGCCCTCCACTTGAGCTGCTGCAATCCTTCCAGGCCTGGAACCCAGTAATCCTCAAGAGCAGCCATGTCAATATTCCTTGGATAAAGCCTGGGATCTTCGCTGCGTGTATTGTCGCTTGCCTCATGTTTATACTTAAAATTTGCTGAGACATTTAGCTTTTCTGTCAGATTCCAGCCACCACTCACATCCATACGGTGGGAAGTTAGCCCCGTATTGGGAATGATCCCCTTTTGCCGAACATTGGTGTAGGAGATTCTAATGTTCCCTTTGTCACTGGCCCCCGAAACGGCAACGTTGTTATTGAGAATATACCCGGTCTGGTAAAAATCTTTCACATTATCAGGTCTTGCCACCCAGGGGTCAAGACCGGTAAACTGGTTCCGTAACTCTCCGTCGAATTTCGGGCCCCAGTTAATCCGATAGTCATCATTGGAAATACTGCCATCGGGCCATACTCCGTTGTTTCCATCATAATACCTGTAGATCCCTCCCGTTCCTTGTCCGAATTGATTCTGATAGTCGGGAAGAACGAAGGGTGTCTGCATGGAGGTGTTGGAGTTAAACTCAACCCCAATACCTTCCGTTCCCTTACCAGACTTGGTGGTGATCAATACAACCCCTGCTGCAGCCCTTGATCCATACAGTGCCGCGGCTGCAGGCCCCTTCAGAATGGACATGGATTCAATGTCGTCCGAAGCCACATCATTTGAGCTTCCGGGTATGCCATCTATAACAAATAGGGGAGTATTATTGCCTGCCAGTGAAGTTTCACCCCTGATGACGATCCTTGCGCCTCCTCCATTCAGCCCACCACCACCCTGGGTTATGTTTACGCCGGCAACTTTCCCGGAAAGAGAGTTGAGCACATTGAGTTCTTTGGATTGTTTCAGTTCCTCACCATCCACTTCCTGAACCGAATAGCCCAGGGCTTTCTTCTCCCTCTTCATCCCAAGTGCTGTGACTACAACCTCTTCTATTAAGATGTTCTCCTCCGACATGGAAATATCAATAATGGTCCGGCCATTTATAAAGATTTCCTGGCCTGCATATCCAATGTAGCTAAAAACAAGGGTATCGTTCGAAGAGGCAGAGATTTGATAATTCCCATCTAAATCAGAAATTGTTCCGGAAGAGGGATTGCCCTTGATAATCACCGTGGCACCAATTATTTCCAGGCCATCGTCCGCACCGGTCAATTTTCCGGTTACCGTCAGCTCCTGTGCACTCAATACACCTATAAATGCTATAAATCCAATTGTAAGTAGCAGTAGCTTTCTCATTTATTTAGAGATAAAAAGGTTGCTTTTCTATTGTTCATCGCCAATTCGGTCCAGATGGACTTTCATGTGTTTTTTAATGGCATCCTGGTATTGTTGAGGGGTTCCGGTTTCGATGATTTCCACCAACATTTGGTGTGAGACTTCACTTAGGTGGGGTTTTTCTCCTTTTCTCATTTCAAGTCTCTCCAGATAGTCAAACACGGGCCAGAGTATGGACTGCATACGATGCAGCGTACTATTGCCGGCTATTTTGTATAGCTTTCCATGAAATTCGACTTCAGCATCAATGGTAATGGCCCTGGTTTTCGATCCTTTCTCCTTTTTCAAAATCTGTCTTAGCTCCGCGATATCTTTTTCCGTCCTTCTCAGAAAAAGTATTTCAGCAAGTCCCATCTCCAGAATCAGCCTTAGTTCGAAGAGATCCTGCATGGTCTTTTGATCTAAAATCTGTGGGATGATAACCCTGTCAAGCCCAATTAGTATATCAGGCGTAGACACTACAAGCCCTCTTCTTTTGTAGGATTTCAGGATTCCCAGCATTCTTAACCTGCTAAGTGCTTCACGAACCACACTCCTGGAAACGCCCAATGATTCGGCCAGTTCAATCTCTTTTGGCATTTGATCACCCGGTTTGAAATCGTTTTCAACCAGGTAATTAATAAGATGATTCTCCACGTCATCCACAAGTGTCGTCTTATTGATTAAAGGCATTTGAACGGTGGACATAGTTTAGGTCATTTTGTATTAATGTCATTATGTCTGACATATTAAGCTTATGCAAATTATGAATTTCTCCATGAAATGCAATAAAAAATCGAATGTTTTTTCTTGAAGGATTCCTATATTTTTCTGGCAAGACTGAGTGTAGTAGCATACCTCCCCATCTCCACCATCTCCTCTGCCTTATAAAAGTCATAGGTGCCACAGGAATCATGAGAAACTTCAATCATCAGATCAGGCGGTTGTTTTTCAATTGTCATTTGAGTCATGTGATGGGTCATTAAACTAATGGTCCGGTTGAGCAAGTTAAAATAACCCAGCTGATCTTCACT
>RCNC010003124.1_pt1 | contig 10867 bp, 11 predicted proteins | sample 2041301 | NCBI WGS metagenome assembly RCNC01 (sample SAMN09708231, study PRJNA481090) | Marine sediment metagenome, whole genome shotgun sequencing project. | biome: marine sediment; feature: ocean; material: sediment; isolation source: Sewage treatment plant 13A marine sediment (STP13A) ... | reverse complement strand
CCGGTGGCGGGCAAGCCCCTGATCCACTACACCCTGACCTACCTGAAGAACTGCGGTGTCGAGGAGGTGGTTGTCAACCTCCATCATCTTGGAGACATGATTCAGGAATACGTGGGTGATGGCCGACAATGGGGCCTTCGTGTCTTCTACTCCTGGGAAAGGAATCTTCTGGGCACGGGCGGAGGGATCCAGAAGGCGGCCCCGCACCTGTTGGAGGACGCCTTTGTGGTGATGAACGCGGACATCCTGGTGGAACTGGACCTGCACGATGTGTTCAGATTCCATCGGGAGAACCATGCCGCCGTGACGATGGTGCTGCGCCGGGACCCTGAGGTGGAACGTTACGGGGTGATCGAGACCGACGGGTTCGGACTCGTGAGGCAGGTTTTGGGCAAGCTTGCCGTCGGTTCGGGCCCATGGAACCGTCTGATGTTCACGGGCCTGCACGTTCTCGAACCGGAGGTCTTCTCCTACATGGAGGACCAGGAGAACGCCTTCAGCATCATCGATGTGTACCTCGACATGCTCCGGGCCGGCAAACGCATCATGGGCTATGAGATGAAGGGATTCTGGACGGATCTCGGCACCCGGGCTCGCTACGAGGGTCTTCAACAGATGTTGGAGCAGCGTGATGTTACGCTCGATGCCCTCGTTGGAGGATTCGGTGCGAAAAGATCTGGGGCCTGAAGAAGGTATTCTTCGTACAAAGGACATGTGAGCGAAATTGCGCACCGACCCCGACAAGACCCGGTGGCGAAAGATTATCGTCTTCCGAACCGACCGGCTCGGTGATCTGATTCTCTCGTTTCCCGTGGTCGAGGTCCTCAAGGCCTCTCTTCCGGAGGCGCAAATCGACCTGTTCGTCAATCCCTATACGGTCCCTGCGGCAAACCTGCAGAGAAATACCTCCCGTGTCATTCCGGATTGTACCTCTGGGCCAGGTGGCCTCCGAGCTCTCACGGGATTCCTGAAATCGCAGGAGTACGATCTGGCGGTCCATCTCTTTCCCGTCCCAAGGCTCGCCCTCGCCACCTTTCTCGCCGGGGTGCCTGTCCGCGTGGGAACGATCTATCGGTATTTTTCGCCCTTGTACAACCGGAGGATTCGACTCCACCGGAAGACCATGGTCATGCACGAAAGGGATCTGAACCTGAGGGTCATTGAAGGGATTGGGTTTCCTGCGACCCAGGTTTCAGCCGGGCTCGAGATTCCACAGAAGGCGCAACGGGACATCCTGGCGCTCCTTGCCTCGCGAGGAATCAACGCTGGCACAAGCCCGTTTGTGGTGCTGCATCCCGGCTCCGGAGGCTCATCATTGAACTGGCCACCTGAGCATTTCGGATCTCTGGGAAAGAGACTGCTGAAGATGGGTTTCCCGGTGATCTTTACGGGGTCAGACGAGGACCGATCTCCGGTCCATCAGGCAAGAGCCGAAGCGGGAGAAGGAACGACAGATCTCTGTGGGCAGCTCGACCTGGAACATCTGGCAGCCCTGCTTTCTAAAGCCTCTCTCACGGTTTCCAACTCTACAGGTCCCCTCCATCTGGCCGATGCTTTGGGGAAGAAGGTCATCGGACTATACAGTCCCTTTCTTTTCTCGTCCCCGAGACGTTGGGGCCCCTATGGACAGCCGGAGAATGTTTTTGTTCCTGCGGAGAAACAGTGTTCGAAGTGTGCTGCAGAGAGGTGTGAAGAATACAATTGTATGTCATCCATCGATCCGGAAGTGGTTTTGGAAAGGGCGCTTACACTTCTTCCCTGAAAGACCTCAGAAGGATGCAAGAACAGGTAGATCGATTATTGCAGTGCCTCCAAAGCTAGGGTGAGCTCATGGGCAATCATTCTGATCTGTTCGTCCAACAAGTAGGGGTGCATCGGCAGGCTGAAGATGCGCCGGGCCGCGGACTCGGATTCAGGGAAATCCCCTTCCTTGTATCCCAGCCCCCCGTAAGCGGTCTGGAGGTGAAGGGGCTTGGGGTAATACACGGCCGTGGGAATGCCCTTTGCCCTCAAGGCGGATTGAACGTCTTCCCTGCTGTCCACCAGTAGACTGTACTGGGCCCAGGCAGACTGCAACCCCTCAGGGACCCGGGGTGTCTGCAGGGATTCGTAGGGTGAGAGTTGCTCCGTGTACCGGGCCGCTACACGATTCCTCGAGACGATTTCTTCCGGAAAGATCTCCAGCTTGGGCAGCAGCAAGGCGGCCTGCAGGGTGTCCATGCGCGCATTCAGGCCGATTCGGGAGTTGTCGTACTTGTCTTTTCCCTTGCCGTGAATCCTCATGGAGATCATTCTCTCCGCCAGTTCGCCGTTCTGCGTGAATACGGCTCCTCCGTCTCCGTAGCAGCCGAGCGGCTTGGCAGGGAAGAAGGAGGTGCAGCCGATATCCCCCAGGGAACAGGCCCGTTTCCCATGATACTCGGCACCGAAGGATTGGGCAGCGTCTTCGATCACGAAGAGACCCTGTTTGAGGGCAACGGCGTTGACCCGGTCGTAATCCGCGGGCAGCCCGAACAGATCGACGGGAATGATCCCTCTCGGTTCCAGGGTTGTGGCAGAACCCGTCGGAGGGGCAGGCAAGGGGTAGATCTCCGGATTGTCTTCCTTGCAGGCTTCGATCGCCTTTTCCAGGCAATCGGGATCGATGTTGAACGTCCTGGGATCGATGTCCACGAAGACCGGCGTGGCGCCCAACAGGGAGATGACCTCGGCCGTGGAGATGAAGGTGAAGGGCGATGTGAAGATTGCGTGCCCCGGGCCCACACCGTAGGCCATCAGGGCCAACAGGAGCGCGTCGGTGCCGCTGGCACAGCAGATGGCATGCTCGACCCCGGTGTACTCAGCGAGCCTATTCTCCAACTCCTTGATCTCGGGCCCCATGATGTACTGACCATGACGCAACACTTTGGAGATGCCCTTTTCCACCTTCGTGAGGATTCGACGCTGTTGCCGGGCAAGATCGACAAAGGGAATCGTCCCGCCTTTGCGGCCCTTCGAATCCTGCCTGTCCACGAAATCCTGGGGGGCGATCACTCTGTTGTCGGTTGCGATGAATTCAGGATCACGGCTCAGGATGGCAACGTCCTCTGCGAGGGCATCCGCAGAACGCAGAATGAGTGCTGACAGGGGTGCTTCGCTCTCCAGGGCCGCCTCCGCATCGAAGCCGTGGGAAGAGAGTACGCCTGCTTTCCGCAGGAAGTTCCGCAGGCAGTCCCGCGCCCTTGAAGAAAGGGTTTTAGGGTCGAAGGTCTTTCCTTTCTCCTCCGCAGCGGTTTCCAATGCCTCTTTCAGCCGCTCCAGCAGGACGGGAAGGCAGGCAGCCACGAGCCAGACACGACCCTCTCCCTGCAACACCCTGTCAATGGCCGCCTTTGCCGCGGGACCGTCGGGTCGGTGATCCGCCAACAGGTCGACCGCAACGTCCACATCAAGAACGACGTCCCTTTCAGCCACGGGGGCACTCCTCGACTTTCATGAGATCCTTTGCTCCTTCCATTCCTGATCATCGCAAGGCTTCTCGTTATTAATCTGAAGAAGCGGGAGAGGACGGGTCGGATGAAGCGGGGGATGGGGTGGACTGCTCTCTCTTGATCAGGGACTGAATCCTCTTCTGGTCCTCTGACCCTATGTCCACGAATGCGATGCCTGCCCGGAACGAATAGGGGTGTTCCTCTGTATTTTGGTCGTACCAAACCACCCTTCCGATGAGCGTGAGCGTCTGTTCGCCGTCTGGGACTTCGATCTCCAGATGGGCTTGTTCCGGGGTTGTAGGATCCGGATGGAAGATGTGGAGGGAACCGCTCTGTACGATGTTCGTCATGATCCGCATGCCGCTCTGGGAGAGATCGTTAAGCTGTGCGGAAAGAAATGTCGAGCTGGTGTCCGGACGAGAGGGGAGGTAGATACGAAACTTTATGGGCAATTCCAGTTGATGCCTCTTGAATCGCCGTCGATCAATCTGCAATCGAGCCTCCCTTCCGCGACCAGCGGAGGTATTCATCCTTCACCCGTTCCAGCCATTGTCTGGAGGTCTCCTCGCTTTCGAAGTGGAGGATGCTCCAGACCTTTTCCTCCCCGGTGACGGGATCCTGATAGACCTTGTGGGGAGGCAGCACCTCGATCTCGCTGCCTCTCTGGTAGACGTACCACCCCCGGAGGTAGACCCCGCTGAACAGGGAAACCTCGGCGACGGCAACAAGGTCGGAATCGGAGTCGATCGTATGAAAGCGAATTGCGTCCTGTGACATGGCCCTTCTTTTTTTTCAGGCTGCCTTCAGAGGCCCCGGATCGGGGCGAGCAATAGGAATCCCGGCAGCGATTCGGATTCCAGTTCCCAGTTGGCGAGCAGCTGATGCACGGCCGCCTGCATGAAGTATTGTGAGAACCTTCGACGTTTCTTCTTGAAGGAGATCATATGTGGCTCTTCCGGGATTCCCACCATCCTCCCCGTCTCTCTTGCGGCCGTCTCCAGACCGCCCATCGCATCCACGAGCCCCAGCTCTTGCGCCCTTTTCCCGGTGAAGATTCTACCGTCCGCGATCTCTTTCACCGTTTCCTGCTTCATCTTCCTGCTCTTCGACACGGCCTCCACGAACTGGCCGTAGATCTCGTCGGAGACTTCCTGTAAATAGCGCTCCTCTCCGGGCGTCATGCTTCGGTAGGGCGAACCCGCGTCCTTGAACTTCCCGCTCTTGATCACAGAGCTTTCCACTCCGATCTTTGACATGAGGTCCCGGACATTCCGCGTGTGCATGGCAACCCCAATGCTTCCCGTGAGCGTTCCGGGGTTCGCAAAGATCTTCTCGGCGGCACTCGCGATGTAGTACCCCCCCGAGGCCGCCACAGATCCCAGAGAGGCTACGACCGGCTTTTCTTCGCGTGCTCGATGAATCGCTTCATAGATCTCCTGCGAGGGCGCTACACTTCCCCCCGGGGAATCGATGCGAACCAGAATCGCCTTCACGTTGGAGATCTTCCGGAATCGTTGTATCTGCTCCGCATAAGGCCTTGCAGACAGGACGATGCCCTTGATCTCCACGAGTCCGATGAGTTTCTTGTGGATGCGGAGAACGATCCGCTCTAGCATTTTGGGGGCCTTTTTGGTGAATTTGTTTGATCATAACGACAACCCTTTTGGTTTGTCAATCGCCCGTGATTTTAGGAGGTTGATGGGAAGGTCGCCAACCTTTTGGTTTGTCAATCGCCTGTCATTTCGGGGATATTGACGGTATTGGATAACGTTCGGCGCAGTTTCAAGCTGGCAATCCTGGGACAGGGCCTGTCCCAGAATCGCCCGGAGTTGACGGTATCGGATGACGCTCGGCGCAGTTGTAGGCCGGCAATTCGGGGACTGTCCCCGATTTGCCCGGAGTTGGGGATGATGGATAACACCCGGCGCAGTTGTAGGCCGGCAATTCGGGGACTGTCCCCGATTTGCCCGGAGTTGAGAGAGGTGAATAACGTCCGGCGCTGTTCTAGCCGGAAATTGTGGGAAGGCCACTATCCCCGAGTCACGGCTTCGAGTCGCTGGTTTTCCCACAATCGCCTGGAGTTGATAGAAAAATCGGCAATGTGGTATCTTACAAGATCCCGCTCACGGGAGGGAGATAAACATGAAGGTCGACAAGAAAGAGGTCGAGTACGCTGCCGCACTGGCCCGAATCGAGCTCAGCGAGGAAGAGAAGGAGCTCTATTCCGAACAGTTGAGCACGATTCTGGCCTTCTTCGATCGTTTGAAGGAAGTGGATACCGAGAATGTCCAGCCCACCTCCCACGTGGTTGACCTGGTAAACGCCTATCGTTCCGATCAGGTTCGCCCGGGTCCAGGCGTGGAGGAGGTGCTCGCGAACGCGCCGGACAGGGCGCAACGATTCTTCCGGGTTCCCAAGATCCTCGACTGAGACGTGAAATGACAGGTCGACGGAGTTCAGGCACAGGAGGCTGACCGAGAATAGCTTCGTTACGAGTTTTCGAATGCGCCTGGGATGCAAGGAAGGGTCCGAAAAATCGCCGCAGGTGTGCTGGTTGCACATCGAGGACGGTTTTTCGGATCCTGACGCAGCAGGCCAGGATGCAGTCGAAATCGCAGTAGAAGGATATTCTCGGTCAGCCTCCTAGAGGTTGACAGCATGGATTTGCACGAAGAGACGATTCAGGGCCTGCATACGAAACTAGCGCGACGGGAGGTCAGCTCCGAGGAGGTGACCCGGCATCTTCTTGATAGAATTTCCCATTTGAATCAAGAACTTAACGCCTACATAACGGTCACGGAAGAGGAAGCCCTGGCACAGGCGAGAGAGGCGGACCAGCGATTCGCGAACGGGGACGCGACGAGCCCCCTCTGCGGCGTTCCGATTGCGATCAAGGACAACATGAACACCCGGGGTGTCCGCACGACCTGCGCCTCCAGGATGCTCGAGCACTTCGTCCCCCCCTTTGACGCGACGGCTGTCCGGAAGCTGCGCGAGGCAGGGGCGGTCTTCCTGGGCAAGACGAACATGGATGAGTTCGCCATGGGTTCTTCGACCGAGCACAGTCTGTTCGGGCCTTGCCGCAACCCCCATGATCACGAGCGTGTTCCGGGCGGATCGAGCGGAGGATCCGCGTGTGCGGTCGCCGCGGACCTGTGCATTGCTGCCACGGGGTCCGACACCGGTGGGTCGATTCGCCAGCCGGCCGCCTATTGCGGGGTCGTGGGGATGAAGCCGACCTACGGACGGGTGAGCCGGTTCGGCCTCGTCGCCTTCGCCTCCAGCCTGGATCAGATCGGGCCCATCGCCAAGGACGTGACCGATTGCAGCCTCCTGCTCCAGGCGCTCTGCGGGTACGATCCCTGCGACTCCACGAGCGTGGATTCCGCGGTGCCGGACTTCGCTTCCTTCCTGACCGGGGATGTCCGCGGGTTGCGCATCGGGATCCCGGGGGAGTATTTCATCGAGGGGATGGATGCCGAAGTGGAGGAGGCGGTTCGGAACGGAATCCGCATCCTTGAAAAGGAGGGGGCTCGCCCGGTGGAGATATCCCTGCCCCACACGGCGTACGGGATTCCGGTCTATTATTTGATTGCCACGGCGGAGGCGAGCTCGAACCTGGCCCGGTACGACGGTGTGAAATACGGGTTTCGCGCAAAAGGGGCATCCGACACCCTCCGGCAGATGTACCACAGGACCCGCTCGGAGGGGTTCGGGGCCGAGGTGAAGCGCCGAATCATGCTCGGCACCTATGCGCTGAGCTCCGGGTACTACGACGCCTATTACCGGAAGGCACAGCAGGTGCGCACGCTGATCCGACAGGATTTCGTCGAAGCCTTTCAGCACTGCGACGTTATCGTCACCCCAACGGTGCCAAGTCCGGCCTTCCCTATAGGGGAGAAGACCGGGGACCCCCTGCAGATGTACCTGCTGGACATCTTCACCACCACGGTGAACCTGGCGGGTCTACCCGGCCTGAGCATGCCGTGCGGCACCACCTCAGGGGGCCTCCCCGTGGGGATGCAGATTCTGGGAAGACATTTCGACGAAGGGACGGTCCTGAAGACGGCCTTTGCCTTTGAACAGCAAACCCTCACGACGAGCAAAACACAGGCCTAAGATGGAATACGAAGCAGTCATCGGGCTCGAGATCCACGCGCAGCTTCTTACAGAGAGCAAGATCTTCTGCGGATGTTCTACCCAGTTCGGGGCCGAGCCGAATGAGAACACCTGCCCGGTCTGCACGGGCATGCCGGGGGTGCTGCCGGTCCTGAACCGGCGGGTGGTGGAACTGGCCCTACGAACGGCTGTTGCTCTGAAAGGGGAAATTGCCCCCCGGTCCGTGTTTGCCCGTAAGAATTACTTCTATCCTGACCTGCCCAAGGGGTATCAGATCTCTCAGTTCGAGGCCCCTCTTTCCCTGGGCGGGTACGTGGAGATCGAAGGCGATGGGGGAACCCGTCGGGTTTGTCTAACGCGGATCCACCTGGAAGAGGACGCGGGCAAGCTCGTGTACGAAGGAACGATGGAGAAGGCCGATGCCGGCTACGTAGACTTGAACCGTACCGGCGTGCCCCTGATCGAAATCGTGACAGAGCCGGAGCTCCGGTCCCCTGAAGAGGCCGCCGCCTTTCTCCGGAAGCTCAGAAGCATCCTGCGTTACCTGGAAGTGTGCGACGGCAACATGGAACAGGGGAGCCTGCGCTGCGATGCGAACGTTTCCATCCGGCCCGTCGGCTCGGAAGGCCTGGGCGTGAGGACGGAGATGAAGAACATGAACTCCTTCCGGTTCGTGGAGCATGCCCTGGAGTACGAGATCCAGAGACAGATCGCGACCCTCGACGATGGTGAGAAGATCATCCAGGAAACCCGTCTGTGGGATACCTCGAAGAACGTCACCATGAGCATGCGGAGCAAAGAAGAGGCCCACGACTATCGGTACTTTCCCGACCCGGACCTCGTGCCCGTGGAGATCGACTCGACCTGGGTGGAGGAGATCCGCGGGAACCTGCCGGAGCTTCCGGACGAAAAAGAGAATCGCTTCGTGGAGGCCTATGAACTGCCGAGAGAGGATGCACGAACCCTGACCGCCACCGCTGAACTGGCCGACTACTTCGAGAAAGCCGTTGCCCGGTTTCCTCAGGCCAAGAAAGTCAGCAACTGGATCCTGACCGAGCTTCTCCGGGAACTGAACCGGGACGAACGGGAAATCGGTGGGTGCGCGGTCACGCCGGAACACCTTTCCGGGATGCTCGCCATGATCGAAGACGGCAGCATCAGCGGAAAGATCGGCAAGCAGGTCTTCGAGGAGATGTACCGGACAGGCAAAGAGCCGCAGGCGATCGTGAAAGAGAAGGGCTGGGTCCAGATACAGGATTCCTCGGAATTGGCCGGGGTGATCGACCATGTGCTGGTGTCACACCCGGATGAGGTGAGCAAGTACAGAGCAGGGAAAGAAAAGGTCTTCGGCTTCTTCGTGGGCCAGGTCATGAAGGCAACCCGTGGCCAGGCCAACCCCAAGCTGGTGAACGAGCTGCTTCGAGAGAAACTGCAGTCGGACAATTAGGCGTGGTGCTGCAATCAGAAAAAGGAGAAACAGGAAGATGCTGCAGAAGACCTCTCTGATCTGGATGGACGGGAAACTGATCCCCTGGGAATCCGCAACGGTCCACGTCCTTTCGCATACCATCCACTATGGAATGGGCGCCTTCGAGGGAATCCGCTGTTACAAGGGGGCCGACGGAACCTCTGCTGTCTTTCGACTCAAGGAGCACGTGGACCGACTCTTCGAGTCGGCCCTGATCGGGGGCTTCGAGATCCCGCACAGTCCGGAGACGATCACGCAGGCGATCCTGGAGACCCTGCGGGAGAACAAGCTCGAGGAGGGCTACATCCGACCCATCGTGTTCATCGGTGCGGGCGCCATGGGTGTTCTCTTCACCGAAGAAAACCCGATTCATGTGTGTATTGCCGTGTGGCCTTGGGGGGCCTACCTGGGGGACGAGGGCTTGAAGAACGGGATTCGGATCAGGACTTCCTCCTACAACCGGCACCACGTGAATGTCATGATGACGAAGGCGAAGATCTGCGGGAACTACGTCAACTCGATCCTGGCAAAGAAGGAGGCGGACCAAACCGGCTACGATGAAGCGCTCATGCTGGACACGGACGGATATGTGGCCGAGGCGAGCGGCGAGAACATCTTCATCGTCCGCAATGGGTCGATCAAGACCACGCCCCTCACCTCCATCCTTCCCGGGATCACCCGGGCTACGGTGATTGCACTGGCCCGGGAACAGGGGATTCCGGTCGTGGAGCAGCGATTCACGCGCGATGAGCTTTACACGGCACAAGAGGCCTTCTTCACGGGGACCGCAGCCGAGATCACTCCGATTCGAGAGGCGGATAACCGCAAGATCGGAGCCGGGAAGCCGGGCCCGATCACACTCGACCTGCAGAAGAGGTTCTTTGCCGTCGTCAGAGGGGAGAATCCTCAGTACAAAGACTGGCTTACCTCTGTATAAACCTGAAAGTGGACAAGCCTCTCGAGATGGTTGACAAGGGGCGGGAAGAATGCTTACGATGGATCCTCCTCAGAGAGATGGATAGAAAGGAGCATGATCATGGAAGATGAAGTCCGAAAACACTTTCGCGGGATTCGTATTCTTGTCGCGCTGGCACTTCTCGCAGCCTGCCTTTCCTTTGCGTTCAGCTATGTCCTTTTCAAAGAGGTCAGCATCCCCCTCGAGAGGATACGAACGCACGAACTCAACCTCCTGGAGGGAAAGGTCGATTACCTGATGTCCTCGGGCCTGGATGGGCGCCTGGACGTGGAGTTGCAGGCCGCATTGCTTGCAATGCGAGACGTGGCGGCGCAGACCTCCGGCGATCTTCAGGAGCAGGCGCAGAAGGCCCTGGCGGAGACGAAGGCGCTTCTGCAGATGCTTCGGCAGCAAAGGTAGGCCAGACCGGGGAATCGATCCCTTTCTCATGTTTTCTAATTCACGTCTTCTCCTCCGGAGAGGGCAGGGGAAGAAGGTACCGCCCATGAGTCAGATCTTGCATCAGTTCGCCAAGAATGCCACAGAAGAGGTTCGTGCTTCCTTGACGGAATACAAGGGGCACAAGCTCATTGACCTGCGGATCTACTATGAACCGGAAGATGGCGAAGACAGACGCCCGACGAAGAAGGGGATCACCATCGACGTGGGGCTCTATCCCGAGTTGAAGAAGGCGATGTTGGAGATCGAAAAGGAGCTCATCAAGCAGAATCTCGTCGAGAAGGAGGCGTTGGAGGCAATCGTCAACGAGTAGGCTCCTCGGCTGAAAAGCATCGGATTTTCATGTACCTCCGGGATCGTACCCCTCGGTTTTCCAAAGACCTTCCCAATCAATTC
>RCNC010003123.1_pt1 | contig 10869 bp, 8 predicted proteins | sample 2041301 | NCBI WGS metagenome assembly RCNC01 (sample SAMN09708231, study PRJNA481090) | Marine sediment metagenome, whole genome shotgun sequencing project. | biome: marine sediment; feature: ocean; material: sediment; isolation source: Sewage treatment plant 13A marine sediment (STP13A) ... | reverse complement strand
ATGATCTGCAGGTCTTGGTCATCGGCAAATTTTCGGGAGGCGCCGATTTCCGGAAAACGGAGCGCTTCAAGTTCAATAAGGATGTGGGCCCCAAGATCGTGGAAATATCCTTGGATGCCCAAAACATTACCCTTAAGGATAGGTAGACCATGTACAGGCTATTTGTATTATTGACAATTCTTATATTGACGGCGTCATCGGCGGCGGCCGGTACGTCCGCTCCGAAAGAGCTGAAGGATCTCTACTTCGGAGAGGCCCTGTACGATGCTTTTCAAGGGGAGTGGTTCGATGCCATCGCCAGGCTTGACACCGAGCTTGCACAGCACCATGGGCTCGATGAACCCGAACGCGACACCCTATATTACCATATCAACCACGCCGAGTTTGCCGTGGGTGATTTTGAACTGGCCTATCGGATGCACCAGCGTGCCGGGCGTGCCATCACTGCGGTCATCGAGGGCAACGTCGAGGAACCGGTGCGTAACGAGGCTATTTTCCGCCTGGCACGGATCTACTTCCAGAAAGACCAGCCGGTAAATGCCCAGTATGCCGTGGAGCGTATCAGCGGGGTTGTTCCGCCGAATATTCTCGATGATTTGGCTTTCCTGCGGGCACAAATCCTTATGGCGAACGGCCGGTTTGACGAGGCCGCCCGTATTCTGAGTGACCTCCAGGATGTCGAAAGCCTTGAAGGCTTCAGCACCTACAATCTCGGTATTGCGTTGCTCAAGGAAGGGAAAGAGCTTGAGGGGCGCCAGTATCTCGACCGTACCGGTCGGATCAACAGCAATGACGCACTTACGTTGGCGATCAAGGATAAATCGAATCTGGTCCTTGGATCTAAGCTGTTGGAAGAAAAAAAATACGAGGGCGCCAAACAGGTGCTCGATCGGGTGCGTTTGAACGGACCGTTCTCCAACCGGTCATTACTGGGCTCGGGATGGGCGGATGCCTTCCAGGGAGGCTTCGAAAGGGCATTGGTGCCCTGGAGCACTCTGGTGACGAGGGAGGTCACGGATGCCTCGGTGCAGGAAGCTATGCTCGCCGTGCCCTATGCTTATGGCAGGCTGAATGTACAAAGCAAGGCGGCGGTGATGTATGGCAGCGCGCTGGAGAAGTTCGATACCGAAGTCGACAAGCTCGGCGCATCCATAAAGAGCATCCGCGAAGGTCATTTTCTCCGGGCTCTGGTGCGGGAAGAGCTGAAACAGGATGCCAACTGGGTCGTCAAGCTGCGCAGGCTTCCGCAAACGCCCGAGACATATTACCTGCTCGAATTGATGGCCTCTCACGATTTCCAGGAATTTCTGAAAAACTATCTTGACCTGGAGCAACTGCGTAAGAAGCTTGAGGCCTGGGAAGGGGATCTGGACGCCTTCGAGGAGATCATTGAGCAGCGTCGTGCTTATTATCAGCCGCTGCTTCCTGTTATCGACCGGGAATTCCGGCGGCTCGATTCGCAGATGCGTTTGCGGTTAGAGCAGCGAGACCGTATCGAACAACGCCTGAAGGCGATGCTGGTGGTCCCGAGGCCCGATTACCTGGCGACCTCGAAGGAGCGGATCATCAGTGAAAAGATTGCACTTTTGGAATCGAAACTGTCTGGCGGCGGAACGGCCGTACCCAGGGGAATTGAGGTCCGGATCAAACGTTTGCGAGGGGTGCTGCACTGGTACATCTATACGGAATATGACCGGCGCTTCACCGAAGCTCACGAGCATCTTCGCGAACTGAATCACGAAGTGGATCAATTGAAAAGGCAGTACACCGCATTTGTGCGTACCCGTCAGGCCGCCACCCAGAGCTATGAAGGCTACGACGACGTAATCCGCCGCCAGCGGTTCCGAATCCGGGAGGCCCGGGAAAAGGTGGAAAAGTTGATGGCACGTCAGGGCCATATGCTTGAAACCATGGCCGTGAATGAACTCACCACGCGTCGCGAGCGGCTTGCCGAGTTTCAAATTAAGGCGCGCTTCGCCATGGCGGACAGCTATGACCGTGCCACCGGGGCACAGACCCAGGAGAGGATGGGGCAATGAACTGGATACGACTTATCATATTGGCGGTACCGTTGATGCTGGTCGCGTGTCACTCGATCAGCGACAAGGATACTATAGCCAAGTTGCGTCATATGCAGATCGAGATCAAGGAAGAGAAGATCGAAGGCGGGCTTGAGAAAGCGATGCTGAGTTATCAGCGCTTTCTGGAGGAGACGCCGGACTCCGCCTTGACGCCCGAGGCCACTCGTCGTCTGGCCGATCTGAAGATCGAAAAAGAATACGGCACCCTTACCGAGGGTGATGGACCTGCCGGCCGGGCACCGGCAGTGGCATTGCCTGCCCCGGAACGCGCGGCGCTTCCGGAGTATGCTTCGGTCGCCGGTGGGCCGTTGGACCAGGCATTGGCGGATATTCCGGTTCATGACGAGTCCGAGGCGGACTTTGAAAAACGGGCGACGCAGAGGCAGCAGGTAGTCGGAATGGCAACGACTGCAGACGGGCTTTCCGAAGGCGCTGATGATCTCGAAAGGGCAAGTACCCGCGAGGCCATTGATCTTTATACGAAACTGCTCGACGATTACCCTCTGTACGAGCGTAATGACCAGGTACTGTACCAGATGTCGCGTGCGTATGAGGAACTTGGACTGACCAAAGAGGCCATGGCGGTCATGGACCGGATGGTCCGGGAATTCTCCCGCTCCCGATATATCGATGAAGTGCAGTTCCGGCGTGCTGAATACTTCTTTGCCCACAAGCGTTACCTGGATGCCGAGGACGCCTATACGGCCATCGCAGATATCGGTGTCGGTTCCTCCTTCTACGAGCTTGCCCTGTATAAACTGGGCTGGACGTTCTACAAGCAGGAGATCTATGAAGACGCCCAGGATCGATTCATTGCGCTGCTGGATCACAAGGAGTCCGTGGGATACGACTTCGCACAGACCGAAGACGAGCCGGAACGCAAGCGCACGGAAGACACCTTCCGCGTCATCAGTTTGAGTTTTTCCAATCTCGGTGGTGCCGATTCCGTGGTGGACTACTTCTCACGCTATGGGAAACGCAGTTACGAAGACAGGGTATACAGCAATCTCGGCGAATTCTACTTCGATAAGCGCCGTTACGCCGACGCCAGTGCAACTTACAACGCTTTCGTGAGCCGTAACCCGTTCCACAAAATGGCGCCGAACTTCCATATGCGGGTTATCGAAATTCAAGCCGACGGCGGGTTCCCCAGTCTGGTCCTTGACTCCAAAAAGAAATTCGCCACGACCTACGGCCTTAAGGCCGAATACTGGAAGTATTTCGAGCCGAGCGACCGTTCGGAAGTCCTGGTTCATCTGAAAACCAACCTGACCGACCTGGCGAATCATTATCACGCCTGTTACCAGGACAAGCGACAGGCCGAAGAGAAGCCGGCGAATTTCGAAGAGGCGCGGCACTGGTATCGGGAGTTTCTGACCTCCTTCCCCATGGATATCGAATCGCCGTCCATCCACTACCAGCTGGCTGATCTGTTGCTGGAAAACAAGTCGTTCGGTGCAGCAGCAGTGGAATTCGAGAAGACCGCGTATGGCTATCCGCCCCACGAAAAATCCTCCGAAGCCGGCTATGCGGCGGTCTTCGCAAACCGGGAGCATCTCGGTGCCGTCGCATCTGAGGACATGGATGCGGTCAAGCGGGAGGTTGTCCGCAGTTCGCTGAAGTTTGCCGATACCTTTCCGGAGCACGAGAAGGCGGCGATCGTCCTCGGGGCGGCCGCTGATGATCTCTACGGTATGAAGGAATATGTGGAGGCGTTGACTGCAGCGAACAAGCTCCTTGAGCTATTCTCCGGAACAGATGTTGATGTCGTCCGTGCGGCCTGGCTGGTCATCGGCCATTCGTCTTATGAACTCCAGAGCTACAGCGAGGCCGAGACCGCTTACTTGAAGGTGTTGGCCTCGCTGCCGGAGGGCGACAAAACGCGCGACGACCTGGTCGACAATCTTGCGGCATCGATTTACAAGCAGGGTGAGCAGGCCAATGCCGCCCAGGCTTATCTGGCGGCGGCGGACCACTTCCTGCGGGTGGGTCGCATAGCACCGACTTCAAAAATCAGGGCGAACGCCGAATACGATGGTGCCGAGGCCCTTATCCAGCTCAAGGACTGGGACATGGCGGCCGGTGTGTTGGTGGGATTCCGCAATACCTTCCCCGGACACGCGTTGCAGCCCGAGGTGACCAAGAAGATCGCCTACGTTTACAGGGAAAATGGCCAACTCTCCCTGGCGGCCAGTGAATACGAACGCATCGAAATGGAATTCCAGGACGACGAGATCAGACGGGATGCCCTTCTGGTCGCGGCGGAATTGTATGAAGAGGACGGCAACAGCATTAGCGCGCTCGAGGTTTACCGTCGTTATGTGGGGTATTTCCCGCAGCCCGTTGAGCTTAACCTGGAGACTCGCAACAAAATCGCCAAGATCCTGAAGGCCCAGAACGATCGGCAATCCTATCTAAAAGTACTCGAAAAGATCGTCGCGATCGACGCCTCAGCAGGGATTGCCCGAACCCCACGGACCCGATATCTTGCCGCGAAAGCTGCATTGGTGCTGGCCGAAGAGAATTATGATGCGTTTGTGGCTGTCAAGCTGGTAAAACCCCTTGAGGTCAATCTGCGTAAGAAGCGCGAGCTGATGAAGGCGGCTACGAAGAAATTCACCGGGCTAATAGATTATGAACTCGGCGAGTTCACTGCCGCGGCGACGTTCTATATGGCCGAGATCTACGCTCACTTCAGTAAAGCCCTGATGACCTCGGAACGTCCTGTGCTAACCTTTGATTACCACAGGGTAAAACCTGGCGAAACCCTTTCTAAAATTGCTAAACGATACGACAGCGATGTCAGAAGGATTGCCCGCGCAAACAATTTAAATAAATCAAATTTCATCGTTGCAGGAAAAAAACTTAAAATACCTCGAGGTTTATACCCGTTGGAACTTGAACAGTACGAACTGGCCATCGAAGAGCAGGCCTATCCGTTCGAAGAAAAGGCCATCGATGTCCACGAGAGCAATCTCAAGCTGATTTCCCGGGGCGTCTATAATGTGTGGATCGAAAAGAGCCTGCAGAAATTGGCAGAATTCGTTCCCGCTCGCTATGACAAGCCGGAAGAGACCAGCAGCATTATCAGTTCGCTGGAAACCTACATTTTCGAAATTGAGAGGCCGGCTCCGCCGGAGTCCGAGTCTGCAGAGCCTTCACAGGTCGAAGAATCCGGGTTTGTCACTGAGTCCGAACCCAAAGAGTTTGAACAGATTGAAGAACCTGGGTCTGTCGCAGAGTCCGAAACCGAAGAGTCTGAACAGATTGAAGAACCTGGGTCCGTCGCAGAGTCCGAAACCGAAGAGTCTGAACAGATTGAAGAACCTGGGTCCGTCACTGAGTCCGAAACCGAAGAGTTTGAACAGATTGAAGAACCTGGGACTGTCACTGAGTCCGAACCCGAGAAGTTTACGCAGGTCGAAGAACCCGTGCAGGCGTTACAACCGATCGGTGCACACAAACAGACCCAAAGGTAGGGTCAGGCCTTTGTGCCTGATCGGGGCGGCTACAGAAGGCCGCCCCTAACAAGAACAAATCGAGCGACCAGGAGGTGAGCAATGCAGGGCATGCATATAAGAATGTTGCGAAGGTTAAAAACAGGAACTTTTGTCAGAATTTTGGTCCTGTTGATGGTGCTGTCGCTTCTTGCCGGGTGTGCAACCGATGGGAAGATCAAACCGGACCTGGTTGTTCAGGAACCCTCCGTGGCCAAGAATTTTTCCGTAGAGCGACTCGAGGATGGCCGGGAAGGATTCATCATCAAGGAAGTTTCCCAAATGGATGCGGCGTCTCGCAGGGACTTCGAGCGCGCCGTCGCCATGCTGAATAACCAGGAATATGGCCAGGCCATCGACCTTCTGGAAAAGGTCATCGAGCAGTCACCGGGCGTTACGGCACCCTATATCAACATGGCGATTGCCTGTCAGCATATCGGCAAACTAGAGCAGGCCGAAGAACATATCAAAACTGCGCTGCTCCTGGTTCCCGAGCACCCGGTGGCAAGTAATGAATACGGTTTGTTGTATCGCAAAACCGGACGATTTGCCGAGGCCCGGGCGATTTATGAGAAGGCGCTTTCGAGCTTTCCGGATTATTATCCGATACAAAGAAATCTCGGGATTCTCTGCGATCTGTATCTGAATGATCTGGCATGTGCCCTCGAGCATTACGAGATTTACAGTGAGGCCAGGCCGGAAGATAAAAAGGTAAAAACATGGATAGCGGACTTACGTGCCCGGATAGATCGCAATTAAGGAGGAACTAAGATGTATCGCAAATTGATTCTGTGTCTGTTTTTGCTCCTGTTCCCGGCTGTCATGGCCACGGCTCAGGATGTGGATAAGGACAAGCAATCGGAAGCTAAGGAGCTATCCGGTATGTCCATTGTCGGTAACGATGAAGCCCCGAAGGCCCTTTATATCGTTCCCTGGAAAAGCTCGGAAATCGGTGTGGAGACCAGCTTGGACATGATGTTGAATGAGGGGGATGTGCCGGTGGATCGGGACGTTTTTATGCGGCAGCTTGAATTTTATCAAGTCAGCACCGCGAAGTAAAGAATCCGAGCACAGAGTGCCAAGCTCTAATATAATTTTTGGAAGGGGCTGTTTTGCTTAAAGGAAAAAGTTAAAAGTGTCTAAAGTGATCTAAAGTGACTAAAGTTATGGAGTCGCTTTGCTCCGATGATTTTATATAGTTGGCAGAATTCCTTAACTTTAGCTCACTTTAAACTTTAGTTCACTTCAAACTCTATCAACGATTCTTAAGGTTTTTATGACTAAATAAATTTTTTGTCTTGTTTGAAAGAAAGGAGGAAAGTGATGGGATTCTATTCAATGGTAGCATTTTTTCAAAAGGGTGGGTTGTTCATGTACCCCATTCTGCTCGTGTTTGCGGTTGGCATGGCCATCGCTTTTGAGCGCTGGGTTCAGTTGACCCGTATCCGGAGCGCGAACCACAAAATATGGAACCTGCTGCATCCGGTGCTGGTCAAGGGAGATTTCGATAAAGCCCGGCAAATGGCCAACAAGGACAAATCCAGCATGGCGCAAATGCTGGGAATGGGACTGGCGCGCCAGGGTGCGGTGCGGCGTCGTGAAGACATCGAAATCGCCATGGAAGAGAGCATGATGGAGATCATTCCTCAGTTGGAGAAACGCACGCCGTACGTGGCCCTGCTCTCTAATATCGCTACACTGCTGGGACTGCTCGGCACCATCATGGGGCTTATCGAGGCCTTTACCGCGGTTGCCAATGCGAACCCGGCCGAGAAGGCCGACCTGCTGTCCGCCAGTATCTCGGTGGCCATGAACACCACGGCCTTTGGGCTGATGTCCGCGATTCCGCTTCTGCTTCTCCATGCCAAGCTGACGTCGACCTCGGGTCAGATTGTGGACAGTCTGGAGATGGCATCGGTCAAGGCGCTGAATACTATCTCCAATTTCGCCAAGCGCCACTTCGAGAGGAAGTGATTATGAGAAGACGATATCATAAAAAAAGGAGAAGGGAAGAAACACCTGGACTGGATGTCACGACTTTCTTGAACCTGATGGTGGTACTCATACCTTTTCTACTCATCACTGCCGTCTTTTCGCGCGTTACGATCATGGAGTTGAGCGTTCCGACCAGCGCAGGCGGATCGGCCTCGAAAAAGCCGAATTTCGCTATCGAAGTGATTGTCCGTAAGGCAGGACTGGAGATTGCCAATGGCTCGTCCGTAGAGGCGGCGATCCCGAGAAAAGAAGGTCAATACGATATGGAGATGCTGTCCGAAATTCTCATGCGCCTGAAGGCTCGTTACCCGGAGAAGGAAGACGCGACGGTCTTGATGGAACCGGAAATAGAGTACAACTATCTGATTCAGATCATGGATGCGGTGCGTGGCGCAGAAGTGCCGGTGGAAGGTAGCGAAGAGGTTGAGAGAATTCTTCTCTTTCCAGACATATCTATAGGAGATGCGCCATGAGAAATAGCAGACGCATGAAACGGATGGGGCGTAACAAGAAAACGGTTACAGGTCTGAACCTGACACCGCTGATGGATGTTTTTACCATTCTGGTGTTCTTTCTGCTTTTTCATTCATCCGGCAGTAATACTCTGGAAACGCCCAAGCAGATCAAGCTGCCCGATTCCGTTGTCGAGACCAAGCCAAGGGAAACAGTGGTGATCATGGTCAGCGCCCAGGTGGTAGTGGTTCAGGGCGAAGCCGTGATCAGCACCCCCGAACTTTTTGGGGACAGGATTCAGACGGTTCCTGAAATAACAGAGCGGCTGAAGCAGCTTGAACGCAATATTATCGGGATAAGCACCAAGACGGTTGTTGAAGGCAAAGAAGTTACTATCCTTGCGGATAAAACGATTCCGTTCAGCGTGCTTAAAAAAATAATGTCAACATGCACGGGTTCTGGATACGGAAGGATTTCCCTCGCCGTTATTCAGAAGGCCGCCCAAAGCTAGTGGGAATGCCATGAATACATCCATGTTAGCACAGGAATTGGCGCCACTGAACGCGCAGATCGAGCAAGCCCGGCAAAAACACGAGGTGTTCGAAGATGAGTTGCGCGTTGTAGAGGCAGAGCTCAAAACGTTTGCCGCCGATAGACAGCGGTTCGATGCCTTGCAGGACGTTTGCAATGCACTCGATAAGCTAGGGGAACTGAAAGCGGATGAACTCTTTTGGGAAGGAATCCCGGAGGCCAAGGATGCCGCAGGACACGTGGAACGGATGCGGGGCCGTGTTACCCGCTTCGAGGAGGAGATCCGCGGAATTCTGGAAAAACAGGTGTCTCTTAAGGAGCAGATCAACCAATGTCTCGACGAACTGGACATCCTCAACGAAGAAGTAGGTGATGCGCATGACCGTGAAGAACAGCGCAACCAAGAGTTCGTCGTAGAGCGGGAGATTTCGCCCGTTCCTTATCGCGCGATGATCATGCCCTGGACCAAGGAGGCTGAGAGCGAAAGGCGCTTCCGCCGCGCCGTTCTCGTGGCGTTGCTCATATGCTTTGTTTTTGGCTCTCTCATTCCCCTGATAATAGTGCCGATACCGGATCGATCGGTCGCTGTGGTCGAGATTCCGGAACGATTGGCCAAGCTGGTCAAGAAGGAGTTGCCAACGCCCGCGCCGATGCCGAAGCCAGTGCCGAAAAAGCCGAAGGAAAAGCCGAAACAGGCACAGGAAGAGACCAAACCCCGGCCTAAGCAGAAACCACCGAAAGGCAAGGGGCTGGCGCCGCAACCCTCGAAAGTGGCCGCTGGCGGCAGCGGAAAAGCGTCGGCAGCGAGGAAAAAAGCCGAACGCGTCGGTGTTCTGGCGTTCAAGAACGCTTTTGCGGATCTGATGGACGAAACTCCCGTTGCGAAGCTCGGCACCGAGGCCCGCCTGAGCAATGAAAGCCCGCGGGTGGCAGGACAGGCCGTGGCCCAGCGATCGCTGGTGGTCATGCAGGCGAAAGGCGGCTCCAGCGGTGGTATCGGCAATGCCGCGGTCAGCCGAAACGTCGGAAGCGGCAATGTTGACCGACTCGGTGGTGGCGGTGGCGGTAGCGGCGGTGGCAGCGGCGTGGGCTTTGCCCGGGTAGAAAGCGCCATTGCGGATTTGGAGGGATCGTCGAGGCCGCTGAGCGATGGACTTGCTTCGGGCCGAACTGACGAAGAAATCCAGATTGTATTCGACCGGTACAAGGCGGCGCTTTATCGGATCTACAACAAGGAATTGCGCAAGGACCCGACACTGCGTGGGAAGATATTGCTGCGAATCAGCATTGAAACGATTGGTTCGGTGTCTATGTGTAAGGTGGAGTCTTCCGATCTGGCCTCGCCTGAACTGGTAGCCAAGATTGTTGAACGGATCAAAAGGTTCAACTTTGGCCCGAAAGAAGGTGTGCCGAAGATGACCATCCTGTACCCGATCGACTTCCTGCCCGCCGGTTAGAAGAGTGAACGGAGTCAATTTAAGCAGGTATGATCCCAAAGGGTACCCCGGTTAAATGGTCTACGAATTTAACAGGGCAGGCAAGGGGTCAAGGATTCAAGGCCTGCCCTGTCGCGACTCGGTGATTACTTAAAGTATAAGCTAAGCTTCATAATGATGATAGTTTATTGACAATCTAGTAAGGTTAATCGGTCTGGGCCAGGGGTTCGAGTGAAATGCTAAAGAATTACAAAGATTTGAAAGTCTGGCAAAAGTCATAGGACCCTCTTCTCCAACTAAATTGGAGAAGAACAAAGAAATTGAGGACATTGATTGTCAGGTTTTAGGAGGAAAGTAATGGGAATCTATTCAATGGTGGCGTTTTTCCAGAAGGGTGGGTTGTTCATGTACCCAATTCTGCTCGTGTTTGTGGCCGGCATGGCCATTACGGTCGAGCGCTGGTTTCAGTTGAACCGCGTTCGGAGCGTGAACCGCAAAGTGTGGAATGTGCTTCATCCCATGCTGGCCAAGGGTGAGTTCGACAAAGCACGGGCGATAATCAACAAGGACAAATCCAACATCTCGCAAATGCTGGGAATGGGACTGGCGCGCCAAGGTGTGGTTCGGCGTCGTGAAGACGTCGAAATCGCCATGGAAGAGAGCATGATGGAAATTATCCCTCAGTTGGAGAAGCGCACGCCGTATGTGGCTCTGCTCTCGAATATCGCTACACTGCTGGGACTGCTCGGCACCATCATGGGGCTGATCGAGGCCTTTACCGCGGTTGCCAATGCGAACCCGGCCGAGAAGGCCGACATGCTGTCCGCCAGTATCTCGGTGGCCATGAACACCACGGCCTTTGGGCTGATGTCCGCG
>RCNC010003122.1_pt1 | contig 10870 bp, 9 predicted proteins | sample 2041301 | NCBI WGS metagenome assembly RCNC01 (sample SAMN09708231, study PRJNA481090) | Marine sediment metagenome, whole genome shotgun sequencing project. | biome: marine sediment; feature: ocean; material: sediment; isolation source: Sewage treatment plant 13A marine sediment (STP13A) ... | reverse complement strand
ACCACCGCACTCGACGTATCGGTGCAGGATCAAATTCTGTCGTTGATTCGTAAGCTGTGCCAGGAGCGGCAGGTTGGCTGCCTGATGGTGACGCACGACATGGGTGTCATCGCCAATGTAACCGATCGAGTTGCCGTCATGTACCGTGGCAAACTGGTCGAAATCGGCACTACCGCACAGATATTGACCGCACCAAAACACGACTACACCAAGAGCCTGATCAGCGCAGTGCCGCGTTCCAGTGTCAAAGTTGATCGCTTCCCGCTGGTAGAATACATCGAGACTACCGCCAAAGGTCTGAAGCAGATCGATGTTTCGACCCATTGGCTGGGCCAGAGCAAAAAACACAGTGGTGGTGAAAATCTGCTCGAGATCGAAGATCTCAATCTGCGCTTCATTACCCAGGATGCAATGCTCGCGCGCAATCGCAAATACCTGCAGGCAACGCGTGACGTCAACCTGCAGATCAAGCAGGGTGAAACCTTTGGCCTGGTTGGTGAAAGCGGCTCTGGCAAATCCACCATTGCGCGCATGGTCGCCGGTCTGCAGCAACCTCAGAGCGGATCCATTCGTTTCGACGGAGTCGAGTTAATCGACAACCCCGATCGTGCAACAGTGCAGCGTATGCGACTACAGATGCAGATGGTGTTTCAAAACCCTTACTCGTCGCTGAATGGACGCATGAAGGTTAATGACATCATCGCCGAACCGATTCGCTTTCACCGACTAACTCCATCAGACCAGGTGAATGGAATTGTCGGTGATCTGCTCGATCACGTCGGCCTCGGGCGGCAAATGGGACGCCGCTACCCACATGAGTTTTCCGGTGGCCAGCGCCAGCGTATCTCGATCGCGCGCGCCCTCGCCTGCAGACCTCGCCTATTGATTTGCGATGAACCAACCTCGGCACTGGACGTGTCGGTACAGGCACAGATTCTGAACCTGTTGAAGGACTTACAGGACGAACTCGGGCTGACCATGCTGTTTATCAGTCACGACTTACCGGTGATTCGGCAGATGTGCGATCGGGTTGCAATCATGCGTCATGGGCGCATACTTGAGACCGCAGATTCGGAGACTTTCTTCGAAAACCCGCAAAATGAATACAGCATCGAGTTGCTTTCGCTCATGCCTCGATTCGACCGCATCTACGAAACCGGGGCTGCCACGCAGTCGTAACAATAATGATTATTTCGATTTCTAGCTTGAAACTGTGATTTGATAAAACTAACGAAAAATTGGAGAAAGTAATATGAAAAATCGATTTCTATTAACCACCGGCCTGATGATGGCGAGCCTGCTTGCCTTCACCACGGCAAGCGCGAAAGACCTGCGCATGGCGTACGATGCTGATCCGGTAACACTCGATATTCACGAGCAGTTATCCGGTGGCGTTCTGCAACTGTCACACATGTCTTTCGATCCACTGATTCGCTGGACCAAAGACCTGTCTTTCGAACCACGGCTCGCGACCAGCTTTCAACGCCTCGACGCGACCACAGTGCGTTTCGTGCTGCGTAAAGGCGTTAAGTTCCACAGCGGTAACGCAATGACTGCAGAGGATTTCAAGTGGACCTTTAACCGCCTCAAGGAAAGCCCGGACTTCAAGGGTATTTTTGCCAACTTCGCGGCGCTTAATGTCATCGACGACTATACGATCGACCTGGTAACCACCGGACCTTACCCGCTGGTACTGCATACAGCGACCTACATCTTTCCGCTCGACAGCAAGTTTTACACCGGCACTGATGCCAACGGTAACGACAAGGCCGCGATCGTCAAGAACGGCGCTTCTTTCGCTTCCACCAATATGTCAGGAACCGGACCCTTCAAGATCGTTTCACGTGAACAGGGCGTCAAGGTTGTGTTTGAGCGATTCGCTGACTACTGGGACAAGAGCTCCAGGGGCAACGTTGATCGAATCATATTTACACCGATCAAAGACGAGCAAACTCGCGTTGCGGCGCTACTTTCAGGTGGCGTCGATTTTATCGCACCGGTATCACCTAACGACTTTGACCAAATTCGCAGGTCCGATAACTCCGACCTGGTCACCATGCCCGGCACCCGTATCATCACTTTTCAGTTAAACCAGGAACGTCGTGAAGAGTTTCGTGATCAACGCGTGCGCATGGCGATCGTGCATGCCGTCAATAACGAAGCCATCGTGCAGAAAATCATGAAGGGCTTTGCTACCACCGCAGCTCAGATGAGTCCTCCAGGTTACCTTGGTCACAATCCTAACCTGAAGCCGCGCTATGACCTCGAACTGGCCAAGAAATTGATGAAAGATGCCGGTTATGAAGATGGCTTCAGCGTCACCATGATGGCGCCCAACAATCGCTATGTTAATGATGACAAGATCGCCCAGGCGGTTGCTGCGATGCTGTCCAAGATCAACATCAAGGTAGATCTGCAAACCATGCCCAAGGCTCAATACTGGCCATCTTTCGATGACCGCGCTGCGGACATGATGATGATCGGCTGGCATTCAGATACCGAAGACAGCGCCAACTTTTACGAGTTCCTGGCGATGACTCCGGATCAGACCACCGGCATGGGCGCTTACAATTCAGGGAACTACAGCAGCGACTATGTTGATCAGGAAACTATGAAAGCCAACCAGGAAACCGATGTCGCCAAACGTACAAAAATGCTTCAGTCAATCGAAACCAAGTTATTCCAGGATGCGGCTTTCATCCCGCTGCACTGGCAGAACCTGGCCTGGGCCGCGCGCAAGGGAGTCGATATCGATCCTGTTGTGAATGCATTTAACTTCCCTTACCTGGGTGATCTAGTAGTTCAGTAGATGACTGCATTTACTCGCAGTACACAGCTCCGGGCGCCAGGCGCCTGGAGTTTTTTTTAGCTTTTTAGCCTCGTGGATTTTTCAGAGTAATGATCCAGTTTCTACTTAAACGAATTCTACAGGCGGCACTGGTGATGCTCATCATCAGCATGTTCTGTTTTTCGATCCAGGATTCGCTCGGTGATCCAACGCGCGAAATGGCGGCGATGTCGATGTCCGATGCCGAACGCGAAAACCTGCGCGATGAGATGGGCTTGAACGACTCGCTGCCAGTGCAGTACGGCCGTTTTGTCACCCGAGCACTCAAGGGTGACCTCGGTACTTCCTACTTTTTCAAGGAGCCGACCGTCGATGTCATTATGAAGAAACTGCCGGCAACGCTTGAACTCGTGTTTGCCGCATCGATTCTAATCATCACCATATCCATTCCACTTGGCGTGTTCTGTGCAATCAAACCGCGCCATTGGTTCAGTCGGGTAACCATGGCGGTGAGTGTTATCGGTATTTCGATTCCGGTGTTTCTGACAGCGCTGGGGCTAATCTATATTTTCTCGATCACCCTGGGCTGGATGCCATCCTTCGGTCGGGGCGAAACCGTGCAGGTATGGGGCTCGTGGAGCACCAACTTCCTGAGCTGGGACGGCTTCCGTCACATCGTTATGCCAGCGGTCGCGTTATCGTCGATTATGTTGCCGCTGTTCATTCGTCTGGTGCGCTCGGAAATGCTCGAAGTGCTCAGCTCAGAATACGTCAAATTCGCTCGTGCCAAGGGCTTGAGTGATGGACCGGTTTACCTGAAACATGCCCTAAAGAACACCATGCTGCCGGTAATCACCGTCGGTGGTGTGCAGATCGGAATCATGGTGGCCTACACCATACTAACCGAGTCGGTATTCCAGTGGCCCGGTATGGGCTTCATGTTTCTCGAAGCGGTTAATCGCTCGGATATCCCGTTGATCACCGCCTATATCATGTTTGTCGGCTTCATCTTCGTCGTGGTAAACACGCTGGTCGATCTGCTTTACGGGATGATCAACCCGATGGTCGACCTGGTCGGGCGACGCCAATGACGCGCATCAGCCATCTATGGCAGCAGCTGCTGCAATCCGACCTGGTGCATTATTACAAGCGTGACAAAGTCGCCATCGGTAGTAGCGTGGTTTTCCTGATACTCGCGCTGATGGCACTGTTTTCGCCGATCATCGCACCGTTTGATCCCTATGATCTGACTCAGATCGATCTGATGGATTCGGAAATGCCGCCAGCCTGGATGCCCAACGCAGACAGCCGCTTTCTGCTCGGCACCGACGATCAGGGGCGTGATCTCTGGAGCACCATTCTCTACGGCATGCGCGTATCGCTGCTGATTGGTATTTTTGCGGTACTGCTGCAAGCCACCATCGGTATCGTCATCGGCCTGGTGTCGGGTTATGTGGGTGGCCGCGTCGACAGCATACTGATGCGCATTGCCGATGTGCAGTTGTCGTTTTCAACGCTGATGGTGGCGATCATCGTGCTCGCTATCGTCAAAAATGCTTTCGGCGGAGAAACCTACAGCAGTTATGCAATGGTGATTCTGATCCTGGTAATTGGTTTATCCGAGTGGCCGCAAATCGCGCGCACCGTGCGCTCATCGGTGTTGGGTGAGAAGGAAAAGGAATACGTCGACGCAGCGCACGTGATGGGCTTTGGACCGATTCGCATCATGTTCAAACACATCCTGCCGAACTGCCTGTCACCTATTTTCGTTATCGGCACGGTGCAGATCGCCAACGCCATCATCACCGAAGCCGCGCTGTCATTCCTCGGCCTGGGCATGCCGGTAACTCAACCCAGCCTTGGCTCCTTGATCAGCATCGGTAAGGAATACCTCTATTCCGGCTCCTGGTGGATCACCTTGATTCCGGGCTTGTTCCTGGTCGTGATCGTCATCTCGATCAATTTGCTGGGTGACTTCCTGCGCGACGTTTTCAACCCGCGCCTGTACAAGGACTGATTCGGGCCCGCGATACTAGCCCCAATGATATATAGGCTTGTCGATCGACTTCGCTAATAATGCCGGTCCAATTGATCCTGGCTCCAGAGAGTTCACCATGTTTAATCCAATCACAATCCCCTTTGGTGCAGTCATGCTGCACAATGTAGTCAAACTAAAACCTGGCGTCAGCACCGAGGATGTCGAAATGGCCATTGGTGAAATGTGCAACGTCGTCAAGAACACCTATGGTAATGAAGATGGCGGATTCATCGGTGGACAGGTTTTCGAGTATGCCGGTTTTGTTTCCGCAGAGGGCTCGTTCGATCCAGAGAAAAAAACCGATGACCACATCGTCATCATCACCTACTGGAATTCCTTCGAACAGCATGAGAAATCGCATGCAGATAGTGTTTTCAAAGAGAAATTCGACGGTCTGACCGAATATTGCTCCGAAGTCTACGAGCTTGGCTACAACATGCTGTGGCAGGGAACGGCCGAAGAATAATTTCGGGACAGCCTGGATCAGCACCACGATCTTATTGAACCACTGCTATTCCCCCCGAATTGAGTAAACTGTCAGTCTGATCGGGAAAAGCGGACCTGCGGCGATGCCAAGAAACATTCTCTTCATCATGTGCGACCAGCTGCGCTGGGATTATCTGTCCTGCTACGGGCATAAGAGTCTGCACACCCCGAACATCGATTCACTCGCTGAACGCGGTGTCCGTTTTGATAACGCTTATTGCCAGGCACCCTTGTGTGGACCCTCGCGGGCGAGTTTTTACAGTGGGCGTTACATGTCAAGCCACGGCGTCATGGCGAACAACGATCCCAGTCGAATTGACGAGTTGACCATTGCCGATCACCTGCGCGCTTCAGGTTATCGCAGCGCGCTGGTGGGTAAGGCACACCATCGTAAAAATCGTGACCAACTGAAAGCCCTCGGCATTGATGCGCAATCTGAGCTGGTCAAAAATTCCGCCAGCGGCGGTTTCGAACCCTTCGAACTGCACGACGGCCTACTGCCGGGAAAGCGCCACAACAACTATAGCGCCTATCTCTGCCAGCAAGGCTATGCAGGTGACAACCCCTGGCTGGATTATGCGAACAGTGGTGAAGACCGCGATGGTAATATCCGTTCCGGCTGGCGTTTGCGTAATTCAGTTTATCCGGCACGTGTAGCCGAGCAACATTCGGAAACCACCTATACCACCAACCGCGCCATCGATTTTCTCGAACAACAGGAAGACAATCAGCCCTGGTGTCTGCACCTCTCTTACATCAAACCACACTGGCCATTGATCGCGCCGGCCCCGTACCACAATCTGTACAGCTCCAGTGACGTTCAGCCAGTGGTGCGTGCCGACTCGGAACTGCACAAGCCTCACCCGGTATATGCCGCATTTATGGAGCAGGAATACAGCGAGAGTTTTGCACGCAGTGATGTGCGTGACACGGTTGTTCCGGTTTACATGGGCCTGGTGCGTCAAATCGATGACCAGCTCGGGCGCCTGTTCGATTACCTGCGGAAAACCGATCAATTCGACAAGACGCTAATTGTGTTTACCAGCGATCACGGTGACTATCTGGGTGACCACTGGTTAGGTGAGAAGGATTTGTTCCACGAACCCTCAGTACGCATTCCACTCATTATCGTCAACCCGAATGCAACCGCTGATGAGACCCGTGGTCATGTCTGCAAAGAGATGGTTGAGGCGATTGACCTGCTGCCGACCTTCGTGGAATTTGCCGGTGCCAGCATTTGCCATGAACGCATCGAAGGACATTCGTTGATGCCGTTATTACGCTCCAATACCGCACCCGTTGATTGGAGAAGCTATGCGGTGAGTGAAATCGATTACTCGCATCGAGGTATCGGTGACCTTTTACAAATATCGCCCTACGACAGCCGCGCGGTGATGGTTCGCAATCAGCGCTGGAAGTACATTCATCACCATTGCTTCCGTCCACAGCTGTTTGATCTGCAGCACGACCCCAATGAACTGGTGGATCTCGGTGATGACCCTGCCTTCAAGCCGCAACTGCGCGGCATGCAACACCTGCTGGTTGACTGGCGTACACGCCTGAAACCCCGTGTCGGTGTCCCTTTTGACAACTTGATCGGCATGGGCCCTGCGCGCGACGAACAACAGGGCATAGTTATCGGCCGCTGGTAAATGTTGCGGCTCTGCGGGTGCGTCTCATCGACCGTTCTGATAGGATGCCGAATTTTCACGCCTGACTGCGGGCGCTAAGCAAAAACAATCAGGGCACTCTATGCAACATTCCAGATTTCCGCTAACACAGGTGACTAAAAGCCGTCTGGCGCAGGTTGATTTTGACAACCTGGGCTTCGGCAGTATCTTTAGCGATCACATGTTTAGCATGGTCTACGAAGACGGTGCCTGGACAAAGCCCGAGATCATCCCTTATCAGGCACTTGCCATCGAACCCGGCGTTGCCATGTTGCATTATGGTCAGACCGTATTCGACGGCTACAAGACGTTTCGTGGCGAAGACGGCCTGGCACGCATCTTCCGGCCCGAGCGCAACGCTGCCCGGTTGCACGATTCCTGTGAGCGTCTGTGCATTCCCATCATGCCCGTTGAAGAACTCACCGAGATCATGATTCAAGCGACCCGCCAGCTGATTGAAATAGATCATGCCTGGATGCCATCACGATGGGGACATTCCCTTTACGTCAGACCATTGGTGATCGGTACTGAGGCGACCCTTGAGGTGCGTGCGGCAAAGCGCTATCAGTTCCTGATCATGACCTCTCCGGTAGGCAGTTATTTCAACAATCTGCAAAAAGGTGTATCGCTGCGAGTAGAAGATCAGTTTACCCGAGCGGCCAGCATCGGCGGCCTGGGCGCTGCAAAAACGGCCGCCAACTACGCCGCGAGTTTACTGCCGGGATCACTGAGCAGAGCGCAGGGCTTCGACCAGGTGCTGTGGCTGGATAGTAATGAGCATCGCTACGTTGAAGAAGTCGGTGCGATGAACATCTTCTTCAAGATTGCAGGCCGCGTGGTAACGCCACCGCTCGGGGGCTCAATTCTGCCCGGCGTAGTACGCGACAGTTCACTGACCCTGTTGCACGACTGGGGCATCCCGGTGGAAGAACGGCGCATTAGTATCGATGAAGTAATCGATGCGTTCCGCGATGGCACACTCGAAGAAGTTTTCGGCGCCGGTACCGCTGCAGTTATCTGCCCGGTCGCGAGCATCGGCTACCAGGATGAGTTATTCAAGGTTGCGACAGCACCGCCAGGCAAGCTGACGCTGCGCCTCTATGACGAACTGACTGGAATTCAATACGGCAAGATTGCAGATACTCACGACTGGAACCGCTGCGTCAGCTTGCCCAAATGAGTAACCGCTAAAACTAACGCCAAACCAGAGAGAACGCCGCAATGCTAGCTTTAACTCGCCGATTAATTGATACCACCATGATTCTGATGTTGGCTTTCGCTCTGTCCAGTGGTTTTACAACAGCCCATGCCGAAGAATCAAACAAGGGTCAAGAGACACGGACTTACGACCAGTTCCTGAAAGAGATAGCTCAGGAGCAGCAACGTATCGGTGAACTAGAAAAACGCATCCCCGAAACAAAAGGGATTCTTCAGGCCGCTATCGAATCACGACTAACCCGGGCACGTATGACCGTGCTCGAACTAAACCTCGACTTGCTCAGCAAGGCCGCTAAAGCAGAAAAAGCAGGCACTAAAAATGATGCCCACCTTCAGCAGGCGATCAAGGTTTATGATTCACAACTGAAGGCCCTGGACACTACCGAAAGAAGCATTCGCAAACATATTCTGCCCGGTGAGGAATTGGGGACAGAATTGGGGACAGCATCGCAAACAGCTGCATACTATAGTCGAATCTTCGAGCATGTCGGTCGTCTTGACCGTGTTTATGAAATAGCGATTGAAACCCTCGCGCTGGCGCCAGCATTCGGAATCGATAATGCCTCCGAAATAGAAAAACTCAAACAAATCATGCGCGACCGTGCCGAAAATGGTTCGATATTGCTGGAAATGGCGACAAGCGATGTAAGAGCATTGCGCGCCATCATCGCCGCGGTGCCGGATGATACGGAAGCGAAGGCACGACTAAAAGTGGTTACTGCTCATATATCCAACCTTGCTAGCGCAATGGTAGAGATCCTGGATATGATGAAAGGTCTGGGAATGAATACCGACCAGTATCAAAACCAGCTGTTGACGGCCACCGGTCAGATCACCACAGAAATTTTTAAATGGGGAGTATTTACCAACCTGTTGATCGGCTGGAGCGAAACGCTCTGGGATAAGGTGATTGAGAGCGGACCTGGCCTGATCTTCAATATCATCCTGCTAATGATCATCATCTACGTCTTCTACAAGTTAGCCGGAGTAGCACAAAGACTGACCGTGGCAGGGCTTGATGATTCACGTTTCCACCTCTCCCTGCTGTTGAAACGCATGGTGGCATCCATCGTGCGCAACACGGTTTTGATCATCGGCGTGCTGATTGGCCTATCACAAGTCGGCATTAGTCTCGGACCACTACTCGCTGGTATGGGACTGGTGGGTTTTATTGTCGGTTTTGCACTGCAGGATACGCTATCCAACTTCGCGGCCGGAATGCTGATCCTGGTTTATCGTCCTTTCGACGTCGACGACGTCATCGAAGCCGGCGGGGTATCCGGTCTGGTGAGTGAAATGAGCCTGGTCAACACGACCTTTCTCACCTTCGACAACCAGACCATCATCGTACCCAATAGCAAAATCTGGGGCGATGTCATCAAGAACGTTACCGCTCAAACTATACGTCGTATAGACCTGGTGTTCGGCATTGCCTACAGCGACGATATCGAAAAAGCCGAAAAGGTTATGGCCGAAGTCGTCGCCGCTCATCCTGCCGTTCTGGAAGATCCGCCGCTCATGATCCGCTTGGCCGAGCTCGGGGAATCTTCGGTCAATTTTAACGTCAGACCCTGGGTCAACAAAGATGATTACTGGGAGACATACTGGGCATTGAACAGAGCCATGAAAATGCGATTTGACAAAGAAGGGATTTCGATTCCGTTCCCACAACGGGATGTGCATTTGCACAAGGAATGATCGAGAATGACTTAACGGCGCAGCAAGTGCCGCGATAATTTAAACGAAATAATTCCAATTGCAGCCGCTACCGTACCGCTGGATAGGCTGGAACTGGCGCCAAACATGCAATTAACAGACAACAGTGTCGGCCCCGGCATCTCGAAGGTGTAAAGCCAACTGAAGATAGATTTGAGCCTGATCTGCAGCTGAACTGGAATTCATGTTAGCCACCAGCGTGTTGACATCAGCATGCACCATAGTCAGATCCAGCGCACTGGTATCGCCATGAAAGGCCGCGACCAGATTGCGATACTAAAACTCAGTGGCCGCAGGTCCAATCCCACCAATCAAACCTGTATGCATAACTGCGCTCGCATGATGCGAACCCTGAACAGCTACCTCAGCGCTCCTGAAACTGCCCGTCATCAGAATCATTCAATCAGCCTGGAGATTCGAACACCCGGTTTACCCTGTGCTTCATCAACAAGATGAAAGTGCGCATGATTGGTAATGGCGCCGATTCGAACTTCAAGCCAGATAAAATGATTCTTGCCTGCCTCGGTCACCAGTTCAATGGTTTCGGTATTTTCGGCTTGCGCCGTAATCGTATATTTACCGGGTGGAACTGTTTTCAAAATAAAAGTTTGCTGCTTCGTGTTGCCCGCAGGTTCCCCATCAATCGTAACGGCTATAGCGGTGTTTAAAACAATATCTTCACTGCGGTAAATATAAATATTGGACTCCCCGGAAGGCACCTGAAACTGCTTGGCTGCGGCATCCTGTTCGGGTTTGGCAAGTCGCGCGGAAGCACAGGCCACGCAAACAACTACCAACGCAGTGATGGATAAAATCCTTAATAATCTGACAAACATCATTGCTCCTTTGAAACGTCAAATCGCCTTCACGATTCAACAATCAGAAGTGATAGTAAGTGACGTTCAGATATTCGATGACATCTTCTACTTCATCATCGAACCAGGCGACCCCAAT
>RCNC010003121.1_pt1 | contig 10870 bp, 10 predicted proteins | sample 2041301 | NCBI WGS metagenome assembly RCNC01 (sample SAMN09708231, study PRJNA481090) | Marine sediment metagenome, whole genome shotgun sequencing project. | biome: marine sediment; feature: ocean; material: sediment; isolation source: Sewage treatment plant 13A marine sediment (STP13A) ... | reverse complement strand
TATACTAATAGTTGTTTCTATCATAATATATATATAAAAAAGCCTACATCGATTACGGTTTTGAAAACTCCATTTAACAAGTTTAGGACTAACTTAAAGGTCAAGTATCCAATTATATAACGAATGAATCGCTTAAATAGGCACGCTTTTACTTTAAAAACTCATCCCTTTTAAATAAATCGTGTTGAGTTTAATAAACAAATAACTAATGTAGGCAGTAATTGTATTTTTTTTAAAGAACTTATTTAAGATGAGAATCTAATATTTCATTTAATTCTCTCAACTTATTTTCTACTTTTTGTGAATCATGATCATCATACACCATTTTGACAGCATCCTGAGATGCAAACTGCAGTGCACACATCGCTAAAACATCCTGTTTATCTCTTACTTCATAATTCTGCTCAAAGCTTTTAACCATTTCATTTATTTTTTTAACCGCCAGCCTTATTCCTTCTTCTTCATTTTCATCTCGAATCGTCAGCGGGTAAACTCTATCCCCAATGGTAACCTTGATCTTCAGATTATTAATCATCTTTTATTCTAATCACTTAGTTGTACTATACATTTATCAATTTCTCGAATTAATGTATTTATTTTAAGCTTGGTTGTATGTTTGTCTTCTTTGCTGCCTACAATCGTATTAGCAACTCGTAATGATTGATAATTCTTTTCCAGAACATCAATCATTTCCTGCTTTTTAACCAATTGTTGTTGAAGGTTATTTTGGTTTTGCAACAATTTTAAATTCTCTTGTTGCAAAATAGTGTATTGGCTTAAAACCGTTGAAAGCTTATCTTCCAGCTTATTCACTATTTCAAATATTTTATCCATCAACCCAAAGAATCAAACAATTGAAACAAATTTAAGCTACTTGTTAATATAAAACAACTATTTTTATATAATTCCATTAATTCTCAGTCAAATAATTGACTCAGAATCATTTAAATTATTCCTTTTTTTATATCAACCCTAATTGTTATTTTAGCGGCGTCATGCGCAAAAATATCATCACATTTTTTTTATTAACTGCCGTAAATTTTCTTTATTCACAAGAGAATTACCCAAAAGATTATTTTGTTAACCCGCTTGAGATTCCGCTTGTGCTGTCAGGTACATTTGGTGAATTGCGTTCCAATCATTTTCATGCAGGTATTGACATTAAAACACGAGCACAAGAGGGCTTTAAGGTAGTTGCCTCTGCAGATGGTTATATTTCAAGAATCAATGTTTCCTTATGGGGATATGGCAATGCGCTTTATGTTACTCATGACAATGGCTACACCACTGTTTATGGGCACTTAAAAAGCTTCTCTCCTGAAATTGATGCCTATGTGCGGAAGAAACAGTACCAGGAGGAAAGTTTTACCATCAGATTGTATCCAAAGAAGGATGAATTATTGGTCAAAAAAGGGCAGTTGATTGCCTTAAGTGGGAACTCAGGAAGTTCTGGAGGGCCTCACTTGCATTTTGAAGTAAGAGATATAAAGTCAAACATTTTAAATCCCATGCTTTTTGGGATAACAGTTCCGGATCATAAAAATCCGACTATTGTATCCGCTTTTAGCTATGCTAAAAATGAAAGTTCCCATGTAAATCAATCCAATAAAATTGTGAAGCTGGTTGTCAACCGACAGGTAAACGGTGATCTTCTGGCTAATAATATTTTTGCCCACGGAACCATTGGCTTTGGCATAAATGCCTTTGATAGATTAGATGGCGATATAAACAAAAATGGTATTTACGATTTGCAAATGGCGGTCAATGGCAACAAGGTTTTTCAGTTTACCGTAAATAAATTTTCGTTTGATGAATCAAGGCTAATCAATTCCTACATTGATTATAAAAGATATGACAGGCTAAATCAAAGAGTTCAGAAATGTTTTATCGAGCATGAGATGAACAATTTAAGTGTTTATAAGAACGTTATCGACAAAGGTTATATCCAGATAAAAGACAGTATGGAATATACGGTAGCAATAACGGCAAAAGACTTTGAAGGAAACAAGACCAAATTAATTGTTCCTATAAGGGGTAAAAAGGATTCCATTGTAATTCCAAAGGAAGCCATTAATAAAACCCCTCATTATTTTAAATATAAGGTTTCCAATCAAATCAAGGATTCCCTTGTGTCCGTATATTTTCCAAAAAACACCTTCTACGAAGATTTTTATTTCGATTATTCCAATAAAAACGGAATTGTAAAATTGCACAACAGCAACGTTCCTGCTCACAAGAGATTCAAATTATCCTTTGATATATCAAACTATACTGCAGAAGAAATAAAACATATGCATATCGCGAAAAAAAACAAAAGTGGTAAGTTCTATTACGTAAGTACTAAAAGGAAAGACGATTTTTTCTATACTTCAAGTAATAGCTTAGGAACTTATACATTAAAATCTGATAATGAGTTACCTAAAGTATCTACAATAGGATTTAAAAAAGGAGATTGGCTGACTAAATACAAAAATATTAAGGTTAAAATCTATGATAAAGGATCTGGCATAAAATCGTACCGAGGGACAATTGACAACCAATGGATCAGGATGGCCTATAACCCTAAAAAAAATGTGTTGACCTATGATTTTAGCGACAAAACACTTGAAGGAACCTTACACACATTAAAAGTAGTCGTAATCGATAATGTGAATAATTCAACTACTTTTACATCGACTTTTAACAAGAAGAATTAAACCTTGATTATCCCTTGAAAACAGAACATATTTTTCTTTTTTTATTTGGTCTAGCCGTTCAATTTGCATCAGGGCAATCAGCAACCATAAAGGGCAGAGTTCTTGACAGCATTAATAATCCTATTGAAAATGCCACCATAAGTGTCGGAAACTTGGGAACAGTTTCGGATGAAAAAGGCCTTTATAAGTTGGTGATTCCGGCAGGGAAAAATGTAGAGATTCGTTTTGGTCATGTTTCTTATAATAGCTTTTCAAAATCTTTTCGTATTCAAAAAGGTAAAACCCTCTATTTTTCACCTAGACTATTTGCTAAAACGGAAACAATGGATGAAGTAATCATTATTGATGACAGACCCAATGTTCAAGGTGTTACCAAAATTGATCGTAAGTTGGCCAATTTACTTACAAGTGCCAATCAGGGAGTCGAAAGTGTATTAAAAACTTTACCCGGTGTTAATTTTAATAATGAACTCAGCACGCAATACAATGTGAGAGGAGGTAGTTTTGAAGAAAATTTAGTCTATGTCAATGGAATTGAGGTCTATAAGCCATTCCTGATCAGATCAGGCCAGCAGGAAGGTTTGAGTTTCGTCAATCCTGAGTTGACTCAAAATGTTGAATTTTCGGCTGGAGGATTTCAAGCTAAATATGGCGACAAACTCTCCTCTGTTCTCGATATTACCTACCGTAAACCATCAACTTTTGGAGCTAGTATAGAAGCTAGCTTACTGGGAGCCTCAGTTTCAATTGAAGGGCTTTCGAAAAATCAAAAATTTAAGGCAATTGCTGGACTGAGATACAGAAATAATAGTCTTTTTTTAAACTCCGGTGATGTTGATGCCAATTTCAATCCAAATTATACTGATCTTCAGACATATTTATCTTATGATTTCAGCGAAAGATTTACATTGGAATTTTTAGGAACTTATTCTGTTAATAATTATAACGTTACACCACGTTCCAGGCAAACCAATTTTGGCACCCTCACTAACCCTTTGTCATTGGTTGTGAATTATAAGGGTAAAGAAGAGGATCAATACAAGACTTTATTTGGTACCTTAAAGGGTAATTACAAGGTGTCAGAAGACCTTTCCGTGGCACTTGCCGTTTCAACCTATAATACCAAAGAGCAAGAATATTTTGATATCCTCTCTTTTTATGGATTAGGAGAAGTGTCCTCTGATTTTGAAGCAGAGAATTTTGGAGACGTTAATCAACTTCAGACTATAGGTTCTCAACTTGATCATGCCAGAAACAATTTGAACGCGACGATCAACAGTATTAAAATTTCCGCGATTTGGAGAAAAAATGGTAACCTATTTGAATTTGGAGCCAAATATCAGCATGAAAATATAAAGGACCGAATCAATGAATGGCAGGTAGTGGACTCTGCTGGTTTTTCGCTGCGCCCCCCTTACCTAGAACCTAAAAATAATGAACCATACATTCCTTTTACCGGTCCGATTGAACCTTATATCAATGTCAATGCGATAAATGACGTGGATATCAACAGGATATCCGGTTTTGCCCAATGGAGTAAAAAATCAAACATCAAAGAAACTGAACTATGGTATAATGTAGGTATAAGAATGCAAAATTGGGAGATAAGTGGTGTAGGCATTGCTTCTGACAGTTACACGGTTATCAGCCCAAGAGCCCAATTGGCAATTAAACCTAATTGGGATAAGGACATGCTCTTTAGAATATCAGGAGGCTTATATTACCAACCTCCATTTTACAGGGAACTAAGAGATTCCCTGGGCACGGTTCATCCTGAAGTAAAAGCACAGAAATCGGTTCATATAGTAATCGCTAATGATTATAGTTTTGGAATGTGGGGAAGGCCCTTTAAACTGATCAGTGAAGTTTATTATAAACAACTCAGCGATGTGAATCCATTTACAATCGATAATGTAAAAATAAGATACAGAGCCCGGAATAATGCTGTGGCTTATGCAGCGGGTGTTGACCTGAGGTTACATGGAGAATTTGTTCCTGGAACAGAATCGTGGTTTAGTATAGGATACCTTAAAACGGAGGAGAATATTGACAATCGTGGTTATATTTCGCGCCCCACTGACCAACGCCTAAAACTGGCCTTGCTATTTCAGGATTATGTGCCTTCCATACCTAGTTTGAAAATGTACATGAATCTGGTTTACAATACTGGCGTTCCTGGGGGCTCTCCTTCCTATGCCGACCCCTATTTATATCAAAATAGACTCAAGGACTATTTTCGAGCGGACATTGGTATATCTTATGTTTTTGTGGATGCTAAAAATCCTCCTAACAAAAAGTGGATGAAAAAATTTAAACAACTTTCGGCGGGTCTCGAATTATTCAATATGTTTGACAATCAAAATTCTATAACCAATACCTGGGTCAAAGATATTTCTTCAAACCGTTATGTTGGTATACCCAACTATTTAACCGGAAGGGTACTCAATGTTAAAGTTGCCATGAGATTTTAAACGGCTCAATTTCTTCCAGGTCATTTTTTTTTCAGAACTTTAAACCTTTCGTCTGTTTAACAGTCTTAAAATATAAAAGCTTGTGCTTGAAGAAGAAGTTTTAATTGAGCGTTTAAAGGACCCTTTAACTCGGGAGGCCTCTTATCGCTTATTAATAGCAACACATAAACAGCGCCTGTATTGGCATATTCGTAAAATTGTGTTGAATCATGAAAACGCTGATGATGTGTTACAAAATACGTTTATTAAAGTATTCAGACATATTGATGGTTTCAAAGGGGAAAGTAAACTGTATTCCTGGATGTTCAGAATTGCTACCAATGAATCCATAAGTTTTTTAAACAAAGAAGCAAAGCATTTAAAAATAGACATGAAGACCTTACAGGAACAAAAAGTTGATAATCTTACAGCCGATGTCTATTTTGATGGGGATGAGATTCAGTTAAAATTGCAAAAGGCAATTATAAGTTTACCTCAAAAGCAACAATTGGTGTTCAATATGAAATACTTTGATGATTTGAAATATGAGGAGATGTCAGAAATTCTGGATACCTCTGTAGGTGCCCTAAAGGCGTCCTATCATCATGCTCGAAAAAAAATTGAACGATTCTTATTAAACACTTAATGGATCTGGAAAACATCAACATGGATAGTCAAAAAAAGAACATATTAGACGAAATAAAAAAGTCAGGGGCAGGATTTAATGAACCTAAAGGCTATTTTGAAGATATGGAGGATCGGTTTGTTGTTGAGCTCAGCCTTGATAAAGCTAAAAAGGTGCAATCCAAATCAGCGGAGCTTATGACCCGCAAGTTAAAGCCAAATAACCTTGATGTTATAGGTAAGGCGCACGGTTTTACCACGCCTGCAGGTTATTTTGAAGAAGATACTAAACACCACATAATTCCTAAGACAAAAAAGATTATTTCACTAAATTCTCGGGGTCTGAGTAAATGGCTAAGTCTTTCAATCGCAGCCTCCTTATTACTGTTATTTGGATTGGGATTTTATCTATCGAGCAATACAAACGTTAAGATGGCTGAGCTTAATTCTGATGAAATTGAAAATTGGATTGATACAGATCTGGTTAGTTTTAATTCATTGGAAATAGCAGAATTATTTGAGGATGTAGAGCTAGAAAGCGATTTGTATTCTGATGAAGAAGTAGTAGCCTATTTAGACAACCTTGATATAGAAAATATCATATTAGATAACTAAGAACATGAAAACTATTATTATCACTTTGTTTTTGATTCTTGGGTTTTGGGGAAACTCCAATGCACAAGAAAACCATAGAGAGAGAATTAAGGCTTATAAAACGGCCTATATCACACAAGAATTAGATCTTAGTTCAAAAGAAGCCGAAAAATTTTGGCCGGTATACAATGATTATGAAAAAAATTTATTCAGCTTAAGGGTTCTTAAAGTGCGGGAAGAACGTAACAGGATTAAAAATAAAGGCGGTTTTGAAGAATTAAGCGACAAGGAAGCCAAAGAAGCACTTAACAATCTGATTCAAAATGAAAAAGAAATCATAAAAATTAAGGAGAAACTTTATAAAGAATTGTCGGATGTTCTACCTCCTGTAAAAATTTTAGAATTATATAAGGCTGAAATGGATTTTAACAAAAAACTTTTATCGCAGTTTAAAAAAAGCAGAGGGCAGAACCGATAAGCAAATAGAATCATTTTTTATTATCCACTAAAACAAATCATCAGTTACATTGTTTTGGGCCACAAATGATATAAGTTCATGTAATGAATTCAATACTATTTGTTTGCAAAGGTTTTAACATCCTTTTCGCTTATGACCTCTTCCCCGAGGATCAACAACCTTTCTACTACGTTTCGCAATTCTCTTATATTACCAGTCCATTCATAAGAACTGAGTAAATCAATAGCACCTTTGGTAAAAATTCTTTTAGCAGTGCCGTTCTGAGCAGATATCATTTCTGAAAAATGATCTACTAAAATGGGTATGTCTTCTTTTCTCTCCTTAAGGGAGGGTACATTTATCAAAATTACAGCCAATCGATGGTAAAGATCTTCTCTAAACTTTCCTTTGGAAATTTCCCTTTTCAAATTTTTATTAGTCGCAGCAATTACTCTGACATCAACTTTAATGTCTTTATCGCTACCCACTCTGCTTATTTTATTTTCCTGAAGCGCTCTTAGAACTTTCGCCTGGGCTGAAAGGCTCATATCCCCAACTTCATCGAGAAAAATGGTTCCTCCATTAGCAGTTTCAAACTTCCCTGCCCTGTCTTTATGCGCACCGGTAAAAGAGCCCTTAATGTGGCCAAACAACTCACTTTCAATTAATTCAGAAGGGATTGCAGCACAATTCACTTCAACCATATTTGATTTAGATCGATCACTTTTTTGATGCAGCCAATGCGCTACCAATTCTTTTCCTGTACCATTTCCCCCTGTAATCAGAACCCTGGCTTCTGTGGGTGCGACCTTATCTATGATATTTTTAATATTAATGATTGCCTGACCCTCACCAATCATTTCGTAATTTTTGTCCACCTTCTTCTTCAATCTGGTGTTTTCGACTACCAATTTCTTTTTATCCAGTGCATTTCTTATCGCATTTAACAACCTATTAAGATCTGGTGGCTTTGATATATAATCAAATGCACCAAGCCTCATGGCCTGTACAGCAGTTTCTAATTCACCATGACCCGAAATCATGATAAAGGGAATTTCAGGTTTAAACCCTTGTACTTTTTCAAGCACCTCTACTCCATCCATTTTCGGCATTTTTATATCACAAAGAACCAGATCATAATCTGAATCCATAAGCTTATCAAACCCTTCAGCACCATCAGCTGCTTCATCAACTTCAAAAGAGGCATCTTCATTTTTTATAATTTTGATCAATACCCTTCTAATCGAATCTTCATCTTCTATTATTAATATTTTTGGCATAGTAATTTTTATTAAATTCAGACTTGTTTTAATATCTTATCCATTTCATCAATTCCTTATAATTTATTTTTTTACCGTACATCAATATTCCTACACGGTAAACTTTGGCAGCAAGCCAAACCACGGCAATAAATGTAAGGACCAACAACAACAAAGATATTATAATTTGCCACCATGGAACTCCAAACGGAATTCTCATCAGCATGACTATAGGTGAGGTAAATGGAATCATTGAAAAAATTGTAGCCACCGTTCCGTGTGGATCATTGATTACCGTGGCAAAGCCAATATAAACACCGAGCATTAATGGCAACATGATTGGTAGCATAAACTGTTGGGTATCGGTTTCATTGTCTACGGCTGCACCTATGGCAGCATAAAGAGAACTGTATAGCAAATAGCCCAATAGAAAATAAAGAATAAAATATATAAAAGTACTAACAAGCGGCAAATTCATGAGTTCTGTAAAAACCAATTGGGTTTCACTCTGAGCCATCTGGTTAATTTGATCCATAGCCATTTGTTGTCCTCCAACACTGTTGGAGCTTAGGTCAACTCCGAAAAAATAGGAACTTCCAACAAAAATTACTAGCATCAGAATACCCCAAACAATAAACTGAGTTAGTCCTGCTGCTGCCGTACCGAGGATTTTCCCCATCATTAACTGAAAAGGTTTTACCGAAGAAATAATCACCTCGACGATCCTGCTGGTTTTCTCTTCAATTACGCTTCTCATAACCATGGCTCCATAAATAAGAATAAACATCATAATCAAATACCCTGCCCCCATACCGATGCCAATCTTAATTCCATTGATCATTTTCGATGATTTAATTCCATCAAAATTAGACAGTTTTATGTCGGTATCAACTCTGGATTCTTGTAATTTGATTAGATCAATTTCAAGCTTCTTCATCTTTTCATTTTCAAGCTTTTTGTCAATAATCGACTCTAAAGATGAAATGGTGATAATACTTGGTGATTCCTCTGAAAAAAATTGAATTCCTTCAGCAACCTGATCAATACTCTTGTCCTCAGGAATATATAATAAGCCTTCATGAGAAGATTCCTGAGCAATTATTTTAGCTTTTTCCAATCCCACCTCTGTAAGATTCTCAAATGTAATAGTCTTGCTGTTATTGAAGTCCTCCCTGTTAAAAAGCCCTGATTCATCAACGTAAGCCACTGAGCTTTTTTTATCAATACTGCTTTTGGTTAACAAGGCTACTAGAGCAATCATCCCAATCATAAGTATCGGGCTAAGAAAAGTCATGATGATAAAGGTTTTATTCCTCACCTTGGCTAAATACTCTCTTTGAATGATAAGAATTAATTTATTCATATTATATAGCGCTAAAAACTAAGAATTTTGATGAACGGTTTGAATGAAAATATCACTGGCACTAGGAATTACTTCACTAAAGTGTGTTATCAATGCCCTAGTGTTCAGGTATTTGATAAGGTCAGACGAAATTTCTTCTTTTTCTAGTTTGATATTGAGCTTAAGATCATCCTCTAATGATTTAAAACTGGCCTCATTTACTGTAAACTTTTCTTTGAGCTCCTGCAATAGTAAATCTTTTTTTTCAGTCAATAAGCCAACTTCAAACGTGTTTGTTTTGTATTGTTTTTTAATATCAAGTAATTTCCCGTCGAGTACTTTATTTGATTTGTGAATTAGGGCTATATAATCACATAGCTCCTCAACAGATTCCATTCTATGCGTTGAAAAAATAATAGATGCTCCCTGGTCCTTTAAATTGATAATCTCATCTTTGATCAAATTCGCATTGATTGGGTCAAAACCGCTAAAAGGTTCATCGAAAATCAATAATTTTGGTTCGTGTAATACAGTAATGATAAATTGTAATTTTTGAGCCATACCCTTTGACAACTCTTCCACCTTTTTATTCCACCAAGGACCTATCTCAAATTTGTCAAACCAGTAATTAAGCTTTTTCCTGGCGTCATTTTTCGATAGCCCTTTTAATTGTGCTAAATAGAGTGCCTGCTCCCCAATCTTCATTCTCTTATACAAACCTCGCTCTTCAGGCAGGTAGCCTATATAATGAACATCATTTGGAGCAAGAGGTTTACCATCAAACTGAATCATACCTTCATCAGGCATAGTAATTTGATTAATAATTCTTATAAAAGTGGTTTTACCTGCTCCATTAGGGCCCAAAAGGCCAAAGATACTGCCTCTGGGTACCTGAATAGAAACATCGTTCAAGGCTTTAAAACTACCGTAATTTTTTACAATATTCTCAGCAACTAAAATTTGATCCATATAAGAATTTTAAAAATTCAAATATAGTAAAATGAAAAGCTAAAAAGAGTTATTTCTATGAGCAGAGTCTATCTAAATATTTTTGACGTATTTCCCGAACCATCTCCAAAGAAATATTAGGTTTAATTACGCGGAGCACATCTGTAATTCCATCATTTTCATAAAATATTCCTTTGGCGATGTCATAATTCGTAACTGAAATATTATTTTTAATGTCGAAAGTTACGTCCCTGAATTCATCCCAATCATAATGTTTTGGAATTTCAAAATAGTATCTATCCTTATTATGAGGTGATTGGTAAATCTTATCTTCAATATCTAAAAGATTAAAGAACTTATTGACCCTGATAATGGCATCAGTGCCTTTGTTCAATTTTACATTCTTATGAAAATCAAATCCCAATGATATATAAGCTTCCTGAATTTCTTCTATGCTGGTATATCTCTCTATTCCATATACCCTAACCCCGCTGTATTTA
>RCNC010003120.1_pt1 | contig 10875 bp, 9 predicted proteins | sample 2041301 | NCBI WGS metagenome assembly RCNC01 (sample SAMN09708231, study PRJNA481090) | Marine sediment metagenome, whole genome shotgun sequencing project. | biome: marine sediment; feature: ocean; material: sediment; isolation source: Sewage treatment plant 13A marine sediment (STP13A) ... | reverse complement strand
CGCTCTCGCAAGGTTCCGGATGCACTGCTTAAGATGGGCTATTGCAATTACAGTCTCAGGCGCTGGGATGCAGCACGTGTCACACTGTCGCGCGTTCAGGCGGATTATCCCGAGACGACGGCTGCGCGGCTCGCCGGGCAGTACCTGACGCGTATGGCGTCTGAGGGCGTTTAGCGCCCGTTCTGCTTGTCATTTGGCGGCGGTTCGGTATCATGCCGCCGGCAATCGCAGGGTAACCTGCTTTGATCTGGTTCCCGGGGCGTTAGCTCAGAGGTAGAGCATTCGGCTTTTAACCGACCGGTCGTAGGTTCGATCCCTACACGCCCCACCACTTCAAACAAAACAGGCGACGGCGCGAAAATCTGCCGTTATTATTCACCGTCTTCGCTTGGGACGGGTTCTTGGATAGTCGTTGGAAAATTCATAAGTTCGGTGGGAGTAGCCTCGGCGACGCTGAGTGCTTTCGCCGCGTTGCAGGGATATTGCTGGAATACCCTGATGCTCGTATGGGTGTCGTCGTATCAGCCATGGGCGGTATGACTGATGCGCTGCTTAATCTCGCGATTCTGGCTGAACGCGCTGACGATGCCTGCAAAGCCGAGTTGCACGCCATCGGTGAGCGCTATGCAGCTACCGCTAAAGATCTGGTCAGTGGTGGCGCGCTCATTGAAGTGCTGGATGCCTGGGGCGCCGACGCGGATGATATTCGAGAGGCCCTCGGGGCAATCGCAGAGCTTAAGTCGGCACCGCAACGTAGCCGCGACGTCATTGCGGGCTATGGAGAAATCTGGTCGGCACGGCTCCTGGCAGCGCACCTCGCTCAGGAATCTGGTGAGCGTGGTGGTACCTGGATCGATGCACGGAAAATACTAACGGTTAGCCAGACCGACCTTGGCCCCATAGTGCTGTGGGATGTTTCCCAGGCGAAGTTCGACCAGGTGGTGGCAAAGAACTTCAATGGCATAGCTGTGATCACCGGGTTTATTGCAACAGATGAAGAGGGGTTGCAGACCACACTGGGGCGCAACGGAAGCGATTATTCCGCGGCAATTTTCGCAGCATTGAGCAGTGCTGCCGAGCTCAATATCTGGACCGACGTCGACGGCGTCATGAGCGCGGATCCAAATCGCGTACCTGAGGCACGCGTAATAGAACGGCTTACCTACAACGAGGCGATGGAGCTCGCGTATTTCGGTGCAAAAGTAATTCATCCGCGGACGTTGGGTCCGGTCATTGCGAAAGGTATCCCGATAATCATTCGCAATAGTTTTAACGCCGTCCACGAGGGCAGCCGCATTGAGGCGCAGCCTGACGACGCCGACGGCATCAAGGGCATCACGGCGGTTGGCAACATAGCGCTGGTCAATCTTGAAGGTTCGGGAATGATCGGCGTTCCCGGTACTGCCGATCGTTTGTTCGCGGCACTCAAGGATGCCGACGTTTCGGTAACACTGATTTCGCAGGCAAGTTCAGAGCATTCAATATGCATTGCCGTTCCTCAAGATCTTGCCGATCGCGCAAAGCTCGTGATCAGTGCGGCATTTGCGGAAGAACTGGCGAGCGGACAAATTCAAAGTGTTGACGTTACGGACGGGCAAAGCATCATCGCCGTCGTGGGCGACGGCATGGCCGGTATGCCTGGCATCGCAGGGCGATTCTTTGGCACGCTGGGTCGCGCCGGCATTAACATCCGGGCCATCGCCCAGGGTTCTTCGGAAAGAAATATTTCGGTGGTCGTCAACGCAGATGAGTCTGAGCGTGCGCTTCGTGCGGTTCATTCGGGCTTCTATCTCTCCTCGAAGACATTATCCATCGGTCTTATCGGACCCGGGACGGTCGGGCGCACACTGCTGTCGCAAATTGAAAAGCGTCATGACCGTTTGGTTGATGACTTCAATCTCGATCTGCGAGTTCGGGCTATAGCCCGATCGAAATCGATGCTGTTGGGCGACAGGCGTATCGACCTTGCTACCTGGGTCGAGGACTATGAAAGTTCCGCTGCCGATTTGGATCTGGATAAATTCGAGCAACATATCAATCCCGACCATTTGCCACATGCCGTGATCATCGACTGCACCGCCGACGAGTCGGTGGCTGCCCGCTATGCCGGCTGGCTGGAACGCGGCATTCATGTCATTACACCGAACAAGCGAGCGTTCAGCGGGCCTATTGCTGCGTATCACGAGCTGCAGACGATGGCAGCTCACGGTAGCTCACACATTTTTTACGAGACAACTGTTGGTGCGGCATTACCGATCGTCAATACGCTGCGTGACTTAATTGACACCGGCGACGAGCTGAAGTCGATACAGGGAATCTTCTCGGGAACACTGGCGTACCTGTTCAATGTTTACGATGGTAGTGTGCCGTTCTCTGAAATAGTACGCGCGGCTCGCGACAACGGTTTTACCGAGCCGGACCCACGTGATGATCTTTCCGGCATGGACGTTGCTCGCAAGCTCACGATCTTGGCACGGGAGATACATCAGTCTATTGAGATCGGTGATTTTCCTGTGCAAAGCCTGGTGCCTGAGCCGCTGCGTGAGGTCAGTGTCTCTGAGTTTCTCGAGCGGTTGCCGGAATTCGATGCCGACATCGACGCCCTGTATCGTAAAGCGGCGGACGACAACAAGCATCTGCGCTATGTGGCGCGGCTCGGCGCCGACGGCAGCGCGGCAGTGGGCCTCGAGGCGGTCGACGACGCACACCCATTCAGTAACATCAACCTGACTGATAACATAGTGCAGTTCGAAACAGACCGCTATGCGGACAATCCGCTGGTTGTGCAGGGGCCTGGCGCCGGACCTGAGGTCACTGCCGGCGGCGTTTTCGGTGATCTGCTAAAGCTGGCGCAGTACCTGAGCCAGGGAGAGTAGCGTGAGCAGTTACATTACCGCGTTTGCACCGGCATCGATCGGCAACGTTGGTGTCGGCTTCGACATGCTCGGTCTCGCGTTGAGCGGTGTTGGCGACCGGGTCCATGCCCGCAAGACAGATACCCAGGGCGTCAGCCTGACCGAGGTCCGCGGACTCGACGGCGAGGTTCATCCATACCTGTCGACGGATCCGACCCAGAATACCGCGTCGATCGCGGTTCAGGCGCTCCTCGATGACCACGATAGTTCATTTGGAATCGAGCTCAAGGTGCACAAAGGTATCCCGTTGCAGTCGGGCATGGGCAGTTCTGCTGCTTCTGCCGTTGCTGGCGTGGTTGCTGCGAATGCATTGCTCGAGTCACCGTTGGTTACCGAGGCGCTGCTGCCGTACGCGCTGGAGGGCGAGAAATATGCCAGCGGCGGCTTGCATGCGGATAACGTGGCGCCGAGTCTGTTGGGCGGCCTGATTCTCTGTCCCCAGGTGCTGCTGCCCGAGGTGGTCCGGTTGCCGACGCCCAAAGGCGTTGCTGCCGTAGTGCTGCACCCCGATTTGCAGGTTAATACCGCGGAGGCCAGGCGTTCGCTGTCGAAAGGTGTTTCGATGCAGAAGTGGGTCGAGCAGCAGGGACTGCTTGCCGGCTTTATCGCCGCCTGTCATGCCAACGATATCGAGCTCATAGCGAAAACGCTGCGCGACGTCGTTATCGAACCGCAGCGATCCGCCGCCGTACCGTGTTTCGAACAGGTCACCGAGGCGGCCATGCGTTCAGGCGCACTGGGCTGCAGCCTCTCCGGCAGTGGCCCGAGCATATTTGCATTGTGTCGCGACAACGCAGCGCACAATATTGCGATGGCGATGGAACAAGCCTGTCGGGGCCAGGGTATCGGTTGCCAATCCTGGGTGAGTCCTATGAACGCACACGGCGCGCAACTCGAGAATTAACGATGCGTTATCTCAGCACTCGTGGTGGCGGCTCTGTCGGTCTTGATGACGCCCTGTGTAAAGGCATCGCAGACGATGGCGGCCTGTTCCTGCCGGAGCAGTTGCCGACTTTCACAGAGGCCGATTTCTCGACGGCCGATTTCTCAGCGGCCCAGACAATTCCGGCGGTGGCGGGAGTCTTGCTGCGGCCGTTCTTCGAAGGCTCGGCACTTGCAGCGGACATCGATGCGATTCTCGCCGAGACTTTCAGTTTTCCCATTCCGGCAACGCCGCTGCCTGCGCCGGGAAGGCCGGTTTCTCTGCTGGAGCTCTACCACGGTCCTACCGCCGCTTTTAAGGATGTGGGCGCCCGTTTTCTCGCGGCGTGCCTGAGCCGGCTCGAGGGCGATCCGTCTGCGCCGCTGACCATCCTGGTCGCGACCTCGGGCGATACCGGCGGCGCGGTGGCGGCTGCGTTTGATCAACGACCCGGCATGCGAGTCGTCGTGCTCTTTCCGGATGGCCGGGTATCCGATCGTCAGGCGCACCAGCTTTCGTGCTGGAGCGATAACGTGCTGTCGCTGAAGGTGCAGGGCTCCTTTGACGATTGCCAGACGATGGTGAAAGCCGCCATGGCGGACTCTGTGCGTTTTGCCGCGCAGCGTTTCAGCTCGGCGAACAGCATCAACATCGGCAGACTGTTGCCACAAAGCACTTACTATGCGGACGCCAGTCTGCGTCACTACCGAGACACCGGCAACAAACCCGGGTTCATTATCCCGACCGGCAATCTCGGTAACGCGTTCGCCTGCATCATGGCGCGTGAAATGGGGCTGCCAATCGGCCCGGTCATTCTCGCGACCAATGCGAACAGGACGATCGCCGATTACTTCGATACATTGCAGTGGCTGCCGCGCGCGAGCCTGCAGACGCTGGCCTCGGCGATGGACGTCGGCGACCCGAGCAACATGGAGCGCCTGCGCAAACTGATTGGCGAAGCCGATGTGTTGCGTGATCAAATCGGCGTACTATCAGTTACCGATGAACAGATTGAATCGGCCATTCTTGAGGATCGCCGGGAACTCGGTATTGTCAGTTGCCCGCACACAGCTACTGCGACGCACACGTGGCGACAGCTCGATGAAAAACTCCGTCGCGACCATGACTGGATTCTCGTTGCAACGGCACATCCGGCGAAGTTTGAAACGATTGTTGAACCGATCATTGGTGAGAAAGTTGAATTACCGGACGGGCTCAAAGAACTTCTGGCCCGGCCGGCGAGGGCAATCTCGATTGAGTCCGATGTTGCAGCGTTGGCCGCGGCGATCGATGCCTTTTAGTATCGCGCTGACACGAATACCGGATACAAATGTCTGAACTCCTGAATGTTGGTGCCAATCCCTGGTTGCTGCCGCTGCTTGCGGCAGTCGCATTGCTGCTGGCCTGGTTGATCTATCGGTACGTAAGAGCATCGCGCAACAGTTTGCGGCGCGTACTTGAGGACATTGCGTACGAGCGTTTTGAAAACCTGGTGATACCGAGTGCGCACGAGGGCGAGATCCAGATCGACCAGGTGCTGCTGACATCCCAGGGCCTGCTGATTCTCGAAGTCAAAGACGTTACGGGGATCGTTTTTGGCAGCGACAAAATGCAGGACTGGACAGTGATGGCTGACGATCGACGTTATACATTGTCGAATCCACAACCCGCGATGTTCGATCGTATCGCTGCCGTTCGTGAAATCGTGCGGCAGGTCCCGGTGGCGGGCCGCATCCTGTTTCTCGATGGTGCCGAATTTACCAAAGGAGTTCCGAGCCTGGTCTGCCCGCTCGACGAGTTGGCGAAGGAGTTCGGCGAGCCGGACAAGAACGCTGCGAAATTCAAGATCGAGGCGTTTCGCCCCTACTGGGAGTTACTCGTCAAAGCGGCGATTCATGTCGATTCCGCGGCGGCCGGCAAGCGGCGGCACTAGCTCGACTCCAGACCAAAAAATCGATTCGCATTCGCGGTCGTTATAGCAGCGACATGCGCCACGCTCTGGTTGCGCGCCTCCGCAACAGTTTTGACAACTTCTACCAAATGCGCAGGCTCATTGCGGCGGGTCTTCGGTTTTGGCCGGAGTGTGCGCGGCATCAAGTACGGTGCGTCGGTTTCTATCAAAAGTTTGTCGTCCGGGATAATCGGCACGATATCGTGCAGGTGCTTGCCGCGTCGTTCATCGCAAATCCAGCCGGTGATCCCGATGTACAGTCCCATCGCCAGGTATTCACGCAATGATTCACCTTCGCCGGTGAAGCAATGCGCCACGGCACGCGAAAGATCGGTCAGGGCAGGCTCGAGAATTTCAACAAAGTCATCGTGGGCGTCACGCTGGTGCAGGAAAACCGGCAGCCCGGTGTCTTGTGCTATTTCGAGCTGCTGTCGGAATGCGTCGAGCTGAGCTTCGCGCGGTGAAAAATTGCGGAAATAATCGAGTCCGCATTCACCGATTGCGACCACGGCCTTCTTGTCGGCCAGCCGGCGGATGAGTGCATCGCTGTCTGCCGTGTAGTCCGTTGCATGGTGAGGATGAACGCCGGCCGTGGAGTGCAAAACGCCAGGGTGGGCGGCTGCGAGGTCGGCGGCTCGCACGTTGCTGGCATCGCTGCTACCCGTCACAACGATACGCGTAACGCCGGCGTCCAGCGCACGCTGTAGAACGTCGTCACGATCGTCGTCGAAACTGTCATGCGCGAGGTTGGCGCCTATGTCGATGAGTGTATCTGTCACGTGATCCGACCTGCAATGCTGCCTAGAATTGTTCCCAGCGGAAAATCTTCGAGCCGATGGCGAAGAATACCGCGCTTAAGCCAATTAGTGCGACCAGGCTGGGTGCAACGTCCGCGAGTGTGGCGCCATCGAGCATGACCGCGCGAGCGGAGTTCAATATGTGTGTCAGCGGGAAGATCTTTGCGAGGTTCTGCGCAAAGGTCCCGGCACCCTCAAGCGAAAACCAGACACCGGATAACAGCATCATCGGCCAGTTGATCAGATTCAGGAGACCGCCAGCCAGTTCTTCGCTGGTAACGCGCGCCGAGACCACCAGGCCAAGTGATACCAGGGATATGGCGCCTACCAGCGCGACAAGGAACAGCGTGAAATAGCTGCCCTCCATGCGAGTATCGAGAAAGAGGTGTGTTCCCATGTAAACGAACGTGGTGATACACATGATCAGGACCATGCGCGATGTGACCTGCGCCGTGATGAATTCGAACGCGGTTAGCGGCGTGGCACGCAGTCGTTTGAGGAAGCCGTTCTTGCGGTAACGCACAATGACGTAGCCGACGCCGAACAAACTGCTGAACATCATGTTCATTCCGAGAATGCCAGGTAGTACCCAGTCCACATAGCGCACTGCGTCACCGAGAATTTGTTCCTTCTCGATTGTCGGTGGCGTATCGGAGCTCGACTGCAGTAGCGCCAGTTCGACGAAGTGGCCTTTGGCCGAGTCCGGATTGACCCAGTAACGGGGCGCATCATCGAATTCGACGAGTAAATCGAGCTGGTGCCGGGATAGCTTTTGCAGCGCGTCTTCCTTGTCACTGGTTGGCACGAATCGGATGTAGCGCATGCTCAAGAAGCGGTGCTGTTCGGCGACGATGTCTGCGCCGTCCTGCAGTACGCCGACGGTGTAGGTGTCGCGGTCTTCGTTGAAGGCAAAAGACAGGCCAAGCATCAATACAATCGGCAGCAACAGGTTCCACGTAAACGACGCGCGATCGCGCATGAATTCGCGATTGCGGCTCTTGAATATTGAGAAGATGCGAGCAAACATAGCGTCAGTCTCGCAACGTATGGCCAGTCAGGTCGATAAACAGGTCTTCCAGGTTGGGCTGCCGGATCTTGATGTGATTGAGGTTTGTGACGTGCGGCGCGAGTTGCTGCAAGCTTTGGCTGACATCCGTAGTCACCACTTCGACGATGCCCAGGGTTTCGATGACGTTGTGCTCGATGCCGGCGAGTTCGGCAGTGACATCTGCTAGCGGCAGTTCAATGATGAGTCCCTGATACTGCTTGCGCAGCAGTGCATCCGGCGAACCTTGCGTAATAATTTTGCCCGCATCCATGATCGCGATTTCGTCGCAGAGGACCTGGGCTTCATCCATGTAATGGGTCGTGAGAACGATGGTCGCGCCACCGGCACGAATGCTCTGCACGAGTTCCCAGAAATTGCGCCGCGCCTGCGGGTCGAGTCCGGTCGTCGGCTCATCAAGAAAGATCAGTCGCGGACGATTCACCAATGCCACTGCGAGCAGGAGGCGCTGGCGTTGGCCACCGGATAACTTGCGATTGTCCCGGTCGAGCAAGTCGCCCAGCGAGCATTGCTCGATAATGTCGTCTATGTCTGCCTTGCGCTCGTACAGAGAGCGAAACATCTCTATGGTTTCGCGCACGGTCAGGAAGTCCTGAAGAGCGGTATTCTGGAACTGAATGCCGACTTCCTGGCGAAATCTTTTGCCCGCCGGCTCGCCATAGTAGAAAATCTCTCCGTCCGTCGGCGAGGTGACGCCTTCAATCATTTCAACGGTGGTGGTCTTGCCGGCGCCATTGGGGCCGAGGAGGCCGAAGCAAATGCCCTCCGTCACGGCAAAATCGATGCCGTTGACCGCCACGACGCCGGGGTAGACTTTCCTGAGGTTGCGGGCTTCGAGAGCGATTGTCATTGCCGACTAGGTTACCGGAGCGGGCGGCTGGCAGCTAGCTTGCAACCAATTGCCGCGGAGCGGTATCTAATTACTGATAAACAAGACAAGAGGTCCTGGAAAATGGCTAGATTTGCAACGAAAACCGCGTTCACTGTCGGGTTCCTGATTCTGTTGATGGCTGTGCCGGCATTTGCGGCATCGGTCAACAAGAGCATCAAGATCGGGCCTGGTGAAGAAGCCAGCGGCGCATCGTCAGTTAACGGCAGCATTTCGATCGGGAAAGACGCGGTTGTCACCGGCAACGTCAAGACAGTCAACGGTTCGATTCGGGTTGACGATGGCGCGACCATTGAGAAAGCGTCGACGGTCAATGGCTCAGTCCGGTTGGCTGATAACGTCAAAAGCGAAGGTCTGACTACCGTGAATGGCTCGGTGACCCTCGGGTCCGGTACCGTGGTCGACGGAGAAATCGAGGCGGTCAACGGTCGCATCGCGATGGAGTCAGGAGCGACCGTTGTCGATGACGTCACCAACGTCAACGGTCAGATCGAGCTGATGGGCGCCGAGGTCGGCGGCAATATCGAGACGGTCAACGGGGACATTGAACTGAACGACGGCTCGGTGGTGAAGGGCAATATCGTCGTTAATAAGAAAAGCGGTTGGGGCTGGGGTAAGGCGAAGAAGCGTAAACCGCGAGTCGTCGTGGGTCCGGGCTCGCGAGTTGAAGGGAAGATCGTTCTGGAGCGCGAGGTTGAGCTATTTATCAGCGAGACGGCAGAGGTCGGCAGTGTTGAAGGCGAAATGAGTATGGATGACGCAATTCGGTTTAGCGGCAAACATCCCTAAATTTCCGTAAAATAGTCGCTGTGCCAGTAGCAGCGACCCAATTGCCTCTGTTTTCGGAGGTCGATCAGCCCGACTCAATGTCGGGCTTTTCTGTGCGTGAGAGCAGCCGCGCCCGGCGCTTATCCATTCGCGTTTTCCCCCGTGGGCGAGTGGAGGTCGTGGTTCCCAGACGGACCGGACCCAAAGAGGTGCGCGAATTTGTCGAGGCGCACCGTGACTGGATCAGCAAAGCCAGGGCGACTTTTGCCGCGGAGCATGAACCGGAACCCTTCGCCTTGCCCGACATCGTCAAACTGGACGCCATTGATCGACAGTTCTCAGTAAAATATTCGCCTGAAAGTGCGGCTAAAACGGTCAATTATCGGCAACAGGGCGAGAGTGTCCTGTTGTCGGGTCGCACGGATGATGAGCAGCTTTGTGTGCGGGCACTGAAGCGTTGGCTGACGAGCATTGCCAAGCGCGAATACTTGCCCCGCCTCAATACGTTGTCGGGACTGACGGGCAATTCCTTCACCAAACTCCACGTTCGCGGTCAGCGAACCTGCTGGGGCAGCCACTCGAGTTCAGGCACTATTTCGCTGAATTATTGTCTGTTATTCCTGCGGCCGGAGCAGCTTCGTTACGTGATGATTCACGAACTGTGCCACGCCCGCCACATGAATCACTCAAAACGGTTCTGGAGCCTGGTCGGGCGCTTCGAGTTGGATTATCGGCAACTCGATAAAGGGCTGAATGTCAGCTGGAAGCAGATACCGACCTGGGTGGGTATTTACTGAGAAAAAGTGAGCGAGGTAGTCATGCGTTTTTCGTTGAGGTTTGGCGTCACCGTGATCGGCGCCCTATTGTCGTGCGTCGCTCTGGCGCAGGAGACCGAAATAGAGTTGTTGCGCGCCGAAGTTGAACAATTGCGTACAGATTACGATGCCCGGATTGCGGAACTTGAACGCCGATTAGCCGTTGCCGAGCAACAAGCGCCAGTGAGTCGTAGTGCAGGAGCAGCCGCTTACAACCCGTCTATCGGCGTCATTTTCCAGGGGCAGGTCTGGCAGTACCAGGATGATCCTGACGGCTACGCCGTGCAGGGTTTACCGTTTGGCGGCGAAGCGGGGCCATTCTCCGAGGGGCTCAGTCTTGGTGAGACCGAGCTGATCTTCAATGCCAATGTGGACGACAAGTTCTCTGCGTGGCTGACGGCGGCACTCGCGCTGGAGGACGGCGAAGCGGTTGCGGAAGTCGAGGAGGCGTTTCTCGAAACCACCGCCTTACCGGCCGGGTTGGGTGCGAAGTTTGGGCGTTTTTTCTCAGGCATCGGCTATCTGAACAGCAAACACGCCCACACCTGGGATTTTGCCGATCAGCCACTTCCGTATCAGGCGTTCCTTGCCGACCAATACGCAGACAATGGTCTGCAGGTTCGCTGGCTTGCGCCGACACCGCTGTTCCTTGAACTGGGCGCGGAGGTGTTTGAGGGGAGCAGCTATCCGGCCGGTGGCAGCGCGAATTCCGGATTTGGCAGTTACAGCCTGTTCGCCAATATCGGCGGCGA
>RCNC010003119.1_pt1 | contig 10881 bp, 8 predicted proteins | sample 2041301 | NCBI WGS metagenome assembly RCNC01 (sample SAMN09708231, study PRJNA481090) | Marine sediment metagenome, whole genome shotgun sequencing project. | biome: marine sediment; feature: ocean; material: sediment; isolation source: Sewage treatment plant 13A marine sediment (STP13A) ... | reverse complement strand
GACGATGAGTCCGTCCAGGAAGTCGAGCTCTCCGGAAAGGGCCACGTTGAGGCAGTGCCGGGTAAAGCTGCAATTGATGCTGCTCAGATACGCGTCGGACAGTTCGGTGTCTGCACTGCCCGTCGCCCGCATTCGAAAGGGCAGGAGACCGGCCGCGGTCATGATCTCCTCCGACATGGAGGAGCAAAAATAGCCGAGGACCTTGCCTCCCTGCTCTTTCCATTCTTTTATGGCAGGGTTTGCAAGCGTCTTTGCCGCCTCCGACAATTCATGAAAAGCCTTCGATTCGATCCGGGCGCCCATTTCGCATCCCTCCTTTTCGACGGCTCTCTCCGGAACCTGTTCTTCGACTTATCTCATGGAGACGTGACGGGGAAAGCACTGAGTTAGTAGTACTAGGGATCCGGATGTAGATCAACAAGAAAAATAACGTTTTACAATGTTTTTACAGCACTCTGACAATGCCAGGTGATTTGGCGTGCTGACCGGGGTAGTATAGCAAAACGTGACATACGGCAGATGGACAATCTTCCTTGAAGGAGGAGGGCCAACCATTGGAAACAAAACTTAGATCCAATGCTTTCCAGGAATGCGCCAGAGCTGCAGAGGGCATCATCAACCCTCACCTGCAAGCCTGGTTGGACCAAGGGGGAAAGGTGGCAGGGTATTTCTGTTCCACCGTGCCGGAAGAGATGCTCATGGCTGCAGGATACCTCCCGTTTCGGATAAGGGGGACGGGCAGCACGGACACGGAGTTGTCCGACGCGTTTTTCAGCGCCATCAACTGTTCTTTTCCACGCCATGCCTTCAACCTGGCATTGAAAGGCGAATACGACTTCCTGGATGCTCTGATCTGCATAAACTCGTGTGATCATGTGAGGCGTGTTTACGACAACTGGATACGAAACGTGCCTTCCACTGCCTTTGCCACTGTGATGAGTCTCCCCCGAAAAGTAGGAGAACGGCAGGTGGACTGGTACTTCGATGAGATCAATCTGTTGCGAAAGAAGCTGGAGGAGCACCTGGGCGTCGAGATAACGGACCAGAAAATACGGGATGCGATCAAGACGCAGAACGCAATCCGTGGGCTTCAGAAGAAGATGTACGAGCTGAGGAAGAGTGATAAGCCGCCGATTACGGGTGCGGAGTCGCTTGCTGTCATGGTGGCGAGCACGAGCCTTCCGAAGGAGAAGTACAAGGAACTCCTGGAACAGCTCCTGGAGGACCTCGAGGAGGCGGAGGGGAACGGGGATTACCGGGCCCGCCTGATGATCCTCGGCAGCGAGCTGGATGATCCGGAATACGTAAAGATCATCGAGGACCAGGGTGGCCTGGTGGTGACGGATTCAACCTGCTATGGGACCCGGCTCATGTGGGTGCAGGTGGATGAGTCCGAGGCCGATCCGGTGCGTGCCCTTTCCCGGTTCTATGTCCAGGACCGCCCGTCTTGCCCGAGAATGTACGGGAATCAGCCGGAGCGGATCGCCTTTACGAGGAGGATGGTCGAGGAGTTCAACGTGGACGGGATCGTCGGGGAGCGCCTTCAGTTCTGCGACAACTGGCTTGTCGAGCACTACATGACCAAGTACGACTTGCGGGAGCATGGGGACATCCCGTTTCTCCAGCTCGACCGGGAATACATCCTGAGCGGGAAGGGGCAGATCCAAACGAGGGTACAGGCCTTTCTCGAAACGATGGAAGGGTAGAGGAGGTTCGCCATGGCGCTTACGAAGGAAATCAAGAAACTATCCATCAAGAGATACAAAGAAGAGAGGGACTGGTTCAAGCTCAATCTAGAGGGAGCGGAATTGCTCGGGACGGAGGAAGGGGAGCTCTCGGCGAGGCTGCTCAGGATTCTCCTGGAGTCCAAAGAGCGGGTCGTGGACGCTGTCGTAAATGAGAAGCCGTTCATCGGCGGGTATTTCTGCAACGCGCCTGAAATATTCACGTCCATGGGACTTCCCTGGTTCATGGTGATGGAGACGCCGTTCCTGGCCGCTTCGGCGCCGTTCATTCTCGAGGACATCGACGGTGCGGAAGAAATGGGGCTGGGGGGTGACCTGTGCACCGCCATCCGTCTGCCCATCTACTACATAGAAAACAACATGATGCCGATTCCAACCTGTTGTCTCGGCCTGATCTACCCTTGCGATGGGGCGCCGATGCTGCATCAGGTGCTGATGCACAACAGCAACTGGAAGAACGTGCCCCTGTACAGCTGCGATCCGCCCTACACGTCGGACGACCGGGCCATCGAATACTTTGCGGACGAGCTCAGGGAGATGACGAGGTTCATCGAAAAGCACACGGGCGCGAAGCTCGAGATGGACAAACTCGTAGCGGTCTGTGAACGATCGAACAAGGTCTACAGCATCTGGCAGGAGTACATGGAGACCCGGAAGAACGTGCCGTGCCCACACGGGTGGGAAATGGGCGGTGCCCAGTGTTTCGCCATCAGTCAATGCTTCGACGTGGGAAACCCGAAGAGTGTCGCCTGGTTCGAGCAGCTCATCAAGGTGGCGGAAGATCGAATCAGGAAGGGATTGGGGGCGCAGACGAAAGAAGGGTGGAAGGAGAAGGTCCGTCTCTTCTGGTTCGACATCATGCCCTATGGGTGGATTTTTGAATTCATGCCGTGGCTCGAAGAGGAACTCGGGGCCGTGATCGTCAACGACATGTTCGGGAACTTCCCGTACTCGCTGATCGACACGTCGAGCGAAGAGACCATTTACTACGATCTCGCCAAACGAAATCTGGTCGACGCCCCGATGATTCGGCAGGCCCGGGGCACCGCGGAGAACTTCGCCGAGGACATCCGCAGAATCGTCAAGGACTACAAGGTGGATGTCGTCATCTGGCCCGGACACATGGGGCACAAGGACGGCGCCGCCACCGTGGGGATTATGCGCGAAACATGCCGTGAACTGGATGTTCCGTTTCTACATGTGGGGCTTGACCTTTTCGACAAGCGGTATACGAGCATCGACGAGGTGAAAGACAAAGTCGTGAGCTTCCTGGAAGGGCACGGATTCGTCTAATCATCACGGGCTGTTGCTCGAGTCGCGGAATTGGGGACAGCCACCGTTTCTGAGACTGCTCCCATCGGAGACTGCCACCGAAACGGTGACTGTCCCCAATTCCGATACCCAATTCCTGATGGGAGCAACAACCCCAAAGGAGACACATGTCTGTCTTCGATGCCTACATCCGGAAGGTGGCGGAGTATGTAGAGGCGTTGCAAACAGACGGTCAGGAGGCGAGAGAATTCACCTGCCGAGAGGCGCCTGACCGAATCAAGGAAACGCTTCCCGTCCGGGTAGGCCCGAAGGCTCATCAAGGGATCATCCTGAGGAGCGACACCTACCTGGAGCTCGGCAATCCTCTTGCAGGATCCTGCGCCTTCGTCCTCTGGACCGAGAAACCCTCCGTCATCGATGACGGAAAGATCACTCTCCTTGGGCCGGACATCCCGGAATCGGCGGAGGAGAGCCTGCCCTTTGCCCAGGTTTTGATCGTCGGCGGCGAAGACCTGACGGATCGAGATCACGAGTCGCTGGTTCAACACCAGTACATTTCCGACCGGGTCGAAGGCTACATGATCAAGAGTGCTCCGGATCGCGTGTGGAGCCGGGTGAGCAAGGAGGCGGCGGAGAAGGGTTTTGATTTTGAGACCCTGGGGAAGGCCCTGATAGGGGTCGTCAAGTCGGAGGAGCCGCGGGTCGAGGCGATGGAGATCGTCTTTGTCACCGCCAGCAAAGAAGCGGTGCAGGGACTGGCGAATCTGGCTGCGCAAATCCGAAAGATCAGCAAGGACATCGTGAAGGAGAACTGGAAGATCAGAGGGTACGACATCGAGTGTGCATCCGATTGCAGTTCCTGCGGGGAGAAGCTGGTGTGTGACGATATCCGGGACGTGATTTCGGTGAAGAAGAGGAAGAAGAAGGAGAATCAGGGATCAGGGGTCAGGGGTCAGGGGTCAGGGCCGGAATAAGTGGCCTGGTCTTTTCGTCCTCGTCCTCAAAACCGGGCATGGGCACGGGCACGAAGCAAAGAAGCCGTCATTCCCGCGAAGGCGGGAATCCCCAAGCACTGTAGCGATCCCTTCTCCCTCAAGGGAGAGGGGATGCCTTCTACAAGAGGAAGCCAAGATGGAAACTACTGAAACAGCCAGCATCTTTTCAAAGGCGAAAATCGGTGATCTCGAATTGCGGAATCGAATTATTCGTGCTGGCTGCTTCGAGGGGATGTGTCAGAACGAAAGCCCCTCCGAGCCGCTCTTGGAGCATCACAGGGCCGTGGCCGCGGGGGGTATCGGGATGACCACCGTGGCTTATTGTGGGGTGTCGAGAGACGGTCTTGCCTTTGGGCACGAGATGTGGATGCGGGAGGAAATTCTCCCCATGCTCGAGCGGATGACGGGGGCGGTCCATCAGGAGGGCGCTGCGGCTTCGATCCAGCTCGGGCATTGCGGGTTCTTCGCGGATCCGAAGATCACGAAGAAGAAGGCCCTGGGGCCGTCGAGGAAATTCTGCACCTACCGCCAGGCCTTCAGTCAGGAAATGTCCGAAGAGGACATGGGCCGGGTGAAGGATGACTTCGGGACGGCCGCGGTGATGGCCCAAGGTGCGGGGTTCGATGCGGTGGAACTCCACTCGGGCCACGGATACCTTCTTAGTCAATTTCTTTCCCCCTGGACCAATATGCGTAAAGACTCGTACGGAGGCTCCTTGGAGAACCGGGTGCGGTTCCCTGTGTCGGTGATCGAGCGGGTGCGCGGGCGGGTAGGGCCCAGTTTCCCCATCCTGGTCAAGATGAACCTTCGGGACGGGTTCAAAGGGGGCGTGGAGGTCGACGATGCGATCGAAATCGCCAAACGGTATGAGGCCGCCGGGGCGAGTGCCCTCGTGCTCAGCTGCGGGTTCACGAGCAGGACGCCCTTGTACATGCTGCGGGGCAAGGTGCCGATCATGGGGTTTGTGAAGGCGGTGGATAGCCTCTTGGCCAAGGTCGGCATGCTCCTGTTCGGCAGGTTTATGGTTCAGTACTACCCTTTTGAAGAGCTTTTCCTGCTGGAAGAGGCCCGAAAGTTGCGGGGGGCGATCAACATGCCGCTCGTTCTGATCGGGGGCGTGTGCTCCCTCGAGAACATGGCAAAGGCCATGGACGAGGGTTTTGATTTCGTGCAGGTCGGCCGAGCCACGATCCGCGACCCGAACATCGTCCGGAAGATGGAACAGGGTGAGGTGCAGAGTTCCGATTGCGATCACTGCAACCGGTGCGTCGGCGAGATCAACAGCGGGCCGGTTCGGTGTGTGTGTCTGGATGAGGGAAGGGCGTTACCCGCCTAGGCAAAACCCAGCGTTCCCTCTCCCTTGAGGGAGAGGGTTAGGGTGAGGGTGGCTCCCCAGCGTCTTTACCTTTTCCCAGCAGCCTTCTCCTCCAATGTGCCCGGAAGTAGGGCGATTGTGCGGAGAAGTACAGTCGGAGAGCCGGGCCGAGGAGTCGAGCCACCGCCTTTCTCGCGCCGAGCCGCTTGCTGAGTTCATCGAGATAGTCGTCGAACGTATAGACCTGATAGTGCAGCAGGGCCTGGGCCTCCTCCGTATCCATGTAGTCTGTGTAGAACCAGTCGGAGTCCTTCTCCGGAACGATAAAGGCGGACTCGGGAAACATGCCGAATCCGGTTGCCTTCAGGATGCGATTCAGGAAATCCCGCTGGAGCATTTTGCTCCCATCGCCTCCCCCTACGTGCAGGACCCTGTGTACGGCATCTTCGTTGAGGGAGTTTACGCAGGCACGAGCCACGTCCCTCGAATGGACGAACTCGATCCGTTGATCCAGAGGGATTTCAAAGAGAATTGGATCCATGCTTCCATTCATCTTTGACACGGATACGGCTGCAACACGCAGAACCGTCCAGGGGAGTCCGCTTTCTCGCAGCATTCTTTCACATTCCACCTTGTGGTTCGAATAGTGATCGGTCGGGTTGACCGGATCATCGGTGGTCCGGGGAGGGGGATCCGACATCCTGGGCCCATAGACGCTCACCGAACTCGTGAAGATGAATTTGGGCCGGGGATCGAGCGCCTCCGCAGCCCGAATCAGGTTACGCGTACCGCCTACGTTGATCGCATGGGTTGTTTCAGGGTTGTTTTCGCTCGATGGTGGAATGACCGCGGCAAGATGAATGATACCTTGAACGTCTTCGGTTGACTCCAGGACCTTCTCGGGGTTCCGAATATCTCCCCAGAAGATTTCGATCCTGCGTGCGTTCCAAGAGTTGCGCGAGAAGGATTCGAAGATCTTCCTGTTCCTGTCCGTCTCGATGTCGAAACACCTCACCCGGTAGCCTGACCCGAGCAAGAGCCTAAGTACATCCCTTCCTATGTTGCCAAAGGAACCGGTGAGAAGAATTCGCATGGTGCTGGTCTCTCCTTGGAGTCTTTCAGAGGAATGATGCAACAGGTTGACGTTCTTTCTTTGCGCTTTGCCCTTTCAACTTTCACCTTGCGGCGTAAGCCGCATTAAGACATCTCAAAGCGGTAGCCGACGCCGTACACAGTGGTCAGAAAACGGGGCCGGGCCGGGTCCGTTTCGATCTTTTTGCGAAGTTGGGCCACGTGCTGGTCCAACGTTCGGGTCGTTCCGCCGTACTCGATGCCCCAGACGGCGTTCAGAATCCGGTCTCGGCTCAGCACCTCGTTCGGATAAGAATGGAAGAACTTGAGGAGCTGCAATTCGCGGGCGGAGATATCGAAGGTGTTGTCCCCCGTTCGGACCTTGTATTGGCGGGTGTCGATTTCCGCGATACCGAAGGTGAAATGCTCGGGGCCGGCGAACTTCTCTTCCAACGGCTTCGGTTTCCGCTGAGAGCGCCGCAGAACAGCGGAAATCCTGGCGAGAAGCTCATGGACTCCAAAGGGTTTCGTGATGTAGTCGTCGGCCCCGAGTTGCAGGCCAATGACCTTGTCGATTTCTTCTCCCTTTGCTGTGAGCATGATGACCGGAATGTCCTCGTTGGTCGAGCGTACGACTCTGCAGACGTCATAACCGCTCTTCTCAGGCATCATGATGTCCAAGAGGAGGAGGTCGAATTTCTCCGAGGCGAACAGGTCGATCGCTTCTTTGCCGTCCCTGGCCGGCGTGACGCGATAGCCCTCGCTTTCTATGGTGTCCACGAGACCGGTCCGAATGTTGTCGTCATCCTCTGCCACGAGTATGTGGATGGGGTTCATGCCGAAACAGCTCCTTTATGGGGTGTGTCGGGACCGATCCTTTCCTGGAGAGGGATCAAGACGGTAAAGCAGCTTCCCCCTCCCTCGCGGGGTTCATATATGAGATCCCCGTTGAGGTCCCGCGTGATGGTGCGTGCGATGCTCAGCCCCAGCCCGGACCCGGGATGCCGTGCGGTGAGCGAGCTGTCGACACGATGGAACTTCTCGAAGATCCTGGAGCGGTGTTTGGCCGGTACGCCGGGACCTCGATCCATGACGCGCACTTGCAGTTGATCCTCCCGGGGGGTGAGGTCGACGGACAGCTCTTTGCCTTCGGACGCATACTTGATCGCGTTGTCGAGCAGGTTGAGCAGGACCTGCTCCATGGCATCCTCGTCTGTCTGGACCTTGTATTCTAGCTCCGGGATCTGGTTGTCGAGCACCATCCCGGCCTCTTGCACGCGCAAACGTTGTGTCTCCACGATGTAGTGCAGGTATACCGAGAGTTCCTGTTCCTTGAGATGGTATTGTTTCCGACCCAGCTCCAAACGATTGAAATCGAGAACGTTGTTTACCAGGCGGGTAAGGCGCTGACTCTCTGCGACGATCACCTTGAGATAATGGCCCTTCTTCGCGGGGTCCTTGATCCGGTCTTCCTGTAACAGTTCTGCAAACATCCGGATGCTGGTAAGCGGGGTCTTGAGTTCGTGAGAGACGTTGGAAACAAAAGAGGTCTTCTGTTGTGCGGACACCATGTTGCGATGTGTCTGCCATGTAAGCAGAGAGCCACCGAGGATGATGGCAGTGACGAAGATGGCAAGGAGGAGAACAGACAGGAGAAAGAAGCTCTGGCCCGACTGTGCCGTCAGGGGTGGATCGACGACGTACGTTGCTACTTGCCAATGGGGGAGGTAGGGAGCGAGGGGAACCGTCACGTCCGGCTTCAACCCGGATTTGATATTCCCCGTTCCGGTCTGATACAGAATTTTACCCCCTCCGTCGAGGAGAGCGTATTCCATGCCTTCAGGCGCCGTGTCCGGGAAATAGTTGATGAGCCAGTACAGAAGGGCTGTCAGGTCGAGTTGAGCGCCGTAAATGATGCCGTTCGGTTCTTGTTGCACCCATCCGAGGATGGATTGCTTGTTGTCCGCGAACCACGGGATCCAGCCTCCGCTTTTCGTGGAAACGGTTCCCTTCGCCTGTGGTGGATTCGTGAGCGACGCGAGAACGCTGTTATCCGTCACGGAAGAGGGCGTCTGAGAACCCGGGAGTGCAGCATCACCGGCGGATTCCCAGGACACACGGCCCGTGAAGAGGGTGCGGTAGCGTTCAATGAACTGATCATCCCCTGATGATGGAGCCCCTTCTCCTGGCACAGGATACTGCAGGCCGGCTTTATGGGACCAGATAAACACGTTATTCACCAGGTCCGTTGTCCTGACAAAGCCTATGAGCATCTCCTGGAGGTGCTCGTCCGCTGGAAGGAGGAGCAGGGCCTGGATGATCGTGTGTTCCACGCCGCGGGTCGTAAGGCGGATCGTTTCCGCGATGGTTTGCGCCCTGTTTCGAGCTGTTTCGTAAGCGGCTTGAACGATCCGGGTTCTCTCGTGACGGAGGGTTTGAAACAGGAAGGCGCTGATGACGAAGGTCGGGATGAGCAGGAGAAGCCAGTATAGGATAACGTAGCGTCTGTTCATGGGTCGGATTTGCCCATCGTAATCGTCGGTTTTGGCCTGGAGGAGAAGGTATCACGGCGGAGGATCGAGGATCAAACGGACTCCCGCACCCGTTTTCGAACCGCGTTCAACTGCTCCACCAGAGACCCCGGCTCTTCCTTTCCCGGCTCCTCCCATGGTTTGCCGAGCCCCATGTCCTGCGCGATGATCTTGTAACAGTTGTAAGACTCGCTCGCGCCGCAATTGCACCCCACGTGCCAGGATCCGCCGGTGGCGTAGAGGTTCTTGATCGGCGTTCGGTGGTTCGCCAGTTCCGGGGTCGGCCGGTTCTCTTCCACCTGCCACGAGGCCCGGTCAATGCCTGCCCAGGTGCCGTCGGGCCTGAGGTTCTTCATGCGGCAATGATCATACGGCGTGTTCGCGTCCACTCCGATCACGTTGTCCCACGTCATGTTCGGGGCATAATCCTTCCAGATCGTGAGCAATTCGCCCGTGTAGCGCTTTCGTATCTCCAGCCACTCCTTCTCCGAGTACATGGTGACGGGGTGGCCAAGTTGTTCTGTGTACAGCGTGTGCTTCCCTTCCGGCGCGTAGCTGGGGTCAACGAGGCTGTGACACCCTACGACGACGCCATAGTCGTCGAGGGGGGGCCACTGGTTCATCTGCGCCATCTGGCACTTCTTTGCAACGTGGATCGGGTCCGGGTCGGGTTGCATGCCGAGCCAACCGCAATCATGAACGTCGGGATTGAAGGCCTCCGCCGTGTAGCGGGGTGCTTCGTGGACGGCCAAGCTGTACCACATCAGACAACCGAAGTTCCGTTTGAGGATTTCCACCCGTTTGGCGGTCTGGTCGTCAACGTGCTCCTTGCCGATGAGGTCGAAGATGAGCTGATAGGGCGACAACGTGCTTATGACCAGCTGGCTGGCACCGATCTCGGTTCCATCGCTCAGGCGTACACCCGTTGTCCTGCCGTTGTCGATGATCGCCCTTTCCACCTCTTTGTTGATGTGGAACTCGCAACCGAGCTGTGCGAGCACTTGGTGGGCTGCATGGGCAATCATGTGCGTACCGCCCCGGTTGAAGCCGATGAAGGGCAACGTCAACAGCATGCCGAGTGCTGTTGCACCGTGTCCGGACTCGGTCACGTCCACCGAGAAGGAGACGATGGCGCGCAGGATCATGGACTGCATTTCAGGGCTCTCGAACCACTCCTGGATAACCCGATAGGGGCTTGCCTTGAGGATCGCGGAGTCCAGGTTGAAGCCGGTTTCCAGGATTTTCCCGAAGACCTCGACCTGCCTCTGCATGATTCCCGGATCGGTTGCCCGTACGTCGGCCGGATTGAAGATCGCGTCCATCTGGACTCTCATGAACTCTTCGGTCTTCTCCAGCTCGGCGATGCGGCGCCAGGTGTCGGCATCCTTTTCCGAAAAGCGGGCAATCTCCCGGGCGGAACGTTCCTGGTTCGGATCGTGCTTGTGGCTGTAGAGGGTAAGACAGTTCTCCTTGTCGCGGAAGGCCATGCCGTTGCTGCTGAGATGCTGGTCCCACTGGGCGCCGTACTCCCAGAATTCCGGAAAATCCCGGAGGATCGGCAGATAATACCAGGGTAGGATCATGTTTGCGTGTGTGTTTCCGCGGAAGCCGGGGGCGGCCAGTTCCTCGGTTGCACAGCAGCCGCCGATCTCGTGCCTTCTCTCGAATATGCCGACACGCATGCCACCGAATTTGATCAAGTACATGGCGAGCAGCAGCGCCTTGTTGCCTCCCCCCACGATCACCGCGTCATAGGTCTTGTCCGGCATCTTGCCTCCAGATCATAGAGTCGCCTAAGAGGCTGTCGATAAACGGCCATCTGCGGCGCATGTTACGAGCGAAGCGTGGCAATCCCCCAGCGTCTCAGTTGCGGCGGAAACGCACACTGTGCTCTCGGGACCCCCGCCTTCGCGGGGGCAAGTTTCGTGCGCCTTGCATATGACCATTTCTCA